>Ga0209749_1000413_pt1 | contig 60688 bp, 38 predicted proteins | sample EPASupsiteSAE347_FD_187267 | JGI IMG/M metagenome (GOLD analysis project Ga0209749, IMG submission 187267) | Bioremediated contaminated groundwater from EPA Superfund site, New Mexico - Sample SAE3-47 (SPAdes) (version 2) | ecosystem: Environmental > Aquatic > Deep subsurface > Groundwater >... | reverse complement strand
AACCAGATATACCACAGGGTATTTACCACCATGGCCGGATCAGCTTTGCCATCCGCATCAAAGTCGCCTGCCACCGGAATGCCGGCCACGCCGAAATTCCAAGGACCGCCGCAGAGTTGGTAACCCGCTCCTGAAAACCAGATATACCACAAGGCATCGTTCACTATGCACGGATCGCCCTTGCCATCGCCGTCAAAGTCGGCCGCAACCGGATCGCCCGCCACCCCAAAGTTCCATGGCCCACCGCTCAATTGATAGCCGGCGCCGGAGAACCAGATATACCACAGGGTATTTACCACCATGGCCGGATCAGCTTTGCCATCCGCATCAAAGTCGCCTGCCACCGGAATGCCGGCCACGCCGAAATTCCAAGGACCGCCGCTCAACTGATAGCCGGTGCCGGTGAACCAGATATACCATAAAGCGCCGTCCACCATGGCCGGATCAGCCTTGCCGTCGCCATCAAAGTCGGCCGCAACCGGGATGGCAGAGACACCAAAATCAAACGGACCGTTTATCTGATAACCCATGCTGGAAAGCCAGAGATACCAATTGCCGTTGACAGTCATGGCCGGGTCGGCCAAGCCGGTCCGGCCGCCGGGAGTGCTCCATTTGGCAATATGATTTGCCTCCATCCCGCCGGCCGTGGAAAAATAGCCCCCAACGTATAAAGCGCCGGAAGCATCACAGGCCAAGGCCGCGGCTGAATTATTCAACCCGTTGCCGAGGCTCGTCCATGATAACCCGTTCCACTTGGCGATGCGATTGGCCGGCGCTCCGCCGGCCGTGGAAAAATTTCCACCGGCATATAAATTGCCGAATCTGTCAAAAGTCAGCGCTTCAATACTGAAATTCATCCCGCTGCCAAGGTTGGTCCAACTGGTTCCGTTCCATTTGGCGACCGCGTATGCATCAACGTCGCCGGCAATGGAAAAATCACCGCCGGCATATAGATTGCCGAATCTGTCAAAAACCAGCGTTCTGACCACATCGCGCGGACCGCTGTGGATTCCGCTGCCAAGGTTGGTCCAACTGGTTCCGCTCCATTTGGCGATGCGATTGGCCGCCACCCCGCCGGCATTGGTAAAATCACCGCCGGCGTAAAGATTGCCGGCACTGTCACAGACCAGCGCTTCAACATAAAAATCCATCCCGCTGCCAAGATTGGTCCAGGTCGTCCCGTTCCATTTGGCGACGCAATTGACCGTCACCCCGCCGATGGTAGTAAAAGATCCACCCGCGTAGAGATTGCCGGAATTGTCGCAAGCCAACGCATAGACAAACCAGTCTATCCCGCCGCTGATGTTGGTCCAGGTCGTCCCATTCCATTTCTCAATATCATTGCCGCCCGCGGCGTAGAGATTGCCGGAACTGTCAAAGGCCAGCTCATAGACGTTGCCGCCCGCCCGCGTGCCATCAAAGTTGGTCCAGCTTGTCCCGTTCCACTTGGCGATGCGATTGGCCGCCAGCCCGCCGGCATTGGTAAAATCTCCAGCGGCGTAGAGATTGCCGGCGCTGTCAAAAGTCAAGGCAGAGACGGCGCTGTTCATGCCACTGCCGAGGTTGGTCCAAGTATTGGCCCGGCTTTCCGGCTCACAAATTAAAACCGACAAAAACGCGATCGCGACGAAACACATCATTTTGTTTATCATGTCTATTCCTTTGTTTTTTTGACAACGCCTTATGGTCACTGGGTCCTTCCTTTATAGCCGGTTAAACACGGCCTTGGCCTACGACATGCCCGCCGCCTGCTGCGCCATTTTTTCCAGATCATCATAGAAAGTTCGCTTGATAACCTCGCCGCCGTCAACCGTGAGCTCCGTTCCGGTTACAAACTGTGCTTCGTCGGAAGCAAGATAAAGCGCCGCGTTGGCAATATCCGCCGGCTTGCCCACGCGGCCCAAAAGGACTCCGCGCGCCATGATGCTCAACATTTCCTCATTGCTTTTGCCAAACTTGCGGCAGACAGACTCAAACATCGGCGTATCAACAAAGCCCGGATAGACCGTGTTAACCCGGATGTTGTCGCCGGCCAACTCGATGGCCGCCACCTTGGCAACCGAAGCGACGCCGCTTTTGCTTGCGCAATAAGCGGCCTGCGATTTACCGGGAATAAAAACATAATTTGATGATATATTGACAATCGAACCGCCGCCTCCCTGGTTTTTCTTCATGGCCGGCGCCGCGTGTTTAATGCCAAGAAAAACGCTTTCAAGGTTCACTGCCATGACCTTGCGCCATTCCTGAACAGTCATGTCAAGAATCAACTTTGAAAAGGCAATACCCGCATTATTCACGAGCACGTCAAGTCGTTTGAAGTTTTTCAGCGCATATTCAACGACCGCGCTCCAGGAATCTTCATCAGTAACATCGAGTTTTCTGAATAACGCGCTATCACCGCGGGATTTGATGATTTCGGCCGTTTCTTTGCCTTTTTCTTCCTGGATATCAGCAATAATCACTTGCGCTCCCTCTCCGGCAAGCACTTCCGCTATTCCTTTCCCGATTCCTCCGGCAGATCCAGTGACAATACAGGCCTTGTGCTCAAGTCTTCTTTTTTTCATTTCTACTTAGTCGCTCCATAATTTTCATGATTCCATTTCCAAACTCGAAATTTTTGTCTTGACCCTGGCCGAAAGCTCCCCCGCCCACAATGTTACGCATCCGCCTGCAATGCTGTAGCACGGCGGGCAGGTCATCAGGCGATGGAGTCACAAATCACGGTTTTATTTTTGATCGCGCGGCTAAATCACTGATCGGCAATTGCCTTTCGGGTAGCATAGACACTCACGACGCTGATCGGATCAGCCTTACCGGCCATCAAAATCGGCCGCCACCGGGTAGCCCGCCACGCCAAAGTTCCATGGCCCGCCGCAGAGCTGGTAGCCCGCGCCGGAAAACCAGATATACCACAGGGTATTTACCACCATGGCCGGATCAGCCTTGCCATCCGCATCAAAGTCGGCCGCAACAGGTATGCCGTCCACGCCAAAGTTCCATGGACCGCCGCAGAGTTGATAACCCGCGCCGGAGAACCAGATATACCACAAAGGACCGACGACCATGCATGGATCACCCTTGCCATCCCCGTCAAAGTCCGCCGCAACCGGGTAACCCGCCACCCCAAAATTCCAGGGACCGCCGCAGAGTTGATAACCCGCGCCGGAAAACCAGATATACCACAGGGTATTTACCACCGTGGCAGGATCGGCTTTCCGGTCGCCGTCAAAATCAGCCGCAACTGGATTGCCGATCACGCCAAAGTTCCACGGACCGCCGCAGAGCTGATAACCCGCGCCCGTGAACCAGATATACCATAAAGCGCCGTCCACCATGGCCGGATCCGCCTTGCCGTCCGCGTCAAAGTCAGCCGCGACCGGCAACGCGGAGGCGCCGAAATTAAACGGACCGCTCATCTGATATCCCATGGCGGATAGCCAGAGATACCAGTTGCTTAAGATCACCATCCCCGGATCGGCGCGTGGCGCCTGGGTACTGATTCCCTGGCCATAAAGACCGATGGTGGTGCCGACCAGCAAATCATCCCAATAAATAACATTAAGCTTGGTGCCTCGCGGATAATGAAGATTGGTGGAGGTGGTCCAGGTTGATGCGCCGGAAGTCAAGTAGTAAAGGTCCACACCGGCGCCGACAACCGGCATATCGTTGCTTGATGAATCGCGGCCAATCGTAATGACCGGACCGCGGCTAGTGGAATAAAAGCTGATATTAGATAGCCCGTTGGTCGTCAACATGGTCCATGTTGAAGAAGACGCCGGTTTATAAAACACCATCGGCTGGTAATTTGGGTTCCAGCCGGAGGCATAGATGCCGCCCGCGGAATCCTGCGCCAGGTCGCGGATGCTGATGTTACTGGCAGAATCAAGCAGTATGTGGCTGGCGCCGCTCTGCGTCACACGGTAAATATGGCCGCCCAAACTGCTGTTCGTATTGAATTCTGCGCCGATATAAGCCACCGCCGCGCCGCTTTCCTGGGTCAAAAGAATCTTGTTGACGTTGATGCCGTTCGTGCCTTCCAGCGCAAAATTATGCCAGGTTGCGCCAGCGTCGGCGCTGTAAAGCAGTCCGCCCGTGTACGGAGCAACCCATTCATAAACACCGGCGAATACATTATTGCCCGAGGCCGCCAGGGAAGACATATAAGATGACGTGTCGGTGGAAGACATATAAGCTCTTGTCCAGTTTGTGCCGCCATCCGTTGTTTTATAGATATAACCGTTGCCCGCATAAACGGTGTTTCCGGAAGCATCGGTTTTGTCAATGGCAACCGAATAATAAGGAGCGCTGTCGTCCATTGGGAACATGCCGGTTGACTCCCATTGCACTGCCCCGGCGGAACCAACGCCGCGGCGCAAGCCGGAGGCGGAGGCGGTCCAGCCCAGCGTTTTGGCGCCATTCATGTCCAGACCCTGGATTGCGACCGCTTCCAGCCCAAAATCTATTTCCTTGAGATTGGGGCCGCCATTGGTGGTGCAACCGACTCCCTGATCGCTGGCAAAATACATTAACTGCGGATAGAGCGGATCAAACCTGCTGGATGAATCATTGGCCCTGACCTGGCCCGGAGGATCGTTGGCGCCAAGCGCAAACCAGGAGCCGGCCGCACCCTTGTTCGTGCTGACGGCCCGGCCGAAAACAACATTATACTGAGAGGTTGAGCCGGTCGTATCAAAATTTTCGCCCTTGCCGATAACACCGGTGCTCACGGTCGTCCAGTTCGTGCCGTCGTTGTCGGAATAGGCAATCGTGTTTATGGAACTGGAGCTAACCTTCGCGCCGATGAACATGCGGCCATCCGGTCCGAATCCAATGCGCCGGCCCATGACCCAATTGGTAATGACGGACGAGATATCAATGCGGGAAAAAGTGGCGGCCGAAAGAGCATCATATGTGGCAGATGATTTTAGAATTCCATTGGTACCGTATGAGTCAATGATGTAAACATGATGATTGACCGGGTTCACCGCCAGTTGAATGGCGGTGCTTGAAAAGGCGCTCAGGCCGATATTGACCGGCGAACCGGCGCCCTGGGTAAAATTGCCGGAGGAATCCAGGTTCCCGAAACACAAAATATCCGATCCGTGCCGGGAGGCGATGGACAACAGGACCGAATCCTGGATGCAAACCGTAAGAAACATTGAGCCGCCCGAGGAAGAAATATTTGTCACCAGGCTGCCGGCCACTGTCGTGCAACTGAATAAGCCGTCATCATCAGCCACGAACAATCGTCCGGAGGCCTGATGGGCCGCAATATCGCTGACGGTCCCGAAGCCGGCCTGCGCGTTGAAGTCGGGGACCACGCGCCAGGAATAATTATTGGTGTCGGATGGATCAGCCAATGAATAATTGAAATCGGCATAAAAGATTGAATTGGCGCTGAAATCGGTCTTCAAAAACAGCCTGACCTGGTTGGCGGTTCCCGCCGGCTCAATAATGTTTAAGCCGCTGATCTGCCCGCCATAAAGCGCCTGAACCTGGGGCAGACTGTTTGTTACGGCAGAGACATGAGAAAAAGACGATAAAAGAAAGCTACACGCAAAAAAAAGACAAAAAGCGCCCCTCTTGCCTATTTTCATACAGCTCCTATTAATATTGTTATTGAATCAAGACAAGACCGGTCTTACCGGCCGTCAAAGTCAGCCGCAACCGGGTAACCCGCCACTCCGAAATTCCATGGCCCGCCGCACAGTTGATAACCGGCGCCCGAAAACCAGATATACCACAAGCTGTCTACCACCATGCACGGATCCGCCTTGCCGTCCGCGTCAAAGTCGCCTGCCACCGGTATCCCATCCACGCCAAAATTCCACGGGCCGCCGCAGAGTTGATAACCGGCGCCGGAGAACCAGATGTACCACAACGGGCCGACCACCATGCATGGATCTCCCTTGCCGTCAGCATCAAAATCGGCCGCAACCGGATATCCCGCCACGCCAAAGTTCCATGGACCCCCGCAGAGTTGATAACCCGCGCCGGAAAACCAGATATACCACAAGCTGTCTACCACCATGCACGGATCCGCCTTGCCGTCCGCGTCAAAGTCAGCCGCAACCGGATCACCAGCCACGCCAAAGTTCCATGGCCCGCCGCTCAGCTGGTAGCCCGTGCGGGTGAACCAGATATACCATAAAGCGCCGTCCACCATGGCCGGATCCGCCTTGCCGTCCGCGTCAAAATCAGCCGCAACCGGCACGGCGGAAACACCAAAATTGAAAGGACCGCTCATTTGATACCCCATGCTGGAAAGCCAGAGGTACCAATTGCCGTTGACCGCCATGGCCGGATCGGCGCGGCGGTTCGTAACCGGCTGTACCCCCAAATTCTGGCTATAGACGCCTTCTGTGGTGCCCACCATGAGGTCATCCCAATAGATCACATTGATCACAGAACCTTCAGGATAAGTAAGGCTTGCAGAAGTCTGCCACGTGGTTGAACCCGACACAAAATAATACAAGCTGTTGCCCACGACGATGATCGGCAGATCATTGCTGGAACTGTCGCGGCCGACCGTCATGGCCAGGCCGCTCGTTATTAATTGCGTTTGCGGCGGCAGGCCATTTGTGGCAACTGCCGTCCAGGAAGAACCTGACGCTGATTTATGATAAATTTTCAGAGCAAGATCAGCGGACTGGCCGCAGGCGTAAATTCCGCCGGAGGAATCAACGGCCAGGGAACGAATGCCGGCGCTTTCGGCCAGCTCGTGCACCAGCCCGCCCGAGGCGGAGATGCTATAAATTCCGCCCAGGCCGGAAGTGGCATTGTAGGCCACTGCGGCCAGAATAGTCCCGCTATTGATGAACACATCATTCACATCCAGGCTGGAAAGAACCTGTGCCCAATTGGTCCCGCCATCCTGGCTGATCAACAGGCCGCCGGCGCCGTAAGTGGTGCCTCCGGAACCGCTGTAGAAACCGGCCACCACGTTTTGGCCATAGGCGGCCAGCGCCGCAAAGTGTCCGGTATTTGGGAACCCATTCGTATTACTTTCAAGCGTCCAAATTCTGGTCCAGTTGGTGCCGCCATCGGTTGTCTTATAAATATTGCCGTTTCCCGCATAGACGGTGTTGCCGCTGGTATCGCCTTTGTCTATGGCAATGGAATAATATGGCGAACCATCAGCGAGCGGGAAAGTGCCGTCCGGCGTCCAAGTCAACGCCATCGGCTCGCCCGCGCCATGCCGCAGGCCGGACTTGGAGGCGGTCCACGCCAGTGTTTTGGCGGCATTCATGTCAAAATCCTGGATGGCGACCGCCTCCAGGCCGTAGTCAATCTCAAATATGTTGGCGCCGCCGTTCGTGGAACAAGCAATGCCCTGATCGCTGGAACAGTAAAAAGCGCGCCGGTCAAGAATGGGATCATAAAACGCTGCCGAATCATTGGCGTGTGTTGAAAACGCACTGGCATTATAGCCGATGTTCTTCCAGGACCCTGCCTCACCCTTGTTGGTGCTTATGGCCCCGCCAAAGACAACGCCATACAGATTGGTCTGATAGGACGTTTGAATATTGTTGCCAACCGTTCCTCCCACCCCGGTGTTGACAACGGTCCAGGACGCACCGTCATTGTCGGAATAAGCTATGGCCTTGTTACTGCCGGATGCTCCGCCGATGAACATCCTGCCTTCCGGGCCGAATCCCAGGCGCTTGTTTCCCTGCCATGACGAGGCTTCCGCCGGCAGGGCAATGGAGGAAAATGTTGCGCCGGAAAGAGCCGTGCAGGGCGCGGATGATTTCAGAATGCCATGCGAGCCGGCGCTGTCAATCACATAAACACAATCGTTGGATGGATTGACCGCCAAGCCGATATCCGAACTGTTGTTGATGCCGTTCAAGCCCACATTGATCGGGGAGCCGGCGCCTTGAGAAAAATTGCCGCTGGCATCCAGCGCGCCGAAATAAAGCACGATGGCATTGTTCAAATTAGCCAGCGCGAGCAGGGTGGCTCCATGAATATTCACCGCGAGAAAATTGGCGCCCGGACTGCCGGAAGACACAATATTGGTCACCAGCGTGCCGGCATTGGTAGCGCAGCTTAATAAGCCGCGGTTATTGGCCACGAAGAGACGCCCTGAATCTTCATGTCCCGCAATTCCGCTCACCGATCCGAAGTTGGCCTGGGCGTCGAAATCCGGGACCACGCGAAATCTGAAATTATTGGTGGCATATTTGACGGCCGGATCCAGCGTATGATCCACATCGGCGTAAAAGATTGAATTGGCGCTGGATTCCGTGCTGACAAATATGCGCGCAATATTGGCCGTCCCGACCGGCTCAATGATGTCAATCGCCTTGATTGATCCGCCATACACCGCCTGAATCTGGGGAAGGTTGGTAACGACCGAATCAGCCTGAGCAAACAGCGCAAAAGAAAAGAGACATAATGCGACCATCATTTTACCGATTATTTTTGACATGAACAGAATCCTCCCATGATTTTTTTTCAGCAACACAATCCTTTTGCATCTGCCGGGGAATTATTTCCCGGCATGGCAGGCGGCGTGAAACAAAAGCATTTTTTACCGGCCGTCAAAATCAGCCGCGACCGGGAAGCCGGCCACGCCGAAATTCCATGGGCCGCCGCAGAGCTGATAACCCGCGCCCGAGAACCAGATATACCAAAGCGCATTGACCACCATGGCCGGATCCGCCTTGCCGTCCGCGTCAAAGTCACCCGCGACCGGGAAGCCGGCCACGCCGAAATTCCATGGGCCGCCGCAGAGCTGGTAGCCCGCGCCGGAGAACCAGATATACCACAACGGGCCGACCACCATGCATGGATCCGCCTTGCCATCCGCGTCAAAGTCACCAGCGACCGGGAAGCCGGCCACGCCGAAATTCCATGGGCCGCCGCAGAGCTGGTAGCCCGCCCCGGAAAACCAGATATACCACAACGGGCCGACCACCATGGCCGGATCCGCCTTGCCGTCCGCGTCAAAGTCAGCCGCAACCGGATATCCCGCCACGCCAAAGTTCCATGGACCGCCGCTCAGCTGGTAGCCCGTGCGGGTGAACCAGATATACCATAAAGCGCCGTCCACCATGGCCGGATCCGCCTTGCCGTCCGCGTCAAAATCAGCCGCGACCGGCAGCGCGGAGACGCCGAAATTAAACGGACCGCTCATCTGATATCCCATGGCGGATAGCCAGAGATACCAGTTGCTTAAGATCACCATCCCCGGATCGGCGCGCGGTATTGTAACCGGCTGGGACGCAACGCGCCCAATGGCATAGAGCGAAAAATGCGAAACCTGCGCTGTTACATACTTGTTGGTTGGATCCAGCGTGGAATTGTCAACTTCCGTCCATGTTCCGGTATGTCCGTCTTGGACATTGGTCGGATTATAAACCAAAACCGAAAGGTTGGTCTCGGTGATATTGGTCGGAAAGTTATTTGTCGAGAAATGGAGCGACAATTCCACATTGGTGTTGAAATTGAACTGCTGATTCGTCTGCCCGTTCACTGAAAATTCCCGGGCGCTCTCGTTGATCAGCGTGACATAGGAGTCGTTGGTGTCCACCGCATTCGGACTGAGAATGTTGACCGTACAGTTGGAATTGAGCGCGCCGCCTGGAATCATCAGGCGGGTGTAGCCGCCGTCCGAGAGCAGATTGCTGGATCCGGCAATGGCCATGTTGTCAAACTGCATGGGCATGACATACACTTTCTTGTTGACCGTGAAGGCCGCGCGCATGCCGTCCGGCGAAATGCACAGCCACTGCTTGTTGGAGCCGATGAATTCATCCGGCGTTTCAAAGATGGTCGGATTCGGAACACCCAGGGAACGAACCGAATACAACTCATCGGCGGCCTGAGGCTGTGGCTGTGGTTTTCCGCTCACCGATGTCTGATTGGTCCGGACGGCGTTTTTGCAATACATCAGATACACGCCGTTCTGGGTCCAGCTCACTTGCGAACCGGACGAGGCTTGGGGGTCCCGGAGACTGAAACGGGGATCCGCGAGATTAACCGGCGTGTTGGTGGCGCTGTTTATGATATCGCGCACACCCGAAAAGGTGACGATCATTTTGTAGCTCTGTGCCACGATAGAGCGAGAAGGATTGGCCACAGTCGGGGCGCTCTGAACCGCAACCACCAGGGCATAACGATTGACCAGCGGCTGATAGTTGGTGCCGAATTCCGGACACCATCGCACGGATTGAACCTGAATATTCGTCGCGTCAAACGCCGTTAATCTGACTTTCTCGTTCCAGTCGGGAGTGCCGGCGGAGTTAAATGGCACGGTCCAGACATTGACACGCGTGGAAGGATTACTGTCCATGGCGGGGTCTCCCGTGGCAGTGGAAGTGAGGAATAACAGGCGTTCTTTTTGAATCAAGGGATCATAGACCACGCTGGGCGAAAACACATGGAGCGCGCCGGCAGGATCTTTCAAAAATTCATTTACATTGGTATCGCCAAAGGCGGCACAGCTCATCAGCCTCGTTCTGGAGGAAACAATGGTTTTGGCGCCCTGCGTTTGCGGCTGCCAGCCGAACAAGACCCGGTCGTCATTGCAGGTCCAATCCGTGATATTGGCATAGACCGGGTTGGCCGCGGCCGAGGAGCGCGCGCCAAGCTGCCGAATGTTGTTGAGAGAGGTAAGGTCAATAATGAAGATATATTTGTTGGGGGCCGGAACCGTGGGATCGGAACGGTCCACGGCCAGATAATTGCCGCTATGCGACCAGACCAGATTATCATCGCCGTTTTCCGTGCCCTGGTTGGAGACCTGCACCATACTGCCAGAAGGCGGCGGCTTGATGTCAAAATTTGTCCCGCAATTTGACGGTTGATCTCCAGCGCCCTGGGCTGAGGATGTAATCGCAAAACAAACCGTCAGAACAAATCCGGATGCCAAACAAACAAACGATTTCCATTGTCTTTTCATACCGTCTTCCTCCTCGCTAGTTTTTCTACTACACACAAATTATCCCACACAAACGCCCGCCCGGCCAAAACTTGCCGAAGCCCCGATGCGCCTGGCGCCCGGGGCTTCAACGGGGCAAAGGAATAAAACAAAGGTTACGGGATAAACGGGAAAGGACCTTGCGGCGCATATCCCAGCGATGACATCCAGATCGTCCAGTTATAGCCGACCATCATGGCCGGGTCGGCCTTGAGGTCGCCGTCAAAGTCACCCACGACAGGATAACCGGCCACGCCAAAGTTCCACGGCCCGCCGCTCAACTGGTAGCCCGCGCCGGAAAACCAGATGTACCACAGGCTGTCCACCACCATGCACGGATCCGCCTTGCCGTCCGCGTCAAAGTCACCAGCAACCGGATATCCGGCCATGCCAAAATTCCACGGCCCGCCGCTCAACTGGTAGCCTGTGCCCGAAAACCAGATGTACCACAGGCTGTCCACCACCATGCACGGATCCGCCTTGCCGTCCGCGTCAAAGTCACCAGCAACCGGTGTGCCCGCCACGCCAAAGTTCCACGGCCCGCCGCTCAACTGGTAGCCTGTGCCCGAAAACCAGATGTACCACAGGTTGTCCACCACCATGCACGGATCCGCCTTGCCGTCCGCGTCAAAGTCAGCCACAACCGGATCGCCTGCCACACCAAAATTCCACGGCCCGCCGCTCAATTGGTACCCCGTGCCGGAGAACCAGATATACCACAAAGTGTCAATAGCCATATACGGATCCGCCTTGCCGTCCGCGTCAAAATCGCCTTCCACTCCCACCACATTGGTTTCGGTTATCCCAATCTGGGCGGCAACGGCGCTATGAAATGTAAAAGTCAAAACTGCCTCATAACCCGAATCTCCTATGCCGTCAAAATTATAATCGTAGACAATGTTATTTGTCCCGCCTTCAATCCGGTTAAAAGTGGCGGCAACTTCCGTCACGTTGTCAATCGGCACGCCATTGGTATTAAAATGCTGGACAAAGCCGGCCAATATATTGGTGGCGTCAAGCGGATTGGTCAAACCGAACTGTTGCTGCAGGAAAGTATCGGAAAGAAACGTTTTCAAGTAGCTGTTGGTGCCGGTATGGCCGTTCACCCGCAAACCAACGCGCGCATCAGCTTCCGTCCCAGTATTGGTCGGCCCGACGTCCATGTAGTGGGCGCTGGTGCACTGAATCATACCCGTGGGCATATAGGTTGAAGGACCAGCCCCAACTCCCGCGGCGTCCGAAGGCGCAAAGAGCGGCGCAAACCCAACATGCGACCCGAGCGCGTTTGAATACGAACTGCGCCACGGACTGCAACTGGTAATATCAACAACCAGTACTCCGGCGCCATCCGGACTGTTCGTGTCATACGGCGTCCAAATCCAGCGTTTTATTTCGCCCATGCCCATAAATCCGCGCGGACGGGCATGAAGAATGACGTCAAAACGGTAAGGCGTGCCGGCCGGCTTGTATCCGACCGTATCAGTATAGGCAACATCCCGCTCTTCCTCGCTCATTTGAGAGGTGTCACCGGGGTTGGCGTTGAGCAGATTACAACCAAGACTCCCCACCCCGACAGCATCCAAATTCAAGCCAATGTCATGCAGTTTTACAATGGAAGTATCAACATTGTTCCAGACACCGGTGGCATTATAGGGCAAGGAACCGAACTTTATGCCGTTCACCGTTCCGGAAATAGCGCGCGTGACGGTTACCGTGGTTGAAGCCGTAACCGGGTAAGACATATGGTTATTGTCCCAAGCAGTAAGCTCAATGATAAAAGCGCCGACAAAATAAGGTGTCCATTCGCTGCTGCTCCACGAGGTTCCGCTGACCTGGCTGGGATAGAAATAACGCCGGGTAAGGCCGTCCTGCGAAGTAACCTGATAGGTCGCCATGGCCCCCTGATCGCTTGCTCCGCTGATAACGGCGCTGACCGTAACCGCGCCGCTGGCATTTGTGGCGCCGGTAACGGCGACGCTATCTATTGACACTGCCCAGACGTTAATTGCTGTAAAGACGAACAATCCTGCCAATAATCCCAATGCTTTTTTCACTTGTTTTCCTCCTGATATTAAAAGAGGCCTTTCAAGCCTCTTCATACTTTTTTTATAGATTAAACAAATACAATCATTAAGTCAAACATTTTTTTTACATTTTTTCCGCTTGAGGGTTATCCGCCAACGGTTTATTATTTTTTTTAATTCATGAAAAAATCAGACGCCATTTTAATCGTCGGCCCACCCGCAAAATATCCGGATCTGCGCTATGCAACCGGCTTGTTTTCTTTTGACCCCATTATTTTTTTAATAATCCGCCAAAAACAATATTTAATCGTCTCTCCGCTCGATTTCGGCCACGCCCGGCGAATCGTTACAGATACGAAGGTTTTGTCCTTTTTGGATTTCCCGGTGGCAAATGATTCCAGAACTCCGGCCTGCGACCGGATCATCGGCTTACTAAACAAAAAAAATATCCGCGCGGTTGTCGTGCCGCCTTATTTTCCGGTCGGCCTGGCCAGGCAGCTGACCGGCCAGGGCGTTGCGCTGTCTGTGGCGGATAAGAATATTTTCCCGGGAAGGGAAATTAAGGCGGCCAATGAAATAAAATACATCACCCATGCCCAGAAAGCGGCCGTAAAAGCAATGGACGCGGCTTTTTCCATGATTGCCGGCGCCAGAATAGCGCGCGACCGATCCCTGGAAATCGGGAACAAGCCCTTGACCTCCGAGACGGTGCGCAACAAGATAGACAATACAGCGCGTGATTTTGACTGCGTATGTTACGGCACGATTGTCGCCGGCGGCCGGCAGGCGGTCAATCCCCATGAAACCGGATGGGGAACGCTCAAGGCGGACGAACCGATCGTGATTGACATATTTCCCCAGCATGTCGCCAGCGGTTATTGGGGCGATCTGACCAGAACCGTTGTCCGCGGAACGCCGTCGGATGAAATTAAAAAAATGTATTTTGCCGTCCGGGACGCGCAACGCCTGGCCATTGCAAAGGTAAAGGCCGGCGTTCCAGCCGGCAAAGTCCATAATACCGCCGTGGAATTATTCAAGAAACGCGGATTTTTTACCGGACTCTGCCACGGTCGTAATGAAGGATTCATCCATGGCATCGGCCACGGAATCGGACTTGAAATCCACGAGAATCCTTCCGTCAGACCGGCGGAGACAAAACTCAAAGAAGGCAACGTGATTACCATTGAACCCGGCCTTTATTATCACAGCCGCGGCGGCATAAGGATTGAAGATGTTGTCCTGGTCACCCGCGCCGGCGGCCGTATCCTCGCGCCTTGCGATTATCCGTTTATTGTTTGAAATAATATTTCCGTGTGATAAATCATAATTTTTCAAGAGGTAATATGAAAATACTCATCATCGGCGGCGGCGGACGGGAACATGCTTTGGCCTGGAAAATATCACGGGACGAACCCAATGCGTCCATTTTTATCGCCCCCGGCAATGCCGGCACGGCGGAACTCGGGACCAACCTGCCCATCAAAGCCGAAGACATGGCCGGCATTCTCAATTGGGCCGGAAAAGAAAAGCCCGATTTAACCGTCGTCGGCCCCGAAGCGCCGCTTTGCTCAGGCATCGCCGATTTGATGCAGGCGGGAGGATTGCGCGTGTTTGGCCCGGCAAAAAACGCGGCGCAGCTTGAAGGCAGTAAAATTTTCACCAAGGAAATTCTTAAAGCCGCCAATGTGCCGACCGCTGAAGCCGAATCTTTTACCGAAGAACCAAAGGCCTTGGCTTATATAAAATCACGTCCGCTGCCCCTGGTAGTCAAAGCCGACGGGCTCGCCGCCGGCAAGGGCGTGATGATCTGCAAAACGCTCCCGGATGTTGAATGGGCCGTTCACCAGACTCTGACGGCGAAAACATTCGGAAAAGCCGGCCAACAGATTCTAATCGAGGAATGTTTAATTGGCGAAGAGGTTTCGATCCTCGCTTTTGTTGACGGCAAAAAAGCGGTTTTGCTTCCCACGGCGCGCGATCACAAACGCGTCTTTGATAATGACCAAGGTCCAAATACCGGCGGCATGGGCGCGTATTCGCCGGCCCCGGTTGAAAGCCCGGCTTTCTCGGACATGGCGCTTAAAACAATTTTTGAACCGACAATACGCGAGCTCAACCGGCGGGGCATTTGCTATAAAGGCGTGCTTTACGCCGGACTGATGCTCACAAAAAAAGGCCCGAAAGTGCTTGAATTTAACTGCCGCTTCGGCGATCCGGAAACGCAGGTGATCCTGCCGCGGCTGAAGGGCTCTTTAATCGCCGCGATGGAAGCATGTATTGACGGCAACCTGCGGCCGGAACACGCGGTGTGCCGTCCCGAAAACTGCGCCTGCGTTGTCATGGCGGCCGACGGTTATCCCGAAAATTACCAGAAAGGCGACGTCATTTCCGGCCTGGACAAGGCCGCGAAGCTTGAAGACGTCATGGTTTTCCACGCCGGCACAAAGCTGGAAAAAGGCGAGGTTGTTACATCCGGCGGACGCGTGCTCGGCGTCACGGCCCTTGGAAAAAATTTGACTTCCGCGGTAAAAAAAGCTTATCAGGCTTCCGCGCTTATTCAATTCAACAAAGCGCATTACCGGCGCGATATCGCCGCCGGCAACCGGCAAGCATAATTAACGCCGGAACGCCTTTTTGTTGTTTTACCATCCGGAATAATTCTCATTGACAACGGGAACTTTGCATACTATTTTTGCGCCCATAAGAGAGCCCCGCAAGGAAACGTCATGCAAAACAAAAAAGCAATTAAAGCCATTGTGGGCATTGTCATGGGCAGTGATTCGGACTGGCCCCTGCTGGAACCGGCCGTTAAAACTCTCCGCGACTTTGGCGTGCCATGTGAAACGCGCATACTCTCCGCTCATCGCGCGCCTTCCAAAGCCGCGCGCTACGCGAAAAATGCCGCAAAGCGCGGCCTTAAAGTCATAATTGCCGCCGCGGGCGGCGCGGCTCATCTGGCCGGCCTCTTGGCCGCGCATTCAATCCTGCCCGTGATCGGCATCCCGGTCAAAGGCGGCGCTTTGGAAGGGATGGACGCTCTCCTTGCAACCGTGCAAATGCCGGCCGGCGTGCCGGTTGCCACGGTCGCCCTCGGCTCCGCCGGCCCCGTTAACGCCGCCCTGTTGGCGGTCCAGATTCTGGCCCTGCAAAATGAGGCTCTGGCTCAAAAATTACATAAACACAAAGGCAGTCTTTTGAAAAAAGTAATGAAAGCTGATCGGAAGGTTCAATCCTCCCTGGAGAAAAAATAATGAACAAAACGATTGCCATATTGGTCGTGATCGGATTACAGATTGCTTTCCTAGGGAGCGTTGCAACTCCGTCGTTTGCCGCCGCGGACCAGTCGGCGGTTGTCGCCGGCATAATGCGCGATGTAACCGAGCTGGGCGATATTCTGCAAAAAAAGCACGCCATTTTTGAGCCTTCGGCCATAAGCACCAACATTACGACGGCGATCATAAAAGCCGTTGATCCTTATGCCGAAGCCCTGACCAAAGAGCAGGCTGACCGCCGCGAGGAGGAATTGGGGGGAATTTTCTATGGCGTCGGGCTCAAGATCACAATCAAGGAAAAATTACCGGCAATACTGGAAGTCGTTAAAGGCGGAGCGGCGGAGGCGGAAGGATTAAAAGCCGGGGATATTATTGAAAAAATCGGCGATCAGAAAACAGAAGGCATGGCCCTTGCGGAAATAGTGTCAAAATTACGGGGCGCCAAAGACGAAACCATCCAAATCACAGTCCGCGCGGGCGAAAAAAAACAGGAAACGAGAGAATGCAAATTAAAACGGACTCTTGTCCAGATGCCGGTTACGGGAGTAACCGAAGAGTGGCCGCAACAAATTTACTACCTCAAGATTAACGGTCTTTATGAAAATTCCGGGGTGCAGATTGGCACGCAACTTGTCTCCTGGGCGGAAACAAAAGACGCGGGAATTATTCTTGACTTGCGCGATGCGAACGGCGGCGATTTGCAATCCGCGGCCGACGTGGCCGGTCTTTTACAGCCCGCCGGCGCGGCCATTCTGAATATCCGCGACGGAAACGGTTCTGTCCTGACAACTTATCAGGGCAAGGCGGAGAAATCAATCAATGCGCCGGTCATGGTTCTGATCAATCAGACCACCTGCGGCGCGTCCGAGGCTTTGGCAGCGGCGCTCGGCACATGCAAGGGTGTTCTGTTGATCGGCGCGCCGACGCGCGGGGACGATTGCGTCCGTGAATTCCTGCCTCTTTCGGATGGACGTATTATCCACATTGCCACCCGCCGGATAGAAATTAAAAACGGTGTATCTTACCACGGAACGGGCGTGAACCCGCATGTCTCCGTGATCCAGACCAATGCGCCGGTTAAAACCGAAGAGATCGCCGGCGATGAGGAGAATAACGGTCCTTTTGTAAAAGTATCCGAGCAGGAGAAGCTTAATCGGGCATTGCTTCGCCGCACAAAGGGCGACGCCGTTCTCCAAAGGGCCGCCGATATTTTGCTGGGGCTCAAAGCCCTTAATATCAAGGGACGGTGAATAGAACACGCATATTGATATTGCCGTCTTCAGCGCCAGTTGATCAAAACATCGTTGCCGAGGCGGCCGCCGGCCTGCGGCAGGGATGGCTGGTGATTATCCCGACCGACACGGTGTACGGAGTGGCGGCCGACCTGCATAATGCACAAGCTGTTGAAATGTTGTGCCGGATCAAGGGGCGGCCGGCTGAAAAACCGATACCAATCCTTGCATCCGACTGCATGCAAATTGAAAAATTAAATGCGCGTTTCGGAACAAACGGGAAAGAACTGGCCGGACGTTATTGGCCCGGACCTTTGACGATCGTATTGCCGGTGGAAAACAAATGGGAAGGCTTCCGCATCCCCCGGCATCCCGTTGCCCTGGCAATTATCAGGGCGGCGGGCGGTCTCCTGCGGGTAACCAGCGCCAACTTGAGCGGCCATGCGCCCGCCTTGACGGCGGGCGATGCCGTCCGGGAATTGGGCGCGGGTGTAAGCTTGGCGATTGATTCCGGGCAAACGCCCGGCGGCGTGCCAAGCACCGTAATCAAAATAGAAAATGAAAAAGTTATTGTTTTGCGCGAAGGCGCCATTCCAAGCGAGGAAATTTATAACGCTTGCCAACGTAAACAGTTGCAAAAGCCGGTTCAGAACCCACCCTGGCCTACGGCCACCCCTCCACGGGAGGGGAACTTAAGAAAATAAAGGACAAGATGTTACGATCCCCTCCTTGGAGGGGTACGCGAAAGCGTGGGGTGGGTCTGAAAACGACTTTTAAAAGTAAACGCAATGGTAAAAAATAAAATAAATGTCCTTTTCGTCTGCACTGGCAATATTTGCCGCAGTCCGATGGCGGAATACCTTTTCCGCAACCGCCTCGGACCGAATTCGCCATGGACAGCCGGGTCGGCCGGCCTGTCCGCCGCGGATGGACTGGCGGCCAGCCAGACCGCCGTTGAAGTCATGAATGAGATCGGCATTGATATGAAAATGCACCTCAGCCGCGAACTCACTTCTGAACTGATTGACGCGGCGACAATTATTCTGGTCATGACCAGCGCCCATGCCGCGGAATTGAAACAGCGTTTTCCAAAAGCGCGCGACCGGGTGCATTTGCTTGGCTCATTCAACCGGGATCTGGAAAATCATGCCTTATCCGCCTGCGGCGGACACCCCGGGCGGACGTCCGGGGCGGATATATCCGATCCGGTCGGCGCCGGCGTTGAGGTGTACCGCCGGACACGAAACGATATCGGCAAATGTATTGACGGCTTGATTACTTATCTTCAATCCTTTCGTGAAAATAAACACCTGTAATAAGAGGCAACAATATGAATATTGTCATAAGTTCCGATCATGGCGGCTTCCGCCTGAAAGAAGCCCTTAAAAATCATCTCGTGGGAAAAAAAATTGCGGTTGACGATCTGGGATGTTTCAGCGCCGACTCGGTTGACTACCCCGACTTTGCCGCGCGCGCCGCGCAAAAAGTTTCCCTGGGCCAGGCCGATTCCGGCATTGTAATCTGCACGACCGGCATCGGGGCGTCAATTGTCGCCAATAAATTTCCGGACGTGCGCGCCGCGCTCTGCCTGACGCCCCACATGGCAAAAATGGCCCGGGCCCATAATAACGCCAATGTCCTGGCCCTCGGCGGCGCTTTGACAACCGAGGACGATGCAAAAAAAATTGTTGACGCCTGGCTTGCCACCGGCTTTGACGCCGGCGAACGCCACTGCCGCCGCGTGCAAAAAATCCAGGATTATGCCCGGGCCGCAAACGCGGAGGCTAATGTCGCCAAAACCGATCCGGAAATTTACAAGACGATCCAGAATGAAACTATCCGCGAAAGCGAAAATCTTGAATTGATCGCCTCTGAAAACTACGCCAGCAGAGCCGTGCGGGAGGCGACCGGATGTCTTATGACCAATAAATATGCCGAAGGTTATCCCGGCAAACGCTGGTACGACGGCTGTCAGTTTGTGGACGACGCCGAACAACTGGCCATTGAACGCGCCAAACAGCTCTTTGGCGCGGAACATGCCAACGTCCAGCCGCATTGCGGCAGTTCGGCCAATCTGGCGGTTTATTTTGCCATCCTCAATCCCGGCGACCATGTGCTGGCAATGGACATCGCCCATGGCGGACATTTGACCCATGGCATGAAAACCAACCTCTCCGGCCGTCTTTTTAACGTCCTGCATTACGGCGTCAGCCGCGAGACGGAACAGCTTGACTACGACGAAATCGCCGAACTCGCCGGGAAACACCGCCCAAAACTGATTGTTGCCGGAGCGAGCGCCTATCCGCGCATAATTGATTTTAAAAAATTCCGCGCGATCGCCGACAGTGTTTCCGCCTGTTTAATGGTTGATATGGCGCACATTGCCGGACTCGTCGCCGCGGGGTGCCATCCCAGCCCGGTGCCTTACGCCGAATTTGTGACATCCACCACGCATAAAACACTGCGCGGCCCGCGCAGCGGCATAATTCTCTGTCAAAAAAAGTTTGCGCAGGAAATTGACCGCCAGATATTTCCCGGCATGCAGGGCGGGCCCTTGATGCATATTATCGCCGCCAAAGCCGTTTGTTTTTATGAAGCCTTGCAGCCCGGCTTCAAACAATATCAGCAACAGGTGCTCCGCAACGCGCGCACCCTGGCGGAAACACTGCAGAAGGAGGGATTAAGGATTGTCTCCGGGGGCACTGATAATCACCTGCTCCTCGCGGACCTTACGCCGCTGAACGTTACCGGCAAGGAAGCCGCCGCCGCGCTTGACAAGGCCGGCATTACCGTCAACAAGAACCTTGTTCCCTTTGACGCCAAAAGTCCTTTTGTAACATCAGGGATACGCATCGGCGCTCCGGCGGTAACCACCCGCGGAATGAAGGAAGATGAAATGCGGCAAATTGCCGTCCTGATCATGAAAGCTTTGCGCAATATCAATAACGCCGGGCTACTGGCTGAAGTCCGGCGGGAAGTGGTTGGTTTGACAAACAGGTTTCCGTTGCCATAGATTTACGTGTAGCGCAGGACTTCGTCGGCGGTGGTGTAGCCGTCGAAAACATTCTGAATGCCGTCATCGCGCAGGATCCGCATGCCATTTTCAATGGCTTTATTCCGGATCTCAATTGTAGGTTTTTTTTCGTTGATCAGGATGCGGATTGGTTCGGTAATCGTCAAATATTCATAAATACCCTTGCGTCCCCTGTAGCCGGTATCATGACATTCAGCGCACCCTTTGCCGTAATAAAATGGCCGGCCGCCGACAATTTCTTCGGTCAAATTCAAGCGGTCAAGCAGGGATTTATCGGGTTGAAAGGGAACTTTGCACTTTTTGCAGATGGTCCGCACCAGCCGCTGGGCAAGGATTGATTCCAGGGTGGATGAAATCATGAAAGGTTCAACGTTCATGTCAATCAGCCTGGTAATGGCGCCGGCGGCGTCATTGGTATGCAGCGTTGACATAACCAGATGGCCGGTGAGCGACGCCTGAATTGACATCTGGGCTGTCTCAAAGTCGCGGATTTCGCCGACCATGATGATATCCGGGTCCTGACGGAGGAAGGCGCGCAAACAACGCGCGAATGTGACATCAATGCCGTCATTCGTCTGAACCTGCACAATGCCTTCAATGTCATATTCAACCGGGTCCTCAGCCGTAAGCAGTTTCATATCTATGGTGTTAATCCGCCGCAGAGCGGAATAGAGCGTGGTCGTTTTCCCGGAACCGGTCGGGCCGGTTACGATAATAATTCCGTTCGGCTTGCGGATATCAGCGCAAAAAGCATCATAAATATCCGTCGGCATGCCAAGGTTTTCAAGCTCCAGCGAAACGGTTGAGCGATCCAGAACACGAAGCACGACGCTTTCGCCAAACTGGGTCGGCAGGGTTGAAACACGGAAGTCAATCTGCCGGCCAAGCATGGTCATCTGCAAGCGTCCGTCCTGGGGCAGACGGCGCTCGGCAATATTGAGGTTGGACATTACTTTTATCCGGGAGATGACCGGCAGGGCAAGCTTTTTCGGGGGCGGCGACATTTCATAAAGGGCGCCATCCACCCGGTAGCGGATCTTAAATTCATTCTCAAACGGTTCAAAATGGATATCCGATGCCTTGGCCTGGACCGCCTCATAAAGAACCACGTTGACAAACCGCACGACGGGCTTGGCGTTGGCCGCCTGCTCAATTCCGGCTTCGTCTTCCTTGCTCTCGGACAGTTCAACCACGCCGCCCGCCTCAATATCCGTTTCCAGCGCCGAGAGCATTTCGTTCATCGTGTCTTCGCCGTAAAAACGGCTGACAAAGCCTTTGACATCTTCCTCGCGGGCCAGCACAAACGTAACATCCTTGGTCAGAACGAAACGGATTTCATCCACGATCTCAGGACTCAACAACTGCGCGACCGCCAGCACCACCGAATTTGAATCGGCGGAAATTGGAATAACATTGTACATCCGGGCCACGCTGGGCGGTATGGATTTAATCGTCTCCTCCGGAACATCGCGTTCCGCCAGCTTGACAACCGACGTGCCGAGATGACTGGCAATCAGCACCAGCAGGTCATCCTCCTTGATTATGCCGTGATCAATAACTACCAGGCGCACCGGATTGCCGGTGCGTTTCTGCTCCTCGGCTATTTCTTCAGCCTGCGCCTCTTTGACGATGTGATGATCTATCAAGAGCTGTAACAAAGGTTCATATTTGCCAACGTCTGCCATTGAATCATCCCTTCCTGTATTTAATCCCGACACAACGTTAAAAGAGACTTAAGACATTTCGATTTGAAAATCAAGCATTGATAATTCCGATAGTACGCATGATTTCATTCAAACTGGTTATCCCTTGCTCCATTTTTTCAAGACCATCTTCCCACATAGAACGCATACCGTTATGAATAGACAATTGACGGATTTCGCGGCAACTGCTCTGACGCACGCGAAGTTTTTCAAAGATATCCGCATCCACAACCATAAGCTCATACAATCCCACCCGCCCGTGATATCCCGCCAAGCAAGCCTCACAACCCGTTGGAGCTAAAATTTTCTCCGGCGCTATTTTATCCTTCCACTGCGCCAGTATCTCCTGTTCGCTGGCCGTCAGCATGGCGGGCACCCGGCATTTAGGGCACAGTCGCCGGACCAGCCGCTGAGCCATAACCCCCCGCAGGGAGGATGCCAGAAGATATGGCTCCACCCCCATGTCCATAATGCGAATCACGGCATTGGACGTGTCGTTTGTGTGCAGTGTGCTGAACACAAGATGTCCCGTCAAAGAAGACTGAACAGCGATTTGAGCAGTTTCAAAGTCACGTATTTCACCAACCAGAATAACGTCAGGATCCTGCCGCAGGATATGCCGCAGGCCATTGGCAAAGGTCATACCAATCTTAGGTTGCACCTGTATTTGGCCGATATTGGGCAATTGATATTCAATGGGATCCTCAATCGTCAGTATATTGGTTGTGTTATAATCAAGCAACTGGATACTGCTGTAAAGCGTTGTCGTCTTACCTGAACCGGTCGGACCGCAGACAAGAATAATGCCGTTGGGCTGCTGGATCAGGGTTTGCCATTGCTTGAGAATATCGGCTGACATGCCGAGATCCGCCAGAGAAAGGAGCGTGGAATCGCGGTTAAGAATACGCAAAACGATCCTCTCGCCCTCGGCTACCGGCACCGAGGAAACACGTATATCAATTTCACGATCGCCTACCCGGATGCGAGCAACACCATCCTGAGGAAGGCGCCTTTCTGAAATATCCATGCGCGCCATAATTTTCAAACGGGAAATCAACGCTGCTTCAACGTCTTTTGGCGGCTTTGCCAGTTCGTAGAGCAAGCCGTCAATTCGATAACGCACGCGCAGACGGGATTCAAATGGTTCTACATGAATATCCGAGGCGCCTGATTTAACGGCCTCCAGCAAAATCAGGTTCACAAGTTGGATGACAGGAGAGCTTTCCGCCATTTGAAGAAGATCGGCAACCTGATCTGAAGCCATCTTCTTCGAAATTGACAATCCCTTTTTGTCGAGCTTTCCAAGAAAAGCGTGTGGCGACTCCTGCAGAGCGGTGTAATCCTGCTGGATGGCCTGCATCACCAATTCCGGCGGAGCAAGCACAGGATTAGACTGGATACCAAGAAGCGAGACCAGATAATCCAAGCCAGCATTATCCTTGGGATTCCCCATCAACACACAGACTTCTCCATGATACCGAACTGGCAACATCAAGTGCGTCTCGGCCCATTCACGCGGGATCTCGGCCACCAGCTCAGGATTCAACATTTCTGGCGTGATCTCCGAAATCATCTCCAGTTTGCCGTCAGCGGCCAAAACCTCAAGATCGGAAGCATTAGCGCGAAACTCATCGTTGGAATCAGATGACATAACGGCAATTATTCCTTCTTGTAATATTATTGCAACACATGATTTTTGACCCAGTCAAACCAGTCCGTCTCGGATATACACAATATCTCGTCAGGCTGAATATTCAGGTTTAGATCGCGCGAACCAGCGGCAACGCTGACGGTGCCTGTGCCTTTGAGCATCTGATTAGTAACTACAGGGCATTCACGGTGTAAGATGACGCCCGGTGACGCACGAACCCATTCAACTTGCACCGGAAAACGATAGCGCATAATAATACCTTTTCGATGGCAGCACGGACAGATACCCGATCCTTTACACACCGGGCATACGCCAGAATTCTGACAACAAGGACATTGACCAGTGCCCAAGCAAACAGTGCAACGCGTGATGATTGCGCCCTTGCCGCCACATTGGGGACAATTGCTGATCCGACCTTTACCGGCACAAACCGGACATTTACCATTGCCACCGCATTCGGTGCAATTAATGCGCCCCTTACCTCCACATTGCGGACATTTTTGCCCCAACTCCCGATTAGCCATGCCAGTACCTTTGCAAGCAGGGCAGGTAAGGATCCTATACCCCCAGCAAGTCTGGCAGACCCCGCTGGCCCCACACCGCCGGCACAGACAGGCCGCGCACGGTTTGGAAAATGATCCTTTCCCCTTACATTCCCAACAATACTTTTTTCCATGGCACAAAGGACAAACTTTTTTTCCGTTACAAACCGGGCAATTGCCGGTTTTGCAGTCAGGACAGACCCGATAGAGCATCAGAACCTTTCGCTGATTGTCCGGAATAACTTTTTGCCAGAATCGCGCCTGTTCTTCATTGGTAGGAAGCAATGCATAAATCAGAGCCAGCGTCGAATCCGCCTCGTCAAATCGGACTTGTCGCAAATTGGTTTTGTACTCAGAAAACAAAGCCAGAGCCTTTGGCCAGAAATAGGAATCATAGAATTCAAACCCCATTGCCGTAGCGGAGGAATTAGTCGTAGTCAAGGAAGCCGGCAACGGCTCGGAATAAATCCAAGATGCGGCAATGAATACCAGACTAATGAAAATAACTGTTGTTAAATTTTTCATCATAATGCGTTTATTGCGCGCTACGCCGCCGAGCCGGCCATTCTGGTCATTTGCCACTCTGCTTTCCAATATTTTTCGGCTTCAAAAGTTCTGCCAGCGCCATATGTCCGTTGGCCTGAGCCAAGTCGGCTGGCGTCCGTCCGCCGTTATCCTTGAGATCAAGCTGCGCACCATGTGTGGCAAGTAAAATGGCAATGTCATGATGACCACTCACGGCAGCCATATGCAAGGGGCCTTGTCCTTCAACTGTTGCCGCATTTACATTAATATTGGTCGCACGGGATAGCAGAAGTTCCACAACATCATTGTTGCCTGCAACCACGGCCGCATTCAACGGCGTCAATTTGGAATAATCACCGACATTGACATCCGCCCCCTTACCCACCAGCCAGACCACTATTTCATTCTGTTTTCTTTCTACAGCCAAACGTAATGGCGTCCAGTGATATCGCGTCATAACGTTTAAATCAGCGCCACGGGCAACCAGTAAATTGGCCAATTCCAAGTTATTGCCGGCGACAGCGATATGCAAAGGCGCCAGCCCCATGTGATCCTTAACGTTCGCATCGGCACCGCGTTCAAGCAATTGTTGTACAAGCAAACGCGATTCTTTTTTCATTGCTTCAGATAATGGGAATCGGTTGTCCTTGTCCCCAAGATTAACGTCCGCGCCCCGTTCGATCAACAGGACAGCAACCGCTTCAGATCCATTTTCGACAGCCAGCAAAAGAGGCGTTGCGTCATGACGAGTCTTAGCATTGATCTCAACACCTTTGGTCAGCAAAAGTTCACATACATCCCTCTGTCCATTGGCCGCTGCAAGATGCAGTGGCGTAGCCCAAGTTGTTTTTTGCATGGCATGCGCGTTGGCGCCTTTGGCTATGAGCAAATCAGCAATCTCTTTATAACCAAAGACTGCGGCCGTCTGGAGCGGCGTTTGATCATTCTGGTTAATCGTCTCAGGCACAGCGCCTTTTTCAAGCAGCACCGCAACAGTGTTTTTATGCCCCATGCCGACCGCCAGATGTAAACCAGAGCATCCATCGGCTTGGATGGCATTGATATCCGCGCCTTTTACCAGCAGACGACGCAATATTTCCGCGTGACTGTTCAGCGCCGCTTTATGCAATGGGGTCGCACGACTCACATCCTGGCTGTTAACATCCGCTCCCTGAGCCAATAACATGTCCGTCATTTCCGCATATCCTTGATAACAGGCTAGATGTAAAGGAGTCAATCCATAGACCGTATCTGTGGACTGAATCTTGGCTCCATGGGATAATAGCAATCTGGCGACTTCCAAATGATTAAACATGACGGCCAAATGCAACGGTGTCCAGCCGTCTGCGTTCTTGACGTTTACATTATTTGCCGACAACGTCAGATTCGCTTTGACTTGGTTAAAGTTGCCGCGAGTGACGGCTTCAAGGAGGGATATGCACACATTCTCTTTGCATCCTATTATGGAATAAGGCAGTGATAAACGCCGGGTAATGATAAAAGCCGCAACCGCAATAGCGGCCATAATGAGACCAATGATCAAAATGCGTCTACCATTGATCCGCCGCTGGGCGGCGGGAATACGTCCTGGCAATGATATGAGCGTCTCTACGAATGGCACCCGATGAGGCGTGGCACGCACGCTGGAAAAAGCCTCATCCAAGCCGGCCTTCCTGAGTTCATGCATGATTTTGTGTTCAGTCTGCTGGATGCGTCGGTGAAGTTCGGCTTTGTCTCTCTCTCCGTTAAACAAACCTTCTACTTCAGAGGCTTTCACCCTATAATCCATATCTGCGCGCCATACTTCATCAGTCGGAAGAATATTGCCGGCATTGGCAGCATCCATCAATTCGTCGCTGGTAAAAGGTCCGCGATCACGTCCGCCTTTGCTGAAATACCAACGAGCTCTATCGTTTTGCGGCGTTGCCACCGGCATGGGATGCTTCCTTTATGTTTTTAATTTTGATCTTACCTTCTGCCACTCTGCAATTTTCTACTTATTGTCTCAGGATCCTGCGCTTTAACAATCATATTTTCATAACTTATTAATCCTTTTTCAAAGAGCGAAAATAAATACATATCCATAGTAATCATGCCCAAATGGGCGCCGGTTTGAATATCGGAAACAATGCGGAAAGTTTTGTTGTCCCTGATGAGGGACTGGATTGAAGGCGTGGTTATCATAAGTTCAAAAGCCGCAATGCGGCCCGGTTTATCCTTGCGGACAATAAGCAGTTGGGAAATCGCGGCAACGAGCGTTGAGGAAAGCTGGGTGCGGACCTGTTCCTGCTGATTGGTCGGGAAAGCGTCCACGATCCTGTCCACAGTGCGCGCCGCGCCGGTCGTATGCAGCGTGGCAAAAACGAGGTGGCCGGTTTCGGCCGCGGTGATGGCCGCCTCCATTGTTTCCAGGTCGCGCATTTCACCGACCAGGATGACGTCCGGATCCTGGCGCAGGGCGCGCCGCAAGGCCTCCTTGAAATTGGGCACGTCCACCCCGATCTCCCGCTGGGTGATTATTGAACGTTTATGCTGGTGATAGTATTCAACGGGATCCTCAACGGTAATAATATGACAATCGCGTTCGGTGTTGATCAGGTCAATCATGCTTGCCAGAGTCGTTGTCTTTCCGGAACCCGTGGGCCCGGTTACAAGAATCAGACCGCGCGGACGATAAAGCAAATCCTTGACCTGCGCCGGCAGACCGATCTGCTCAAGCGACATCAAGGTGGATGGGATCTGCCGCAAAGCCATGCCGATATTCCCCCGTTCCCTGAAAACGCTTACCCGAAAGCGCGCCAGCTTGCCGAAAGTGAATCCGAAATCCACCCCGCCGACCTCGCGCACCTTCTGTTGATTACTTTCCGAAGTAATGGTTTTCATCAACCGTTCCGTATCTTCCGATTTCAGGACCGGACAATCAACGGCCTGCAGACCGCCGTGAAGCCGCAACATCGGCGGCAAACCGACCGCCACATGCAAATCCGAAGCGCCCTCTTCAACAACAACCGACAACAGATCATTCATGCCGTATTTGTTATCTGTCATTTAGTTAAACTCCTTTCTTGCATCACGCTTCAATCCCCCATTGTAACGCCGATTACCTCCTCCAACGTTGTTATCCCGGAAAGCACTTTGCGCAAGCCGTCCTCGCGCAGAGTACGCATGCCAAGTTCCCGCGCCTTAATGCGTAATTCAGAAGTCGGCAGGTGTTTGTAAATAAGCGACTGGACTTCTTCTGTAATGACAAATATTTCATAAATTCCTTTGCGCCCGAAATAGCCGCTCTGCCCGCAGGCGTTGCATCCTTTACCCCGGTAGAGCTGGACATTGGCAAACTGCGCCGCCTCCGTCGCCCCCAACCCCTTTAACTCAGACTCCGTGGGCGCATACGGCTCTTTGCATTTCTCGCAAATCACCCGCACGAGACGCTGGGCCATAATACAGCGCAAGGATGACGCCAAAAGAAACGGCGGAATCCCGATATCAAGAAGGCGCGCAATGGCGCTCGGCGCGTCATTGGTATGCAGTGTGCTGAAGACCAAGTGTCCCGTCAGGGAAGCATTAATGGCGATTTCGGCGGTGGCCAAATCGCGTATTTCGCCCACCATGATGACATTCGGCGCCTGGCGCATCATGGAACGCAAGACGGCCGGAAAAGTCATCCCGATATCGTCGTTCACCTGGACCTGATTAATGCCGGCGATCTGGTATTCAACCGGGTCCTCAACCGTTATTATTTTACGGTCCGGCCGGTTAAGATGATTCAGGCACGCATACAAGGTGGTCGTTTTGCCGGAACCGGTCGGACCGGTGATCAGAATGACGCCGTCGGGCATTGAAATTACTTTTTCAAACACCTGCTGGTCATCGGCGAAAAGGCCGAGTTTTGCAAGACCGAGTTGAAGACTCTGTTTCGAAAGGATACGCATGACGATGCTTTCGCCATGGGACGACGGCACGGTTGATACACGCAAATCAAGGTCCTCGCCGGCCGCATTGATTTGAATTCTTCCATCCTGGGGCACCCGTTTTTCGGAAAGTTTCATTCCCGCCATTAATTTAAGACGGCTGAGGATTACCGGTTGAAGACTTTTGGGCGGATTCTGAACTTCACTTAACACGCCGTCTATGCGATAACGAACCCGGAACCGCTTTTCCATCGGTTCAAGGTGAATGTCGGACGCCCTTTTTCTCTGGGCTTCAAGAATAATGAGGCTGACCAGCTTGATAATCTGCGAATCGGCTTCGGTGGCAGGCGTTTCGTCGCCGTCACCCGCCCTTACCGACAGCCCGCCGTCCGTTCTTTCGTCACCCTCCATAATTTCTTCAACTGATTTTTCCTCGCGTCCGTAATAATTATCAAGGGCCGCGGCGATTTCTTCGCTTGAGGCAACCACCCCTTCCACGTTGCGTTTGAGAATGTAGCGCAGGCTGTCCAGGACTTCGATGTTCACCGGGTCGCTGATCGCGACCGTCAGCGCGTTTTCCGAGTCAGACACGGGGATAATCTTGTATCTGCGCGCAATGGCGGACGGAACCTGCTGAATGACTTCCCTGGGAATATCGTGATCGGCCAGGACAACCACGTCCATCCCAAGCTGCATGGCCACGGTTTTCAAAACTTCCATTTCGGAAAGCACGCCTTTTTCAACCAGCACGTCCAGGAGACTGCCGTGATGCTCTCCGGCCATCGCCCTCGCCTCTTCAATCTGCTCCACCTTGAGAAGGCCGACGTCCTTCAAGATCTCTAAAATATATTCATCATTTGAGGTCAATGCTGTTTTCCTCCGTAGGGGTCACATCCGAACATATAACTATTGGCGCTCATCCTCACATTTTTCCAACACCCGGCGCCACTGTCCGGATAGGACTTTATCATTTTTCAGTTTACGCTCCAACCGCCGGATCGTCATGCCCACGGCGGCATAGTCCGCTCCATCACACTCCGCGCCAATCTCCGCCATTGTCATTCCCGCATAATCACGCGCCGCTTTATACACTAACGCCCGGCCGTTGTCTCCGTGCCTGTCTGTAAAATCAGCCCATTTCTCCCCCTTGATCAACTCCACCGCCTGACGCACCTCATCAAATGTAAATCGCCTTCGAAACAACCGTTTTCCTTCCGTTTCCCGGCCAATGACCAACCCCTTTCGCAACTTATCGGCAAACGCTCGCGTCCCCAACGCTATTCCCGCTTTTAGCTCACCCCATGGTGATTCCTTCTCGCCATCTTTTAATCGCCCTTCCACAAGCTGACGGTAGGATTCTCCCCCTTTCCCCGCTCTTTGCAACAGTGTCTTCCGTTCCAACCACAATGGAGCCTTACCGTATCCAGCATACGCTCGGTACGAACTCCAAACATAACCCCGTAAAACTTCCAATCGCCGGGACACCATTTCCCGCGATGGTGGAGCGGACAATCCGGCCGATTCTGCCTTGCGCTCCGGCTTGCTTAATCCCAAGCCCGCCACCCGCACCGGATTGAGATGAACATAAATGCTCATCTCCAATCCCCATCCCGCATTTTCTAATATGATCGCTTTGAATCTCCCTTGCATCAGATGCCCAATCCGTCCGTGCCTCCGATTGAACCATACCCCATAACTCACATTCAACCACTGCATCGCGCGGCTCAGGTTCGCCTCCGGCGTCTCGACGATCAGATGATAATGATTCGTCATCAGCACATACGCATGAATCCGAACCTGATATCGCTCTACGGTCGTTCCGAGAAGCTCCAAAAAATGCGTGCGATCCCGATCATCCCGAAATATCGTCTGCCGCTCCTGCCCACGCGATGTCACGTGATACCACGCCCCGGCATATTGCATCCTTAATGGTCTTGCCATTCTTAGACCTTCTCACGTCTCCGCCCGGAATGCAAGACTTATTTGTTATATGTTCGGATGTGACCCCAATTCTTCCGTTGAAATACCTCCACTCCCCAGCGTTTCCGCGCCTTGCTCAACACGCTGTGATCTGGAACCTCATCGTTCAGTCCGTATCCCAGAAACCACATGTAATCCAAGCGTTCCGCTATAATCCGCATTAGTTCCCGTTCACTGGATACGTCATCGAAAAACAACAGGAACATCATCTTCATGATCACCGCCGGATCTTCAGAGACATTTCCATTATATCCGTATTGCCCCGCAACCTCCGCGCGCACAAACGTAAAATCTATCTTTCCCAATATTTTCCGCAGCGGATTGTCTTTCCGTATTCGTTTATCCAGATCAATATTGTAACTGAACAAATCCTTTTGTTCCCGCCGGATTCCCATCATAATAAGTTTCCTCCTAAAGTTTTATTGAACTTTACCAAACCCAGGAAGAATTGCTACTCTCTCGTTATGAAAAGTGATTTGGGCAACACGCCCTTAACGTATAACTTTTATCTTGCATACCAGCAAAAATCCCTTTCAGTTTGTCCAACGTTCTGCCCTTCCTAAATTTTTTCTGTCGAAGCGTAATCATGCTATCTTATCGTTAAACAAATACATGATGGAATGACTTTCACTGTTAAACTAAGTTTTTGACTGTTATCAATGTTGCGAAGGACCTGTTTAGCATTGACCAGATTAGCACTGTAATCAACAGGGAAAAAAGTTCCTTTTTTGAACATTTCATAAGCCCGCAACGCATTATCAATATCACTAATTCCCATAATTGATACTTCGATATGGCCAGAAAATGCAACTTCAATGGGGGAAAAATCCATAATTGCCAACTCAAGCTCCTGACTAGCTTGCAACTGCATGTCAGCCTTGCAAATAGACACATACCCTTTTTGATCCGTTGGCCCAAAAAACATCGTATACGGATTTTTAGAAATGGTCTCAAACCGTGCCCATACCATAAGTCCCGCGACCGGTATCCCTTCAGAAGATATAAAACATTCAATTTTTTCTGGGATAGAGATAGTCATAATTACCTCAATAGGATATCTATTCGGAGAACTGGTAATTGTTCGGCAGTAATCAGTTCTATGCCTTGACCGCCTTCGACATTACCACCATAGTTCCATCTTACCTCTGAAGCATCAATAGTCAAGCGATGTGTCGGCGTGGCTGTCGGGTATATGGGATTTTTTGAACCAATTCTAAGCGCTTCTTCAACTGCAGATACGCTTGTGTATTTTTCGGGACTATAAAACACATTTTTGGCTGTGCCTACTCTTGTCACATTAGGCACAACACCAAGTTCTTTCGCTATCTTAGCCTCTCCGGCACTTACATAGCGATAAACCAGATTTTTTGCTGCTAAACGTGAATTAATCCATTTACCAACGAAACCTAATTTACCTATAAAACCAGCCACTAAAGGCAATTTGACAGGTGTTAACGCAGTCATCCAATCAAAAGTTGTCTCTTCAATCCCCGGTTCAATTGCTTCCAATCCAAACAGGTCAATAAGATTAAGTGGGTTATTGGCGCAATAGGTATAAAAATTCACATCCCCACCGAGTAAATCAATCGGATCCTGACTGAGGAACCGACCTAGACCGGGGTCATAGAAACGGGCGCGATAAAAATACATCCCCGTTTCCGGTTCCCATTCCCGGCCAGTGTAGGTGTATGGGAGTAAGGGTGTATCGGTGGATTTGGGCGTGAAGTCAGGATTAAGCACATCTAGCTTCCCGAAAGAGGAATAGCGATAGCGCTCAACCACATTACCAGATGAATCTGACAAGGCTATAGTTGAGCCCAGACCATCCTGCTGGAGATAATACGAGGAGGATATTGAATAATCATCCCTCACCAACAGATTATCCAATCCCGCATGGGTGTTGGCGCCAATCAAACTTCCGCTACCGTCAAATTCCAACCGAACATTTGCTCCATCCAGCAGGTAATGAGTCTCCATCCCATTCACACGCTTGGCAATCCGGCGCCCCAAGGCATCGTAAGCATACTCGGAAGTAAGGGGGTGTGGGAGTGACGGAGTAACGGAGACAAGATGGTTTTCAACGTCATAGGCGTAGGTGATAATATCACTGGAATTGGTCTTGCTAATCTTCTGGATCATACTGCCTTCCGCGTCATACGTGTACCGGTAGTCACTGTCTTCCGTCAACTGGTTCAAGGCATTATGAACGCGGCCGTTGATCGTCCAGTTGCCGACAGCATCGTAACTGAAAGTTTCGTTGTTGGCGGGAAGAATTGAGTTCACGGATGACAGCAGGCGGTCAAGCGGATCATAACTGAATGTGCGCTGGTTGCCGTCTTCACGCAGTTCCGAGGTTCGGTTGCCGACAGAATTGTATCCATAGCCAACCCCGGCAATAACATTGCCGCCGACTTCATGGCTGATGCCAAGCAGTTGTCCGGCAAGGTCATAACTGAACGTTGAATTTACGCCATTCGGCGCGGTCTGGCTCGCCAACCGCGAGTCAGCATCATAATTGAAGACGAAGGTTCGACCGGCGGGATCAGTCAACGAGACGAGACGATTAAGAGCATCGTAGCTATAGGTTGTCGTTCCTATGGCGTCGCTCATGGCAACCCGGTTACCCACGCCGTCATATTGATAGGAAAGCGTCCCCGACGCCTGGATTTCCTGAATGGGACGGTTATATATATCATAAGCCCATTGCACAACGCTGTCCGAATCGCTGATTTCCAGAAGATTGCCGACCGGATCATATGCATAGCCGATAGCATCCTGGCCAGCCAGGTCTTTTGCGATCAGCCGGTTGGCGGCGTCATAGCCATAAGAAATTGTTTCCCCGCGCGCATTGACTGCCTGTATCAGATTGCCCATGCCGTCATAGATATATTGCCGTTCATGTCCCAAGGCATCACGAGAACGAATCAAGCGGTTCATTTGATCGTATTCATAGCGCGTGATTTGGCCTTTGGCGTCAGTCAAGGTCAAAAGATTTCCGTTGGCATCGTAGGCATAACGCGTCACTCCGCCATCCGCCGCGGTGGAGGAAAGCAAGCGCCCCATGGCGTCATAACTCATCTGCGTGACGCGATTCATGGCGTCCTTGACCTGCACAAGATTGCCGGCGGAATCATAGCTCAATTCCGTTGCCCGGTTGAGCGGATCAATCACCTTGCTTAAATTGCCCTTGGCGTCGTATTCATAAAGCGTTTCATTGCCCTGCGGGCCAACGGAACTGATCACCAGCCCCCGGCTGTTATACGTGAATTTGCTCGCATTACCAAAAGCATCGGTCGCCTCAACCATGTTGCCGCTTCCATCATATCCGAATAGAGTCTGCCGGCCCATTTTATCTATCACCACTGCAGGCAACTTATAGTCGGAAGTGTAACGCATCTCTATCTGGCTCCAATCCGGATAAAGAATATATCGCAGATTACCGAAAAGATCGTAATACATCTCCACTCGGCGACCCAAGGCATCAGTAACCGATGAAACCGTGTCGCGCGCGCCCCAGGATATATCAGTCCTGTTGCCCAATGGATCAATCTTCGCCTTCAAATATCCCCGGCCGTCCAGAATCCACCCCTCGGCATTACCGAGCTGATTGGTAATTATATCCGGCATTTCCCCGGAAACACGATCGGGCAAAGATTCACCGGGCAAACGAGTTACACCCGGCACAGGATCTAAGGGCGCAACGGCCTTCACACGTCGGACATCAAATTTAGTCTGCGTGTTGTCCGGATACGTAATGGCCGTATATAATCCATTTGCATCCAATGTGAACTGCATAGATTGTCCCGCCGGATCGGTCTTGGAAACTATCCGATGTTGATCGTCGTAAGTAAATGTTCTCTGCGTTCCATCGGGGAACGATACCCGCGTCAGATTGCCGGCCGCATCCACTTCAAACTGCGTAATTCGTCCCGCCGGGTCCGTAACGCTCGCAAGCTTACCCGCGCCGTTGTAAGTCAGCAAAGTTGTCTGTCCCGCAGGATCAGTAACGCCTGTCAATCGGCCTTCTGAATCACAGGTATAAGTCGTCGTATTATTATTTCGGTCCTGTTCTTTTGAAAGCCTGCCTTCCGCGTCAAATTCCTTCCGATTCCCGTGCGTATCTGCCAAAAGCCAACCATTAGTCAGCCGCTGTAGATACTGCGGTTGGGCAGTATCGCTGACATAGGTTTGGTCGGCAATGTTTAATTCCATGACGGCATTATCTCCGTTCAAACACGCCCAGAGCCGTCCCAAAGCATCAACTTCAATCTGGGTCGGGATCCATCCCAGATTCAATTGGATCAGTAATTGTCCTTGCGAGTTCCATTGGAATAACATCTGGCCGTCATCATTCCAAACCACGGTCCAGATTGTTCCATCCGGTTGAACTGTCAAACCATTGTCCTGGAATGTGCCGGCGCCATATTCAAAAACGTCAGCCAAAAATTGAACTTCTCCGTTCTGTAACGCATATAGGCAAAAATCCGTCGTAACCAACAGGCGGTTATTTACCGCGTCATAGGCCATGGCCACGGGAGTGCCATCAATACCATTTATCACACGCTGGCCTTGTCCGGCTTCATTAAAACAGTACACCAGACCACCAACCGTCGGGTATGAATAAAACACATAGATTGATCCATCACAGCGGTTGATTTCCACAGAAGCCGGAGGATCGCCGAATGGTGAATCAGTGCCGGTAATATATTCCGCTTCGGACCCGCCAGCAGCCAGGCGATACAAGCCCGTATCGGTGATCGTTGCAGTATTCATAACACCGGCCATTCCGGCCGCCAGAAGAAGAACGCCTCCTCCGCCCTTGCCAGCCACGGTAAAATAGATTGTCCCGGCCTCGCTCTCGGCCACGTCCGTAATCCGGCAATCCTCCCCAAAATTTGCCTCAAAAACCGTTGCCATTTCACCGGATGCTTTCCATCTTATAATCTGATTGGAAGTTGCGATCAACATACCGCCGGCATAATCGCGGCCCAATCCTTGCGGATTCGCCACCCAGCGGTTTGTGACCGGCCAAGACATATGCGGAAGGAATACTGTGCGATTCCCGTCACCCGCTGTCAGCATTATTCGCATATCATCCGCGCTGGTGTAGACCCGCGTTGCTCCACCAACGCTCCATCCCGCTCCATAGGAACTCTCTTTCAGGTTTTCCCACGGCATCCAGCCGGTCTCCTGCGCCTCTATCTTCTGCGGATCGCGAGTGCTTACTCCGGTTTCTTCTTCCGCCGCTCCGCCAAACCGGCTGGAAGTATAATAATAGGACGACGTATATATATTGGCCACCTTGTATTCATAAGGATACAATCCAGTTGGCCATTCAGACATATCAACGATCATTGAGCCAAAATAGTCGCCCCATTCGGTCCGCGGCTCTCCCAGATATGTTACCTGCTGATATTTTCCACCCAAGCCCACCGCAAATTCGCGCGTCGCGGGACTCCCGGTATTCGCGTCCTTAAACGCTTTCATGCTTATCAGCTTCCTGCCGCTCGCCGATTCGCTGTTATAAACCAATCGCAGTCCTTTTTGCTCTCCCATACTTCGATAACCCGGCAGAGCTATCTCCGTTTCATAACTTCCATCCGCTATCCCCACTCCCGGATCGCGTTTCACTAAACCGGCCTGTTTGCCGCCATTCACGCCTTCATTTTTGATCCGCACCGTGCCGGACACATCATGCGGCAAATTTGCGTCCCGCTGCGAGAAATGCATCACCTGAAACACAACCCATTGCCCGTCATCGGACACCTGCCCCATGCTCTCATGTTCCCAGCGTACTTCAGCCGAATTAAATACTCCCACCGGAATCGGAGTTCCAGCCGCAAAGCCCAATGAATTGGCAATCTTCACCGTTACCGGTTCGCTGAAACTTGCGTCATCCGGATATAAATCCACGGCATAGGTAAAGGCTGAAGATTTCGGCAGGGACGAAGGCAACTCGCGGCCGTAATCATATAAGGTCAACTGCACCGGCAGATTGGAAGAAACAGCTCCGGCCGGTATTTCCGCAATCACCGTGCCGGCCGTGTTGCCGGCCGTGCCGCCTTCGGAACCGATCTCCGTAACCTGCATGTCGCGTTTCTTCAAAAACACTGGCTCAACCGCGACCGGCATCCGGCTACATGCCAGAACCTTGCGATAGGAGGAGATATATCCCGGCGCGGAATATTCAACCACGATCATTTTCTTGCTGCAGTCCGGGAAATCAATAACAGGAAAAGTATATTTACCGTCAGAAGATGTTTTTATCCCGCCGCTCAATCCGCGCACCTGGACGACGGCGCCGGGCATGGGTTCACGCGTAGCCGCGTCATAAACCGCGCCGCCGACTGTCCCGGATGTCTCGTTGGTAACCGGCGGCGGCAAGGCGGTCAAAATTGTAAATATGCCCGAGGCAGACGAGCTGTTCCCGGCCTTATCTGAGGCGGCAACCAGCACTTGATGTGCGCCATCAGCCAGAGGTTCGGCCGGCGTGTAAGTCAATGCCCCTTGTGCAAACACCGCTGGAACCTGATTGTTATCCAGCGTCATCTTCACGCTGGCATTCACAACTCCGGACAATGCATCGTTGACTTGGGCTTTGATTGCCGGCTGATTTGTTTCTATCGCGCTGCTATTGGCGGGATAGAGAACCGTGATGACCGGCGGCGTGGCGTCAATCGTAAAACTTGTGTCAACCGTCGTTATATTTCCGGCCCGGTCAACAGCCTGTATACAGAATTGATGACCGCCATCAGGCAATGCAGAAGCAGGCGTATAAGCAAGCTGTCCGTTGGAAAACACGGCGGGGACTATAGCGCCGTCCAGTTTCATAATTGCGCCGGAATTCGTTACACCGGATACAGCGTCGCTGATTGTAGCCTTGATCTCAGGCTTGGATTGGTTAATCAGCGCTTCATTGGCTGGCCTAATCATGGCAACTTCCGGCGCTTTGCGGTCTATAACGCCGCGCACAGCATCGCTGCCAACCATACGATTGCATTGGCACCAGTTCCAGCAGTGGTTCATACGCCACCAGAACCACCAATACCACGGCATGGGGCCGGCATAAGCCTTTACTTCCAGCTTTACCGCGCCTTCCGCATGTTTCTTTAGACTGACCGGGAACGTAAAAGTGACTTCCGGCTCGCGGGTCTGCCCAGCCCGAAAGTCAATCAGCTTACCGTCCACACGCAGGATCGCCGCCACCAAATTCGCTTTTTTTACTTTTTTCCAAGCCGCAGGCTTGACCGTCACATCAAGCTTCATCACGCTCGCGGCGTTTGTGAAAAAACCGTCGGAGGGATGAGTAATATTTACATCCGGACGAATGTCCCTGGCAAAACCGGATACGGGAAGGAACTCAATTATGGAAAAAATAAAACCAACAAAAAACAAACCCGGGAAGATAATATTTTGGCGTTTCATTTTTAACCAAACATTGAGGTTAATTCAATGCTTTAGAAAGATCCGTTCAATTCTTTCTTCAGCAACTCCTGGACGATTTGCGGATTGGCCTTGCCACGGCTCAGGCGCATGACCTGGCCGACCAGATGTTTCAAGGCCGCCTCCCTGCCGCCCCGGTAATCGGCGGCGGATTTCGGGTTATCGGCCACGGCCTTTTTGGCAAACCGCTCAAGTTCGGCCGCGTCACTCACCTGGCCAAGCCCCATTTCACCAAGCAATTGTTCCGGACTTCCGCCCTTTTCAAACATAACCGCAAAAATTTGTTTGGCGCTGTTTGAATTTACTTTTCCGCCGTCGGCCAGCTTTACCAGCTCCGCCAATGACCGCGGCGTGATTTTTGCGGCGCCGATTTCCATTTCCTTTTCGGCCAGCAAACGAAGCATCTCGGTCATTACCCAGTTGGAAACCGCTTTTGGATTGGCCGAGAGCCCGGCCGCTTCCTCGAAAAAGTCGGCCAGCGCCTTGTCCGCCGACAAAACTTTTGAATCATACTCCGGAAGGCCGTACTGGTTCGTAATTCTTTCGCATCTCTGCCGCGGCAATTCGGGAATATCCTTTTTCCAGCGTTCAATCTGTTCTTTGTTTAATACCACCGGTAAAAGGTCGGGATCTGGGAAATAGCGGTAGTCATGGGCTTCTTCCTTGGAGCGCATGCTTTCGGTCAGCCCCCGTTCCGAATCCCACCGCCGCGTTTCCTGCACAATAACGCCGCCGGACTTCAAGATTTCCGTCTGCCGGCCGATTTCGTGCTTCAAAGCCAGGAAAACGCCCTTGAAAGTATTAAGGTTTTTTATTTCCGCTTTAACGCCCAATTGAGTCTGGCCTTCCGGCCGGACACTGCAATTAACGTCGCAACGGACATTGCCCTCCTCCAGGTTACAGCGGCTGATGAGGCCATAAGTCAGGATCTGCTTGAGGGACTGAAGAAAGGCGAGCGCCTCTTCCGGCGAACTTATGTCCGGCTCGGTGACAACCTCCATGAGCGGATGGCCGGCGCGGTTAAAATCAACACTGCTCATCTTGCCAAGATGCATATTTTTGCCGACATCCTCCTCAAGATGAATGCGCGTCAGGGATACTTTTCTTGCCTGCCCGTCACAAACAATCTCAAGAGCGCCGCCCACACACAAGGGACAATCATACTGGGAAATCTGGTAATTTTTCGGCATATCGGGATAAAAATAATTTTTCCGGTCAAATTTGCTGAAATGATTTATTTTTGAACCGAGCATCAAGCCGGTCAAAACGGTCAGGCGGATGGCCTCTTCGTTGATAACGGGCAATGCCCCCGGGTAACCGAGACAAACGGGACAAACCTGGCTGTTTTCGGCTGAGCCGTAATCGGTCTTGCAGGCGCAGAACATCTTTGTTTCAGTCAGAAGCTGAACGTGAATTTCAAGACCGATGGTGGTTATGTATTTCATACACAATTTTCAAACACCAAGCAACAAATCCCAAACAATAACCAATTAATCAACTATCAAAAATTCAAATAAACTGTTTTGGTCATTGATGAGTTTGATTATCGGAGCTTATTTGGAATTTGTCACTTGTAATTTGGTGCTCGGCTAAGGTCGGTTTCCGCAAATGCCAATCCGTTGATTGCTCATAGGCGTGGCCAACGCGTAAAATCAAATCATCGCGGAAAGCCGGCCCCAGAATCTGGAGCCCGACCGGCAGGCCGGCCGCGGTAAATCCGCAAGGCACGGATAACGCGCAAACCCCCGCCAGACTGGCGGGAATGGTGAAAATATCGCCCAAATACATCTGCAAGGGGGCTTTGATTTTCTCGCCTATTTTATAGGCGGCGGTCGGCGCCACCGGCGCCAGGAGCGCGTCGCATTCATTCGCAAAGACTCGCTCAAAATCGCGGAGGATCAGCGTGCGCACCTTTTGCGCCCGCAAATAATAGGCGTCATGGTAACCGCTGCTGAGCACGTATGTTCCCAGGATAATCCTCCGCTTGACTTCCGCGCCGAATCCCTCTGCTCTTGTGCGGCAGTACATTTCATAAGGATCGGCAACATCTTTTGCCCTGAACCCGTAGCGCACGCCGTCAAAACGGGCCAGATTGGCGGAAGCCTCCGCGCAGGCAATGATATAATAAACCGCCACCGCATGCGGAGTCATCGGCAAGCTCACTTCAACCACGGTTGCCCCCAGTTTTTCACACTGGCGAACAGCCGCCTGGACGGCGTTTTCAACCTCCGCATCCATACCCTCGATAAAATATTCCTTCGGCAATCCGATTTTCATTCCCTTGAGATCTTTTTCAAGACAAGACTCGTAATCCGGAACGGGTTGATTCGCCGAGGTTGAATCAAAAGCGTCATGGCCTGCGATGGCTTTGAGCAAAATGGCGGCATCGCGCACGCACTTCGTCATGGGGCCGATTTGATCCAGGGACGAGGCAAAAGCCGTCAGACCATAACGCGAAACGCGGCCATAAGTCGGTTTTAATCCCACGCATCCGCAGAATGACGCCGGCTGGCGCACGGAGCCGCCGGTATCGCTCCCGAGCGCCGCGATGGTCTCATCGGCGGCCACGGCCGCGCCTGATCCGCCGCTTGATCCGCCGGGAACATAATCATGGTTCCACGGATTTTTCGTTATTTTATAAGCCGAATTTTCCGTGCTGGCCCCCATCGCAAATTCATCCATATTGGTCCGCCCAAGGAACACAGCGCCTTCCGCCCGCAGACGCGCGATCGCGGTGGCGTCATAAGGAGCGACATAACCGGAAAGGATTTTTGAGGCGCACGCGCAGGGCTGGCTTTTTACGTTGATGACGTCCTTGACGGCAAGCGGCACCCCCAGGAGACTGCCTTCCCTTCCTTTTTGACGAAGCTCGTCGGCCAACCGCGCCTGGGCGAGGGCGCCCTCTTCATCCAAACCGAGAAAAGCGCCTATCTGCGGATCCGTTTTGCGGATAACCGAAATCAACTGCTGAACAAGCTCCACTGATGAGCACTTGCGGCGGCGCAGCAATTCGCTGGCCGCGGTGATGTTTTGCTGGTGTAATGCTTGCATTTTTAATCAAACTGTTCTTAAATTGGAAACTGGAAATCAGGGGGAACCGATTTCAGGCCAATTTCTAATTTCGGTTTCTCTACACAATTTTCGGGACAATAAACTGCCGGCCATCATGAACCGGAGCGTTTTTCAACACTGTCTCCCGGTCCAACCCGACCCGTGGTTCGTCGCGGCGAAACACGTTCTGATCGGCCGTTGAACGAGTCATCGGCTCTACACCGGCGACATCAACGCTGGAAATGTCATTGACGTAGCTTACAATCTCTTCCAACTGCTTCTGAAAAAGCGTCTTTTCTTCCGCGCTGAGCGAAACTCTTGCCAGCCGGGCCACATATTCCACGTCAATTTTTTTGACCGCCTCAGTCTTTTCCGCCATTTGCGTCAGCCTCCGTGGCATTTTGGTTTACAGCGCAATTACCTGCGCTATTCTAATAGCGCGGCTTTTGTCCGTTGTCAATTCCAATCCCCGCCTCTTTTTTAAACAGTTGACCAGGCTTCAAACCAGACACAACAGGGCGGCAAGAAAAATAAAAAAACAGCCCAGGGCGCATTTGGCCCAAAAAAAATCTTTCCGGCTCCATTCAATAAAAACCCGCTGCCCCACCCCATGCCAGGCCAGAACAAACACCGCCACCAACGGCAGGATAAACATCGCGTTATACAGCGCCAAACCGGCGATAGCGCTGGTTCTCATCGGCGATGTGCGCGCCAGAAAGGCAAGCGCCGGCACATATAATTGACCGGTGCAGACGCTCTCCAGAACGGCAACAACGCATCCCAGGAAAAAACCGCCCGCGAAATAATATTTTCGCGGCAGATTTGAACGGATAATACCATGCATAAGCCGATTAATCCGTCCGGGCAGTTTAAGGATAATATCGTTCGGCCGGCCCGTGAGGCGGAAAATCCAGGCATCCCGGAATGAGATAAAGGCCATGATAACAAGCGCAAAAATCAACAACCAATTCAGGGTATTGCCCAGCCAAAGGCGCATAAAGCTTAAGCGGAAAACCTGAAACAGCCCCAGGCCTATGAGAAAATAAGTCAAATAAACTGAACTGCAAAAGGCGAGCCCGATCAAAAAAAGATTCTCCCTCCCTCCTTTTCCTCCTGCCAGCAGACTGCTGATCAGGAAAACAATCGTTGCAAAAGCGCAGGGATTCACGCCGTCAATAAGACCCGCCGCCAGCAAGGCCGCAAACGAAAAAGGAAAGGAATGGCCGCCGCCTTGCGATTGCCGATTTTTGATTTTGGATTTTGGACTTTCACCTTTCCCAATCATGCGGACCGTTTCCCTCTGTTGCGCGGCATATTTCCGGGATACGGGAACAGGACCGGAGCCGGAATGCAATTGTTCTTCAACAACGGCAACCAGGTCCCGGCAGATATTTTTTGACCCGCCGACGTAAATTTCCCCGTCAACAACGACAAACACATTGTCTTCTCCTTTAAGAGCCAATCTGTTGAGAATATTCCGGGCTTCGGCATATTCCGCCGAATCATAGAGGTTATGCCTGCGCATCTTTATCCGCCCGCCGAACATTTCCTGAATCTGGGACAGGATATTATTTTCAATATAGCGGCACTGCTCGCAGCCGGGCGCGAAATAATAATCAATCCAACAGGGCGGCCGTTCAACTTCGGACTGAGCGACCGCGAATCCTGATGATAAAAGACAGGCAAAACAAAGAATCAATAAAGCTTGTTTAACCCGAATATTGCATGATAATCGCGCAATATTCGCTTTTCTCCAAAGCCTGATCAGGCTTTGGAGAAAAGACGTGAAGTTTTGGAGATAATCCCTCTGGTTATCTGCAAAACTAACGTGGTAAAAAAATAAATTGGACATTGGCCAAGTTTATAATAATGTATTAAAAATACAAAACTTATTCTCAATCGGCATTATTATTAACAGACCCACTCGAAACAATATGCCCCACAACAGCCGTGACCGATATAAACAGCATAAAACAAGCCGAAGAGATGGAACTGTTTAGACGCAGCGACCGTTTGTTGCGCGCCGCAGCCGAGGCGGTCAATGCGCTTCTCGCCGAGGCGGATTCCGTGACGGGCATTGCGCGCGCCTTGAAAACAATCGGCGAGGCGTCCGATGTTGACCGGGTCTATATTTTTGAAGATCATGCCGATCCCAAAACTGGCGTGATGCTTACCAGCCAACGCCACGAATGGGCGCGCGCGGGCATCGCGGCGCAGATCGCCAATCCTGCCATGCAAAACCTTGCGTACCTGCCGGTTTTCAAGCGATGGCGCGAAACGCTTTCCGCCGGAAAGCCGATCCTCGGACTGATCCGCGATTTTCCTGAACGGGAAAGACCATTGCTGGAATCACAGGATATTATCTCAATTCTGACTGTGCCCATAAGAATCCGGGAAAACCTCTGGGGATTCATCGGTTTTGACGATTGCCGACGGGAACGTTCATGGACCCCGGCCGAAACTTCCATTCTCACCGCCATTGCCACCAACATCGGTTATATCATGCTCCAGAGACAAACGGAAAAAACATTGCGGCGTTTTCAGGCCGCAATGGAAGGCACCCCCGAAGCAATCGGGATGACCGATGCGGAAGGCCACCATATTTATGACAACGAGGCCTTTCGCAAACTTTTCGGATACACGGTTGAAACGATGGAAAAAGCCGGCGGCCCTATCATTACCTTTAAGGATCAAGCCCTGGGCAAAGAAGTCTTTGATCCAATCCTCAAAGGCGGACAGTGGCAGGGCGAAGTTGAAATGATATCAAACGCTGGCCGGCATCTGCCGCTCTTATTGCGCGCCAGCGCAATAAAGGATGAAAAAGGCATGACGATAGCCGCCTTCGGACTTTTTACCGATATAACAAAACGAAAAGAAGCGGAAAGAGCCCTGCAGGAAAGCGAGATACGTTATCGGCGCCTGGTTGAGGCAACTACCGATTATATCTATACCGTCAATGTCGAAAACGGACAGGCCGTGAACACCAAGCATGGTCCGAACTGTATCGCGATTACCGGTTATTCATCCGAAGAATATCATACGGATCCGGAACTCTGGTTTAAAATGATTCACCCCGATGACCGCCAGAGAGTGCTTGAACAAACCCAGCGCGTCCTCGATGGCATGACTATTCAACCCATTGAACATCGGATTTACCATAAAAACGGCTCCATCCGCTGGGTAAGAAATTCTCCTGTTCCACATTTCGATTCTTCAGGCAAGATTATTGCCTACGACGGATTGATTTCCGACGTAACCGAACGGAAGGATGCCGAGGAACAACTGAAAGAGCATACCCGCAAACTTGAAATTCTCAACCGGATCATTACCGCGGTGAACAGGGTTGAGAATATTGACATGCTGCTGAACGAGTTATTGAAATCTTCGATGGAAATGGTCTCTTTTGACGGCGGCGGCATTTACCTGGCCAATGCGGATAAATCAATCGCCGAACTTGTCTGCCATCAGGGATTACCGGATGGCTTCATCAAAAAAGCCGGCGTCCTTGAACTCTCGGCCGCCAATTGCCGGATGTTGTTTATTGAAGGCAAACCGATTTTTACCGACGATTATTCGGCCATATCTTCCGAAAGCAACGCGAAATGGAATATGCAGAGCGTCGCCAGAATTCCTCTCATCTCCAAGGATAAGATCATCGGCGCCCTGGCGCTCGTCAATGCCAGGGGACATGCTTTTGATAAAAATGAAAAAGAGATGCTGCTCTCAATCGGCCGGCAGATCGGAACGGCAATCGCCAAGATGCGGTCGGAAACGGCCCTGCGGGAAAGCGAAAGAAAGTACCGCACCATCACCGAACAGTCGCTGGTCGGCATTCAAATAATAAAAGACGGCCTGATGATTTTTGTCAATGACGGCTGGACGATAATCACCGGGTACAACGTCCAGGAGGTAACGGCCTGGGGCGTTGAAGAATATTTAAAAATCGTTCATCCGGAAGACCGTCCATTATTTATGGAACAGTCCCGCAAGAAACAATCGGGACTTTTTGGAGACATTCTGCCTATATATGACTGCCGTTTTCTTTCCAAAACAGGCGAAACAAAATGGGTCTCCATTCATTCCAAATCCTTGGAATTTGCCGATGGCCGCGCAGTGGTCGGCATGATCATTGACATTACCGACCGCAAACTGGCGGCCGCCGCGCTCGTTGCCGCAAACAAACAATTGTCCACCACCAACGAGCATCTCGTCCGGCGCGAGCAGGAATTGCTGAAAACCAACCACGAAAAAGAAGTATTGCTGAAGGAAATCCATCACCGCGTGAAAAACAACCTGCAGATAATCAGCAGTTTGATTAATCTGCAGATTCATAATATAGCCGACCGGAATGCCGTCGGCCTGCTTAAAGAATGCCAGAACAGGATCAAGACCATCGCCATGGTCCATGAAAAAATGTATCAGCTGGGCGATCTGGCCCAAGTTGATATCGGCAGCTATCTGGAAAGCCTAACCGGTCATATCGGGCGAATGTACCTGACAGATCCCGCTTCCGTGACAATCAAGGTGAACGCAAAAAACATCTACCTGCCCGTTGATCAGGCGATCCCCTGCGCCCTGTTGATAAACGAACTCGTCGTCAATTCGTTGAAACACGCCTTTCCCGAACAACTTCCCATGTCCGCCACAGGGGGGACTTCGCGCGGGCAGGCGCAGGCGGATAAAGCCGGTGAGATCCGTGTCCAGATGGTTGCCGATGAAAACGGCAATTATGTTCTCACCGTAAGCGATAACGGCGTCGGACTGCCGGCCGAAACAGACTGCCGCAAGACAAAGTCATTGGGAATGCAGCTGGTAAATACCTTTGTCAATCAGTTGTGCGGCGCGATGGAACTCGCCGGCAACCCGGGAACAACATTCAAAATCACTTTCGCTAAATCTCGAAAAGAGGGTTAACCCGCCAAAAAAAGCGCGCCCAAGGAGAGTCGAACTCCTCTTCCCAGGATGAAAACCTGGTGTCCTGACCGATAGACGATGGGCGCGAATTAAATAGTCTTGAGTGATGATTTATAATCAATTTGGCTGAAATATCAAAGATATTAAATAAAAAATAATGGTGTTTTTTTTATTGCAAAAATAATATGGAATGGCTATTTTCAAGGCAATTATGAAATATATGCTTTTTATGGGACGGTTTTTTTTTAATACTTCCTTTGTCTTGAGCGTGGCTCTGGCGGTTCTGTTGTCCGGATGCGAAGGGGAAAAGACCGATCCGACCGGCGCCGAAAGTTATTTCAAAACCAACGCATACTCTTCCGTTCCTCGCGACGACCCATTGGTAACCACCCTTAAAATTTCTCCTGCCTCGGCCAAGATAGGTATCGTCGGGAAGGAAGTCGTCTTTACGGCCACTGGCGGCACGGGAAGTTATTATTGGGCTCTTTCAAATGAGGACAACGGGGAACTGTCTTCTTCCGGGGCAAATCAGAGCGTTTATAAATGCAAACAAGTCGGCAATAACGACGTGATCCTTACGGATGACGGCGGACATTATGCGGCGGCGAGCATCACTCCGGAAGCTGACGCGATGACATTGACCCCTTCATCCGTTACTCTTTCCTCGGGTTCGCTTTATGCTTCGTTCACAGTCAGCGGCGGAACTCCGCCTTATACCTGGACTTCAGGCAACGCAAGTCTGGGAACGGTTTCGTATGCCGCCTCTACAAGTTATACCGCCAGTTATAAGGCCGTTGCGGGCGCATATGGACAGAATACCATCACGGTAAGGGACACGGACGGGCGGATAGCAACCGCCACTGTAACTCAATCATCCGATTAGCATATTTATTTAAATGAGACGAATTATATTCTTTATGACCGGTTCCCTGCTTTGCGGGCTCGTCATGGCTGTTTTGTATCTGGCTTATGCTCAGGAAAGTAACGATAATTCACTCAGTCAGACCAATGACGTCCAGGAAGAAGAGGAAACTGCGGACAACGGCCTGCCTGTCCAAACTCGGCCAGGAAATACTCCTCAACAGACAGAAACGACAAATGGCGCCGGCGGACAAGTCACGCCAGTCGTCCGGCAAACCACGGATCACGTGGCTGAGCCGCATGTGATGAATGGTTTGAGCGGAAATGGCCGCACAATTGAATTGCAAATAGGCGGGAATCCGCCGACGAATGCCCTCTTGGCCGGAGCCTTGGAGGGCGCGAATACAAACCTGATTTCAATTGCGCTGGATGGCGTGCCGGTTCAGGACGTCGTCAACATGTTCGCCCAGATATCAGGGGCCAACATCATCACCTCCGGTTCGTTCACGAATGTCCTGGTCACGGCCAATCTCAAAAATGTGGAATGGAAGACGGCCCTGACCCTGGCGCTGGGCTCCGTCAACCTTGCCCTGATTGAAGATCCTTCCGGAATTTTAATGGTGGTCACTTCCGAAATGTACAAGCAGAAAATCCAGCAGATAGAAGAAACCAAGCCGCTGGTTACCCGGACCTTTACGCCAAAATACCTCAAAGCGGTGGATTTGATTGAACAAATCAAGCTTTTGAAACTTCTTTCGCCGCGGGGCACAATCATCACCAGCCAAAGCAAGGAACAGGACAAAATAAACCTGAAGTCCACCGGTAACGCGACCGAAAGCGCCACGCAAAATCCCAGCATCACCACGGCCATCATAGTCAGCGATATCAAGGAATACGTTGACAAGGTGGAAGTGCTGGTTAATCAGCTTGACCGGCGTGAACCGCAGGTTTTTATTGAAGCGCGTGTCATTGACGTGAGCGTCACTTACAACAAGAAATTAGGCATTGACTGGTCAATGCTGGATAGTTTTGGCATCAAGGCTTCCTTGAATAATGCCCAATGGTCGTTTACCGATAATAATGCTCAGAACAACTCGACCGAAAATCGCAATTATATCTACGACAAGCGCAACACTACCGACGGATTGAACAAGCGTTATGATATTAATGGCCAGCAATATGAGGAAAGCACGACCACTTATGAAGAATCGCCGCCCGGCTCCGGCAATTGGATTGCGAAAACAGTGATTACGCCCACAAGGACGATCAGCGACACAATCAATCGCGGACAGGAAATTACTTCCGATAAAAAAGACTCTGTGGTTAATGCTTATACTGAAAGCAAGATGGGCACCATGGTTCTCAGCGCATCTGACGTGCAATTGTTCTTAAGCGCACTTCAGAAAAATGGCAATACGGACACACTGTCGCATCCCGTCCTGATTGTCGGCAACCGGGTTGAGGCCAAAATCCATGTCGGCGAACAGACCTGGAAAATCAGTCTTAAAAGGGATACCACTAATACCGGATCGGCCCCCATGGATCGTTATTCGGAGGATGCCAGCCCGATTGATCTTGGCCTGAAACTCTGGATAATCCCGGAAATTGACCTTGCCAGTGACAGCGTGCGCATGACAATTGAGCCGGAAATGACCATCTGGGTCAAGGATATCACAACCGCACAGGGATCGGTTTATCCGGTGACCAGCACCCGGCGTCTTTCAACGCGCGTCAACATCCCCAACTCGCATACGGTTGTTATCGGCGGTTTGATTGAAAACACGAAAGGAAAAAAAGTTAAAAAGGTGCCCTTGCTGGGCGATATTCCATTACTCGGTTATCTTTTCACGCATACCGAAGACACTGACGAAAAACACAATTTGCTCATTATGCTTACCCCGACGATTCTTGACGAACGCAAACCGGTTACCGGCATGGAGGCAATCGCCCAATTGACCGTCAATAAGTTTGAACAGGCGCCCTTGGCTCCGATTAAAAACGCATCCACCAATCAGGCGAATGCCCAATCGCTGACGACCAACCTCTTCACGCCTTCATCCGGCCTCACACCCTCAGCTCCGGCTGTGCCTGCCGCAGACGGCAATGGCAATGAACAAAAACAAGCTTCCATGCCTTCAACTAATCTGGCGCCCGCCGCCCTGCCGTCTGACAGCGGCGCTTATTAATTGATTTCCAGATCGTTTCTTTACTTTATAATCTGTCTGTCTGCGGAAGGGATCGTAACATATGAAACTTTTTCCCAGAGGCGCATGGCGTTACGCTGTTCTCCTGGTCATTCTTTTTTCCATCGCCGCCGTGGCCACAATGCGGGTCATTGATTTTACGGCGGAGCTTTTTTTGTCGCCGGAATATGAACACGCCGTGCAGGGATTCAGTCTGGCGATTTGGTCGCTTACCATGGGCTTGATGTTTCTGGCGGGCGCGCTCGGCCTGCTGGCGATATCAACGACGGCGGAATACGAAAGCCTCCATCGGATTGCCAAAATTGTCAACACCATGAATTATTTGTCGGATGGCTTGCTGGCGCTGGATTATCAGGGATATATCAAGGGGGCAAACCCTGCCGCGCGCAAGACCTACTTCGCCGCGGCAAACTTGCCGTCTGCCCGCAATGTTATGCGCCCGCACGCAACGCCGGCGCGCAGTGCTGCCGGCGGGGTTGTAAAGACTGGTCTTGCGCCCGGCCATATTGCCGTCGGCAAAAAGGATGCAATCAACACCATCTTTCCCTCCTTGACGGAGGAAGATACAAGGCGCCTCTTGAACAGGAACAGCCCTTGTGAAATCGAGAGCGAATATCTTCATTCCTCCGGATTGCGAATATTGCGCCTGCGTTCTCAACCGGTCGAAGGTTTGATTCTGGTATTGGTCAGCGATATTACCGAAATGCATGCCGCGAACATCCGCCAACAGCAGACCGCCAAGCTTCAATTGCTTGGGCGCATAGCCGGCGGGGTGGCGCATGATTTTTCCAACATTTTAAGCGCGATTTCCGGCCATGCCGGCCTGATACAGCGCTTCAGCGACGACAAACGCGCCCTTAACGGCTCGATCGAAGTCATTGTGAACGAAACCCAGCGGGGCGTGCGCCTTTCGCGTCAGCTTCTTGTTTTAAGCCGCTCGTCCGATTTTGACGGACAGTCAAGCGCTAATCTTGCCGAAAATGTCCGTGAAGCGGAAGAATTGCTCCGCACAGCATTGTCAACCGCATGGACGGTTGAAACAGAGATTAAAGGAATTTTTCCAATCGTGCCGCTCTCCCCCGCCCAGATTGTTCAGATCACCCTCAACCTTGGCCTGCTGGCCGCTGATTCCCTGAAGAAACCCGGAAAAATCACGATTTATTTAAAACAACCGGACATTCTCTCACAGGATGTCCGCCGTTTCGCGGCCATCATTACGATTTCAGCCTCGGTTGATTCTGGAGATGCAGGGGAAATCACGATCCCACAGATGCAAACCGGGCCGGCGGGCATAATTGACACAACGGGCGTAATTCCTTCGGTTGTGCGCACGCTGATTGAAGAAGCCGGCGGAAGGCTTGATGAACTTTACGCCAGCAATGCTAAAAGCCTTTACCGAATCTGCCTGCCGCATGCTTCCAAAATAAGCAAATCCAATCTGACCCCCATAAAGTCCATGATAAAAGGGCCGTTCCGTATGAAGCAATGGAATATTCTCCTGGCATCTTCCGATGCCAAGTTCGCGTGGCTTGAAAAAATGCTTTCCAATCTGGGCGCGGTTGTTGAAAAGAAATCCACCATTGATGCGGTGCTCGGCGCAATTGATTCGGACCACAAACCTGACGTCATAATCGCGGACAAGACCCTTTTCGGCGACGAGGCCAACAGCCTTCTCAAAGCCGTGCGCAAAATCTCCCCGCAGACCGGCATTATCATCATAAGCCGCAGACCGGAAGAAGAAGAGCTTCGGAACGAGCGCGGATTTATCTTTCTTGATCCCGAGAGCGGGGAAGAGACATGGCTTGATGCTGTCGTCAGCTCAAGGCAACTGGCGACAACATAAGTCGGAATTCCGGCTAAAAAACACTTGTTTTATTTGTTCCCTTCCTGTACATCCTGTTTTCGTCTGCGCAAAACAAAAATGCCAGCTTAGCTCAGTTGGTAGAGCAGCTGATTTGTAATCAGCAGGTCGTCGGTTCGAACCCGACAGCTGGCTCACCTTATCCAAATCCCTGGCCGTATTTACGGACCCCTGTTTTACCTTCCGACAGGCTTGACTTGTATTTTGTTAAAATCAATTCCTTCGACAATAAATTTGTGTTCCTCGCCGTCAACAACCACGGAAACGACCTCGCCGGTCTGAACGGTTAAACCATTGATGGTGACATAAAATTTATTTCCCTTCTTGATAACGCCGCCAATCCGCAACATTCCTGATAAATCGGAAGCCTGACCGGCTGTTTCCTTGTCCCGCTCCGAACCGGCCAGCCGGGATGCTCCGCCGGACATTGAAACTGGAATGAATCCGATGGGCCAGAATGGGTCGCGCAATTGAGCGCCGGAATCCGCCGCAACTTCATTGCCCTCCACCCGCCTTGGCGCCTGTCTCGGCGAAGCCTGAGCGGCTGGCGGAGTTTTATTGGTTTCTTCCGCCGTAAAAACGGAACGGCTGAAGAGAAACAGGCCCGCCATAATTATCATCAGTTTAATCATTATTTCGTCTCTCCCATCAAAAAGGCCGGGCGTTTGGCCGGATCTGACCAGACAAGCCAGGAGACAATAAAACTCATTTCACGGACCAATGGGCTGTCATCGCGCGCGACAATATTTATGCCGGAAATCGAGCAGAGCGGATTACTGCCGTGGATATTTTCCGCCAGCCGCCGATAGTCATCAAATCCGGACCGGACCTGCACGCGGACCCGGTAGATTTTAAACCTGCTGTTTTCGGGTGTGATTTCAATAATATCATTATCGGCGACACTGACCACCGCGACCCCGCTGTTGACGGCACAAGCGTTGATATGATTTTCCATTCCCAGCAAATAATTACCCAGAACCGGCAAAGGGATATTCACGGCAAAAGTTTTAAGCGCCGCCATTGCCGTTTCAATCTGGCTTTTGACAACCGGCCTTGACTGAATAACCCGGCGCATTTCGGAGAGCTGTTTTTGCATTTCCGCCGCTTTGGCCGAATTTTCCTTCCAGGAAGAGACGGACGGCAGAACAAGAAAATACAGGACCAGAAAGAACAATCCAGAGCCGACAAGCGCCGTCAGAATAAGATACTGCGTTCTTTTGTCGCCGATATTCATTTTATTTCTTTTTATCCTGCTTCGTCGGCTGAAATAATTTCAGCGCCTTAAAACGGCACTCAATGTCAAAAACCCGCATATTCTCGCGCCCCTCACTTTTGACGGCCTCAAACTGTTTTACCCTGGCAAATTCCATGATTTCGCTAAAGGGCGGTTTTTCCTTCAGGCTTTTTTCCAGTTCCTGCACATCTGTTTCCGAATGCTCGCCGGCCGCCTTGCCCTGCAGATATAAAGTCACGATCCGCGTCGGCGCGTTATCAACGAGCGTTATACTTTCGCTCGCCGTCAACCTTGTCAATTGAATGTTGGGAGGCACAATAGACTGGACCCCGCATAATAAGGCAGGCCAATCGGGCCGCGTTTGAGCCCAGGAGCTAATGGCATTGGTCAGTTCTTGAAGGCTGGTCAGTTCCTGACGAAGCTCTTCGATCGTCCGGAAGGCGCCTTCTAACTGCTTTTTTTCCTGCTGGGCAAAGAGAAGCGACTGTTTGGCAGAACGTGCGCCAATCAGAACGATGCCAACCAGCGCCGCCAACAACAAGCCGGCAAACACCGCCGACACTTTAAGAATAAACTTGCGGCTGATCCGGCTGGCGCTGCGCTCCTCGGATTTTAACAGCAGATTGATATGCAGATTCATCATTTTCCGTGTCTTGCCGGGCTCATTGCAAGGCCAGCGGCTATTATTTTCATGTCTAACTCTGTTCTCCGAAAAAACCGATACCGGCGCCGATTGAAGCGGCAAACAGCGAATATTGTCCGGCCAACCTTGGCGCAATTGCCTCCGGCTGGACAATAACAGCCTTGGACGGATTCCATTGCTCAACCTCGGCCTCGGAAGCGACGTTGATTTCATGGGCCAGGCGATGCGAGGCGGGCGCGGCGCCAGGAATAAAAATCCGCGACACATGACAGTTTTCCCGCCGCTCAACAAAATGTTTTGAGATCACCATCTGCCTGACGAAGGGATCGCAGACTTCCTTGATCATCTGGGAAATATCAAAGGATTGATCGGAAGCCACGTTCAACGCCGTCGCGCGGTTCACGTTCAGGCGGCTTTGAATTGCGTTTAACATATGATCGCGTCCGAAATCATACTTGCGGATCAAAACAAGCTCCTTTTTATGGATAAAAGCAAAAAACGAAACGTCATCCTCAAACTGAACAACGCCCACTGACTCATCGGCGCAACTGTCAAGATAGCCGCTGATAAACGCGTTGATCGCCGCCAACCCGGCCAGTTCAACGGCAACCGGCACCGGCCAACCGGAAGAAAAATAGTCAAGATAACGCTGGGTTTCGTTTTCAGGCAATGCCACCGTAAGCAGTTTTGTTTCCACCCGCCCATGGCTTCCCCCCAGCACCTTGTAACCAATCCGATAATCGCCTGCGCCTATCCCCATATTTTCCCTGATCCTGGCCTCAGAACCGTTGTCAAGGTGGCCCGGAATGTTCAATAATTTCACAAGCGCATTCTTGCCCGGCAAACAAAGCGCCGCACAACGGCATAACAAATGCTTCGGCAAACTGAGCAAGCGGCGGACATTCTTTTGATCCGCGGCTGTTCCATCTTGAATGTGAGGCAGACCATCGGCCGCAATAAGTTGAACTTTTCCGTTTGTTTGACGCAGCCGGGCGCATTTGACTTCCGCCTGACTGAAATCAACGGCAACAATTTCCTGAGGAGCAGCCCCTCTTTTCAGCCGGTCAATAAAGGCATTGGCATTTAATAAAGCCATAAGTGAGACCCTGAAGAAGTCAGCGCTCAGAGGCCAGAAGTCAGTCTAAAACTTTTCAATCTTACTCCGAATTCTGACCTCTGACTTCTGGTTTTGTTATTCTTCAATCGCAATCGCTTCAACCGGGCAATTATCGGCCGCTTCCCGGCAGGCATTGAAAGCTTGCTCCGGAACTTCATCCGCGATAACCTTGGCCACGGAATCATCCAATTCAAACACCTCGGGGCAGGCATCAACACAGAGTCCGCAGCCCGTACATAGATCAGCATCAATTTTAGCCTTCATTTTTTCCTCCTATTTCCCAATCAGCCACAGGTGGAATCTTCCACAAGCGGAATTTTCATTTCCCGGCCGCCTCCCTGTTTTCAACAGGATTATGGAGAACGTTGGCATCAATGGGATTTATATTACAACTTATGCGATGATTATTGCAATAAATTTCAAGCCGGATGAAAAGCGGCGGCAAAACGGGCGCCGACTATTCCTATTCTGGCGCATTTCCGGCTCATGAACCGATCCTCTCCTTTTAACAGGTTAATCCGCCTAAGGCGGATTAATATTTCTTCCGCTCATCCCCGGCCAATATAAAATCCACCTGCCGCTTGTCAAAATCAACCCGGACCGGCATCACTTTCACGCGGCGGCCGACGCCATATTTCTTTTTATGCGCGCGCAGTTCCTCGCGCTGGGCATCAAACCGCACAAATTCTTTTGAAATCGTGGAGACATGCACCAAGCCCTGAACCTGCAAACTGATCAGTTCAACAAACATCCCGAAATTTTTAACCCTGACGACCACCGCGTCGTAAATTTCCGGCTTTCTCCTTAAAATCTGCTGTTCCAGAAAACGGTATTTTTTTATTTCAATCAGCGCCTGTTCGGCGGCATCGGCCGCCTGTTCGGTCCGTGAGCAATTGAGTCCGAGCGCCGCCAACTCGCCGGGCTTATACGGATTCGCGCGCCCGGAAACCATGGCCGCCAGAACACGATGAACAACCAAATCCGGATAGCGGCGAATCGGCGAAGTGAAATGGGCATAATATTTTTTTGCCAGCCCGTAATGTCCGAGCGGTTCCGGCGAATAGACGGCGCGTTTCATGCTCTTCAGCGCCGCCAGTTTGGCGTCATACTCAAACGGATGACCGGAGAGTGTCTCAAGAAAGGCGGTCATATTTTTCCGCCTGGATAAATCGCCGGGATGGAACCCCATTTCGCCGAGCTGGATTGCAAGCGCCTCTATTTTTTCCGGGGCGGGCGGCTCATGAATTCTCCTGATAAGGCCGTAACCCCGTTCGCTCAAGGCGCGGTCAACCGCTTCATTGGCGGCAATCATGCATTCCTCAATCAACTGGTGGGAAATATCGCCGACCGTCTGCCGGATATCCTCAATCATTCCGTTCTTGCCCATGAAAATCTCGTATTCCGGCATGTCCAGATTAAGCGCGCACTGGGCAAAGCGCCGCCGCCGCATTTGCTGGGCGAGAGCGTGGCATTGATGCAGAAGACGGACGGCAGAAGGCGTGGCGGAGTGTGGAGGTGCCGACGTATCGGTGTTTAAAACTCCGCTACGCCCATAATCAGATACACCGTGACGATTCTTCAAATTCTGGCCTCCGGGGGAGTTCAGTATTTCCAGCGCTTGTTCATAGGTCAGCCGCAGGCGCGACCTGATTACGCTCCGGCAAAAATCTGTTTTCAACGGCGCGCCGGCAGAGTCAAAAGTCATCAGAACCGAAAACGTGAATTTATCCTCGTCCGCCCTGAGACTGCAAAGTCCGTTGGATATCGCCTCGGGCAGCATCGGCAGAACCAGGTCGGGGAAATAAACGCTGTTGCCCCGCAAACGGGCTTCCCTGTCCAGCGCGCTGTTTGGCCGGACAAAATGAGAAACATCGGCGATATGCACGCCCAGGATGCGATTGCCGTTTCTGTCCGTTTCAAGCGAAACGGCGTCGTCATAATCCCGCGCCGTGGCCGGATCAATGGTAAGAATATACTTTCCGCGCAAATCCTGCCGCTCGCCGGGCTGGTTAAGCAATTCGGCGCTCCGCTCGGCTTCCCGCAGAACTTCGGGTTTAAAATGGTCCGGGAGGGCGTATTGCCGGATAATGACGGTTGTATCATGGGAGGGATTATTCTCCGGCCCGATGACTTCCATGATTTCCGCCTCCGGATTGACGTGCCGGTTGGCCCAGGCCGTAAACTGAACCACAACCCGGTCGTTAACCCGCGCATTTTTCGGGCTAGGAACGTAAAAATCCCTTGCATAAACCGGATCAATCGGGACGACATAAAAGAATTTGCCAGATGAGCGCAAGGTGCCCACAATCGCCCCGCGCGACCGCTCCAGGATCCGGATTATTTTTCCGGCGCGGCGCAACCCCCATTTGATTCCCGCGCAATCCTGCCCGGCAGCCCCGCCGGACAAGTCTTTAATCAACCGCGCCACCACCAGGTCGCGCGGCAAAGCCGTGCTCACATCATCCCGCGAAACAAAAACTTCTTCGCCGCCGTCCTTCGGCACGACGACCCCATCGCCGGAACGGCGCACTTCCAGTTCGCCGGTAACCAGATCCGCGGGCGAACCGAGCCCATAATGGCTCTGGTGAACGCGGACAATCAAACCTTCCCTGACCATGGCGTTCAGGAGCTTGCCCAGATGTCTGCGGGCCCCGCCGCGCACCGCCAATTTTTCGGCGACTTGCCTCTCGTTCAACGGCTGATTTTCATGCGCATGAAAAAGATCAATGACCGCGCTTTGAAACTGTTCCGTAAATAATTTTGTTTTTTTCATCGTTAAAACCCGATCGTGAACGAATCAAATTCTCCGGTCACCGGCTCATGTTTTTCTTCGCAGGCCTTCACCACCGCCGCCGGCGGACCGCGCCGGCACAAGGCGATAAAATTTCCGACGGCCTCTTCCCCGCCTTCGGCGATGACTTCCACGCTGCCATCATCATTGTTTCGCACCATCCCATTCAATCCAAGGCGTTCCGCCTGCATGCGGCAATAATGACGAAAGCAGACGCCCTGCACCCGTCCGGAAATTTTCAGATGGACCCTGAGTTGCATATGATCCAAGCATTTGTGAAACATGAATAATGGAAATTTGAAATTGGGGATATAAAATCAATTTCTGCGCCAAATTTCCAGTTTCTAATTTCAAATTTCAATCCTCACTGCCCGCATTTTCCTCACCGAATTGCATAAATATATCCGCCGGCATTGGCGCAACATGTCTATTTTTATTACCTGTTCCTTTATCTCCCCTTTTTTCAACAACCAATCCCGGTACGTGCCCGGCAGTAATCCGCAGTTCACGGAAGGGGTCAGCATCTGTCCATCCAGATCAACAATGATATTGGCCGCGCAAAATTCCGTCACTTCCCCCTTTTCATTCCAGAGAATAACCTCATCATATCCCGGCCGCAATGCTTTGGCCTGGTCATAGACCCGCCGGTTTGTGGTTTTATGATACAGGAAAACGTCATCCGATGCAACCGGACGTTTTGCAAGACAAACCGCCAGTTCAGTTTTGTCCGGACTTTCACCCTTCTTCGCCAGAAAGCCCTGTGGCTTGCCACAGGGAGGAATGGCGTTTTTGGCTTCGCAGGGTTCCGCAAAGATGTCCCGCGGCTTGCCGCGGGATGCTTCACCATAAGGCTTTGCCTCACAGTTGATATTGCCTTTCCGGTTCAACAGCAGACGGACGCGGTGCGGCAGAGGCGGCAGTCCGGAAGCCAGGGAGAAAAGTTTTCTTTTCAACGATGCCTCCTCAAATGGAAACGAGAAATAGGCGGCGGATTCTCTCATCCGGGCGATATGTGAATCCAGCAAGAAATAACCGGGCCGGGCGGCAGGCTCATCGGCCGCCGGCGGACAAAGAGACTCTTCCGGCGTCCAAAGCATGGTTTCCAGCAATTCAAAATCCGGGCGCGGGGAACATACAACTTTTGCCTTCACGGCGCATTCGCCGTATTCCGCCTCATCCACCGAATCCCAGACAATGCCTCCTCCCACCCCGTATTCAGCGACGCAACGGAGCTTGTCAACGAGAAGCGTTCTGATGGCAACGTTAAACTGCGCTTTGCGGCCCGGGGCCATGAAACCTATACTCCCGGTATAAATCCGGCGCGGGCTTGTTTCCAGATCCGCGATGATTTTGACGGTATTTATTTTCGGCGCGCCCGTGCATGACGCCGGCGGAAAAAGAGCGCGGAAAATATCAACCAAAGCCGCGGACGTGTGGGCCTTGACGGACGAAGTCATCTGCCAGACCGTGTCATATTTTTCAACGTCATAGAGGGAAGAAACGGCCACCGTGTTCTTTGCGGCAATCCGGCCGATATCGTTGCGCACCATGTCCACGATCATAACGTTTTCGGCCCGGTTTTTCTCCGACAAAAAAAGTTCGCGCGCAATCTTCCTGTCATCCCTGTTAAAAATGCCCCGCGGCATCGTGCCCTTCATGGGCTTTGAAGATATTACCCGGCCGTTCAGGCTGAAAAATAATTCCGGCGAAAATGAACAAACCGCATAACGGTCGGTCTCAATAAACGCCGCATAGGGAATATTCTGCCGTCCGGCAATCTTGAAAAAATAAGGCAAGGCGCCGCCGCCAAACGGCGCGCGCAAGCGATAGGAATAATTGACCTGATAGGTTGCGCCCTGGCGAATAAAATATTTTATGGCCTGAATTGCAGTTTTGTATTCTGCCCGGGTCGCCGAACTTTGCCAGGCCGGAGCCCGGACATCGGGAACATCGGCCAGCGGAACGGCAAACGGCTCGGCTTTCCCGAACAGACCGAACCAGAGCAGAGGAAAATCGCCGCCGGAGCGGAAACGCAAAGCGGGATCAAACGCCGCGCCGGCTTCATAGGCAAGAAAACCGGCGGCATACAGTTTTTTCGTTTCCACCTCTTTTTCAATATGGTCCAGGATGGAAACGACTTCCTGCGGCTCGGCGGCAATAAAAACTTCAACCGGATTCCGGAAACGCAGCCATTTTCCCTCCTCCGCCCAATGAATTATGGCCTGATTGCCTTTGTTCATCATGACAACCGTTTTGAAATCCGTAAAAATCCGCGGCCCTGTCCGCGGAAATTCAGCAAAGCGCCGATAAAAAGCGGCAATGAAAACGCGGCACAGGCCAGGGCGAAAAGATCGCCGTGCCGCGTATAGAAAGTCAGCGGCATCTTTTCCGGGGAAAACTCCAATTCGCTCCGCATAATCTGCGGTTCCCGGCTTGCGCGCCCCAGCGGGGCCAGGCTTGACCGGATTAATCCAAAGCGGTCAATATAACAGGTCAACCCGGTATTGGCGGCCCGCAGACAGGCAACGCGGTTTTCAACACAGCGGAAAACACAATGCGCCATGTGCTGGCGCGAAGCCCACCAGGGATCAAACCAGGCGTCGTTGGTCTGATTGATCAGGAGCCGGGCGCCGGCGTTGACGCATTCCCGCGCCAGGTAAGGCAAAGTGTCCTCAAAACAGATCAGGACTGAAAAATTTTTCCCTCCATTATTCAGCCGGAAAACAACATTTTTTGCGCCGGGGGTGAAATCTTCTTCCACACCGGAAACGGAACGCAGAAAAGGAAGGTAATTCGCCAAAGGAACATATTCGCCGAAAATCACAAGATGACGCTTGGCGTAAACCTGCGGCTCACTTTGTCCCGGGAGAAAAAGAAATGAACTGTTATAATAATTTGTTTGCCCGGCGCTTGCCAGGGTCTTTCCCGGCAGGACCTCGTAATCCATGGAACCGGCCAGGAGGGGAATGCCGCAACCCAGCGCCTCTCTGACCGCTTTGCGGTCCGCTTCACCATAGCGCACAAAATCAGGCAGAGCTGTTTCCGGCCAGACAATTAAATCAGGATGCGGCGCCTTGCCGGCCGCCGCGGTGGATTCTTTTAACCGGCGATAGATGTCATCAGCCCATTCTTCCGACCATTTCAGCTGTTGGGGCACATTTAATTGCACCGCCGCCGTACGGATTGTTTCCAATTTCTCCGGTGATTGAACCAGCCTCCATTTGCCATATCCTAAAGCCAGAAATAGAATCAAGAAGAACAAAACGGGCCCGATGGCCGGCTTAATAATTCCTTCCCGACGATGATAAATCATCCCTTCGACGCGTCCGCAATGGCGGACTTGCCCATCTACTTCGCCCAGGACTTGCTCAGGGTTAATTCGCTCTTTAAGAAACGCGCGGATTAACAGAGCAAAGGCCGTGTTCCCCATGACAATCAAATAAGAAACGAGGTAAACCCCGCCCCAATCGGCGCATTGAATGAGCGAAATAAATGCATATTGGCTGACCCCGAGCAAATCCCACGGAAACCCCGTCAGGAAGTGCGCCCTTGCATACTCAAAGCCGACCCAGATTGCCGGAATGCCGAATAAAAAGATTAAATTAGACCCCGATCGCACATCGCACATCGGGGCAACTGTTGAAGGTAGGGTCGGACAGCCTTGTCCGACCGAACCAAACGGCCTGCCCGCAGTGCTTCGCCCAGCGATGCAGGCGGGCGGGACAGGCTGTCCCGCCCTACCTAAATTACGATTTTTGCATATCAAGT
>Ga0209749_1000409_pt1 | contig 61437 bp, 48 predicted proteins | sample EPASupsiteSAE347_FD_187267 | JGI IMG/M metagenome (GOLD analysis project Ga0209749, IMG submission 187267) | Bioremediated contaminated groundwater from EPA Superfund site, New Mexico - Sample SAE3-47 (SPAdes) (version 2) | ecosystem: Environmental > Aquatic > Deep subsurface > Groundwater >... | reverse complement strand
TGCTTTACTCCGGTTTGTAGGTTAAACGGCTCGCTTAAGCCGTACGATCTGTTTTTGTTTCACGATCTTTTAACCCAAACCGGAGCTTTTTCCTATCAGTTATTAAAAATTATTTTGGCCAAGAGTGTGATTTAATATTGATTGATCGGAAAACAAAAAACCCACTGCCGGACTTTACCCGGCAATGGGTTTCCTGGGATGAGAATAACTTTATATTTTTTACATCATCCGGATAGAACACCCCCTGCCGGGCATCTACAAATGCACCGACACATAGAGATGGAATCGCACATTCCAACACTTTGAATGTGTGCGATCACGGTGTTCCTTTTTATTGAATGATTCAAAATACTGTTCCAAGTATATCTTATTTTAAAGCCTACTATTCCTATAGATTTAATTTAAAATATCAAACGACATAAATTTGTCAACATTTATTTTCAATTATTTTTTGTAATGGAATTCGTGGTTAGCGACGGCTTCACTTCCCTATACCATTTCCACAGGAAATAAATGGCGGGGTAGACCAGCAGTTCCATGATGAAGGAAGTAATGAGCCCGCCGACCATCGGCGCCGCCACACGTTTCATCATGTCCGCGCCGGTGCCAGCCGACCACATGATCGGCATGAGGCCCATACTGGCCGCCGCCACGGTCATTATCTTAGGACGGATCCGTTTTACCGCGCCGTGAATGATGGCCTCGTGCAGGTCCGATATATTTTGCAGTCGGCCCTTCCGTTTCGCTTCATCATACGACATATCCAGGAACAGAAGCATGAACACGCCGGTTTCCGCGTCCAGCCCCATCAAGGCGATCATGCCCACCCAGACGGCAATTGAGATGTTGTAATTCAGGATGTAGAGCAGCCAGACCGCGCCGACCAGCGAGAATGGGACGGCCAGCATCACGATTATCGCTTTGAACGGCGACTTGGTGTTCATGTATAGCAGCAGGAAAATAAGCAGAATGGTGACGGGAACGACGATCTTCAGGCGCTCACGCACGCGCATCATGTTCTCGTATTGGCCGCTCCAGATCAGGGAGTAACCGGTGGGCAGCTTCAATTCTTTTGACACCGCCCGTTTGGCATCCTCCACGTAGCCGCCGATGTCGCGGCCGGTGATGTCAACGTAGACGTAGCCGGCGAGCATGCCGTTTTCGTCGCGGATCATGGCTGGGCCGTTCACCAACTGGATGTCGGCCACCTCAATGATCGGCACCTGTGCGCCATTATGGGTGGTTACAAGCACGCGTTCGAGCTGGTCAAGGTCGGCCCGCAGGTCGCGTGGGTACCGGAGGTTGATGGTGTAGCGTTCACGGCCTTCAATCGTGGTGGAAATGGTTTCCCCTCCGATGGCCGTCATGATGACCGCCTGTAAGTCATCCAAGGTCAATCCGTAACGGGCGAGCGTCTCGCGTTTCGGAACGAAATCTACGAAAAATCCGCCGGCGGCGCGTTCGGCGTAGATACTGCGGGTGCCGGGCGTTTTGCGAAGGATTGTTTCAATCCGCTCGCCAATATGCTGAATCGTTTCAAGGTTCGCGCCGAAAATCTTGATGCCGACCGGAGTGCGCACGCCGGTGGAAAGCATGTCTATGCGTCCTTTGATCGGCATGGTCCAGGCGTTTACATTGCCGGGAATTTGCAAAGCGCGGTCCATCTCGTTGATCAATTCCTCCCATGAAATGTGAGCCGGCCATATTTGGCCGAAGACGGCTGCCAGCGGCTCCGGCGCCCAGGAGGAATACCAGCGGTGTTTGGCGCGCCACTCGCCCGGCGGCTTGAGCACTATCGTGGTCTCCATCATGGAGAACGGGGCTGGATCGGTGGATGTGTCGGCCCGGCCCGCCTTGCCGAATACGGAGACCACTTCCGGGAAGGCTTTCAGGATGCGATCCTCAATTTCCATGAGCCGTTGTGCCTCGGTGACGGAAATGCCGGGCAAGGTGGTGGGCATGTAGAGAATCACGCCTTCGTTAAGCGGCGGCATGAATTCGTGGCCCAGCTTCAGGTAGACCGGCACCGCCGAGGCCATGATCAGCACGGAGGTCACGATGGTAATGATCGGGTGGCGCAACACCCAACGGCAGGGCCGCTCATACAACGCAAACAACACACGGCTTATGGGATGTTTTTCCTCGGGATAGTATTTACCGACGGTGATACCGTTGACAATCCATGCCAGCCAACTGGGACGGAAGTTGAACCTGTCCATGCGCGCAAACAACATGCGCACCGCGGGGTCAAACGTGATCGCCAGCATAGCCGCGAGTGCGATGGCCAGGGTCTTGGTGTAAGCCAGCGGCTTGAACAACCGTCCCTCCTGTTCAACGAGCGTGAAAACGGGCAGGAACGCTACCGCAATCACCAGCAGCGAAAAAAATACCGAAGGACCAACTTCCTTGAGGGCCTCCAGCCGGATTTTGTGGAAATCACCGTGGCGGCCCTCCTCCTGCCAGCGCTCAAGTTTTTTGTAGGCGTTTTCCACCTCCACAATAGCGCCGTCCACCAGCACGCCGATTGAAATAGCGATGCCGGCCAGGCTCATAATGTTGGAAGTGATGCCCATCATATACATGGGGATAAAGACCAGCACAACAGAGATAGGGATCGTAATGATCGGCACAATGGCCGAAGGTATGTGCCAGAGGAAAAACAGGATCACCAGGCTGACGATTATCATAGTTATGATTAGTTCGTGTTTGAGATTATCAATGGATTCCTGGATCAATCCCGAGCGGTTGTAGGTGGTAACAATCTCAACGCCTTCAGGCAGGGAGGGCTTCAACTCCTCCAGTTTGGCTTTTACGCGCTTAATAACATTCAGCGCGTTCTCGCCGTGGCGCATGACGACAATTGCGCCGACCGTGTCGCCCTTGCCATCCAGATCCGCGATGCCGCGGCGGATTTGCGGGCCGAGCTGGATGTCGGCCACGTCCCGCAGCAGCACCGGCGTCCCCTTCTTGTTGGTCTTTACGACCGCCTTGCCGAGTGCTGCGGTGTCCTGCACGTAGCCGCGGCCACGCACCATATACTCGCGTCCGCTCCATTCCATCAGCCGTCCGCCGACTTCGTTGTTGCTTTTGCGGATTGCCTCAACGATTTCCATCACCGACAACCCGTAGTTTTGCAGCCGGTTAGGGTCAATAGTGACCTGGTACTGTTTCTGAAAACCGCCGATCCCAGCCACTTCGGCCACGCCGGGAACGCTCTGAATGGCGTAGCGCAAATTCCAGTCCTGAAAACTGCGCAGTTCGGCCAGGTTATGTTTACCGCTCTTATCCACGAGAGCATATTCAAAGACCCAACCGACACCAGTTGCGTCAGGCCCGAGTTCGGGCGTTACACCGGGCGGCAGGGTGCCCTGAATTTTGGAAAGATATTCTATTACGCGGCTGCGCGCCCAGTAAATGTCGGTGCCGTCCTGGAAGATGACGTATACATACGAGAACCCGAAATCCGAGAACCCGCGAATCGCCTTCACTTTCGGCGCGCCGAGCAGGGCCGTGATGATGGGATAGGTGACTTGATCCTCCATGATATCCGGGCTGCGGTCCCACTTGGTATATATGATCACCTGCGTATCGCTCAAGTCCGGGATCGCATCCAGGCGGATATGCTGCATAGTGTAGACAGAATATGCCGCCGCCGCGGCCACCAAACCGATGACCAGGATGCGGTTATGTGCGCTGAATTCGATTATTTGCTTGATCATGGATTACTCAGCCGAGAGAGCTTCAAGCGCGGCCTTCATTGATGATTCGGAATCCACCAGAAAATTCGACGAAGTTACAACACGGTCGCCTTCGTTCAATCCCGCAAGGACTTCGTAATAGCCATCGGTTCGCACGCCCAATCTGATCTCAATGGGAACCAGTTTGCCGTTGTCGCCCTTGCGGAATACGTAGTTGCGCAGGCCGGTGCGCATAACCGCCTGTTCAGGAATAACCAGCCGCTCGCCCAGTTCATAGTTAAGATGCGCGTCGGCGTACATTTCTGGTTTGAGCGCCAGATCAGGATTGTTGATCTCCAGGCGTGCCCGCAATGTGCGGGTCTCAGGATCAAGCGTCGGCGTGATGAAACTGATCGTGCCTTTGAACACTTTATCGGGCCAGTAGGACAACGTGATCTCCACCGGCATACCAGTCTTTACGTACGGCAGGTCGGACTCGTAAATATCGGCGTCGCCCCAGACGCGGGTAAGATCACCCACAACCATCAACGGCTCACCGGGCATGACCTTATGACCGGGTAACACCATGCGTTCCAGCACCCAGCCGTTGGCCGGCGAGTACAGAGTCATGATCTTTTCTGCCTGGCCGGTTTTCGCCAGCCGCTCGATCTGCTTGTCGCTAATGTCCCAATATTCCAGGCGCCGTCGCGCGCCGACTACCAGCGCTTCTCCTCCGGCGGCGGCATCCGGATTGCTCTTGGCCAGTTGTTCGCGCGCGTGCACCGCAGTCAAGTATTCATACTGCGCCGACACCAACTCCGGACTGTAAATAGTCAGCAGCGGTTCGTCTTTTTTTACCGCCTGGCCTGTGGTGGCCACGAAGAGCTTTTCGACCCAGCCCTCAACTTTGATGTGCACATGATACAACCGCGTTTCGTCCACCAGGATACGAGCTGAGGTACGCATGTGCCGGGTCAACGGACGTTTTTCCACCTTCCCGAATGTAAGGCCCATGCGTTGACGAGCTTCGGGCGTGATGGAGACGACCGTCAATCCGGGAGGAATTTTCACGGTGGACGTTTCCACTTCAAAGGGCGCCATTTCCATTCCCATTGAATCCTTGCCCGGCTTGTCGCTGATCTCGTTGGGGTTCATTGTGGAACGGTATTTAATTTTCTTCTCCGCAGGTACCGTAACGCCTGCGTCTTTCGTCCTGTCCCCAATCGGGGCAAGCCGCATCCCGCATATGGGGCAGTCGCCAGGTTTATCTGAAATCACGGCCGGGTGCATCGGGCAGTGATTCTTGGCGGTTTTCTTTTCAACGCCGGCGCCATGGCCTTGATGGCCCGAACCTGATTTCCCGCAGCCGCCCGTCAAAAAAACGATCAGTGTCAATGAAACGAGCACACAAACAATTATCTTATTTTGCATGGGAATCTCCACTCTTTGTCTCTTTCTTCTGTAGAATCGGCGTGTTGGGGGCGGGCGGGACAGCAATCAGCAGGGCAAGCTCCGCCAGCGCCATTTCTCTCTGGGTGCGCGCATCAACGACTTCAAGTTCTATTCCCAACACGGTGCGCCAGGCATCAACAAGATCAAGATATCCCGTCTGCCCCGTAATGTACTTGCCCCGGGCAACTTCGAGCGCTTGCCGGGCCTTGGGAAGCAGGACTTGCATCAGGGTAACGTTACGACCGGCTTCGCGAAACATAAAGCTTTTCTCGGCCAGTTCCACGGCCAGCCTGATCTGTTCCGAGGTCAGGCGCGCCCCGGAGGCGCCTTTCATTGCCTGGGCTTCCGCTATCTCGGCCGCGGTCTTGTCGCGCCAGATGGGCAGGGTCAACGCGGCCATGGGGCTGGGCCACCCCGTGAAATCCGTCTCCAAACCGACCGCGAAGTCTGGAATGCGAGCTTTGGCCGCCAGCCGGAGCGAGGCTTCCGCCCGGCTGACATCGGCTTCCATCGCTTTCAAGCGCGGATTGCGCTCATAGACAACTGCTAACATTTGATCCAGAGAGACGTCAAGCGGTGTTGTTTCAAAACGCACAGGCAAAGGCGGGGCGGAATCGCCGGCCTTGAGACCCAGCACTGCTTTGAATGCCGCCGCGAGCGGCGCACGCGAATCATCAAGATTGGCTATTTCGGTGTCAAGACGGTCTTTTTCCATTTGGATCCGAAGCACATCCTGCAATGTGGCCTTGCCAACATCGTTCTGCCGGCGGGCAATTTGCTCCATCTGGGCGAGAAGATTAAGGGTTTCGCGGTTCACGCGGATTTTGTCGGTCAGAAAATAGAGCTGGTAGTAAGCCTTCTTAACCTCAAAAGCCGTCTGAAGCACCTCGGCCTCAAAGGCATAGTATCCGGCCTCAGTCTCTTTTGAAGCAACTTCGGCCCGCAGTCCGAGCTTGCCGGGACCGGGAATTTCCATCATGAGCCCCGGCATGCTGACAACCGACTGGATATCCATCTGATACGTCACTACTGGATCGGGCAGGGAGCGAGCCTGGGTAATGCGTTCAACGGAGGCCAGCCAGTCAAAATAAGCAGCCCTTACCGCGGGTGAATTCAGCATGGCATATTGGAGCAACTCCGACAGGGTGGCATTGGTCGTCAGAACCGGCAAGGCCTGCGGTTGAAACTTGGCGGTAACTTGTGTTGTTTCAAGCCGCGCCTGTCTTTCAGCGGCGGTTGGCACGCCGACACAACCTTGGAGGAATAACGCCAGTATCAAATACGGCAGGCCGGCAAAGACAACCTGCCATGGCGCATCTAGCTTGCCCGACTTTTCTGTAAACATTTACCATCCTTTCATGGCTTTTGGCCGGCCGCTGAGAACCAAACCCTGTTTAAAATTCCATGCGCCGCAGAATTTCCATGACTTCCGCTATTTTCTGTTCCATCTCCCTGGCGGATCGGACGCGAATGGCCGCTGCCACGCAGTTTTCTGCGTGTTTCTGGAAAATTTTCCGGGCAACGGCCTGCAGGGCGCGATGCGCCGCCTGCAACTGGGTGAGGATGTCAATGCAGTAAGCCCCGTTGCTGATCATTTTCCGGATGCCGCGGACCTGCCCCTCAATCCGCGCCAGCCGCGCCAGGTTTTCATTATGGGTTGTCTTTGGCCGTTTCACAATATTCCCCTTTTTGTTTTAAATAATACCAGAGGGGGGTATATTGTCAACGAGAATTTTGATGATTTTTTTGTTGATTCATAATGCATGTTCCGTTTTTTTATGTTAAAGATTCTCCGGCATGAAAAGAGATTCCAATTTTTGACGTCGCAATAATATGTCCGGCATGATTCCACGCCTTGTTCTTTCAAACCAGCCGCACCGCATTGAGCGCGGCCATCTCTGGGTCTATCGCAATGAAATCCAGAAAATTCAGGGCGAACTTAATGACGGCGATATCGCCGACGCGGTCAGCCTCGGCGGAAAATTCATCGCCCGCGGCTATTACAACAGCAAAACCATCCTGTCCTTCCGCGCCCTGACGCGCCAGCCCTCTGCAATTGGCGAAACATTCTGGCGCGCGCGCCTGGAGGAGGCCATTGCCTATCGCCGGCTGAGATACCCGGGACACCCCGCCGGCCGCCTGGTTCACAGCGAAGGCGATTTTCTGCCCGGCCTGATTGTTGACCAGTATGGCGATGCGCTGGTCCTGCAGACGACCACCCTGGGCATGGATTTGCGCAAAGATATTTTTGTCAGGCTGCTGGCCGATATGCTGAAACCTAAATTAATCCTGGAAAATAACGAAGGCTCTTCCCGCGACCCGGAAAAACTGCCGCGCCTCAAGGGGATATTGTTTGGCGCGGGCGAAACAACGGTGCGCGCGCGGATCGGGAAAGCGGATTTTATCTGCGACCTTTTTGACGGACATAAAACCGGTTTTTACCTTGATCAACAGCCGAATTACGAAATTGTGTCCCAATTCGCGGCGCCGGGCATGCGCATCCTGGACGGCTTCTGCAACCTGGCCGGTTTTGCGATCCATGCCTTGCTGGCCGGGGGCGGTGAAGCCGTGGCGGTGGACAGCAATGCAAAGAGCATTGAACTGGCCAAGGCCGCGGCAGGCCTGGCCGGGGTCGGGGCGCGGCTTTCTCTCCGGGCTGAGAACATGTTTGATTATCTGCGGAAGGCGCAGGAGCAGAAAGAAAAGTTTGATTTCATCATCCTTGATCCGCCTTCCTTCAGCCGCTCGCACAAATCAATCCCGGAAGCCCGGCGGGGCTACAAGGAAATCCATTTGCGCGCCTTCAAGTTGTTGAAAGACGGCGGCAAGCTGGCCACCTTTTGCTGTTCGCACCATGTCTCGTCCGGCATGTTTATGCAGTTTATCCTTGAAGCGGCCCAGGACACCCATGTCCTCCTGCGCCGCGAAGCAGTGCTGGCGGCCGGACCTGATCATCCGGTCATAGCCTCCATCCCGGAAACCGAATACCTCAAGGGGTTTGTTTTTACGGTCAAGCCATATCCATAGACAATGCGCCGAGGGCAGGCAAAAATCATTTGCTTCTTTTATCTTGATATATTCAGACTGTTTTCGTAACTATCTCTTCCATTCAGCGCGCAGTATGGTTCAGGAGTAAAAATGACCTTGCCGCCAATTTGCATCATTCCAAAGCCGGCATCCGTTGTGCCGCGTAAAACGGGTTTCACCCTGATTGCCCGGACGGCCATCTGTTATGACGACGGCGCGGAATCAATTGCCCAGATCCTGGCGCAGCGTCTGCGCGCGGCCACGGGTTTCGCCATTCCCCTTCAACGCGGTAATGCACACGGACATCCCGGGATTCAACTGCGGGTCAGGAACAGCGGCGCCGGCGGCCTGCCGGAGGCATACGAACTCATCTCTGATGCCGGAGGGGTTCTGATCACGGCCGAACATCCGGCGGGAATATTTTACGGCATCCAGACCTTGCTTCAGTTGTTGCCGGCGGAGGTTTTTCACGATGCGCCGGTCCCCGGCCGGCAGTGGATTGTGCCCGGAGTTGCCGTCCGCGACTTTCCGCGTTTTGGCTGGCGCGGCCTGCTGTTGGACGTGAGCCGCCATTACATGCCCAAGCATTTCATTAAACGGCTCATGGACCTAATGGCCCTGCACAAATTAAATGTTCTTCATCTGCATCTTACCGATGACCAGGGCTGGCGGCTGGAAATCAAACGCTATCCAAGACTGACCGAAGTCGGGGCCTGGCGCGAGGGCACGGTGGCGGATCATGTTAATAACCGGCCGCGCCGGTTCAATATGATCAGGCATGGCGGTTTTTACACCCAGGCCGACATGCGGGAGCTGGTGGAATACGGCCGCCGCCGGATGATCACCATTGTGCCGGAGATTGAAATGCCGGGCCATGCCCAGGCGGCCATTGCCGCTTATCCGGAACTTGGCAATCTCGCCGCGCCTCTCAATGTCAGTTGCGAATGGGGAGTGCATAAAAATATTTTCAATCCTACAAAAAAAACCATCCGCTTCCTGCAGAACGTCCTCCTGGAAGTCATGGCTGTCTTTCCCAGCCGGTTCATCCATATTGGCGGCGATGAAGTCCCCAAGGACCAATGGAAGGCAAGCCCCCGGGCTCAGGCCATGATTCATAAACTGAAACTCAAGGACGAACATGAACTGCAAAGCTGGTTTATCAGGCAGATGGATGATTTCCTGACCGGCTATAAACGGCGTCTTGTGGGATGGGATGAGATACTGGAGGGGGGCCTGGCCAAAGGCGCCACGGTCATGTCCTGGCGCGGCATGGAAGGCGGCATTCAGGCGGCCCGGGCCGGGCATGATGTGATCATGGCTCCCCATCAAGATACATATTTTGATTTTTACCAGACCGAAGCCATTGACCGCGAACCGCTGGCGATTGGCGGATTTCTCCCGCTTGAAAAGGTCTATGCCTTTGAACCGGTTTCGGCGCAATTGACGGCGTGTGAGGCCCGTCATATCATCGGAGCACAGGGACAACTCTGGAGTGAATACATTTCAACCCCGAGCCATATGGAATACATGGCTTTTCCGCGCGCGGCGGCTCTGGCCGAAAGCGTCTGGTCACAACCATCGCAAAAGCGGTTTAACGACTTCATGCGGCGTCTGACTCTCCATGCCCGTCGTCTGGATGTTCTGGATGTCAATTACCGGCGGTGGTAAGCCTGCGGCAGGGTATCGCGATCAGCCAGATGCCGTTGTCACCGCTCTTTTGAAATTAAACCAGTCAAGTCCCACTTCTGCGGACGCACCTTTTTCCCAGTGTTGAAACGAAATTCCTGTCCGCCGACCTTGAGGAGCGTTTCGTCCGGCAAAATATCAAGCGCGATTTTTTCCGCGGGCCGGCGCTGATGGAAAACGTTTGCCAGCAAGAGCGCCTTTTCAAGCCCGTCGCCCCGTTTAAAATTCCAGACTTCGTCCGGCTGGGCCAGGCGGCCATCCTCATCGTAAATTGACCGGTCCGGCATTTTCTCAATTTCGGCCAGCAGCGCGGCGTCATCAAGCTCTTTTGCGCCGGCCCGCGAAACGGGCGAGCGTTCCATGGCGGCCAGCAGGAAAGGTCCGGGCTCCACGGCGTTCAGGTCACGGTAGGCGTAAAAGGCCAGGTCGGCTTCCCGGCGCGCGCCGCGCATGTTTTTTATCTGCGCTATAATTTCCTCCCTTCCCATGTCGGGATTGATGCCGAGCGAATTTGGAGGGCGGGGCGCAATGTTTTTTGCGGCGCGGTCCGGAATCCTGGGAATGACGCGGCAGAAATTGATCAATTGCTCCATGGCCGTTTTGGCATTGAGACAGTTGCAGGTGAATTTGTCCGTGAGGAGCGCAACGCTTGTCGGGTCGGCCAGGTCAATTTTTTGCTTTTGCAGGAAGTCCTCAAGGTCATTGAGCACAATGCCGCCGGTCGCGGGCCGGGGCTGGAACTCGTCGCTGTCTATTTCCGCCAGCAGTTTTTCGCGTGTGGCGTCGGTCAGGCGTGAAGAGCTGTCCTGTTCATAGGCGAAAACGCGGTCAGCGGTTATGTAATTATCAATCCCGCGGATCGGGTAACGGACATAAAAACATTTCTGCAAATCGCGGCGGTGGCGGACAAAATTGCCGAGGATTTCCGGGGTCAGGTCAATTTTCAGAAATGCCTTCAGGCGGGCGGCGAAATCGTCATAAGCGGCCGGGGAGATGGTGGCCTCCTTGTAGAAAACATGAATCCAGCCGCTTTCATGGGCGACGGCCGTTACGCGCTCTTTTTCCAGCGCGCGCCGCGCCTGGGCGGAAATGGCCGTGCCGTTGAACCACATTTGTTTTGTCACCAGCCGCCGGTTGTTGGTCAGGATGCCGTCTTCAATGGCGACATAGTTTTGCGAATGCAGGGGCGTGGCCATCATATAGATTAGGGAAAGCGGGATGCGGGCCACGATGAAAAGCGCCGCGGCATAGAGCGCGGCCAGCGAAACGCATTCGCCCGCGCCGGTCCGGCAGTTCGGCTTGTATTGGAAGGCATCCATCGCCTCCACGGTTTCGGTCTTCCAGTAGGGGATGACATTGCCTTCATATTTATCCAGGCCAAAGTGCCGGCGGATATCAATGTCAAAATAATATTTGTCGCCCTCATAACCGAAGAGCGCATTGGATTGACGCAGGGCTTCCAGGTCAACAAAATCCTTAAAGCGTTCCATTTCCCTTTGCTTGGTGGTCAATCCCCATGTATCCAGGTCCAGGTTGAAGGCGTAATGATCCATGATGTATTGTTTCAGGCGCAGAATCCGGCGGTAGGGCTTCATTTTTTCAATGCCGGCAAACCACTTGTCATGGCGCCATTCCCAGATGCGGGGCGACATCAGGTTGGCAAGGAGAAGGCTGAAAAGCAGTTCGGGGAAGACAAAAATCTCCATGTCGGAGAGGGTGATGGCCGAGGATTTCAATTCCAGCTCGCGTTTTGTATCAGGTTTCATGTTTTTTCCATAAAGAGCCCAGGCGCGCGGCGGCGATCAAAACAAACAGAACAACCGCGCTCAAGTTTTTCACAAAGAGCGGCAATCCGGCATGGTTCATCGGCGCGCTGGAAGCGGAAATATTCACCGCCGCAAAAAGACCGTCTATGGCGAACCCAAATATGATTGAAAATACTGCCACGGTCAGCAAATACAGGAGGGCGGTTTTTTTGCCGAGGGTTTTCCAGACGGTGGCGATCGTGGCGGCATTGGTTGCCGGACCGGCCATCAGGAAAACAAAGGCCGCACCCGGCGTAACGCCCTGCAGGATCAAGGCCGCCGCCACCGGCACCGAAGCGGCGGCGCAGACGTAAAGCGGAATGGCGACAACCATCATGATCAGCATCGGCTTTAATCCGCTGCCCATGACATGGCCAAGAAAGTTTGGCGGCAGGAGAACGCTGATAAGGGCGGAAATAATCAAACCCGTCAGGAGGGCATTGCCGATATTTCGCGGCATGGCTATGAACCCATAACGCATGGCCGCCGCAATCCGGTTAACCGGTTTTTCGGCACAGCAGAAACATTCCCGGGCGGCCGCATGCGAAACATCAGCTCCGCCTTCTTTTCCGGGTGAAAACCGGTCAACCAGCCAGCCGCCGGCCAGTCCGGAGATAAAAGCCGCCAACGGGCGCATGATTGTAAAAACAGGACCGAGCAGGCTGTAGGTGACCAAAATACTGTCAATGCCGGTTTGCGGCGTTGAAATCAGGAAGGCGATCGTGGCTCCGCGGCCGGCGCCGTGTTCTCTCAAGCTGACGGCAACCGGGATCACACTGCAGGAACAAAGGGGGAGGGGCACGCCGAAAAGCGCCGCCTTGAAACCGGAAAATTTACCGGCGGCGCCCATATGCCGCTCAATAAAATCCGGCTTAAGGAACAGGACCGATACGGCCGCGGCGAGAAAGCCAAAGAGCAGATAGGGCGCCATCTCGCCGGCGGTCTCCCAGAAGGACAGCAGAAATCTGTAAATAGTTTGCGTCAATTGTATGAGTCAAAAGAGAAATGCATTCCACTGCGAACGTTCTCCGTTTTGCCATTCAGAATTGTCTACATATACCAGTAGAGCGCCCAGTAAGTTATTGGCACATAATAGGCGCCTCCGAAGCCGGTCACATGCGCATGGGAACCAGAGCCGATATAATAAATATACCAGTCGCCATAAGCGCGCGAATAAACGGCCAGATCAGATATGCCGTCGCCGTCATAATCGCCGGCCACTGGCACATAATAATAACTGTTATAATTGGCCCATTTGAAACCGTCGGCGTCGGTGATCCAACCATTAACCGGCGACCAGATATACCAGTAACCATACCAGTAATCATAGAGCCCGAAGTCGGTCACGCCGTCGTAATCATAGTCGCCCGGCGCAGGGAGATATCCCGGACCGCCAAAATCCTGCAGGTATTCCGACGAGCCGTCTTCCGGATAAAAGAGAAGCCACAAGCCCAGTTCTTCCGAATAAACGACCGCGTCCGACATGCCGCCGCCGTTGTAATCACCGGGAACCGGTAGATAGCCATAACCGCCGAACACGTCGCCGTAAGTCAGCCAGGTCTGGGTTGAAGATTTGAGAATATACCATGCGCCGGTCATAAAATCATAAAGCGCGAAATCAGACTTGCCGTCGCCGTCATAGTCGCCCGCGGCCGGGATGCAGTTATAAGCCCCCCACTGGCAAGTGAGCACAGTGCCTATGCCGGTGTAAAAGACCATCCACCACGCCGTGGAGCGGGAATAAACAACCACATCGGCATAGCCATCGCCGTTGTAATCGCCCGGGACGGGCAGGTAGGTGTCTACGCCGAAATTGACGCCATTGGCAAGCCAGGTTGAGGATAATGATGAAAAAATATACCAGTTGCCATAAGGGTAATTGTAGAGCGCAAAATCCGCCTTGTCGTCATTGTCAAAATCGTTGTTCAATCCCTGAGCCCGCAAATTGGAAGAGTGGGTGGGCGTGCTTGTGCTTACGCCGACCGCCGTCCATGCGTCCTGAACAGCGCTGGTCCATGCCGAATTTAAATCAGCGGCCGCCGAAATCCAGTTGCGACGCACAGCGGCGTAATCGGTGCTGCGGGTGCAATAGGTCGTCAGGGTGCGATAGGCAATCTGGCGGGCATTGGTAATGCCGATTCCGGTAATAGCGTAACTGATGCCGTCATTGTTGCCGCTGCCGCCCTCGCAGAGCAGATAGAAAAAATGATTCTGGACGCCGCTGTTGTAATGCACGCCGCCGTTGTCGCTGCTTCCGTAATACCAATCCGTGCCGTGATATTTGCTCGGCTGGTCGTAGCGCTGGGGATTGCGCATGTCGCGCAAAGCCACCGAGTATGGATAAGTGCAGTCTTCACCCAGCAACCAGTCGGCATAGCCGGCGGTGCGGTTGGGATAAATGCCGCGCCCATCCGGTTGATCGGCGAACTCAATCACCGCGCCGAAAATATCAGAAAATGATTCGTTAAGTGCGCCGGGTTCATATTGATAGACAAGGTCGGACGTTTTTTCAGTAACCGCATGGGTGAACTCGTGGGCGCAGACATCCAAAACCGTTAGCTCGGCAAATTCGCTTCCGGGATAGAAATAAAACTGCTGGGTGTCAGGATCCCAGAAAGCGTTGTCCGTGCCGCCGGTAACATGGACATTGGCGGTGGCCTTTGCGCCGGCGTTGTCATAACTGTTGCGGGAATGAATATTTAAATAATAAGTTTGGATGCTGTTAAAATTATAAGCTGCTGATAGCTCTGAGCAATACCATGCGGTTGTTCCCCAGGCGGCTGTGCTGTTTCGGGCGACACGGCTATGGGGGTAATCATATATTTCCCAGTGCCGGGTGGTGTAGCGAAGATAATAATAGGTGCTGTAATCGCCGGTTACGGTTACTGATGCGCCGCCTTCACCGGCGTTCAGACTACCGCTTATGGCGGCATCGCTTTTGCGGATGTCGTTGTAGCGGTTGATGATTGTGCCGTCATTCGCATTAACCCAGTAACGCCAGTTGCCCGGCCCCGCTTCTTCATCGCCATAGACCAGCGTCAGTTCATAGGCCAGCACCGGCAAAACATCCTGTGCATAGACAACAAGCTCCGCCGCCCCCTTGAGTTTCCCGGCCGTTTTCCCCGCATTGACAAGATCCTGCTGTGCGGCGGCCACCGCGGAATTTGCGTCAGCAGCCGGCGTGATAGCCAGGTTGATATCCGGAATATAACGTCCGTTGACCTGGTAGGCTTGTCCTGATTTATTAAAATGGACGATCAGCTGTCCGCCCACAACGCGGAGTCCCTGATACATCTGGTCCATCCGGACGTGATGGAAGCCGAGCTTATCGGCATCGGTTTTGAAAACTTTTAATTCAGCGGAGACATCGCGCAGCCGGTAGGCCCTGGTGAGGCGGTCCATGACGGCCAGGGCATCAACGGCAAAATTTGGTTTATCCCTGGCGCTCAGCGTCAAGCCTTTGCCGCCGAGGTTCCTGGCAGAAAGGTTTTTTCCCCGCATTGAAGCCGGCGCGCCGGTTCGGGCGTCCCAATCAACCTGCGCGCCATCCAGCGCCTTGACCGCTTCCTGCTGGTCATCGGTCGGCATTTTTTGCGGGGCGGCCTTCAGGGCCGCGGCCGCTGCGGACTGTGCCGGTCCGGAGACTGGCTCGTCAGCCCTGAAGGCAAACAATTGCGTCGCCACAAAAATAACTGCCAGAGAAAAAATTATCCGTTTTACAGGCTTTTTCATTATATTATTTCCCTTAATGATTAATATTTGCCGTCTTATAAATACAGGCTGAACATTCTTAATTTAATAATTTTATATAATATTATATCGTCATTGTCAAGGTTTTCCAAGGTGTGTGTGTTTTCCAAGGTGTGGTCCCGGGACAGGGCGTTGTGGTTTAACAAGCCAAAAGCGGGGGAGACTGGCGCATCTGGCAGGCGTTGCATGCGCCCTCGCTCCGGGAGCCATGAGGTACAAGTCTGACTCCCGCCTTCAGTCACGGCCCTGTCCTCCGCAGTTAAGACACAGGCGAACGAAAAAGGATGGCGTACCTGGCTGGATTTGAACCAGCAGCCTTCTGATCCGTAGTCAGATGCTCTGTCCAGTTGAGCTACAGGTACGTGTAAACAGCAAGAAGCATAAAAAAATCACAAGATAGTTCAAGCATTATCTCTGGTTTTTTATGCGCCGGAGCTCAAGACGTGCACCACGGCTTGCCACATAACGTTTCACTTGTTATCATGGGCGCATTTAGAACTATGATAACAAGGGAGCGTTAAAATGATAGTGTTTATATTGGTTGTCACCATTGCGGTCGTGATAGCGTTCATGTGTTCGCTGAGTGAAGCATGCCTGTTGAGTCTTTCGCCGGTTGATATTGCGCGCATATCCGAAAAGAGGCCGCGCACCGCGGAAATCTGGAGGGGATTCAGGCACAATATCCAGAAGCCGATTGCGGTCATTCTGATTATAAATACACTTGCCGAAACGATGGGGGCGGCGATCGGCGGCGGTTTGTTCGGCGGTTTGTTCGGATCAAAACTGATTATGGTGTTTTCCATTATCTTTTCATTTATTGTCATTCAGTGGTGCGAGATATTGCCTAAGTCTCTGGGAGTGCGTTTCAATAAACAGGTTGCGTGTTTGGCTGCCCGTCCGTTACAGTTCGGGATAAAAGCGCTTGGCCCGCTGATGTCCTTTATTGAATGGCTGAACAAGCCTTTCCTGCCGCCCGGGATGGCGCGATCCGGCCATGACACCATCAGCGATATATCGGTGCTGGCGCGCTTTGCCTCGTACAATAAACTCATTACCACCGAACAGGAAGGCATTGTGGCGCGCAGTCTTAAGCTGTCGCAAACCGCAGTAAAGGACATAATGGTGGCGAGAAATGAGATAAAATACCTTTCAACGAACATGTCTCTGGCCGAAGCGCTGATTGAGGCTCATATTCACCATCACACGCGTTATATCCTGGTCAATGACGGCAATCTTGACGATGTGCTCGGCTATGTGAACGTCAAGGATATCGTCAGCGCTTTGCAAACCAATCCCAAAAATCCTTCGCTGAAAGGAATTGCGCGTCCAATACCGGTTATAAGAACGGTCCAGTTTGTCACGGAGTTGCTCAAGGAATTGACCAAGGGTTATCAACATATTGCCCTGGTGCGCGATAATGCCGGCCATACCGCGGGGTTGATCACGCTGGAAGACGTGGTGGAAGCGATCGTCGGTGACCTGGAGGATGAATACGATGTTGTTCCTTTGCACGTGATTCACCTCTCTGATGTTCGTTTCCTGGCGGGCGGTGGCGTTACTCTGGCAACCTTGAAAAAAGAGACCGGCTTTGACCTGCCGCAGGAGCAGATGACGATCAATGATTTCTTGTTGAACATTACCAGGGGGTTCCCGGCGGTGGAGCAGAAAATACCGTATCAAAACGTTACGTTTACTGTCCGCAAAGTCCGGCGCTCAAAGATTCATGAAGTTATTGTGGAGAAAGGATAGGGGACATGCCGGCCGACCGCCATGATTCATCCGCAATGCCGCCGCGGCTCGCGCTTTATATCTCCGCGCTGGTCTGGCCCGGCGCCGGCCAGTTTGTTCAGAAAAGATGGCTGGCCGGATGGTTTTATGCGCTTGCCTTTCTGGTCTGCTCTGTATTTTTAACCATTGCAATTTTTGCGCCGCTGTTCTGGAATCTGCGGATGCTGGCCGAATATTCTGGCAAGACGGAAACATTAAACTTTCACCCGGTTGCTTTCGTAAAAATCATGCTTTGGCTGGGGCTGGCCGCGCTTGTCTATCTGGCGAGCCTGCTGGACACCTTCCTCAGCCATAAGCGGCGGCAAAAACAACAGGAGAGCCATGCAGACAATTGATTTTGATTTTGCAGTGGTGGGCAGCGGCATTGCCGGCTTGATGTCGGCCATTCATTTGAGCGCATTCGGGCGCGTCTGTGTGCTCACCAAAAAAGACAGCGCGGAAAGCAACACCAATTATGCCCAGGGCGGCATTGCCTGCGTGCTTTCCTCGGATGACAGTTTTGAGGCGCATGTCCAGGATACGCTCATTGCCGGCGACGGACTCTGTGACGAAAAGGTCGTGCGCAGAATTGTCGGTTCGGGGCCGGAACGCATCGCGGAACTTGAAAATCTGGGCATGAAATTCGCCGAAACGGCCGGCAATTCAGACCGGCGTTATGATCTGGGACGGGAGGGCGGACACTCAAAACGGCGCGTGTTGCATGCCGGCGACATTACCGGCCGGGAAATTGAAAAGATACTGCTTGAAAAAGCGCGCGCCGCAAAAGTTGCGATTATGGAGCACTGCATACTGATTGATCTGATAACCACGGGCTGGCTGGGATTGAGCGGACCAAACCGCTGTATCGGCGGTTATTTTCTGAACAGACAAACGGGGAAAATTGCCGCCTTCCGCGCGCCCCATACCGTGCTTGCGACCGGAGGGGGAGGGAAAGTATATCTTTACACGAGCAATCCCGAAATCGCCACCGGCGATGGACTGGCCCTGGCGTGGCGGGCGGGAGTGCCCATCAGGAACCTGGAATTCATCCAGTTTCATCCGACCTGCCTCTATCACCCCCAGGCAAAATCATTTCTGATCAGCGAAGCGGTCCGCGGAGAAGGCGCGGTCCTGGTCAATTCCGCCGGCCAGCCGTTTATGGAAAAGTATGACCAGCGCGGCTCGCTGGCGCCGCGCGACATTGTGGCCCGCGCCATTGACCGCGAGATGAAAACCAGCGGAACCAGCTGTGTTTATCTGGATATCCGCAGCAAGCCGCCGGATTTTCTGAAAAAACGTTTCCCTAACATTTATAAAACCTGCAAAAAATACGGTTTTGACATGGCAAAGGATTTAATTCCGGTTGTGCCGGCCGCGCATTATTTTTGCGGAGGAGTGGAGGCGGGGATTGACGGGATAACCGCCTTGCCGGGACTTTATGCCTGCGGCGAGGTGGCCTGCACCGGCCTGCACGGGGCCAACCGCTTGGCGAGCAATTCACTGTTGGAGGCGCTCGTTTGTGCGCACGAGATGGCGCAGACCGTCAGCCGGATGCCGCATGAGATGCCGCGCGCCTCCGTCCCGGCCTGGCAGACCGGTTCAGCAGTGCCCAGCGATGAATCAATCGTGATTGAACACAACTGGAATGAGGTGCGCACCTGCATGTGGGATTACGTGGGCATTGTGCGCTCCAGCAAACGCCTGGAACGCGCGCGCCGGCGGATAGCTAATCTGCGCGCCGAAATTCAACAGTATTACTATGATTATGTGGTTACCTCAGATCTGCTTGAACTCAGAAATATCGCGGCGGTCGGCGAGCTGATTATCAGGTCGGCCATGCTGCGCCATGAGAGCCGGGGATTGCATTACACGCTTGACTACCCCGGAAAAGACAATTCGCGGCCGCCGGCCAATACCGTCATTTGCGACAAGCCGGGCGGGAAACTGTGGGGCGACAACTGAAACCGGGATACTGCTACGGACAACGCGGCTTATGACTTATAAAAAAAAATTAAAATCAAAAAAGACTCCGGCATTGCCCGCCGGGACCGGCAACCTGAAGCTGGCCTGCCCGGACTTCCTGCGTCTGATCAGAAGGCTGGCCGTGAAAATACCGCGCAAGTATCGGACCTGGCTGATGATAGGAACCAACGGATTCCGGGTTGGCGCCGCCCTGTATGGCCTGGCGCGGCCCGGTGTAATCAGACAGGTCAACCTGGCTTATATAAGGGCCCGGCATTACAAGGGCCGGCGCAGGCAGGCGCATGTTTTTTTGAGTCCGGTTGTGGGCAAGATAGAAGAACCGGTCTTGATCATTGATGACATTATTGACAGCGGGGACACAATACGTGCGGTCCTTAGAAAAACAAAGGCGGCCAGATCGGACATCGCGGTGTTGTTCAAAAAACCCTGGACAAAAATCAAGCCGGACTACTGCCTGCAGGAAACGGATCAATGGATAGTGTTTCCATGGGAGTAGTTATTGGGACAATGCGGCATAATAATGCATGAATTATAAGGCCTTACCATACAACCGTTCCCTTGCGCTTCTGACTGATTTTTACGAAATGTCCATGGCGTATGGATATTGGAAGTCAAAATCAGCCGGCAAGGAAGCGGTTTTCCATCTGTTTTTCCGCAAAAATCCATTTCAGGGAGGTTTCGCTGTCGCGTGCGGTCTGGAGCACGTCATTGATTATCTGGAAAATTTTAGATTTGATAAAACTGACCTGGAGTATCTCGCTTCATTCCGTGGAAATGACAACAAACTCATATTTGAAAAGGCCTTTCTGGATTATCTGGGAAAGCTTGAGTTTGCCTGCGATATTGACGCCGTGCCGGAAGGCACGATCGTCTTTCCGCATGAGCCGCTCATGCGCGTGCATGGCCCCATTATTCAAGCCCAGATATTAGAAACAGCCCTGCTCAATATTTTAAATTTTCAGACGCTTATTGCCACCAAGGCCGCCCGCATGCTCATCGCCTCCCAGGGAACCCCCATTTTGGAATTCGGGCTGAGAAGGGCTCAGGGGATTGACGGCGCCCTGACCGCGAGCCGGGCGGCTTATATCGGCGGCTGCGCGGCAACCTCCAATGTCCTCGCCGGGAAATTATTCGGCATCCCGGTGCGCGGCACGCAGGCCCACAGCTGGATTATGACCTTTGATGAAGAAGCTGAAGCCTTTCTGGCCTATGCCCGCGCCATGCCGAATAACTGTATTTTTCTGGTGGACACATTTGACACCCTGGAAGGCGTCCGCCGGGCGGTGGCGACCGGCAAATGGCTTCGCCGGCACGGTCATGAGATGATCGGCATCCGACTTGATTCCGGAAATTTGGCGCGTTTAAGCATTGAAGCCCGAAAGATTCTGGATGAGGGAGGCTTTCCCAAGGCAATCATTGTTGCAAGCAACGAATTGGACGAGAAAGCAATCGTCGGGTTAAAAAAACGGGGTGCAAAAGTAGCCGTGTTGGGGGTTGGAACCAAACTGATCACCGCCTACGACCAGCCGGCTCTGGGCGGAGTCTACAAGCTTTCCGCCATCCGCGAGCCAAACGGAGAATGGAAATACAAGGTGAAACTTTCCGAGGAAAAGGAAAAGACTTCCAACCCCGGAATTCTTCAGGTGCGCCGCTATTCAAAAGGCGGTAAGGCGCTGGCCGATGTCATCTATGATCAAAAAGCCGATTTGACCAATGGCTGTGTCATGTTAAACCCCTTTGCTCCAAAGCGCCGGCAATTCCTCCCCGCAAGCCTTGCTTCCCACGATTTGCTTGTCCCGGTCTTCCGGGAAGGCAGAAGAGTGTATCCGGAAGTTGCCATAGAAGAGATAAGAAAAAACACACGACGGAATTTGGACTGCTTTCCGGCCGGAATCAAGCGGCTTGTGCGGCCGGGACAATTTCCGGTCGGACTTGAAAAATCTCTGCATGACTTGAGGACCGATTTGATCCGCAAAGCGCAAAAGAAATGAAGGCCGCCGTCTATTCGGCCCAATTGGCAATCAGCGCACATTCCGTTCGCATATTTTCCGGAAATGGTAGCCATAGATGGCCAGCGTTACGGCCTCAACGAACAGCCGGGGACGCCGGAATCTGGTCCATATGAGGAGCTTCCAGTAATAAAAGCGTTCCCGGCCCAGAATGCCGAGGCGGAAGGAGGAACGCGCCAGCGTAAAAATGTGTGAAAACCGGAACGGGATGCGGACTTTTGGGGGATTGTATTCACGCAGGAATGTCTTGATGCGCTGGTAATAATGCTCCGGGGAATAGATATGCTGAAGTATCTCCTTGTAGCCATCTCGCAACGCTTCCAGGTTCATGGCCGGGATGATGTTGGTCGTTCCATCCGCATTGTCCCCCGAGGCCATTCCCTGCAAACGCCCTTCTTTTTTCATGCGTTCATAAAGCCGTGTGCCGGGAGGAGCCTGCAATAATCCAACCATGGCGGTCACAATGCCGCTCTTCTGGATAAAATCAATCTGTCGCCTGAAGATTGAGGGCTGGTCGGTGTCAAACCCGACAATAAACCCGCCCTGCACCTGAAGCCCGCTTCGCTGAATGCGTTTCACGTCTTCCACGAGGTTGCGGTTCTTGTTCTGATGCTTATTGCACTCCAGCAGACCGTTATCATCCGGGGTCTCAATGCCAATAAAGACCTTGTTAAATCCGGCTTCAACCATCATTTCCATCAATGTTGTGTCTTCAACCAGGTTAAGCGAGACTTCCGTGTTGAATAAAATGCCGAGTTTGTCCCGCCGCCATTTGATCAGGGCGGGCAATAAATCGGTTTTCAGGAACTGGCGGTTTCCAATGAAATTGTCGTCCACAAAGAAGACCTCGCTGCGCCAGCCCCGAGCGTAAAGGCTGTCCAGCTCGGCGATAATCTGCTGCGAGGTTTTTATGCGCACACGGTGGCCCAGCAGAGCCGTTACATTGCAGAAGTCGCAATTGAAGGGGCATCCACGTGAAAACTGGATGCTCATGCAGACGTAATGTTTCAGATTGAGCAGTTCCCAGCGCGGGGTGGGGGTCTGCCGCAAATCCGCATATTGGTCGGAGGAATATAACCGCTTGGCGCAGCCACGGGCCAGGTCCTGAAGAAAAGGCGCGAGAGTCAATTCGGCCTCGTTTAAGACAAAATGGTCAACCTCATTGAACTGTTCGTGTTCAATCTGGAAGAGCGGCCCGCCGGCTACGATCCGCTTGCCCGCCTCATGGCAACGGGTAATTATCCGGCGCGCCGACTCGCGCTGCACGACCATGGCGCTGATGAACACGCAATCGGCCCAGTCCAGGTCATTTTTGGTGAGATCGCGCGTGTTGGTATCCACGAGGCGTTTGCCCCATTCCTGCGGCAGCATGGCCGCAATGGTCAGCAATCCGAGCGGCGGCAACGCAGCCCGTTTGTGCACGAATTCAAGCGCGTGCTTGAAACTCCAGAATGTGTCCGGAAACTTTGGATAAACCAAAAGGATATTCATTTATTGCTTCCTGCGATAAAGGACACAATACTACAATCCTTCCGTCAACACAATCAATAAATTGCCTGAATCTGAAAAGAAATTGGCCCGAATATTTTCATAAAAAACATCCGGGCCAATTAAAAAGACTTCAAAAGTGTTTATTTTTCGGCGGAAGGCGCAGGCTTTTCCTCCGCTGTTTTGGAAGCAAAAACCGGCATGACAAGCACGGCGGTAATTTCGTCCTCCGTTATAAATCCATCTTTGTTTTTATCAAGAAAATCAAACTCCTTGTTGGCATAATTTTTTACTTCATCCGGCGTCGCCTTGCCGCTGGCGTTGGTGGCTTTGAACACGCTTTTGCGGTAGGCGATGACTTCGGCTCCGGTGATTTCCTTGGCGTCTTTGGGATACAATGAGTCGGATGCCGCTATTGCATCGGCCATACCAGGGGCATCTTTACCGACAAAGAAAACAAGATATTCTTCCAGGGTAATCGTGCCATCTTTGTTGATATCCATTTCCGCGAAGCGGATGGCGCTGAATTCATCCGGCGTCAACTTCTGGTCGCCGTTCTTGTCCATTTCCTTGAACCACTCTTTTAACCTGGCCTGGTGCTCTTCCACGGCTATCTTGCCATCGTTATTCTTGTCCGTTCGCTGAAAAACCGATTTTTGGGTCTGGTCCGCCTTCGGTTGTGTTGATGCGGAGTCGGCGGCCGGGTTCTGGGCGAAAACGAATGATGTGATCATCATTGCCAGAGTTCCAGCCAGGGCTGTTTTTAGCATTTGACGCATGTTGAATAACCTGCCTTTCTGTTGTTATGAGCGTCATGGACACGGGGCCAAGATTAAAGTCTTGTGCTCTCCCCAATGCCTGAGAAGCATGCCGCTCAAATTGCGAAATGATTAGCACGTTTCAGGATGCCATGTCAATCCTGATGTGCAGCCCTATTCTCTAATTTATCCCGCGTATTGGCTTGCTAACAGCGTCATTTTTGTGTAAATAAATATTTTTTTAATAAGTTCAGAACATGAAATATAAACACGTCCTCGCCCTATATCCGTATTCCAAAGATTCCACGGCAACGATGGGAATGTTTCCGCCCACGGGACTGGAATATATCGCGACAAACATAAAAGACCTCGTTGATAAGATCACCCTCCTTGATTTGAGATACGAAGATGAATATCAGGATATTGAAATATTATCCGATTTTATAAAAAAAGAGATAGATCTTTTATGCATCAGCGTAACCTGGAACTCCCGCTTTAATGCGGTCTGCGACCTTATTGCTAAATTACCGGATGATGTGACCACGGTGGTTGGCGGGAATAAGGCGACCGAGGACGTTGAAGCGCTTTTCGCCAAATGCCCGAATGTTGATATTGTGGTAAGAGGCGAAGGGGAAGAGACGATCCGGGATATTATTAACGGTGTTCCCCTGAAGGATATTCTCGGCCTTTCGTATCGCGAGAACGGAGCCGTGATTCACAATAAAATCAGGCCCTCTCCGGATATCTCGCAGATTGCTTTCCCCGACCGGTCACTTCGCAGGCAAGATTACCACGGAATACTTAACGGGGTTCAGATAACAAGCCTGACCTTTGACACCGTGCTTGCTTCCAGAGGGTGCCCCTATAACTGCAAGTTTTGCACATTCAGCATGAACCCCCTGGGCCAGAAAAGGAAATATACTGAACGGCCTCTCGCCTCGGTTATTGAAGAGATCAAAAGCATTGCGGCGGATGTCATCATGTTCAGCGACGACAATTTCTTCGCGAATCCTGAAAGAAGCAAAACGCTGTGTGACCTGATCATTGAAAACGGAATCAAGAAAAAATTCATTGTCCAGACCCGGATTGAAATTGCCAGGGATGAAGAACTGTTGAAAAAGGCGGAAATGGCCGGTTTCAAGATTTTTCTGGTCGGCATTGAATCGCCCCACGACAGGATTTTAAAACAGCTCAACAAAGGGTTCACGCAACAGCAGATCAGGGAGGCTTTCAAGGTCTTAAACAAATATAACTTTTTCATTCATGGCTATTTTATTTACGGCAATATCGGGGAGACGGAAGAAGAGATGGTATATATTGCTCAGTTTGCGAAAGAGTTAAAGCTTGATTCAATAAGTTTCCAAAAGCTCAGGGTGGATAAGTTTTCCCCGTTGAAGCAAGTGGTGGAAAACACCCCGGGCTATCACTACACACTCACGCATGGTTCAGTATATTCAGACCAATACGGCATCAAGGACTTAAAGCGGATACGCAACAGGATAAAATTCAAGTTCTATACTTTAGGACAGATCGCGCGGGTGATCCAAAAGGCCTGCCAGATACAATTTTTGACAAAATCCGATCTAATCTACATTGCCACGAGGATTCCAAAACTCTTGATTGGCGTGTCAAAAAAAGAGCTTAAGAAAAAAAAAGCATGATTGATAAGCATCCCGAAAATTGTTGATGTGCCCCTGCTTCCCTGATTTTCCTGAAAAAGGAGGAAGAAATGAACTGGATCAAAGAATTCAGGCAATTTGCGATGCGCGGCAACGTGATGGATATGGCAGTCGGCATAATCATCGGGGCTGCTTTCGGTAAAATCGTCTCCTCGCTGGTCGCGGATATTTTAATGCCGCCGATCGGCAAATTGATGGGTAACGTGGATTTTTCCAATCTGTTCATAGTGCTGGGGGCCGGCTCTTACCAGTCACTCGCGGCGGCCAAGGCCGCCGGGGCCGCGACGCTCAACTACGGTATTTTTATCAACACGGTCATTGATTTCATTATCGTGGCATTCGCCATTTTCCTGATGGTTAAGGGCATCAACGCCATGCGCCGCAGTGAAGATGCGAAAGCGGCGCCGCCGTCCCCGCCGGCTCCTTCCGCCGAAGAAAAACTGCTGGTTGAAATCCGGGACCTGCTGAAAAGGGATAAACCCGTCTGACCAAATACTGCAGGAAAGAATGACACCTTTGCATGCAAACTGTTTAAGGCCGGGAATGCAATCATGAAAAAGAACAAACAGCCCATGAATATCCGTCTGCTCATGCTTGCTGTCTTGATCGCCGGATTAAGCGCCTGCAGTACCGTGTATTACGGAAGCATGGAAAAAATTGGCATCCACAAACGCGACATCATGGTTGATCGCGTTAAGGCCGCGCGCGACACGCAGAACGAGGCAAAACAGCAGTTCCTGACAGCCATGGAACAGTTCAAACGTGTCGTTAATTTCCAGGGCGGCGATCTGGAGAAAGAATACAACAAACTCAACGCCACCCTGCAGAAGAGCGAGTCCGAGGCCTCCGCCGTGCGCAGTCGTATCAGGTCGGTTGAGGATGTCTCCGAGGCCCTGTTCAGCGAATGGCGCTCGGAAATCAAACAGTATAACAGCGCAGCGCTTCGGGAGGCAAGCCAGCGGAAATATGACGCCACGATGGCGAAATACACGGAACTGATCGCGGCCATGAAAAAGGCTGAATCCAAACTGGAACCCGCGCTTATACCTTTGCGCGACCAGGTGTTGTTCATGAAGCATAATCTGAACGCCAAGGCCATTGCCGGGCTGAGTGATGAACTCATCAGGGTTGAGACCAACGTGGACACGCTGGTCCGCGAGATGGAAAGCGCCATCGCCCAGGCCGACAAGTTTATCGCCTCCCTGCAGGCCGAATGAAGACCTGTCAAATTCTGATGGCTTGATTTTCAAACATTTTACACGCGGGCTTATGAAGAATCATGTAAGACTTATCATGGCAGGCATGGTATTTTTGACCTCGGTTATTGCCAAGGCCGCCAGTGTTGGAAGCCCGGAAACGCAGGGACAGGGAAAGATCGCGGCGGCGGCGGAATGGTCTTATGTCTTCCGCAGGGATCTGACATTTCAAAGCGCGACCCGCCCTCCTGGCCACGAAAATGACAAACCCGAAAATTTCAGGATAGACGGCGGGAACAATATTTTGGGCAAGATTACGTATGGCGTTTTTGACTTCCTGGATATATATGCAAAATTAGGAGCGGCGAATTATAACCTCAAGGGGGATGTTTTTGTGGGCGACAAAAAGGCCGTCACGGAAGATATATCAGCCAGAACGGCTTTTCTTTATGGCGGCGGCATGAAATTGGCCCATGAAATAAGGGATGGCTGGATTCTCGGCCTTGACGCGCAATATCTTACCTCGGATCATAAGCTGGATTTCACCGCCACCAGCGCGTCCGGCGCAATCACTAAGGCGATATATGACACCTGCCGGATGCGGGAGTGGCACGCCGCCCCTTATGTCGCCAAAAAGATCGCGAACTTTACGCCATATGTCGGCGGAAAATACTCTGATTTAAGGATGCTACAGGAAGGCCCCAATGATCCGAAACGGTGGGACAATTTACGCTTCAAGGCCGACTGCAATATTGGCGTATTTGCGGGAACAGATTGTAATATTGGCGATCACTTTAAATTGAATATTGAGGGCGCCTTCATAGATGAAACGGCAATAAACGTCAGTGCGGCATATAGATTTTAGGCCGGCGGGCTCGCGCTTTTTTCATTCTTTATAAACCGTGTCCCAAAACATATATTCAAACCCCGCCGCCCTTTTATATGCTTGCTCCATTTCGCTCCGGAGTTCTTCAGTGGCATTCTCCATGTAATACTCAATCAAATCAACAAACACCTTCGTGTCGCTTTCCTCCCAGGGCGTTGTTCCGTATTCGTCAATCCATTCCTGGTACGGATTGTCCTCAACTTGTTTTGATTTCTTCATGTCGGTTGCCACCTGATAGTAAATCCAATTGCATGGCAAGGTCGCGATCAATCCAACCTCAAACGATTCGGAAATTGCAGTTTCTATTAGATACGAATTATACGATTTTGTTGTTGGGTTTGGAGCAGAGTCCAATAATTCCTGGTCCGTAATATTGTATTTTTTAAAATATATCATGTGCACGCTTTTGATCTCCTCGTCAATTCCTTTTGTTGCATCAACTATGAATTCCTTGCCTCTCTCATCCGGCGATTTTGGCAACAGTATCGCGTATGCCTTTTTATAGTTTTGAAGATAAAAATAATCCTGGATCATGTAATTCCTGAATTTATTTTTAGGGAGCGTACCGTCCGCCACCTCTCGGTTAAAAGGCAGGTTTAGTATTTCCTGGTACAAACCATAATTCTCGTCCCAAATCTTCTGGGTATAACTTTTTTCATTATCGCAGCTCGGTAAGATTACTGTCAGTACCGTCAGTGCAATTACCATCGGCCATGGCGCTAAACGACAGACAAACCGGCGTTTCTCATTTCTACCTCTTGTCATCGTAATTATATTTCAATTAAGCTGCATTAGTCAGCAACTTTTCTGTCACATTCTCATTTCGCCTAATACAGTATTCCCTTGAAAAACAGCCTGGTGTTCTTTTCAGGGTCCTGCTCAACCCTGCTCTCAGTGTTGAAAATCATCGTTGAACGGTATTTTTCATCATACGAAGGCCAGTCGGGAAGGTTTTTTATATTAGGGGCGCCGCTTCGGGCAAACGTAATCCAGGCATCCTGAATGGCATCAGACAGCAGCATCGGGGGATCTAAGCCTACGATCTGATACCTTTTAGGCGCGTCAAAGGTCTTCAGGATGAAAGGAAGTTCTATTACATGACATGCCCCCAGATATTCTTGTGCCTGGGATTTCCAGTCAAACCTGTACATATATACCTTGGCATGTTTTGACTGCGCCTCAGCTGTCTGGATATGGGGAATAAAGAACATCATGTCGGTAACAAATTCAAAGGTGTTATCCGCCATTCCGGCCTTCGGAAAAGTTTTCTCATAAAAATCAAAAACCTCTTCCTCATGTCCCTGTATCTTTTTTCTAACTTCGGGCGCCAAATGGGGTATCACCCTGAGCGGGGCATATTTCAGCATCCAGGAATAGTTTATCCAGTACCGGTATTCATCAAGAGTCATCCCGGTCAATAATGTTATGCCGGAAGCTGCGCCTTTAACTATTGCATCAAGAGGGTCTTCAGAAATTACCTCCAGATCGATAACCGGCGCATAAAGAAGGTCCGCTTGGAACCATGCGCTGTCGGCATGCCTTTTTGTTGCCTTTATTATCTGCTCAGCCTTTAAACGGCGAAGGCCGGCCACATCCCTGACGCCTGCAAATTTCATAAAATCGGATGTACAAGTTTTTGCCTGCTCACGGGAGCGCACAAGGTTCAATGCGCCGCTTTCTGCGATGACTTTTGAAAAAAGCCCCTTTGCCTGCGGCAGGCCCATAAGAACAAGCGAACATACGCTGCCTGCGGATTCGCCCATCACGGTCATATTATCAGGGTCGCCGCCGAAGTTCGCGATGTTGTTCTTTATCCACTTTATCGCCATCAGCTGGTCCCTGATTGCATTGTTGCCTGTTCCGGCGAACTCTTTTCCGTAATCGTCAAGAAACAGGAATCCCAATGCGCCGACGCGGTAATTGATGCTTGTATAGACAAGATCGCCGCGTCTTGAAATATGGCGACCGTTATAAAGAGGATCTGAAGAACCGCCGTTTGTGAAGCCTCCGCCATGGATAAAAATGATAACCGGCCTTTTTTTATCATCAATTCCCGGTGTCCAGATGTTAAGGCTGAGGCAGTCCTCGCTCTGCCTTAATAGAGAAGCAGACTCGAACTCGTCTCTTATCTGAGGGCAGCTTGGGCTGAATTCAATCGCCTGCCTGACGCCGTCCCATTTGTTTGCATCTTCGGGCGGGGCAAACCTGCGGTTTCCAACCGGCGGCTTGGCATAAGGAATGCCCAGGAAAACCTTTAATCCTGTCTCATCTTCAAAGCCTTGAACCTTCCCGTGAGTTGTCTGCGCCAGTACTGGGCTCTTCCCGACTCCGGATTGTGGAATAACGGCAAGGGGCTTGTGAGTACATGAGGCAGTAATAAGTAATAAGGCGACAGTGAAGCACGCCGTGGCAGTAGTGCAAGAAGAACTAATCATTTTATCATTCAACTTTGAACTGTTTAATGATTGTTGTTTCATCGTTTTTATCCTGTCCCTTTGCGCAGGGATAAATCCATTCTTGGATTCAAGGCTATACCTGACCCCACGCAGCCAGCATTTATTGATTTAATCTTGAAACAAAATAATAACACCCCCTGAATGCCATCCATCATAAAGCAAACGAAGTCACTTCACAAATTTGACTGTGTACTCGTAGTAAGAAGGGATTGCGTTGTATCGCCGGTTCACTATTTCGTAGGACGAATAATCCTTTCCTGCCATGAACTCCTTTATCCTTTTTTCTGCCTGAGAATCAGGAGCCGTTACCTGGAGTCCACCGACATATACCTTGAACCGGTATTGTTCTGCAACCTGGCTATCAAGAACGAACTTGTCCCCATATGACGCCGTTGTGCACGATGGCATTACCACCATCCCCGAAAGGAGCAGCAATCCAAACGCGACGTTCGTCAAGATTCTTTGCATACGATTGAGCTTGTGTCTGAGCATGTGTCGTTTCATCACTTTCTCCCTGGACGTTCTTGTTGCTTCGCGCCAGCGATCGTGCGTCCATTTCCGACCTCTGGCGAACCACTGATTAAAAGAATCTTATGACCTGACAATTTGCAATTGAGCTTGCAATCGGTCATTTTCCGATGTCGTAATTTTTTTTAAACTACCAAAACACCTTTTTAAAGTCAAGTGCGACCAAGCCCCCATAAAGACCCCCATCAAAAAATCACGTAACCATTATTTCTTAATTTAATCCGAAGCAAATAATGGGTCAAAAATCAGAAGGGAAGGGGAGGGTAAATGTTATAAGTTAAGGGCGTGTTGTCCAAATCCGGATTATGCCAAAATACCGGGGTCACCGATCCCGGCTACAAGCGAAAAATGCTCATTTTGCGTTCTGTAGCCGGCCGCGTTGAGGCCGGATTTGATTCGGGCAACACGCCCTTAAAACGCGTCCCTGATCTTTCTTAATGCGTAGCATTGCGGGCAGGTTGGCTAGAGCACTACCTTGACATGGCTTAGACAAATAAAAAGCCAATATTGTTATACCTTGCAAGATGTTGATAATGCTATGTTTACGTTGGTGTTGGCTTCGGTCTTCTTTTGAATAACAGCCACACGATCAGTTGCACGGCCCGCCTGCAATGCTGTGCATAGCACTGCGGGCAGGTCACTTTGGGTGGTCATCTGATTCGCTTTCTTCAGCAGTCGTTAGCCCCTTGCCCTTGCACTTTCCGATGGCATTGAAAACTCATGCCTTTTTATGTCTTGATTATACAGTAATACCTGTTACAGTAATGATGGTTACTAAAAAGGAGTTATTCTATGAAATTCTATGACCGGCAGAAAGAACTGTCCGACCTTCAAAAACTGTTCCAGCAGTCCGCCCAGTCTGCTCGCATGACCGTCTTGACCGGCAGGAGACGTGTGGGGAAGACCTTGCTTGCCTTGGAATTTGCCAAGCGCCATAAGTTCATCTATCTGTTTGTCTCAAAGAAATCGGAACCCCTTCTATGTGCTGAATTCCTTGATGAGATTAAGCAGCAGTTTGAACTTCCGGTTATTGGCGAAATCAAAACATTCAAGGGCATCTTTGCCTTGCTCCTGGAGCTGGCGAAAAAGGAACGCTTTACCCTGATTGTGGATGAATTCCAGGAATTTCAGAATATCAATCCAGCCGTGTTCTCTGAAATCCAGCATCTATGGGATATGAATAAATCCAAGTGCAAGCTAAACCTGATTTTTATTGGCTCCGTCTATTCGCTGATGCACAAAATATTTCAGGAGTCCAAGGAGCCTCTGTTTGGGAGAGCCGATAGAACTTTGGCGATTCAACCTTTTAGGATTACAACTATCCATCAGATGTTATTGGATTACAAGGTTCATGACATTCAATCCTTGTTTGACATGTATGTGTTGACGGGCGGGATGCCAAAGTATCTTGACCTGTTTATTGAAAATGGCGCCCTGTCCTTTAAGGCGATGGTTGATTTTATATTGGATGCCAATTCACCGTTTATCCCTGAGGGTAAAAACCTTTTGATAGAGGAATTCGGCAAGGATTACGGCATCTATTTCTCCATTTTGGAACTGATTGCCTTTGGAAAGACGGCTCGGTCGGAAATTGAATCCCGGTTAGAATGTAACGTGGGCGGCTATTTGGACAGGCTGGAAAAGGATTACGCCATTGTATCTAAGCATAAACCTATTAATGCCAAGCCCAATTCAAGACTACAGAAATACAAAATTATGGATAATTTCTTGAATTTCTGGTTCCGGTTCATCTATCGGAATCGGTCGGCAGTGGAAACCGGCAATTTTGGCTATGTGAAGAACATAATTCGTCGTGATTATGCCGTTTATTGCGGACGCCTATTGGAGAATTATTTCCGTGATTTGTTGGCTGACACTGGACATTACAACCAGATTGGCTCCTACTGGGAACGGGGCAACGAGAACGAGATAGATATTGTTGCTGTTAATGATTCAAAAAAAGAAATTGTGGTGGCAGACGTCAAGCGGAATAGGGCACGGATCAATTTGGCGGCATTGGAGAAGAAAGCCGAAGGGCTGCTCCATGATTACCGAGGCTACAAACCTGCCTGGCGGGGTTTCAGCCTGGAGGATAGCAAGGAATTCCTGTAATGAAATATAGTGGCAATGGGTTAATTGAATCTTGGTCTAAAAATTATGGGGTCGGGAAAATATTGAGCAAAACCAATCTGCCCGAAGTCGCTACGCGCCAGCGTTGCGGGCGGGCCTGCCCGAAGCAAATAATGGGTCTAAAATTGGCAGGGAAGGGGGCTGACTATTTGCCAATAAAATGAAATAGACAATTTGATTGACTACTTATGTTGGCATGGTAGGCTTTGTAAGAATTACTTACATGGAGGTTTTTATGAAGACAGTTGATGTAACAAGCGTATCTTCAAAGGGGCAGGTGGTAATTCCTAGAATATTCCGGAAAAATCTGGGAATTGAAACGGGAGACAAATTGCTTGTGCTTTCTGATGGAGCCAACCTGTTGTTAAAGCCGATGGAAGAACCCAGGCTGGATACATTTAAGCGGCTGATTAATGAAAGCCGTCGTTATGCCAAGGAGGCCGGACTCAAACGGGATGATATACCACAAGTCATTCGGAAGGTTAGGAATGCGAATCGTAGTTGATACTAATCCGGGATAATCGCCATCAACTATTTCTGATAAGGTTCAATAATTTTCAAATTCGGAACGCCTTCGTAGTGCCGTCGGTTGAAAGTATATAAAGGACAATCCTGTTCCACCGCCATTTGACCAATTATCGCATCCAACAAGCCAAGATGATGAGTGAAATAAGCATTAGCAAACACCGACAACGCTTCGTTGCAAGTGGCAGCAGAAGCCCAGATAATTCCATAATCCTTTAACCTTTTTTCAAGAATTTTTTGTTCGGTCTTGCTTTGGCATCCCTGAATCAATTCCATGACAACAAAGCCAGGCAATATAATTTCTTCATCACGATTTGCCTGAAGCCATTTAATTGCCGGAGGATAACCACGCAAAAAATCAACCATTACATCCGAATCAACAATAATCACGACCTATAACCTCCTGCGTGATTGGGCTTGTTCTCTTAACTGACGGGCGAAAGCAGAACTGTCGGCAATGTCTGTTCTATCCTTCCACATGCCGATTATTCCCGTGTCCAACAGACTGCGATGTTTGGGTTTTTGCATTTCGGATTCATCCCGCAACACAATTATCTCCACGTTGTCCCCTTTGTGGTAAGGCAGTCCGGCAATGGAAACCATGCCGTTTTTATCAACCTTCTTATGGAGCCGAATAGCTTGCATAAAATAAACCCCCAATAAAAATCGTCATAACTTTAGCGTTTGAATGCGTTTTACGAATTCGTGTTGAAATATACCTGATTGGATTGAAAAAACAAGCTTTCAATTTTTGGAGTTGACTCCTAAGGGCTTTGGGAATGGGCGAAGATTTATGGGGGCGGAAAAATCTTGAGCAAAAATAACCTGCCGAAGGAAAGAAGGGGGCAAAGATTGGGAGGGGAAGGGAAGAAATATATGCCCATTAATTGCTGAAAAATATGGGAATAGAAAATATCTTGGGACATTTAAGAATTCAAAAATGAGGTCAGATGCCGACTGCCAAGCGGGCGGCAATATGTTCAGAAAGACCCGCCTTGCGGATTTTAGCCTGCGTAGCGGTTATATCATATTCAACGCGTCTTAGCTCAATTTCCTGATTTTCCAAGTTGTAAATCACATACGATGCCCGTGGGTCCCTGTCGCGTGGTTGGCCAACACTGCCAACGTTAATTAAATATTTTTTTCCACATCTATTTTTAAACGGGTATAAGTGCCCCCAATGATATCGGTTCCCTTAATAAATGCTAAGGGACGATGCGTGTGTCCAAAAAAACAGACAGTGGTCATCTGGTAGTTCATGCTGGCTTCAGCTTCCAAACTTTCCATTACATACCCCCACAATTCAGGCATGTCCAGAGTGCTGTGAACTATGGTAAAATTTTCAACTCTTTCCATCAGTTTCAGATCGGCAAGAAAAACCTGCTGTTCCGCTGATAGCTGTTTTCTAGTCCAGCCCACAGCATCTGCTGCCATTGCACTTACCCCTGTCAAATCAACATCAAATGAACAAAAATAATCATGATTACCACAGATAGTAACACAGCCTAGCTCACGGATTTTTTCCAGACATTCCGTGGGATTGGCATTATAGCCGACTATATCACCGAGACACGCAAAATTGGTCACTCCCTGAGAAGCGGCATCCTTGAGCACCGCTTCCAAAGCTTCCAAGTTGCTGTGGATGTCGCTTATAATGGCATATATCGGAGAGCTCATTATTGCTTGCCTTACCGCCCGATCAAAACGCATTAACGTTTCCGCAAGTGGACAATGATTTTAAAAAAAACAATAATAACAAATTTTAAAATACTGTGCGAGAATATTTAATCACACGATCACTTCACGATCACAATTTTGATCGTCAAACGCTATTATTGATCGTTTTTGAGCACTCTGAATAATCTGCCAGAAGAAAAAAATGGTATAAAAATCTCAAGAGCAGGTGAGAAAGAAAAGCATTCTTACTGCTGAAAACATTGATATTTCTTAGCAAAATGAATAAATTTGACAGGAAGAAAAAACTATGTATTATTCAATTCTTTCTTCTTGGGCGATTAGCTCAGTTGGCTAGAGCACTACCTTGACATGGTAGGGGTCGGAGGTTCGAGCCCTCTATCGCCCACCATTCTTCGCTCGCAACGCAGTGAAGAATGAAGAATGCCCTGCGAAGCCTTGGCGAAGAAGGGGCGTCATAAACCGGCGACCACGTTGCGAGCTACGCATGGCAAGCCCGCCTAGCAAGACAGAAACGAACGTTGAACAATATTCTGAATTTCGCAAGGCTCGCATTGAGGCGGGCAGGTTGTGGCGGGTTTACCCGCAACACTTCGCGTAGCGATGTGGGCAGGGCGGGCCCACCTAAAGTTTCGCTTGTTTTTATTTTGAGGGGCGGATATCTTCCAGCTATTCAGTTCAGCAGTCAAAATCGACTTCTATTTGTAAATACCCAAAATGGAACAATTAAAAAAATCGGAATTCAAAGGCCCGGCCGGGCCGGTTGTGCTTGTCATCATGGATGGCGTCGGCTTGGGAAAATATCCGGAAGGCGATGCGGTCAGTTCGGCGCTCAAAGTGAACATGGACTGGCTCGCAAAGAACGCCATTTTTTCCCGGCTGAAAGCCCACGGCAAGGCGGTCGGTCTGCCGAGCGACGCCGATATGGGCAACAGCGAGGTGGGACACAATGCCATCGGCTGCGGCCGGGTCTATGATCAGGGCGCCATGCTGGTCAACCAGGCCATAAGTTCGGGCGCGATGTTCAAGGACAAGGTCTGGCAAATGCTGATTGAAAATTGCCGGGCCCATAAAAGCGCTCTGCATTTCATCGGTTTGTTTTCGGACGGCAATGTGCACAGCCACCTTGATCATCTCAAGGCCATGCTCGTCCAAGCGGCGCAAGAAGGCGTGCGCCGGGCCAGGGTGCATATTCTCCTGGATGGACGCGACGTGGGCGAGACTTCGGCTTTTGATTACGTGGATCCGTTTGAAATTTTCCTGGCGGACTTGAACAAAAAACAAAACGTTGATTTCCGCATCGCCTCGGGCGGCGGCAGAATGCGCATTACCATGGACCGTTACAATGCCAACTGGAACATGGTCAAACTCGGCTGGGATACCCATGTGCGCGGGGTAGGGCGTCAGTTTGCTTCCGCGCGTCAGGCCATTGAAACGCTCCGCAAGGAAAATCCCGGCGTTATTGATCAGGATTTGCCGCCGTTCGTTATCGCCGAAAAAGGAAAGCCAGTCGGCCCGATTCTGGATAACGACAGCGTCATTTACTTCAATTTCCGCGGCGACCGCGCGATTGAAATCAGCCGTGCGTTTGAGGACGATGATTTTAGCGAGTTTGACCGCGCGCCCCGCCCAAAAGTCTGTTACGCCGGCATGATGCAATACGACGGTGACTTAAAAATACCGAAAAACTTTCTGGTCAGTCCGCCGGCCATCAGCCGGACCATGGGCGAACTGCTTTGCCGCGCCGGCGTCAGACAATTGGCCATCAGCGAAACCCAGAAGTTCGGCCATGTAACTTATTTTTTCAACGGGAACCGTTCCGGAAAATTCAACGACAAGCTGGAGGAGTATGTTGAAATCCCCTCCGATATTGTGCCGTTTGAACAGCGGCCCTGGATGAAATGCGCCGAAATCACCGATTATGTTGTCAAGGCCATCAGGGAAAATTTATCACGCCCAGAGCGTGATAAGTTCCGTTTTATCAGGCTCAATTATCCGAACGGCGACATGGTCGGCCATACCGGCGTGTATCAGGCCACTCAAATCGCGGTGGAAGCGGTTGATCTGTGTCTGGGCCGTCTCATGGCCGCGGTTGAAGCCGCACAAGGCATTCTGGTTTTATCGGCCGATCACGGTAACGCGGATGACATGTATGAGCATGATGACCAGACCGGCAAGGTCAAGACCGATCCCGAGACCGGCAGAATCAAAGCCAAAACAAGCCATTCGCTCAATCCCGTCCCGGTCTATATTTATGCTCCGGCCGACTCCGGCAAAATCAGGCTCTCTGACCGCAAGGATCTGGGGATAAGTTCCCTGGCGGCGACCTGCCTGGAATTGCTCGGTTTCAATCCGCCGGAAGATTACGATAAAAGCATTATTGAATTAGAGAATGGTTAGGCCACTCCATTCTGTCATTCCCATGCCTGCCCGTCGGCCAGGGAAAATGGGAATCCACATATTTATTCGTTCCCTTTCTGGATTCCCGCTTGCCACTTGTCTGACGATGTGGCGCGGGAATGACATGACCAATTGGAAAAATATAAATAGAAATGGATATTTTTCTATGTCGCTCCGCGCTTCTACTTTTTCTTCGGTTTCCGGCCTGACAAATTGCCCGGATAGGCGTAATAATCCATGACTTTCCTGCCATAGGTATTCCATGGAAACGCCTTGATAGCTTTTTCAAACGCTTCACTGACCGTCTTTCCCTGGACCGGTTTTTTTAGTATCAATTTCAAGGGCGGAATATGCCTTGGACTGTCCAGCAGATTCAAGGTTATCGGCCCCTTGACCCGGTAGGGCGGAATGGCATGCCGCTGTTCCAGCCCTTTTTTAACGCCGGCAAATATCATTTCCTGCGCCTTTTTCGGCAGAACAGAGCGGCACACAAAAGGTCCGTAAGCGTGTTTTACCACCGCCGTTTGAATCTGCGGGATTTTAGCGCGCACTTCGGCGGTAATCACCTGATCGCCGCTCGCAAAAACAGTCGGGATGCCAAGATCGCCGGCCAATGCCATGGCCATGGAAGCTTCGCTCATATAGAGCGCGCCGCCATTGACCACCCATTTTGAATGGGGGCAGACGCCATCCAGTTCGCCGCCCATGGCATGCATGCCGACCAGGATCATGGCGTCAAAGGTGTTGTCCAGCGAGGGGAGCCAGGTCGGGAAATGTCCGCCGCGGCCATGGATAATTTCGCAGCCTTCCTCAAGCTCCTCAAAGAGGATGTTGTAGGCCGCGCCGTGGCTGTCATTGACATAAATCAGGTCCGCGCCGCAGGCCTTTGCCGCGCGGATGGCCGCATTAACCTCGCCGGTCAACAGCCGATACATCCGCTGGCGATGTTCATGATTTTCCACGGTGGTTGTCTGGCGGTCTTCAAACGACGCGAATCCGGCCACGCCTTCAATATCCGTCTGAATATATACCTTCATGTGTTCTCCTAAGATTGCTTGTTTACGAATGATACAATATTCTCCTGATTGAATTTTGAAAAGCACTAAACAGAATGCTTGTATTTTAAGACCGGTGGCGTATTCTAGCTCCCGTCTCGTTTTTTTCTCAGCGAAAAACATGAAAATGCAGGGAGTAATTGCATGACCAACGCCCCTTATGGAAAGATAATTGCCGGAAACGCCGAAAGCATTCGCCGCGCCTATGACGTTTTTTCATCCCAGCCGCTTGATGCGGTTCTTGCTTCGGAGCAGAATGATCTGGAGGACGTTAATCAAAAAACAATCGCGCAGCCGGTTTCGGTCACCGGTCCCGGCACTTTTTTCCGGCGCGCGGCGCGCACCCTTCTTTTTGAACCGACTGCGGAAAAAGGCTGGTGGTTTGAGAGGACTGATCTGCCCAGAGATCTGCCGACCCTGGTTTCGGTGCGCAATGTCTGGACCACGGCGCGCAACATTGTCCTGCGCAGCGGTTCGCCCCATAACTACATGCGCATGGTGGAGCATATTATCGCCCTGAAACTGGGCATGGGAATTGACAACCTGCTCATCAAGGCCGGGGCCGGCGATCCCCCGCTCTTTGACCGCGGCAGCATGGACATTGTGGAAGCGCTGGAGTCCGCCGGCACCCGGGAGCAAAACGCGCCGGTCCCTTATGTCACCGTCAAGGAAACGATAACCATCGGCGGCGAAAACGGCAGTTTCCTGACTTTTGCGCCGCATGACGGCCGAAAAAAGCTGACGTTTGACTGCGCCATTGATTTCCAGAACGCCATTGGAAAACAAAGGATAAAATTTGATCTGACCAGAAAACTCTTCCGCGACAAAGCCATGGCCCGGACCAACACCACGACCACCATGAAATTATACTGCCTGACCATCGGCAAATTGTTCGCCGATATCAGGAACATGGGATACACCAATAAAAACATTCTGATTGCCGGCAAAAGGCGCTACTTGAACGCGCCGCGCCTCATGCAGGACGGCAAATCGCTGGAAGCGGTCTGGCACCGGGCCATTATGGACCTGCTGGCCGCGGTCGCCTTGATTGATTGCGGACGGTTTGCCGGCAAAATTACCTCTTACAAATCCGGCCACGCCCTGGATGCGGACATGATCCGCCTGCTTTACAGGCATAACCTGCTGATGACTGTTTAAGATTTCTTTATTTAAGGCAGGAATTTTAAAGTTGTATTACTTGTCGCGCGTTCTGAGTAGTTTGTCATTCCCGCGAAGGCGGTCCGCCAGTGGGGATGGATTCCCAATCAAGTTGGGAATGACAGAAGGCAAGTGCTTTTGCGCTCAAATAACAGTTGCCGTCTAATTTGACATTAAGGAATTTCAAAAGGTAGGGCCGCACAGCCTTGGGCGGCCGAAAAGACGGCGGAACCATGCCTCTGGCTTGGCAAGCAAGGCTGTTTACCACGCTCAAAGCGTGGTCCCGCCCTACCTGGGAACAGTGGCCGTCTTTGGCGACCTAATTCAAAGAGCCGGTCAGCCTGGTTATCAAACGGCGGTGTTCCGGGAACTTGCGGCACAATACTTCGCGGTCCCCCAACTCAAAATCGGCAAAATCAAATCCGGGCGCGACCGTACATCCGATCAGGGCGTAAAATTTACGATTTTTCCGCCACGGGCGGACCAGCCCGTGGCTGGCAATTTCCGATTTGCGATTTGCCAATCCGGCGGCAAACCAGGAGTTCGCCTTGATAACCGCCTGCGGCTGTTCGCCCGTTTCCGGGTTTAATCCCAGCTTGATTTTTTTCAATGTGCCTCTTTTTTCAAGGATGAAAATATTGAGCGGCGTGCCTTCGTAAAAATGCCAGATTTCATCTGATTTCAGGCGATGGAAGGCCGAGAACTGACTGCCGCGCAATAAGAAATAAATTGCGGTTGCCAGAGCGCGCCGGCCGTTGTATCGTGGTGGTATATGGGATTTGACGATGGTTTCGGGCGAGCGGTACGTTTCCCGGTAATAACCGCCTTCCGGATGAGGAAGCAAGCGCAGTCGTTTGATCCAGTATTCCGCCGTTCGTTTCATATTTTTCAACCCGTGTCCAATCAACAGATCACTTTATAACAACAGGAGAAAAAATGAAATCAATATTCCGCTTTTTTGTGCTGCTTGTCCTGCTCGGCGCCGTGGTCAAACCGGCATTATCCGCGGGTTCCGACCGCGACATTATTTTTCAAACAGCGCCCTTTCAGAGCTTGAGCGTTGGAGTTTATGACGGCTTGTTCCAGTTTGCCTCTTTAAAGGCGCACGGCGATTTTGGCCTTGGCACCTTAAACGCTCTGGACGGTGAAATGGTTTGCGTGGACAACGCCTTCTATCAGATCAGGCAGGATGGCAAGGTTCTGCCGGTTCCCGATTCCGCGCGGACGCCTTTCGCGGTCATGACATTTTTTGATGAAGACCAGCGCATAGAGGCCGTCAATGCCGGCAGTCTGGCGGAGCTGGGGCGGATTATTGACCGCATCCGGCCGACAAAGAATCTGTTTTATGCCCTGCGCATTGACGGCACATTTGATTACATCAAGGTGCGTAGTGTCCCGCCCCAGAAAAAGCCATATCGTCCTTTGGCGGAGGCGGTGAAGGACCAGGCCGTTTTTGAATACAAGGAGATTTCCGGCACCCTGGTGGGGTTCTGGGCGCCGTCATTTGCCGGCAAAGTAAGCGTTCCGGGCTATCATTTTCATTTCATTTCCACGGCCAGGGATTCAGGCGGACATGTCCTTGACCTGCGCTTCCGCGCGCTCAACATCCAGATGGACCGGTGTTACGCCCTGTTCCTTGTCACGCCGGAAAACGGGGATTATTTCAGCGCTGATCTGGAAGACCGGCCGGGCTCCATACAGAGCGGCGAGTGATATTGTGAATGTCTTGCGCGATTGTCATTCCCGCTTTTCCGCCACGGGCGGATCAGCCAGTGGCTGAAATCGGGAATCCAGTGAGCTAATTACAAAAATCCTTCTGAAAAAGACAAAGAAACGGACGGCTCATCGGGACGATTCGCCCTACCTGTTGAATACAAGTGTCTTACACGAGGTGGGGCGAGGCGTCCCTGCCGAGCCGAGGATAGCGTTTTAGATGTTTATTGGACTTTTGCAACTGATTCCAGTATGTGATTCTTTTTATTCTGGATTCCCGCTTCCCATGTCGCCACGATAAATCGGGGCAAGTGGCCACTTGTCTGACGACGTGGCGCGGGAATGACAGTCAGACGCAACATAGCTGGCTGGGAAATATCCGATAAAATTATTGCTTCACGGCGAGTTCCGCCAAGGCCTTGCCTTCGTTCTCGTAAATCTTGAACAATTTGTCCAGGCCGGTGATGACAAACCCTTCCTTGATGACCGGCGTGAGATTGCAGAAGGCGATCCGGGCTTTTTTTTCATTCGCCTTTTTGCCGGCCATGATGAAGGAACGGAAAAACACGCTTGAAATTCTGGCAACCGCCCCCATGTCTATCAGCATGGCCAGTGCTCCGCCTTCAATCAGGCCGCACAGGCGGCGGGTAAGATCGTCGGAGAGATGCGGCTCAATCAGGCGCTGATTGACAATATGCACGATGGTGACGCCCTGCCTGGTTTCCTCCATAAATTGGACTGTTTCCGTCATTTTTTACTTCCTCCGATATGTTTTGCAAGCGACAGACAATTGGCGTTGTTAATCCGCCGGTACTGCATTTCATCCATCATCTTGCGCATGAGGTGGACCCCCAGGCCGCCGATCAGCCTGTTTTCTATGCTCGCGGTTATGTCAGGCACGGGATGATTGAGCGGATTGAAGGCTATGCCGGAGTCGGTTATTTCAACCAGCAGGCGGTCCCCGATCCGCTCCATGGTTATTTTGACATTGCCCTTGGCGTTCGGGTAGGCATAGAGGGCGACATTGGTGACGGCTTCGTCAACGGCGACGCAGATATGTCCGCGGTATTTTTCTTGAATGCCAAGATCATTGAGGGAGCGCTCAACAAAATCGGCGATTGCTTCCAGATGAGCGGTGTCGGCGATCGTTTCAAACGCAAATTTGGCCGCCGCCGTCTGGTGCGGCTTGCGGGCTGTTTCATTTTGGAAATTGGTTTGCATGGATAAATACCGGAGGCAATAATGACAAATCATTCGCCGGCATGCAACATCTTTACATCAATTGCCTGTTCAGCGTCAGGATCGGCAGTAAAATTGAAAGAACCACCAGGAGGACAAAAACGCCGATGAATAAAATCAGCGCCGGCTCAAACCAGGCCATGATTCTTGCCAGCCGCTGTTCCCACTGGTTTTGCAGTCGTTCCTCGGCGCTTTTCAGCACCTGCTCCAGCGCGCCGGTGTTTTCGCCGATTTGAATGATGCCGGCCAGAAAATTCCCCAGCGGATCAATGCGCGCCACTGCTTCCGACAAACTTGAGCCGTTTCTGATGGCCTCGGTCTCGCGCCGGCATTGGGCCTGGATTGAACAACTGCCGGTTGCCTGCCCGGCCATATCCACGCTTTCAACCAGCGGCAGGCCGCCGTGCAGGAGGAGCGCCAGCGTCCGCGCAAAACGGAGCGCGCTTAAGGTGGCGTAGGATTTCCCGATGACCGGCATGGAAAAGAACCGCCTGTCCAGCGCAATTTTATATTCAAGACTGCGGGATATTGAGCGCCAGCCAATAAAAATGACCGCGCCGATTGCGACCAGCATAATCGGCCCGAACTTGACAAACACCTTGCCCAGATAAATCATGATCCTGGTGACCAGCGGCAGGGAAACATTCATTTCCGCCGATAAAACCTGGGTCAGGCGCGGCATGGCAAATCCGAGCAGCCCCACGGCGATCGCCAGCGCCAGCACGATAATAACGGCCGGATAAATAAGCGCCGTAATGACCCGTTCGCGCAGTTTGCTCTCCTCTGCCATGAAGTCCGCCAGGTTCTTCAGCGCCCACTGCAGTTCGCCGGATTTTTCGCCCGCCGCGATAAAGGATGTTTCCGCCGGATGAATTCCGCGGCTGATATCCGAAATTGCGCCGGCCAGCGGACTGCCCTCCCGGATTTTATCGCGGATGCCCGCGATGGCCGAGCGCGTGGATGTCAGGCTGGGCGAACGGATCATCACTTCCAGCGCGGATGATAACGGCAGTCCGGCGTGCAGAAGCGAGGCGAGCTCGCCGTAGAAAACGGCCCGCACGCCGCGGGAAAAGGGATTGCGGAATTCAAAGTTCCCGGCGCCTTGTGCTGCGTCCGCCGGCGTGACCGTTTCCGCCAGGATGCCGGCGGAGGAAAGTTTTTCGCGCGCCTGTTTTTTATCCAGCGCTTCAATCAGGCCCTTCTGTATTTTGCCGGCGGCATTGTATCCGGTGTACTCAAACGTTTTCATTGGTTAATGTATAATTTCAAGGAAACCGTTTTTAAGAAGGGCACGCGCATGCGCGATGCCTCTTCATGCCGGCAATTGACCGATTGACCTCAGGATTTCCGGCAGGGCGGTTTCGCCTTCAAGCAGTTTTTCAACGGCGTCATCCAGCAGGGTTTTCATGCCCTGATTAACGGCCATGCGGCGGAGCATGGCGGTGTTGGCGTGTTCGGTGCGGATGGCTTCCGAGATTTCCGGAGTTATCTCCAGCAGCTCAAAAAGTCCGGTCCGGCCGCGGAAGCCGTCGCGGCAATCCTGGCATCCTTTTGCGGTCCAGAGCGGCTTACCCGAAAGTTTCTGGGCGTATGTTCCCAGCGGGGCCAGTTCCTCCGGCGTCAATTCTGCCTGGCGCCGGCAGGCTGGGCAGAGGCGGCGCACGAGGCGCTGGGCAACCGCCGCCCGCAATGAGGCCGCGCAAAGATAGGGCGGTATGCCCATGTCGGTCATGCGGGTTACGGCGCTGGGCGCGTCATTGGTGTGCAGAGTGCTGAAGACCAGGTGGCCGGTCAGCGAGGCCCGGATGGCGATTTCCGCCGTTTCCAGGTCGCGGATTTCACCCACCAGAATCACATCCGGGTCCTGCCGCAGAATATGCCTGAGCCCGCTGGCAAAGGTCAGCCCGATTTTCGGTTTGATCTGAATCTGGCCGATGTCCGGCAGTTGGTATTCAACGGGGTCTTCAATCGTCAGGATGTTGATCCTGGTTTTGTCAAGCTGCTGCAGGGCCGCGTAAAGGGTCGTTGTCTTGCCGCTGCCCGTCGGACCGCAGACAAGAATGATGCCATTGGGCTCCTTGATCAGGCGGTTGTATTTTTCCAGCAAACCGGGGCCGAGCCCGAGACCGGAGAGCGGCAAAAGGGTGGAATTGCGGTCCAGAAGACGCAGGACAACGCGTTCGCCCTCGGCAATCGGAACGGTTGAGATGCGGATGTCTATTTCCCGCTTGCCGATATGCACCCGGGCCACCCCGTCCTGCGGAAGCCGTTTTTCGGCGATGTCCATGTGGGACATCACCTTCAGGCGCGAGATAAGAGCCAGCTCCAGATTCTTCGGCGGCGAGGCCTGATCGTAAAGCATACCGTCAATCCGGTAGCGGATTTTGAGGCGGGATTCATACGGTTCAATATGCACGTCGGACGCCCTGGCCTTGACCGCCTCCAGCAGAATCAGATTGATCAACTGGGTGACGGGGGCGTTCTCGGACATTTGCAGGAGGTCTTCCGCCGGCCGTCTGACCGCTTCAGGTTCCGGCGCCTGTTCGCGCAAGTCGCGGATAAACTCGCTGGCTGTTTCCTTGCGGCGGAAATAACAGCGTTCAATTGAGCTCAGGATGGCTTCCTTCATGGCCAGCATCGGTGTGAGCTCCGCATTGAGCAGAAGCTGTAATTGCTTCTGGGCATTGATATTCCGTGGATCGGCGACCAGCACCCGGGACTCTCCCAGATGCCTGATGGGAAGCATCAGATGGGAGCGCGCCCACTCAACCGGCAGATCAGTCACCAGGGAAGGATCCAGCATCTCATCCGAAATATCGCTGACAAATTCAAGATTAAATTGACGCGCCAGCTGTTGAAGCCGGGCGCTCTCATCCGGCAGACCCGGAGGTTGATTCTGATTTGTGTTCATTTCAGGCAATCCGCCCATTTTGTATGGCTCACGCTTCCGGGTTCAGGGGCTGTATTTCCCGTTCATCGCGGGCCGCTTTTTTCGTCCCTCTGCCTCATCAACCATGAACCGTGAACGCTGAACCTGCGCGGCTACTCCTCATCGTCATCCGGTTTTGACGGTTTCAAGTTTTCCAGCACCGTGCGCGATGTGATGTCCTGATTAAGCTCCGCTCTTTTAAGGGCGTTGGTGGTTGAGTGCGGCGTGACGAAAATAAGCAGGTTGGTGCGCTCAACAGCTTCCTCCGTGTGCCGGAATAAAAACCCGAGGAGCGGAATTGAACCAAGGATGGGTATTTTGGTGGTTTTGGAGACGTTGTCCTCGCGGATCAGACCGCTGATAATGACCGTATCGCCGTCCGGCACGGTGATCGTGGTCGTCACATCCCGCTTGGCAATGGTCGGCGTGAAAGCCAGTCCGCCGGATGACTGTTCAATTATCGCCTCAATGCAGGGATTAAGTTTCATCAAAATTTCGTTGTTCGGATTGACATGCGGCAAGACCGTCAGCTTGATGCCGACATCTATGCGGTCAATATTTTGAATGTAATCGCGCGCCGTGCCGGCTCCGGCCGAGACGGTTGATTTAAGGAGCGGAATATTCTTGACGATGTTCACGGTGGCCTGCTGGTTGTTCTGGGTCCAGAGCGGCAGGTTGGAAAGGATTTTCATTTTCGCCTTGGATTGCAGGGCGATAATGTTGAGGAGCGCGGGAACGCGCGGCACGACGTTGCCGTTGGCGTCCACATAACTGCCCTTGGCAATGCCGAATGTCAGGCCTTTCGGCACAACGCCGGAAACCACCTTGGACATGAGATCGCTGTCGCTCTCCGTGGGATTCATCCCGCCGAGCGCGACCGTTGATCCCACCGATGGAACGCCGGCCGCCAGGAATTCGGCGCCCAGTTCCTTGCCCCTCTCCAGCGTCAATTCGGCAAATACCACCTCAACCAGGACCTGCTGGGGCGGCTTGTCAAGTTCTTCTATGAGCTGTTTGACCATTTCAAAGTCCTGCGGCGCGGCGTCTATCATCAGGGCATTGTTCGCCATGCTGGCCTCAATCGCGATGGTCTGGTTCTGCGGCTTGTCAACCCCGCGCGCCAGCAGGGTGGTCAGACTTTTGGCGGCCTCATCCGCGGCCATGTATTTCAGGACAATGGCTTTCAGATGACCGTGGCCGGACTTGGGCTCCACGTCCATGCTGGCGATGATGCGTTTGATATCGGCCAGTTGGGTCGGCGTTCCCACGAGAATAAGACTGTTGGAGTGGGGGGCCGCCACGACCATGGCGTCGGTCGGGACCGGCGTGTTTCCCGATGAGTCGGCTGGCCGCGGCAGGCGCTGTTTGATCCGGTCGCCCGGCGTTTCCGCCCTGCCGGAGCCCCCGCCGGCGGCCATGGCCTGGTTAAGCTCATTGGCGGTTTCCGCGGCCGAGGCGTATTTCAGCCGGTAAACCTCAATCACGCGCGACATGCCCGGCTTGTCAACCTGGGCGATAATCTGTTCAATCCGGCGCAGATTGGCCGCGGTATCGGTGATGATTAAATGATTGGTGCTTTCAAGAATTCCAATGGCGCTGGTCTTGCCCTGGTCCACCATCGGCTCAAGAATTTTTTTCACCTCCGCCGCGGTCAGGTTATTGATATGGAACACTTTGGTGATCACGCCTTCCTTGAGCATTTTATCCTCGGTGCCAACCACCGGCGCAAGCGGCGTCTGACGCCGCTCGCGGGCCACGACATGGAAAATACCGTCCTGCTCAACCACGCCGCAGCCGCTCGCCTCCATGATGGAAAGAAAAAGCGGATAAACTTCGTTGAGCGGAATCTGCGGCGGGGTGACCACGGTCACTTTGCCGTCAATTTCCTTGTCCATGACAAACTTGCGGCCGGTCAGCTCGCCCACCAGCTTGACCAGAAATTTTATCTCCACCTGGTCAAAATTGAAATTAACAAAAGTGCCCTGTTGCCCGGCCGGGATAGACGGCGACGCGGCATTTGAGGAAGGCGCGGGCTCCGGCGCGGGGGCAACGGGAAGCGCGCTGGTTGTCCGGACAAGCGGAGAAACCGGGGCGTTGCTTGCCGCCGGCGGCTGGCTGGTCTGCGCCGTCAACTGCGCCGGCTCCGGTCCAAGCGCAAGGAGCAAAACAACCAGGCATGCGAAGAAATAGTATTTATGCATTATTTTCAATCTTTATCTTTATGCCCTTTTAATACAGCGCCGTCAAGATGAAACCACTGTTTCTTCAACGGGCGATACCGCGTTCGGATGAGGCAATGAAAGCAGTCAGGTGCTCCAGTTCAGGGCATGACGGCAGTTCGGTCCTTATTTTTTCAAGGGCCTGGGCAATGGTCAGGTTCTGGCGGAAAATTATCCGATGGGCTTTTTTCAAGATATCCAGCGATTCCGGGGGCACATTGCGCCTCTGCAGGCCGACCGCGTTCAGGCCGTGAATGGCGGCCGGATTGCCGTCCGCCAGCATGAAGGGGGGAATATCCTGGGTGGCCTTGGAACAGGCGCCGAGAAAACACATGCGGCCGATGCGGACGAATTGATGCACGCCGCCCATCCCTCCGATGATCGCAAAATCTTCAACAGTGACATGGCCGGCCAGCGTGCCGAGGTTTGAAATGATGACATCGTTGCCGATGATGCACTGATGGGCAATATGGGCCGAAATCATGATGTGACAGCGCGCCCCGACGCGGGTGACGTCGCCCTCATTGGTGCCGGAATTGACGGTAACATATTCGCGCAGGGTGGTCCGATCGCCGATTTCAACAAAAGTGACGCCGCCCTTGTATTTCAGGTCCTGGGTCTGGGTGCCGATGCTGGCGAACGGAAAAATCACGCACTGGGCGCCGATGGTGGTCCAGCCGTCAAGGTAGACATGCCCCATCACTCTGGTCCCCCGGCCGATTTTGACGTGTTCGCCGATGATGACATATGGGCCGATTTTGACATCTTCGTCAAGCTCGGCGCCGGGAGCGACTATGGCCGTGGGATGAATTTCAGTCATGCGCGCATCTTGTCATTGGTCAGCATAAACATCATTTCGGCTTCCGAAGCCAGTTGCCCATCCACCAGCGTCTTGCCGCTTATTTTCATGATCCGCGAGCGGCGGGTGATTATTTCCACTTCAATGCGCATTTGATCGCCCGGAAAGATGGCCCGGCGGAATTTTACTTTGTCAATCGCCATGAAGAGCGGAATATAGCTTTTTTCCCCGGTGATCCGGCTGAGCAGAATGCCGCCGGCCTGCGCCATGGCCTCCAGTTGAAAAACCCCCGGCATAATGGGCGCCTCGGGGAAATGGCCCGTGAAAAAAGGCTCGTTGATGGTTACATTTTTCAGGGCGACAATGCGGGTTTTGCCATCGCATTCAATTACGCGGTCAATCATCAGCATCGGGTAACGGTGCGGCAGAATTTGCATTATTTCTTTTGTCTCTATCGTGGCCATGGTATTTCAGATTGCTCCTCTTTCTTTAATTTGTATTCTTGTTGCCGATTGGCGGAAAATATATCATGATGCCTGGCAGACGTAAATCAAAAATTGATTGCAAATGAAAACCGAACGGTTCCAATTGCTTTCCCGGTTTTTTTCAGGATGCGCCCATCGCGCGGCGTTTGTGTGGCTGATTGTCCGCGAATCGGTCAAGGCCTTTTTTTCCGATATTAATTTTGAATTTGCGGCCACGCTGACTTACTACGGCTTCCTCTCCCTGATGCCCTTTCTCCTGATGGTTTTTTTCCTCCTCGGACTCTTCCTGCGGTCCTCGGACGCCATCCTCGCCACGGTAACCGGCATGGTGAACGCCTTTTTTCCGGCTTTCACCGACGGCATCCTGAACGAGCTGATGAATCTCTCGCACCGGAAAACCTGGGGAATCATCGGTTTTGCGCTTTTGCTCTGGTCAATCGTGCCGTTCGCCGGGACAATCCGCTTTGCTTTTGCCCGCATCTTCAAGGCCGAATGGAAGTATAATTTCATGATTAACAAACTCTTTGACATGGCGGCGGTGGTCGCCCTGCTTTCGCTTTTCATGATGCTCGTGGCGGGGAAAATTTTTTATGCGTTGAAAATCAACACCGTCTCGGCAAAAATGGGGGCGGTCTTCCCCGTCTTTGATTTCATTGTGGCGCCTTTTCTGCTCGTGGCGGGGCTGGCCTTTTTTTATTTTGTTTTTTGTCCGGTGCGCCTGCGCTTCGCGGAAGTTATAACCGGCTCAATTATCGCCGCCTTGTTCCTGGCGGTGATCCGGCCCCTCTTCGGCTTGTTTTTGCAGGTCAATCCCGGCTATGGCTATGCGTTCGGGTCCCTGAAGACCATTTTCCTGATTCTGATCTGGATCTACTGCACCTTCGTGGTCGTCCTGTTCGGCGCCGTGGTGATCGCCGTCATCCGCCGCCGCGAAGCCTTGCTGCTCAAGGGGCTTTTTCACGGCACCCACATCAACGCGAACGCGGTCTCCCGCATCCTCTTGAACAGAATCACCAGAATATACCGCCAGGGCGAAAAGGTCTTTCTTGAGGATGAGCCGGGCGATGAGATGTATTTTGTGTATGACGGCCGCGTGGATTTGTCCAAATCGGGAAAACTGCTGAAGCAGGTCAATGCCGGCGAATATTTCGGCGAAATGTCCATGCTGATCAACACCCCGCGCACGGCGACCGCCACGGTTTCCGCCGATGACACGCAGTTGATCGGAGTCCGCGCCGCCAATTTTGAAACGATCGTGCGGGAAAACCCGGACATTGTCCTGTCGCTTTTGAAGGAAATGGCCGAACGGCTCAAGGCCATGAACCTGACCGTGATTGCCCAGCATGTTCCCGGCCCGGAGCCGCTGGCGGAAAAAAAACGGATAATTCCCTTTGCTTTGTCCCCGGCCATTGTGTATAAAAGCGAAAAAAATCAGACTGATTAAACCTGTTTTTTTAAGGAAGACTGAACATGACATCTCTTTCCATGCGGCAGATTGTTTCCAAATTACTGGCGGCGGAGTCATCTTCCGCCGTCCGCATTGTTGACATCCACACCCATATCTACGACCCGGCATTTGGCAAAATCCTCCTCTGGGGCATTGACGAGCTGGTAACCTATCATTACCTCGTGGCCGAGCTTTTCCGCGCCCGGCCGGATTTGAATTATGATGTTTTCTGGAAATGGCCGAAACAAAAACAGGCTGACTTGATCTGGAGCGAGCTGTTTGTCAAACGCGCGCCGGTCTCCGAGGCCTGCCGCGGCGTCCTCACGGTATTGCAGTCGCTCGGACTTGATCCGAACACCGCCAAGCTTGATAAAATCAGGAAATATTTTGCGGCGCAGAATATCCGCGATTATACCAGCCTGGTCTTTAACCTAGCCGGCGTTTCCTCTGTTTATATGACCAACGATCCGCTGGATCCCATTGAGCGGAAATGCTGGCAAAAGGGTTTCCGGCGCGACCGCCGGTTTCTGGCGGCTTTACGGCTGGACAGCTGTTTGATGAACTGGCCGGCCGGAGTTCCCGGCCTGAAGGCATTGGGATACGATGTTGATTCCTCGCTTTCCGGCAGGACTTTGAGCGAAGTGCGCCGCTATTTAAGCGACTGGATCCGGAAAATGGATGCGCGCTACATGGCCATCAGCCTGCCGCCTTCCTTCCGCTACCCGGCAGTGGATTCGCCGCTGAGCGACCTGCTGGCCAAGGCGGTGATCCCCGTCGCGCGCGAAAAAGGCCTGCCAACGGCCATGATGATCGGCGTAAAAAAACTGGTAAACCCGGCTCTTCGGCTCGCCGGCGATTCAGTCGGCCGGGCCGATTTGAGCTCCGTTGAAAATCTGGCCCTTGAATTCAACGACGTGCAATTTATGATTACCACGCTTTCGCGGGAAAATACCCATGAGCTGTGCATTATCGCGCGCAAGTTCAAAAATGTCCTGCCGTTCGGCTGCTGGTGGTTTTTGAACAATCCCGAGCTTATTCAGGAAATGACCGCCATGCGCCTGGAACTGCTCGGCCTTTCCTTCATTCCCCAGCATTCCGATGCGCGCGTGCTTGACCAGCTGATTTACAAATGGAAACATTCGCGCGCGATCATCAGCGAGGTATTGACGCGGAAATACGAGGATGTTGTCAATACCGGCCGGCGCGTCACCGAAGACGATATCCGGCGCGACCTGCGCTTCCTCTTCACCGACTCCCTTCTGCGAACGAAAAACCAGCCGTGACTTTATCCGTGAAGGGCCGCGACAAAGGATGAGAAAGTTTAAATTGGAAAAGATTCACCACGGAGACACGGAGCAGGAATTGCTTGAAATCGGGTTTTGCCGGACGCAAAACCCGATTTCAAGCAACGACTTATCATTGGAGAATGAAGGGAGATGATTGAACCTAATGCGACCTTTGGCCGCAACCAAATTTCTATAGGCCCGCATAATATGCGGGCTTCGAATGCCGTCATATTATGACGGCCTACAGCGATTAAAAATATTCGCAAAACTGTCATATGCCTGTCCAGCCACAGGCCAGCCACGCGCAGCGCGTGGCCGGGATTTTAACGGAACGATCTAATCACATCTCTGGTCTTTCTCTAAAAAACAGCCGGTTTTGTCAAATTTGGGAGCGGCGGAACGCCGGACTCAAATTTGACAAAATTTCCTCTTGTTTTTCATGCCATAGGCAGATCCGCCTGTGGCTCCGTGCCTCGGTGTCTCCGTGGTTAGTCTGAATCAGTAATTGATGGCGAGCATTTTTTAGAAGATTCAAATTTAATTGGGTTATGGACAGCACGCATTAGCCATAACGTCCCTGAATCTCCGGCAGATATTTGCTTCCGCCAGCGCGCGGCGCATCATTTGAACCGCCGGCGGAATGTATTGCGCAAACCATGCCGTTTCAGCGTTGGCCGCCAGGCGTCCATAGGCGCCCAGGGCCTGGCAAAGCCGCTGAACGCCGGCCCGCCAGAAGACCGCGGAAGATATCCGCGCCCCCGGCCCGGCCAGCCGGTTGTAATAATCAAGGAGCGCCTCCTGTTCGGCCGGATCCAGGCTGACATAAGGATCGCACAGCAGGGCCGCCAGATCATAGGCGGCCGGGCCAAAACGCATCCCCTGGAAATCAATGAAATACGGTCTTTGCTTGAAAAAAAGAATGTTGCTGGACTGCAGGTCGCGGTGAATCAGGGCCTGGCGTTCGCGATTGAGCAGGTTGCCGATCACGGCAAGCTCGGCCATGATGCCCTTGATTTCAGGGCCGGACAAATGAAGATGGGGCACTAAAAAGTAGCGGCTGAAAAAATCACGCTCCCAGAGATAGAGGTCGGGGGAGAAGGGCGCCACCGTTTCCAAGCGCTCCTGCCGCGCCTTTTTTGCGCCCCGGCTATGCAGAAGCATTATGGTCTGCAGGGCCTGACGGTAATATTTCAAAAGCGCCCGGCGCGGACAATTTTTGGCGATTTGCTGAAGGGATACGTCGCCGAGGTCCTGCATGAGCGTGAACTGATTTTCCGGGAAATCGGCGATAACCGCCGGCACATTTAATCCAATTTTTTTCAGAAAAACGGCGTGCCGGGGGTAAAGACAGTTTTCATGCCTTTCACGGCTGTAACGAATCATGATATAGCTTTGGCCGCGCCCGGTGATCCGCGTGAAAGAGCGCGCCGAACCGCGGGGCTCAAACGCTATGATGGCGGCTTCGGCCGGCGCAAGCTTGAGACGCGCCAACGCCAGGTTAAGCTGGATGTCGGAATATTGCTCGTTAAAAGACGTCCTGACCGCCAGGCGCGGCACCCGGCCGTTGACTTCGCATTCCGAGCCCACAATTGCGTTCCGCACAACCGCGTTTGGCCCGATGACGGCCTTGCGCCAGATGACGGCATTTTCAATTTTTGCACCGGGATGAATAACCGCCGTCCTGTCAATCGCCGCAAAGCCGGATATCTGGACGCCCTTCTTGCGCAGGAGGGATAGCTGGCATTGTTGGCCGGGATCAAAAAGTGATTGTCCCGGCAGTTTTTTCTGATGGACGGCAAGAATTTCGGCATGGGCCTTCAGATATGATTCGGGCGTGCCCAGATCAGACCAGTATGAGTTGGGAACAACCGCGCCGCGTACAAGTCTTCCGGCCTGAATGGCGTTTTGGTAGGCGTGGATGATGCTGCAAAACCGTGCGGCAGGCAAGTAACTGAGCAAAGCCGGCGAAATTATCTGGAGCCCGCAAAAGGTGTATGTTCCCTTGGTCCCCGGCCGGCTGGTTTGAAAATTCACAATGTTCCCGTTCCGGATTTCAACCGTCCGCGGTCCGCGTTCCGGCTCCATCCAGAGCGCGGCGATGATGTTGCGGCGCTTGAATGCGGCGATGAGAGGGCGGGGGGATAACGCGGCGGCAATGTCGGAATTAATCATCCAGAACGGCTCCGCATCCAGAAACCATCCGGCCCGCCGCAATAATCCGCCCGTCCCCAGAATCTCCGGCTCAAAGGAAAATGAAATTTTAAGGCCGGCGGGCTTTTCTTTTTTCAAATACCCACAGATTGACGAGGGGTTGAAGTGCAGATTGATCAAAACTTCCCGGACGCCCCAGCGTGCCAACATCTCAAGCAGGCGGCTAATATTTGGCCGGCCCCAGACCGGCATCAGCGGTTTGGGCGTGTCCAGGCTCAAGGGATGCATCCTGGTGCCCAGCCCGGCGGCAAGAATGATTGCTTTTTGCGGAGTTTTCATTTATTAATCCGGTTATCAGAGTTAAGGGTTGAATAATTACCAAATAAAAACATAACATACAACATGTTGCTACTGGCGCTGGAACAATCGTCGGCCACGGGCAGTGTCGCCGTTTTGCGGGATGAAAAAATCCTTGCCGAACGCGCCTGGGACAGTCTGGCCTTGCGCAGCGGCGGCCTGTTTGCATGTTTAAAAGACTTGCTGGCGGCAACCGCCTTGAACTTGAAAGACGTGTCCTGTTTTGTCGTTGATGTCGGCCCCGGTTCCTACAGCGGCCTGCGCTCATCCTTCGCCGCCGCGCGCGCCTTTGCCCTGCCAGAATCACAGGCGGTCTACGCGCTGACCAGCGCGGAAACGCTGGCCTTTGCCATCATGGCGGAATTTTCAGCCGACCTGGTCCAGGTGGTGGGCGATGCCCGCCGCCAGCAGTTATGGACCTGTGTCTATAAAAGGAATGGCGGGATGCCCGTGGCGCAGTCCAAAATTCAACTTGTGCCGGAAAACAATTTTCATCCGGTTCCGGGGGCGATCGTGGTTTCGCCGGATTGGAAAAGACTGCAATCTAAGTTGATGAATATGAATTTTAAAAAGGTAGGGACGGACAGCCTGTCCGTCCGTCCGGACGGTCAAAACGCGGCGGGACAGGCTGTCCCGCCCTACCATAGGAAACAGTTGCCACCTTTAAGCGTAATTGCCGGCGGCATGCTCCTGATTGAAGAACCCCGTGTGCCCCGGGCCGGTTATCTTGGACAGTTGGCTTTTCAGAAAATGCAATTAAAAATTCCGGGCGAGCCGCTAAACCCGATCTATCTGCATGCGGCGGTGAAGGAAGGCGCAAAATGACGACAATATTTGACCCCCTCGTAACCAAAAAGTTTTCTCTTGCTTCGCGGATTGTGCGCAGCGCCACGGCCGAACGAATCGCCATGCAGTCGGAAAACGACGGCGAACGCCTCGGCGAAATTTATGCGGCCTTGGCTAAAGGCGGGGTGGGTCTGATTATTTCCGGTCATATCGCCGTTCATCCTTCCGGCCGGCTTTATCCTTCCATGGCCGCCATTTACCGGGAGGAAAATCTGTCCGCCTGGCGCGAGGCAATCCTTTTGACTCATAAGTCCGGCGGAATGGTGTTTCTTCAGCTCAATCACGGCGGCGGACGTTGCCGTGAAAATGACGAGGTCAAACCGCGCTGTGTCTCCTTTCTGCCGGAGCGCGCCAATGACGCCATGCTCGGCGCTGAATTGACCGGCGCGCAGATTCAGGAACTGATCAAGGCCTTTGCCGATGCGGCTCAAAATGCGCGCGCCGCGGGCGCCGACGGCGTTGAGATTCACGCCGCCCACGGTTATCTTGTCAGCCAGTTTCTTTCCCCCTTGACCAATCACCGGAAAGATGAATGGGGCGGGTCCCTTGAAAACCGGACGCGCTTTCTGCGCATGGTCATGCGCGCCGCGCGCGAAGCGGTCGGTGAAAAATTTCCCGTGGGGATAAAACTCGGCGTGTGCGATGATGATCCCGCCGGACTGAAAATTGAGGAGACATTGCAGTTGGCACGCGAGCTGGAAAAAGACGGACTTGATTTTATTGAAATTTCCGGCGGATTCCGGGCTGACATCGTGTGCCGCAAGGTTGGGCCGGGGAAAAATGAGGGATATTATTTACCGTTTGCCGCCCAATTTAAAAAGGCGCTGAAAATTCCGGTTTTCGCCGTGGGCGGGCTGCGCAGTCTGGAAAAGATGAACGAAGCCCTTGCCCTGGGGCAGTGCGATGCGGCCTCCATGTCCCGTCCGCTGATTCGCCAGCCGGATTTGCCGGTCATTCTGCAGGCCGGCGGCAAAAGCGCATGCCGCGGATGCAATCTTTGTTTATTCAAACATAATCAGCCCACCGCCTGCCATGCGCGGCGCCACGCGGGCCATGCCAAGGGCTTGGTAAACCATGCCGGAAGCAAAAACTCAGAATGAAGCTTCAACTTGGCCTCCTGCTCCGGGTCGGGAGACAACTTTACCTACAGCGCCCTCTCTCTTTCTGTCATTCCCATGACAGTTTGTTTCTTTGTGCCTTTCACGTATGGCAATTTTAAAATTCATATCCCTTCACTTGGCTGGCGCAAGCTCTATCATTTTAAAACCTTTGGCGCGTAGATTTACGTTAAAACCGTCCTTATCAATGGTAAACGCTTCCTTGCTTCGCATTTCTTCCGCTTTAATTTCTGTGCCGCTTAGTCCAAGTATGTTTTTATCAAATTGAATGCGCGCATTAACTTCTTTATCCAGCGGATTCATCACCGAAAACAGGACTTTGTCTTTCTTTGTGTATGCGCTTAAAAATATCTTTTCGTTGTCAATGGAGAATCCTTTTTTATTCCAGTAGGGCACGAATTCGGTGTCTCCCAGCCCAAATTCTTTCATCGCCCCGAAAATGCCGGCGATGGCGCTGCCATTTGCCCAGCCCATATGGAGACCGATCCCGTGCGTGAACATATAACCATAGCCGGTCTCGGTCCAGGAGGGGTCATTCTTATAGTCATAGCCGGGGCAGGGCTGATTGCACCAGTACTGGGCCAGGCCAAGCGGGTCGGATTGATACTCGGCTTTTACCGCCTCGGGCGGCATGGCAACCGTGTAGTCCGGGTTCCATTTGCCGCCGTGTTCCGCGGCATACACTGCCAGGTCTCCCTCTCCGCAGAACAAACAATCCGCGAAAGAAAGCGAGGCCGCCCACATGGGTGAGGAATGAATATGAATAAACGGCTCTTTGCCCTGCTGCAGCATGATCTTTCTCAGCCGTTTGGTGAACAGCCGGTTGCCGCGCTGTGAAGTAGTCGGGTAAAGATTCCCATCCGGACCTGTCCAGCCGCAACCATGTTCCTGGCTGAAACAAAGCGTAAGCCCGAAATCATCCAGATAAACCGCGGTGAACCCGTATCGGTTAATGACGTCCGATATCATCCAGAGCATGAAATCCATTGATTGTCTTTCCGTCTGGCAGCAGCGGAACCCGGCAAAACCGGGCAGATTCACTCGCGGCCCGCCGCCGACAAACCGGCCCGGGTCCCACTGCCATTTTTCGCGGTAATTCAAATATTCCCAGCAGCCGACCGTGAATTCCGAGCGGGTGAAATATGGGTCAACTTTCATTCCCCGCCGTTCCGTTGCCAGCACAAACTTGCGGAAAACCTCTTCATTGGTGGCGCGGAGATATACCATTCCGGGCACATCATCGCCATAACCGGTATTCAATGAGCTCCACAACCAGACATTAGCATTCCACCCCTTGCCCAACCTGTATTTACGCCAGCCTTCCATCAGCGGCCGGCAGGGGGTTGTCATAAAGCCCAGTTCTATTTTGCGCAGAGCATTGCCCGTTGTCTCCTGACCGATGATATTGAACGTGATGATAATGCTTTCGCCTTCTTTCCTGATGCTGATCGCTTTTTCATAATCCGCGGGATTCCAGCCCTCATACCGGTCGGCCAGATATTGGAATCCCATCCGGTCGTTGTGAATCCAGAAAACGGGCGTGAACGGTATTTCCAGAGGCTTCTGCGCCACATCCGGAAAATCCTCGCTCAACTCGTTCCCATAATGGTATTTTTTGGCGACTATTTTCCAGCGTGCTTTCGGGTCCGTCACCCCTTTTAATTCATCGGGTTTGATTGGTTCCACATCAACCTTCTTGTCGCCCAGATAGCGGTGCCTATAACTATACTGCAGCCAGCTCCATAATTTTGCCACTTCGGCGTTCAGTTTCAATTCCAGCGTAATATTGTTCAGACTCGTGCATTGCGATGGGTCTATGGTCAGCCACATAAACCCGTCGTATTCCATGGAGGTTTTCACCGAAACCGTGTTTTTCCCCTCGCCGTAAGTCTGCGTCCGAATCACCTCGGCTTTGTTTTTCTTTTCCCATCCGGCTTGGCCGGGTTTTAAGTTGACCCCGCCGCTCTGCATGACCAGCGTCATCGGACCGGTCAGCATCTGTTTTTCAGTTATCACTATCTTTTCCGGCAATACGCTGTTTCCGAAATCATACCTCTTCGCCCAACAGGAGGCCTGACCGTCGTTGACGATTATGGGAGTCCAGGGCGGCAAAACCTCGTCGTCTTCCGGCATGCCGAGTTTGGCCGCATCCTCCCATGTCATATCCGTCCATTTTTCAAAATTCTTCTCGCACTTTTCCAAAACCAAACCATCGGCATTCTTCAATACGGCGCGGATCACATAACGGCCTTTCTTCAGCGCGCCGATGTCCAGAATCTGACGGCCGGTGCCATCCTTGAATTCCTTGATTTCTCCCTTTAACACTTCTTCTTCCGTCCCTTCCTTGAACATCCTGTAGGAAACGTTGAACTGCTCCTTGGGCCCATAGCCCAGATAGCCGGAAATATCGGACGAGAGCTCTATTTTCTGGTCCAGGTTGCCGTCCATGGTGCTGATCGCAAGCTGTTTGGAAAAAGAAAACGGAAACGTGCAGGCATAATCAACCCCGCCCGTCGCATTAACTATCTTTATTTCAATTGAACGGCACGTATCAGCGTCAACTTGGGTCTTCAGGTCGCAACGGCGCATGGGCCAGTCAATATAGCTGTAATAAAAAGGCGTGAACCGTTTGACGTGGTTGACGCGCTCCACATCCTGGCTCTTGCCATCCCGGCCGCCAATGATATTAACCATTGCCTCCGGCGTTGGTGTGGAGCGGGTGGCCACGTTGAAACTGAGATCTAGTGCGCTGCCGTCAAATTTGCTTATGGGTTTGATGATCATGCTCGGCCACATATTATTGGCAAAGCGCAATATGGCCCCGGTTTTGTTTGCGAAACCGGCGCCGGTGTATCCCAACGATGTTTCTTCGGCAAGTTCGGCGTAGGTCCGGTTGACCCGGATTTCAAATTCGCCCTGTTCATCCTTCTTGCCCAGCAGTGTCAATGGCATTGATATTTCGCCCTGCCATTTGCCGTCTTTAACACTGCTCGCATATTTAACGCCATTAGCCATGTCCTCCCTGGCGCCGGGCTTGATGAGAATAATTTCCCGGCCGCCCTTGTCAGCCAGACTTAAACGGTCTTCCTGGCCGGCCGGCGTGTGGAAAAAAGGCTGATCAACCACGTCTTCAAACGCGATATATAATATCCCTGTGCCGTAACAAAACCGGACCTTCATCTGCCTTGAAGCCAATTCGCCGGTCAGCGCGCTGATAAAATGGGTCAATTGCGAACTGGTTATGTCCCATTCACCTTCGCTTAAGACCCCGTCTATATCGGGCGTTTTATGCCCCGGCGACGCCCCTTCCTGTTCATCCACTCCCACGCGGGGAATCAGGCATCGCGGCGCAAGTTTCGTTGTGTTTGATGCAAATCTCTGCGCTTTTTCATACGCATTGACTATTTCGGCGCTGCTGAGCCGCCGGCCGTAGATATAGAACTCGTCATATTCAACATCAAAAGGAAAGGGGCCAAGCTGGAATGTGTCCGTGATCCGGCTGGCGGTCAGGTCGCCGGTGCCCATGCCGATCGGGTCGCCGTCAATATAGAGCAGGAATGCTTTCTGGTCCCAGGTTATCAGGACATGGTGCCATTGCGTTTCCGTCCAGGCTGAAAGGCTGGCAACGACGCTGGAAAAATTCTGCCAGCGCCATGAATATTCATAGGGGCCGTCCTGCGTGAAAAAAAGCGTGGCATCTTTTACGTCGCCGGTTTTGACATCCTTATCAATCCTTGCCACCGCGAGCTCGTAATAATCTTTATACATTAAATACATGTGTTCGGTCTTGAAAAAATAGCCCTGCCGGTGTTTGGTGGACTTGGCCAGCTCCTGTTTACCAAGCAATTTCGGCTTTACCCAGAATTCCATGGTTCCTTTGTCAGGACAATAATTGCCCGCCGCTTTCCAGCTGACGCTCGCGCCGGCTTTGAGCAAAAGGCCGCGGCCGCGGGCTCCAGCGCATTCTTCCGTGCCGGAAACATTTTCTGTCGCCGCGGTGCTGGATGATTTATCCCAATACCAGAGAGCATCGGTCGTCGGGTTCCATTGCGCAATTGCCCCTTCCGCAGCCCCGGCCGCAATCCGCGCCTTGGTCACAGTGCCGGCGTCAAAATCAGCGTAAAACAATATATCCTGCCTGGTCAGCCCGTATGCAAATGAAGAAAATAAAAAGAACATTGCTGAAATCACGGAAATTAAATTGGTCATATTTTTCCCTTTCATGCCGCCAAGAAATTTATCTGCAGAGCGTTCCCATATAATATGGGAAAAGTATTCAAAAAAGAATCCCGCGTCAATGGTGGAATTTTAGATTGACTGGTAAAAGTTACGAATTAACCGGGCCGTCAAGCGGTCGGCGCAGGGCGGGGCCCGCCGCGCGTTTTTAGTTTTTTTTCTTGACCTTATGCGGTTATACGCATATTGTTCCAGCCATGAATTACCAGCAGGCCAAAATAAGGGCGGAAATACTCAAGGCGCTCGCCCATCCGGTGCGCGTCCTGATCGTGGAAAAGCTGTCAAAAGGCGACCGGTGCGTCTGCGAGTTGAATGAATTGGCCGATATTGATCAATCCAATATTTCCCGCCATCTGGCAAGCCTCAAAAAGGCGGGTATCGTCATTGACCGGCGGGATGGGATGCGAGTATTTTACCATCTGCAACCCCCCTGTATTCTTAATGCCTTGAAATGCGCCGTTGAGGTGATGAAGAACGAAGATAAAAACAAAAAACTATTGTTGAAAGGAAAAAAGAGATGAACAAGGAATGGAAAATATTCGGCTGGCTGGCGGGAATATTTCTCGTGGCTTATTTTCTGCCGTTGGGGAATCCAAATGTATCAAACGCAATTTATGAAGCATTTCGCCTTCTGCAGTGGTATGCCCGGCAACATACGCTCGCTTGCGTGGTCCCGGCCATGTTTATTGCCGGCGGCATAGCCACTTTTTTGTCGCATGCCTCGGTCATCAGGTATCTTGGCCCGAAAGCAAATCGCGTTCTGGCTTATACCGTGGCTTCCATTTCCGGCTGTATCCTTGCCGTATGCTCCTGCAGTGTGCTCCCGATGTTTGCCGGAATTTACACCATGGGCGCGGGCCTGGGGCCGGCCAGCGCCTTTTTGTATTCCGGGCCGGCCATTAACGTCATGGCCATTTTTCTTTCGGCGCGCGTGCTGGGTTTTGAGATAGGTTTGGCGCGCGTAATCGGCTCAATCGGTTTCGCCTTTGTAATCGGCCTCATCATGGCGGCGGTCTTCAGGCGTTCCGAAACAAAACGAACAGAGACGGCCATGCTGTTGCCGGAGCCGCCGCAAAGCCGCAGAAAACTCTGGCAGACGGCATTGTTTTTCGCCGGCATGATTTTCTTCCTGGTCTTCAGCGACTGGTATAACACTAATGATGTTACAATTACGCTGAAAGATGGCGCCGTAATTTCGGCCAATATCCGTTACACCGTAAAAGACGCATTTGATATCCAGGAATATGATACGCAAGGAAAACTCATGCCGGATGTGCGCCGTTTGAGCAAAACGGACATTGTTGAAACAAAACCCGTCCCGAGCTTCACCATGACCGTTCATCATTACAAGTGGCACATGGCGGGATTGATGGGTCTTGCCATCCTGCTGATGACGTGGAAATGGTTTTCGCGCGATGAAGTCAAGGAATGGATGCAGGCCACCTGGGATTTTGCCAAGATGATTGTGCCGCTTCTCTTTGGCGGCGTCTTCATTACCGGAT
>Ga0209749_1000406_pt1 | contig 62045 bp, 53 predicted proteins | sample EPASupsiteSAE347_FD_187267 | JGI IMG/M metagenome (GOLD analysis project Ga0209749, IMG submission 187267) | Bioremediated contaminated groundwater from EPA Superfund site, New Mexico - Sample SAE3-47 (SPAdes) (version 2) | ecosystem: Environmental > Aquatic > Deep subsurface > Groundwater >... | reverse complement strand
CCCAACTTGTTGCCCATTCCGGCGATCTTTAGGTATTCTTGATTCAGAAAAAAGTCTCCGAAATCGCTCATAGTTTTTCATTCGAATTACTAAGATAAAAACCTAAGCCGGGTTCGTAGCTATTCTCCTCTGATTAACCAATTAATAATCAGTTATAATAACTGCTTTGTTGCATCTCCTTCGGGACACAGGTCATCAAAATTGGGCTCATAGTTGAAATTTGGGAAAGGGGTTCCATCTTCACGCGACCAAACTGTTAATTGTGATGCCTGTTGGTTTTTATTCGGTTTCGTGTGAGCGGGTGGAGGGACGAGCACGCGAACCCGAGCGTAGCGAGGCATCACATTTTTTCGAAACACTCAGCGGATCACCGCGAGCACCAGCGGCCGTGCTCGTTCCTCCGCCCGTCCGCAACCCCTCATAACCAGACCCCTTTATATACTCAATTTCTCCGTCGGTACAACCAGCCCCGCCAGGGCCCCTTCCGCGCCCGATCTCAGGGCCGGATAGGGAAACTATCGATCCGGAAAATGAGGGGCGGGAAGAGGCCTTTAATTTACAGATTTTTCGGGTGATTTCCTGGCTCCGATTGGCCTGAATTCCGATTAAAACGCTCCGATTTTCGGCCCGGAAATTAATTCAGCTTCCGGAGGAGGGCCGGGAGCTGGTCCGGGGCTAACGGAGCCCGTATCGGGCCCGGATTCACCCGGGAAAAGAGTGGTTCCGGGACCCCTGGAAACAGGGGGTAGGGAAGGGGGTTTGGGGGGGTTCCCCGGGAGGAATCCTGGAATACAACCGGCCCGATTAGCACAAACCGGTCCGGGACGCCTCGCGGAATATTGTTTAACCGGATCTCATAGAGATCCCGATCCATTCCCTTGTCCGTGAGCGGGCGGAGGAACGAGCACGCGAACCCGCCCATCAGGGCGGCCTTCCACTTTTTATTGATAAAGTTAATCTGGAATCTCAGCGGATCACCGCGAGCACCAGCGGCCGTGCTCGTCCCTCCGCCCGTCCGCAATCCAACCACACCGGTCCGGAGCCGGGAAATATTTTCTGAATAAATAATCCGGACCGGCATCAGCAAAATCCCGGAATGAAAAATTCCCATCGGATGAATCCCCGATAATAACCATTATGTGAACGGGCCACAATAGTAGGAACTAAGAATTCGGATCCATCATGTCAAAAGTGATCGAATGCATCTACGAGAATAATATGCTCAAACCTTTGGGTGAGGTCCAGCTCCGGGAAGGGGAGCGGATCCGGGTGAGGATTGAGCAGACGCTCAGTTTCGAACCGATAAAACTCAAAAAGAAGATAACTTCTGATCAGGTTGATGCAATCCGGGATGAATCATGGACATCTTTTTAGATACGTCCTTTATCATACCACTTCTCATTGAGACTGACCGTTCAAGGTCATCAGGGACTTTCTTCGCAACTGCTTCCGGATCGTGTGCTGCCAGCATGTCCATCTATGAGGAATGTTTTTTTGTCGGGATGCGGCTCATAGCAGATTCTGAATACGGGATAACCAGTACGAAAGATCTCAAACGCCATATCCAGGCAAACGGGTATGGTTTTGCCGATGAATTTATCCGGAACCTGAACCGGTTTTTCGGAATGATTACCATTCTTCCCGATACAGAAAATCTCGGGCTTATAGAAAAAACCGCAAAAGAATGCGGCCTGCTCCCCAACGATGCTCTTATCGTGGCTACCTGTCGGGAACATACAATCGGGAAACTGGCTACCTACGACCGGGACTTTTCCCGGGTTCCGGGATTAGAGTGTTTGCCATCCGGTAACTGATTACTATACCGGTCCCGAAGGAACTGAAGATCGGTCTCCTGAAGGCAGCCATAAAAAAAGCAGGTCTCACCGAAGAAGAATCTGGACAATTACTGAAATGGGGGGAAACGTATGGAATATACGATCCTGATTCACCTGGCAGAAGAAGGCGGATTCTGGGCGGAAGTCCCTGCACTTTCGGGGTGCTTCAGCTAGGGAGAGACAATAGAAGAGACCATGAAGAATGCCAGTGAGGCAATTGAGGCGTATATCCAATGCCTGCAAGACGATCATGAGCCGGTACCTCATGAAGATAACCTGATAATCAGCAGGGTACGGGTGGATTCCGGATCGATTCCTGCGTGATGTCCTGGCAGATCAGGAAAACCGATGTCCTGAAACGGGTAAACCTCCGGGCGTCTGAAATTCTCCGGAAAACCGTAGGGATGTTTTCAGGAATTATCGGGCCGGAATAATTTCTCCCAGAACATTTCTGATTCGGTTGTTTGTTCGCGGGCGGAGGGACGAGCACGCGAACCCGCCCATCAGGGCGGCCTCACACTTTTTGCATTAGCTAAAGTTTTCCGTACGCTCAGTAGATCCCCATGAGCACCAGCGGCCGTGCTCGTCCCTCCGCCCGTCCGCAAACCAACCACCGATCCGGATTCCGGAAAATTTCCTGAAGCGATTACCACTCCCGAAATACTTTTACACCCCCTCGAAATCCGGAAAAGACCCCCCCTTGAACCTGACCCCTTTATATACTCAATTCTCCGTCGGGGAAATGACCTCCAAAAAGGCACCTTCTTGGCACGATCTCAGGGCTGGATAGGGAAACTACCGATCCCGTTTCCGGACCCCCGTAAAACGCCGCTATTTTGCAGGCTTAAAACACAATTAAATTGGGTATTTTGCCAAAATAACCGATTATATCGCGATTCTGGTTTCCGGTTGACAATTTCCGCTTCCGGAGGGGGATCTCTCCCGTGAATTTCCGGTAATCCGGGGCCTTATCGGGCCCGGATTCACCCGGGAAAAAGGTGGTTCCGGGACAGGCCGGAAGACCAGGGATTTAAGAGAGATCCCTGCGAATCTGCGAAGTATTCCCGGGTCCGGCCGAATGTACCCGGGGGTGATCCATAATTTTACATGTTTACAACGTTTACAATATGATCATGGCAGCAGTCAAGCGGATACCGGTCACGGAACCTGTCTGGAAGGATCTGTCCGAGATGCGGTCGGCAGGCCAGACCTATGCGGCTCTCCTGGCAGAAATGATCGAAGAACGGAAACGGCGGCGGCTGGAAGAAGATGTGAAAGAATGGGGCCACCGGAAGAAAGAGGATTTTGTCTCGCTTGCGGAGATTGACGATTGACGTTCGAGGTCAGGATCTGGCCGAAGGCTGCTGAAGCGGTCAATATCCTGCCGGACAAATCCCGCCGGCTTATCAGGGAGGCACTGAAAGGCCTTAGAGAGGATCCTTTTCCCGGCCAGCACGGGGACAAGGAAAAACCGGTACTCCGGAACGGCGCCGGTATCTACCGGCTCCATATTTCCCGGAGTTATACCGCATTTTACGAAATCCGGAAAGAGGAAAAACTGGTTCTTGTCCATGATGTGCTCACGATAGAACAGGCCCATAAAAAATACGGGTATTCCTGATCCGGTATGCCGCGTTCCGGACTTTTTTCTGTCACGTGTTCAGGTAAGCCGGCAAAACGTCACGTAACTTTTTTCCCGTTGATTGGTTGTTCGCGGGCGGAGGGTCGGGCACGCGAACCCGGGCGAAGCGAGGCATCGCAACTTTTGCGACAGAAATCCATTCCCGGCCTGTCCCCGTACGAAAATTTTGAAACCGGTCGAGCCGGCACCCATTAGTAATAGCGACCGTATCTCTTATGCGCCTGTTCTATGGTTGACACTTCCAGCACGTATACCGTGTCCTTTTCTTTGTGAATCGCAAAGATAACGGTGTAACTTCTTCCGATATGCATCCGCCAGATGTGCTTCCGGGGAGCGAGGCATTCTACATCGGGAGCAGTATAGGGATCTGCCAGCTTCCGGATGTGGCGGAATATCTGTACCCGTATTTTTTCAGGGTACTTTGAAAGTGTTTTGATAACGCTCCTTTCCAGCTGAACATTCATCTGTTCCTCTCCAGGTGACCAATCATTTGCCGCTATCCCCGGGAAAAGTCTCCGCAGAGAATTTGCCTTAATCCTCTTCCGGAATGTTGAGTTCTTTTGCGGCCTCGTCAAGACTAACAAACTGGCCATTCTTTTCAATCTGTTCCATCCGGGCAAGGAAATCATGTTCCTGCTTTAAGGAGATCATCTCTGCCAGGAGACTGTCATAAGTCTGGCCCGGTCTCTTGAGATCCGAGAGAGACTCCCAGATTTCTTCGGTTACGGGGATTCTCTTGCACGCTAATTCAGCCATATGAATTCTACCTTCTGGGATACCGTCGGGAACCTCAACTGACTCCGCAATTCCGGTAGTTGCATGTTCTCCTGGAACGATTCCACTTACAGAATTTAAAGTATTGTAAGTATTTGTAATTTTGTAAGTTTCTGAAGATAATGGTATTGTCTGAGTTAAGCGTGATTATATTTTTGATTCATGCTGGTGGTTTCATCAGTTCCGTGATTTTTGTTCGCGGGAAATGGGAGGACCACGCGAACCCGAGCAAAGGGCGGTATCGCACATTAAGATCCCCAGGTTATTCCGGGTCTCGACTCTTGTTCCCCGTTGAGGATTTTTCCGAATAACATTTTAATGTCATTATGAATTTTAATGGTGTTAAAAAATGATATGCCGAAATAAATATTTATATGATATAATAATAGAAAGCTGTTGGAAATCCTCCGGGTCTGTCGGGAGGCACGGAATTACAGCAGCATTCGGGGCAGGAAAAATTCTCCCCAGTTTCCCGGCACGCTCCGGGTGGATGGTCCTGCAGGTGAAACTATGGCAAAACTTGAAAAGGAATTACCGGCTATTGAGTGTACGCTGAACATCAAAGTCAAACAGTACGGTGTTGTCTGTCTTCCCAGCCAGGAAGGTTCCACCGGGTATCACTGGATCCTTCCTGCCGTACCGAACTGCATCAACCGTACGGCCGACGGATGGATCCCCGCGATCACCACGGCTCCCGGCTATGTGGGTGCGCCCGGTTTCCACTACTTCGCATTCATCGGGGTTACTCCGACCGCTACCTCCCCGAAGATGGTCTTCGAACTTATGCCTCCGGGGAAAGGGGTACCGGTCCAGAAAGCTGTCTGCACGGTCACCGTAAAACACTAGACATCCGCAATCCTCTCATTTTTTTAATCCCCGATTCGCAGGCTGATGACCGGTCTCACCCGTTTGCGATAAGCTGGTAGTTCCGGACCCTCAATCGATCTGTGCGAAGGAGGCTGCCATGCTCATCCATCCGCCCGTTCGCACACTCCTGATTTACCTGGCAATTTTTTCAGATTCAGAATGTTATCCCCAATGCGGAAAAAAGGAAGTGAATACTTCTGCTATCCAGTCCGGGAAAGAGACACTGCCGTGATCTGACGAGGAATGATTGTTCACGGTCCCGTTCCCGCGGGATGTTCTACAAACCGCAGGTGCAGGTTCAGAAACAGGTATCCCGGTCTGGGACCGGGTAGTCTCCGGAAACGTGATGGTATCTGTTATCTGAATGGTGGGGGATGCTGTCGGATCGGAATAATCTTCGATCCTGGTGATCTCTATAGGAATACCCCACATGTGAAAGGTCATCTGATCGCCATGCGTGATTGCCTCGATCATCACGCGTTTTCCATCCGAACGGAAATCCTCCGGTAAATTATTCGGATCGTAGTGTCCCCCCGAATCAGAATAAAATCCATAAAACCCCCCTTCTATGGGGACATAGCGGATAGTTCCCAGTTCTTTGATATGGGCGTGAACCGGTGGGCGGTTAAATGGCTCAACCCGGATCCCGACTTCCTGAACATCTGCCCCCTTTTCCACACGGATGGTATAATTTCCGGGCTTCGTAGAATAGGTCTCAAAGGTGATTCCGCCCTGACCTTTATCGTTCGTTACTACACTGGCGTAATAATCTGTGGGATCATTGTAATGGGTAAATGCAGGGATATCATCGAGAATCGTAGATCCATTCCCTCCGTATATGGTATGCATCCCTATACGGAAAGGCCCGGTCACCCGGTCTATGTATACACCTGAAGAATAATCACAGGGAGCACAAACCACCGGGGGACTATCCGTTTTGTTTCCCGACATATTCCGGGTTCCTTTCACCCAGACATAGTAAGGTGTATCCGGTGTACCGGAGATAGATATCGTAAAAGTAGATTGCTGCATGACGGATTCCGAGGTTGCAGATATTCTGAGGCTATCAGACCCGGATTCTCCCGCAACTACCTGGACTGCGAAAAGCATCAGGGTGAACAGAACGCAGACTCCTATCCGCTTCAGCAGATGCATCCTCATTAAGGAATAATTATGCGTAGTTCCTATAAAAAAATCGGATACAAACCGGATTACCAAGCCGAACAACGGAATAACGGGGCAACGGGATATTTCGCTCGGATAACGTACAGACAGGATTTCTCCAGCCTACCCTCAAGCCAGGTTACTACTCCCTGCCGGATTACCGGAGTTTTCGATTCACCAGGGTTCTTGTGGGTATCTGTCTTAATGGGCGCTCTATTCGCAGTTTTTGGAATCGGAGGAACAAGCACGCGAACCCTCGCGGCATTGCATTTTTAGATCGGCAGGTAGTTCCGGATCATCGATGGATCCTTGCGAAGGGAGCGTCCGTGTTCGTCCCTCCGTCTATCTGCAAACCAACTGCCGGTCCGGATTCCGGAAAATTTCCTTAACTGATTACAGTTCTGGAAATATTTTTGCACCACCTCAAAACCCGCGAAAGACCTCTCAACCCACCCCATAACCTGACCCCTTTATATACTCATTTCCTCCGTCGGTACAACCAGCCCCGCCAGGGCCCCTTCTGCGCCCGATCTCAGGGCCGGATAGGGAAACTATCGATCCCAAAACCAGGGGGCCGTAAAACGCCGCTATTTTGTGCTGATTTTCAGGCGATTTCCTGGCTTCGATTGGCCTGAATCCCGATTAAAAAGCTCTGATTTTTGGCCGGGAAAATAATTCCCGATCCGGACGGGTGCCGGGAGCTGGTCCGGGGCAAACAGAGCCCGTATCGGGCCCGGATTCCCCCGGGAAAAGGGTGGATCCGGGACATGCAGGAAAGGAGGAGTTTTCAGCGGAAAATCACAGGCAATCCGGGTAATCCAGGACGGATAACAGTTTCCCTGGTACATCGAACCGGTCCCGGAACGGGAACGCACCGCAACACTCTTCTCACCGGACCACAAGAATGGATCACGTTTCTCTCCGGAGAACCGATCAGGTGACTCATGAACAGGATCCATCCCGCGCTCATTACAGGGGCTCTCATCCTCTGCGTTCTTCTCACGGCAGGGTGCACCGGTACGACCGGCACCTCCGCCGCAACACCCGTCCCCACGCAGGCCGCCGGCCAGCTGACCCCCGTATCGATCCATGCAACGCCCGTCCAGTACAAAGACGTCAACGGCGTCAGGCTGGCCTACTGGGAATTCGGATCCTCCGGTGAACCCGTCCTGCTCATCGAGGGATTTGACGAGACCGTTGCAAACGACACGCTCCTGAAAGTTGCATGGAACGAAACGTTCCTGACCATCCTCTCTTCGAAATACCATGTCTATGCCTACGACCACCGGGGAATAGGATACAGCAGCGACAATAACGTGACGCATACGATCCCCCTGTATGCCGACGATGCAGCCGGGCTTATTAGGGCTCTCGGCTATGACAGCATGCATGTCTACGGGGAGTCAATGGGGTCATCGGTTTCCCAGCAGCTTGTCATCGACCATCCCGACCAGGTCCGGAAACTCATCCTGGACTCCAATACGTACGATATCCGGATCCCCGCATGCCGGAACCTCTTCACGGTCATCCAGGAAACGGCCGCCAATTCCTCCGCACCGGCCGGTCTCCGGAACGAAGCGACCGCAAACCTCGCATGGAACGGCACCTGGGACAGTCTCTCCGGGATCAACAAGAGCGTCCTCCTTATGGTCGGGACCGCGGATATCGCAACACCGCAGTCGGTCTCGGTCGGGATGGCCGGGCAGATCAACGGTTCATGGCTCGTACGGTTCCAGGGACTCCCGCATGTCGGCTCCCATGAAGCGCCGGTCCAGTACGCCGAGACAGCGGTCTACTTCCTCGGCACAGATGAGGCGCCGCTTTCGGCGCAATAATTTTTGGGAGCCTCCAAGAAAATTTCCAAATGTTCGTTGCGGAATTTTCCGGATCTTCCAAACATTTTCCGGGACGATCTGACTTTATTCCGGATACCGGTCCCGGGATCGTCTCCGGGAAAAATCTCCCGAAGATGCAGGCCCGGTTTTCTGCATGCTATGAAACCTTTAAACCCTACCTGCGAGAATAGCTTTCTGCAACAGCCTCCTGGTCCGCATATCCGCGGATCTGTGGTACGTCATGTGTGATACCCTCACCGCTGAAGATGACGACGACGAGAACCATCGGGCGTTCTCCCGCCTTTTTCTCCGCAGTATTTCCGATATCTGCGGTTCCTGCCGGACGTTGAACAGTAGTATCCGGGACCCTGCGCTGCCGTATTCCTGCAGCCTGTTTTCTGGAGAAGGACTTCCCCGGGAGCTGGTCCTGCGATGAACCAGTCGCGATCCCTGTCACTGACTTCAGGGAGGACCGGGACTTCGGGAAAAGCACGACCTGCGCTCCCGTCCGCGGCGGCGCTCGTCTCCCTTCCCGGGCCGGTGAAGCCGAAGGGCATGTTAAACGGGAAACGGGATTCGCCCCTATCCCGGAACGCGGTGTTCCTTATCGAGCGCGATGGCGTAATCCACCTTGTATCGGAAGGGTACTTCTACAAGTCCGAGGCCTACTACACGATCCTCGACCACGAGTTGCGGGGCGACGCAATCGAACCCGCCAGCAGCTCGGTCCTCGATGCGTACGTGGTCCCGATCTGCCTGGAGAAAGCGTCGCTTGCCGGGATCCCGGTCTGCGAGTGGGGAATATCCCACTCCTTCACCCCGACCCCTGCCATCGTGTACGGCCTCAATTATTTTGCGACCAGCGCCGAGCACTTTGTGGTCGTGGACAACGAATCCTCAAAGAGCGTGATCAAGCATATCACGAACAACGGCAGGTACCCGTTCTGTTTCCAGAAACTTCCCGAAGGGGCGGAATTTTTCAGCTGCACCGCGGTCTTCGGGGAGATCCCCGGGGCGCCATCCGGTGCCAGGGAAATTGCGCGGCAGGTCTACAGCGTCTTCCGGATCCCGCTCGTGAGCATGGTTCTCGTGCAGAACGGTTCCGGGTTCCGGCTCTCCGCCCTCACCCCGAGCAGGTACTCGAAGCTGGACGGGCAGTCCCGCTCGCTTTTAAGCGCCTGCATCGCACGCCGGGAATTCCCATGAGCAGTCTCGGGATTTTTGTCGACCGGAAGACCCTGAGTAACGCCGAGCAGCTCAACGCCATCATAAAGTGCCGGGATGCTGCCGAGGCGATGGGGCACCGGGCTGACTTCCTCTTCCCGGTGGATGTCGGGAAGATCCCCCGGATGGACGCGCTCTTCATCCGGGCCCGGACCGATCCCATGAACGTCACGTTCGTCGCCGCACGGATGGCGGAGTTCCACGGGATTCCCGTGATCGATGATCCCCGGTCCATCCGGATCTGCGCAGACAAGGTGAACATGTACACCCACCTGATGAAAAAGCAGGTCAGGATGCCGAAAACGGTCTTCCTCCCCCGACAGGAGATAGCGGAAGCCCGGATAGCGGAACTCTTCGCGGATCTCGGAACGCCCCTGATCCTAAAGGAGCCTTCGACCTCGTTCTCCATGCGTGTCGAGAAAGTGAGCACCCCCGTCGAATTCTCCCGGGTCGCCAGGCGGTTTCTCCGGTTGTCCGACTGGATCGTGGTCCAGGAATACATCGAGAGCAGGTACGACTGGCGCATCGGCGTCCTCAACGGGAAACTCCTCTATGCCTGCAAATACACCATTCCCTCGGTCACGTTCAAGATCCAGGCCTCGGTGAATGGCCATATCGTGTACTGCGGGGTCCAGAGCGTTCCCGAGAGCGAGGTCCCGGAGCACGTCGTCCGGCTCGGCCTCGAGGCAGGACGCGCCATCGGGAACGGGCTCTACGGGGTCGATATCAAGGACGCAAACGGGAAGGCGTACGTGATTGAAGTGAACGACAACCCCTCGCTTGAGAGCGGCGAGGACAACTGTTACCCGGACGTGTACCCGGAGATCATCCGGTACCTCGTACCCGGCTGAACGGAGGAATCATCAATGAACGGAGACTGGCTGACGAGAGCCGAAGAGATCTGTTTCCGCTGCGGCGGACTGTGCTGCACAGAAGCCCATCCGCCGATCAGCGATGCCTGCTACGGGCGCCTGGCACAGGCCGGGGTTTCCCCGGACCATTTCGAGAAGTCCGGGTACCGGCGCCTGAAGGTCCGGGAGAACGGGGAATGTATCCTCTCCCGGGACGGGAAATGCACGGTCCATGCGATAAAACCCGAGACCTGCCGGTCCGGGCCCTTCACGTTCGATGTGAGAGGCGACGTGATCGAGATCTTCCTCAAGGAACCAAAAATCTGCCCGATGGTCACCCTGCTCCGCGAGGTTCCCGAAGCCTACCGGCAGCAGTACGAACGTGCCAGGGAGAATATCACCCTTCTCGTATCCGACCTGACTGACGCCGAGATCGAGGCCATCTGCAGGATCGAAGAACCGGATACGGTGAAAGTCGCCGAGATCCCCAGGGTAAGGAAGTCCGGATGAAGACCGGTACCGAACACGAGTATTCCCTCAGCGATCCCACGTTCCGCCCGCTGCCGGTCTCGGACGAAATCCTCGCGGAAGTTGCGGGAAGCCCCGCAAGCGAGGCCCCCTTCGGCGAAGTGACGCTCTGCAAGGAGCTCCAGAAAAACGTGCTGGAATTTATTCCGGACCATCCCTCGGAGAGCCTCCTTGATCTCGAAAACCAGGTGTACTCCGGGATCCGAAGGTTTTACCGGAGGTTCGGGGAACGGTACATTCTTCTCGGGCTCGGGATGCACCCGACGCTCCGGCTCGAGGAGACCTGCGTCTGGAATCATGACGAAGGGGAATATTACGAGCTGTACGACCGGCTCTTCTCGCTCCGGCAGCACGGCTGGCTGAACATCCAGGCGCTCCAGGTGAACCTGGAATACCGGAGTGACGAGGAACTCGTGGATACCTACAACCGGATCCGGTCCCTGCTCCCCTACCTGATCGCGGTCTCGGCATCCTCGCCCTTCGTGGAAGGAAAAGCCACCGGCCCGGTGGACAACCGGCTCCTGTATTACCGGAAGAACCAGGAGGCAATCCCGGTCATCTGCAACGGGATCGTTCCTGAGTCGCTTTCCTCGGCAGCGGATTACCAGGATCTCCTCGATGAGATGTATCGGGAACTGAGGAAACGGGACGCGGAGCTTCTGTGCGAAGAGTGGGTGAACTCAGCCGGGATCATCGTCCGGTCCGGAAGGCGCTGCATCGAGGTGAAAGCCCTGGACGGCCAGGAGTGTGTCCGATCCGACATGGCGATCACGGCGTTCCTCCGGGCGCTCCTCAGGAACCGGGACCTCTCCCTTGAGACCGATCGCGACGCACTCCTTGCGCTGACCGAAGCTGCCATCGGAAAGGGAACCCGGGCGTTCCCTGAGGAACTTGCTGGTCTCCTGGCATGCGCCCGCAAGACCGCGAACCGCGAGGAACGTGAGTTCCTCCCCATCGTTGAGGACCGGATCCGGAACGGGAGCCTTGCCGAGCAGATGCAGGACCGGTTCAAACGGACCAGGGATATGGCAGGCCTTCTTTCCGCGCTCGCAAGAGCCCTCCGGACCAACACGCCGTTTCCGGACCCAAAGCCGTTATAGGCTCCCCGTCCCCAAGACTATCTATGAGCGGGGAGGAACGGGCAGCGAACGTGCTGCTTACCGAGGCGGAAGGGTACCGGCTTCTTGCATCGTACGGGATACGGGTGCCGGAGTACACCCTCGCAAAAACCCGGGAGGAGGCGGAAGCCGCTGCCGAAAGGATCGGATTTCCGGTAGTCCTGAAAGTCGTCTCTCCCGATGTCGTCCACAAGAGCGATATCGGCGGGGTGATACCGGGAATCTCCGGGCGCGATGAGGCCGGGCAGGCATTTGCGGAGATCCGGCGCAGGCTCTCATCGAAAAACCCTGCCGCGATCTTCTCAGGGGTCATGGTCGAGCAGCAGCTTGCACCGGGAACCGAACTGATCCTGGGCAGCAGGGTCGATCCCGCGTTCGGCAGGATCCTGACGGTCGGGAGCGGCGGGGTCCTGGTCGAACTGGTACGGGACGCCGCGATCCGGGTCCTTCCCCTATCCCGGGAGGAGATCCTTGCAATGCTCCGCGAGCTCCGGGCCTATCCGCTCCTGGAAGGTTTCCGGTCCCGGCCCAGGTCTGACCTGGATTTCCTGATCCAGACGATTGAGTCCGCGCAGAAACTCTTCCTGGAACATACGGAGATCACCGAGTTCGACATCAATCCCCTCATCCTGTACCCGGAGGGCGGATGCGCTGTGGATGCACGGATCTATGTCAGCCGGGAAAAACCCGTGGCAGATGCGGGGGATGCGGCGCGGCCGCAGGTTCCCGCCCGATTGTTCCATCCGGAATCGGTAGCGGTTGTCGGCGCATCCGCGGATCCCGGGAAAGTCGGGTACGCCATCCTCCGGAATCTCCTTGCATTTCCCGGGAAACTCTATCCTGTCAACCCGAAGCACCGCGAGATCCTGGGAAGGCGCACCTTTTCCTCCCTCCGGGAGATCGGAGCTCCTGTCGATGCCGCCGTGATCGCAGTTCCCGCCCCGCTCGTTCCCGGAATTATCGATGAGGCAGGAAAAGCGGGAGTCTCCCTTGCGATCATCATCTCGTCCGGTTTCCGGGAGAGCGGGAAGGACGGTCTCTTTCTCGAACAGGAAGTTATCCGGAAGGCCGCCTCGTACGGCATGCGGGTCATGGGCCCGAACTGCCTCGGCCTGATGATCCCGGGTCTGAAAATCAATACGACGTTCGATCCCATCACCCCGTGGCCGGGGCGGATCTCGTTCATCTCGCAGAGCGGCGCCATCATCACGACAATCGTGGACTGGAGCCTCCCGGAAGAGGTGGGGTTCTCGGCGGTCATCAGCGTGGGCAACCAGGCTGACCTGGGGTTCGAGGAGTACCTGGAGTTCGCTGCGGAGGATGAGGAGACCAAGGCAATCATCCTGTACGTGGAAGAGATCCGGAACGGCAGGAATTTCATCGGACGGGTCCGGGAGGTGACACGGAAAAAACCGGTCGTTGTCCTGAAATCCGGATCCTCCCGGAAGGGCAGGATCGCGGCCTCCTCGCATACCGGTTCCCTTGCCGGGAATTTCGAAGTGTACAGGTCGGCATTCCTGCAGGCCGGGATGGTCCCGGTGGAATCCCTGCGCGAGGCGTTCCAGACCGCGGAACTCCTGGCGTCCGAAGGATACCCGAAAGGGAACCGGGCGGTCGTCATCACGAGCGCCGGGGGATTTGCGGTCCTTGCGTCCGATTACGCGGAACGTTTCGGCATCGAGCTTCCGGAGATCCCGGAGGACGTCCACCGCGAGATGGATGCATTTCTCCCGAACGACTGGAACCATGCAAACCCGATGGACCTCATCGGCGACGCGACCACCGACCGGTTCGCCCGGGTCTTCGATACCCTGATACGGCACCAGGATTTCTGGGACATCGCGTTCGTGATCTCGGTTCCGACCGCAACCATCGATCCGATGCGGCTCGCAAACGAGATCCTGCGGTTTTCCCGGCATACCCGGAAGATGATGGTCGGCTGCATGATCGGCGGCGACTCGATGCGGGCCGCAGTACGGATCCTGCGGGCGCAGGGAATACCGAACTTCGGGGATATGGAGGACGCGTTCCGGGCCGTGGGCAAGAGCCTGCATGTGAGCCGGGTTGTCCCGGGAAGGGCCGGTGAGATAACCGAATAACGGAACAACTGAACGATGGGCCGGTTAAAGGCTGATCGTCTTGATGATCTTCCCGTTCTTGAAGATCGAGATCTTCCCGCCGCTCTGCGAGACGACCACCCCGACGGTATTGGTGGCCTGGGTTATCGCTGCCACCGAGGAGTGGCGGGTGCCCATCCCCTTGGGGATATCGATCGTGCTGGAATCGATGGTTATCCTTCTCCCTGCCGCTTCAACGACACCCTCCCCTGAGATCACGAAGGCGCCGTCCAGCTGGGCGTATTCCTTGATCATCTCGCGGAGGTCGTTATTCGTGATCGTGCGGCTCTCGGGCTTGTGGCCCTCGAACGGGTTGAGGATGAGCTGCCGGGAATTCTGGAGGACATTCCCGGTATCTCCGAGAAGGAACGAGGTCCCGATCTGTTTTCCTTCCCTGCCTTCCTTGGAGATCTCGGTGCAGATATGGAAGACCGCGTCGAAGACATCCTCTTTCACGTCCGTGTCCGCGATAACGAGGTCGCGCCAGGAATCGGTGCTGATCCTGGGGCCTTCGTCCGCATGCTTGTGATCCGTGATATCGTGGCCGATGAACAGGATCTCCGAGAGATGCCCCTGCTCGTTCCGGATAGCCTTTTTCATCCAGGAGATCCAGACATGGTCCCCGGTCCTGCGCACGTTCTCATGGATCGCGAGCGCGAATCCTTCCGCGTGGACGCCGATGTCGGTGAAGGAGGAGGCAAGGTCGTCCCCTGACTTTCCTTTGGTGGGGAGGAGGGTTTCCGCTATGTTTTTCCCCACGATCTCTTCTCCCGAGTACCCGAAGAACGACTGGGCGAACGTATTGATGAACATGATCGTTCCCCGGGAATCGGTCTTGAGGATCAGGCTCTGGGAGCTCTGCTGGAGTTCCCGGTACCGGAACTCGCTCTCCTTGAGTGCATCCTCCATCTGTTTGCGCTCGGTCGTGTCGGTGAAGACATAGACCTCGCCCTTGTGCGGTTCCCTCGGGTCCAGGGGGCGCACCTGGATATGGGCTGCAAAGATTTTCCCGTCCTTTCGCACGAGTTCCGCGTTTGCATGGCCCCATCCCGCAGGGTCGATGCAGATCAGGACTTCCCGCATGATCCGGTCCGCATCCTCTTTTGTCGTGGTGAACTGGGAGAGCGTCTTTCCGCTGATGCCGCCATTCCCGTACCGGAACATTTCGAGGACCGCGGGGTTGGCCCATTCGATCACCCGGTTCCTGACAAAACAGATCCCAAGCGGGGTTGCACCCAGGACCGAGAGGAGGAGATCGTTCTGGCTCTTGAGTTCCCGTTCCGCCTTTTTCCGGAGCACCGCCTGCTTGATCATGTTCACGAGATCGTTCATCGGCCCCCGGAGGTCGCTGCCCCGGGCGAGCGGGATCTCGGTTCCGGTGTAGAGATCGGTGAGGGTCAGCCGGTCCGTGTTTGTATGGTTGAAGAGAAGGAACGGTGTCGGGTTTCCCTGCGAGCGGAGGAACCGCAGGAGTTCGACCCCGTTGACGTCGGGCAGGAACTCTATCAGGTTATCGGACGGGATCTGGTAATAGGAAACGATCGCGTCGTAGTTCCTGGTCTTGAGCTTGTCGATTGCGTGCTTGGGGGAGTGGGCGATATCGACCCTGAGATCCCCGCTTTTTTCCAGGAACGTGCGGGTCGCACCCATGAGATCTGAGGTATCTTCCACTAAAAGGACGGAAATCATTCTCAAGTTCCCCAGGTGTGCAGGTTCTTCTGACTATACGTATAGTCGTGCTTTGGATAAAATACCTCTGAATTTTCCGATCCGGCCCGGTGTTCCTGCCTGATAAAATTCACCTGATTTTTCTTTCCGTTCCGTATCCCGGATAAACCGGAATCCGGTACATTTTCCGGAATGCTATACCTATCTCTCTTCATTTTTCCTGCAGACCGCTGTAAAAAAACCGGAGCGCCGGAATGCCGGGTCTTCCGGAAATCCCCGCGACGCATGTAGACCGTTCGGGATCTGCATCAGGGTTCCGGCCGGTATCCCGCCGACTTTGCCCGTTCCAGGATCTCGTTCGCGAATGCAGCCTGGTCTGCGGTCGGCTCCTTTCCTTTCCGCGCAAGGCGCCCCATGATCACGAGGTGCCCCCGCTCCTGCGGCGAGAGTTTCCCGTTCCGGTGGGCCCAGTCCACGATTGCCGACCACCGGTCCTTATCCGGTCCGGTTGGACCGTCATCCGGGGCAGGTACCGGCTCACGCACGATCTCCGGTTCCTTTACGATATTTATCTCGACCCTGGGTATATCCGGGACCGGGCGGGGAAGGATCACTGCCGGGACGCTTCGTTCAACAACTGCCGGCATGCGGGATTCGACCGGATCCGGCTTCAGGAGTACCTCGGTCACCGTTTTTGCCACGCGCTCTGTCCGGAGTTCCGGGACGGCATCCTGGGAAAGAACCGCAGCTGCCGGGCCGTTCGCGATGTCCGGGGCTCCGGTGATCGGGGTATTTTCCGTGTCCCGGATCTCCGGATTCCCCGGTGAAACCGGAACCGTCCCGCCTCCTTCAACGGATGCCGGTGGTTCCTGTACCGGAATATCTTCTGCCGGAACCTGTCCGGGCATTTCCGGTGCTGCTTCCGGAACCGGTGATTCCGGTGCGGGACTTTGATCCACCTGTTCTTCCTGGGGTACTATCGTATCTGCGACGGGGACCTGAACGGCAGGAGCAGGTTGCTGCTCTTCCACAACCTCCCTGGCTTCTTGTGGTTCCGGTTCCGGTACCGTGGGTTCCGGTACAGGGATCGATCCGGCCTGCACAGGAGATTCCCTGCCGGCAGACTGCTGCTCTGTACGGGGGGTATTCCGCAACGCTTCGATCTCGCGGGCAAGCGTACGGATCTCCTCGTCACGGGCGCCGATCACTCCTTCGAGATCCGCAACCCTCCCCGCCATCCGTTCGAACTCGTGGGCCAGGCTCCCGGCCCGTGCCTCGGCATCCTCCTTTTCCTGGGCAACGGAAAACGCCCGGGTCTCTGCCGAGGAACGTACTTCGCGCTCATCCGCGAGGGACTTTTCAAGGGCTGAAAGCGCCCGGGCTTTGTCTTCGAGCTCCCCGGTAAGGGTTTTCACCTGTTCGCCCAGTGCTGCCGACTCTTTTCGGGCCGCTTCAAGGCCCGCAATGTTCCCGGCAAGAAGCTGTTCCTTCCCGGAGAGGTTCGTTTCGAGCTCTTTCACCTGCTGCTTAAGGGCGTTCTCCCGCTTGTCCCGGTCCGCGAGTGCGGCACGGGCGATCTCTTCCGCCATGTTCCGGCCCTGCATTTCCTCGGAAAGCCGTGCATTCTCTGCCCGGAGGGTCCGGATCTGCTCCGCCGATGCGGATTCCGCCTCTTCCCAGCGTTTCCTGAGTGCAGCTTCCGCGTCCGCGGCCTCCTGCTTTGCCCGTGCCGCCGCTTCTTCGTTTTGGGAGATGATCGAGCGGATCTCGTCATCTTTCTCCCTGATGGTATCCGAGAGTTCGCGGATTTTCCGGTCTGCTTCCTCGGCGCCTTCGGTATGTTTCTGTTCTGCCTCTTTCAGTGCCCCGGCCGCGGCGGCCGCCGCACCCTGGGATTCCTTCAGGTCCTCCTCCTGCGTTGCGATGATCTCTTCGAGTTCCTGTACCTGACGGGCCGCATCCTGCTTTTCGCTTACGGAAATACGCTCTTTTTCCTGGAGCGCCTGCTCCGATCCGGTGAGAGCGTCCCGTGCCTCTTTCAGATCCGATTCCAGTTTTTCTGACTTTTGGGTCTCTTCCCTGAGGCGTTTCTGGGCAGCCTCGTAATCGGACCGGGTATCGCTCAGTTCGTAGACCAGTTCGTCGATCCGGTTCTGGAAATCCGTCTCCTTGCCGTCCGCTTCGTTCCGGAGTGCAAGCATGCGTTCTTCCAGATCTTTCTTCTCATCCGCAAACCCGGCAAGCGCCTTTGCCAGGTTCTGTTCCGACTCCTGCACGTTTGCGGTCTCCTCCTGGAGACTGCTTTTGGCAGATTCGAGATCCGAACGGGTGCCAGTCAGTTCGCGTTCTTTCTCTTCCGCCTCGTTCTGCAGGGCGAGGATACGCTCCTCCAGGGTCTTCTTTTCTTCGGCCGCTGCGGCAAGGGCTGACTGGAGATCGCCGGCTTCCCCGGTTTTTGCCTTTACCTGGTGCTCGAAGATCCGGAGCTGCGACCGGAGCGCCTCGATCTGGTGATCCCGGTCCGCTACCGATTCCTGGAGTTTCTCGGTTGTGCTCTTCAGTCCGAGGATATCCTGGTTGAGGATCGCAACAGCCTCTTCCGTTTTCTGCGCGTGTTCCTGTTCCAGGTCAGTTATCTTCTGTCTGAGCGATGCAACCTCGCGTTCGAGATCTGCCGCCGCCCCGACACGTATTCCCATGATCTCGTAGGCAGAGAGCAGGAAATCGAGGAGTTTGCGCCGGCCGGTCAGGAGGGAATATTCGTTGCCGTCATACGCTACCCGGAACTGGGTCTGGACAGGTTCCGGTTTCTGGGGCACGGCCCGGTTTCCCATCAGGTATTCGATCAGGGTGGAGACATACCCCGGATCGACCGGTTTCGGGAGGAAGGCATCGGCGCCGCAGGTAAGGACTTCGAGGAGATCGCCGAGCTGGGACGCCCGCGTGAGCAGGATGACCTGGATTCCCTGGAACCGCTCCTCGTTTTTCAGCCGGATCGTGAGAGACGGGCCATCGAGATCGGGAACGATGATATCGCTGATGATGATATCCGGCATGAGGTTGGGTAGTTGGGAATATGCAGAGTTTCCGTTCAGGGTGACGGTCACCCGGCATCCCTTGTCGGTAAGAAGTTTTTCGAGATTCTCTGCTTCAGCGGGATCCTGCTGGATTAAGAAGATATGCGGCCCGGCTGGTTGTGGTTCAGGTGAAGCGGTCTCCATTTCCTTCCTCTGATTGAGAAGAGATAACCGGTTAAGAGATTATATAATTGTCCCTTGGCGGATAGTCCGGACGCGTACGGGAGACGAAACCGGTATCCGGGGTTGGTATCTGTCGTATCCCGGTTGTCGTTCATGCTAGAAATAGCAGGTAGTCGGCGTACGGAAATTCCGATCGATTAACCCGGCCCGGATTCAGGGAACCGGCAGGTTCCCTTTGGCAGCAGGAGTTCAAACCGCGCTCCCCGGCCATATTCCCCGGTCTCTTCAATTGCGATCCCGGTAATTGCGAGGATCTCGCGTGCGAGGAAGAGGCCGAGCCCGGTCCCATTCCCGTAGGAGTGCCGGAAAATATCCTGCTTCTCCTCCGGGGGGATTCCGGTCCCGTTGTCCTCAATAACGAGCCGGAGATCTCCCCCTGATGTATCGGACCGGATCCGGATCTCTGAAACATGCTCCCCGTGCGCGAGAGCGTTATCCAGGATATTGTAGAAGACTTTTTCGAGCAGCGGATCGGCAAAAATCTCAAGATCCCCGGTTTCAACGGAAACCGTCACCTGCGAGAGATCCAGGATCCGGCCAGTTCTCGCAAGTGTCTCCCGCACATTCTGCCAGCGGGGAGAATGAATCCCCACTTTTTCATATTCTTTCGTGAAAGCGAGGATCCTCGCGATCGTTTTCAGGGCATTTTTCTGTTTTGACAGGATATCTGCAAGTGCCGGATCGGTCAGCTCTTTTTCCAGGAATTTCTGGTAGCCGGAAAGGATTACCAGCTTGTTGCTGATATCGTGCCGGGAGATCTGGGAGAGGAGCATCATCTTGTGGTTGATCTGGTTGATGGTCCGGTTCTTTTCCGCGATATTCCCGAGGGCGAGTTTCTGTTCCCTCATGAGCCGGGTTTTCTCCGTGATATCGAGATCGGTTCCCCGGTACCCCACGAGGTTTCCTTTCCGGTCGAACATCGGCGTCCCGCAGGTCTCCAGGTATACGATGCTCCCGTTTTTGTGGAGACAGGCGTTCCCGAAATTCCGGAACGGGCCCCTGCTCCGGTAGATTGCGAGCGCGTCATCTTTCGCCAGGCTGCCTGCATCCGGGGCGAAGAGATCGTAGAAATGTTTTACCCCCACGATCTCGTCAGGCCGGTACCCGAGGATCCGTTCCACGGCGGTACTGGAGTACCGGTATATCCCGTTCTCATCGGTCTCCCAGATCCATTCCCCTGCGGTTTCCGCGACCTGCGAGAACCGCTCCTCGCTTTCCCGCAGGTTCCGTTCTGCGATCCGCTGCTCGGTAATATCCCGGGCAAGTCCCCGGAGTCCCTGCAGTACTCCCTCCGGGGAAAATATCAGGGACGAGCGTATTTCTAAAATCCGTATGCTGCCGTCCCGGTGGGAAGCGGTGACATCGAGGGATACATAGAGTTCCTGGTTCCGGAGCTGCTCCGAGAATTTTTCTGCAGGCCGGGGAAGACACTCCGGGGGGATCAGGGAAAATACCTCTCGTCCCAGGAGTTCTTCGGGTTCGTATCCCAGGATATCCTTCATACGGGGACTGATGTAGGTGAATTTCCCGGAGGTATCGATCTCCCAGATCATATCCGGGGAGGCTTCCACGATACTCCGGAATTTCGCCTCGCTCTCCCTGAGCGCTTCTTCCACCGATTTGCGCTCGGAAATATTGGTGATGATCCCATGGGTCCCGGTATACCTGCCGTCGGAAAAGACCGGGGTGCTCGAACATTTCACCCAGCAGTACGTGCCGTCTTTTTTCCGCGCCCGCCATTCCGAGATCCGGACCCGTCCCGCATCATCGGAGACGGGAGAGCGGGGCATACGCGCCGCGTCGGAGGAATGCATGAAAAGAGAGAGGGATCTTCCGGTCATTTCGTCGGGAGAATAGGAGAGTAGCCGCCGGACGACCGGGCTTACGTACGTAATCGTGCCCCGCTCGTCCGTGGTAAAAACGACTTCGCTGAGGTTTTCCACGAGGTTCCGGTATTTCTCCTGGCTCAATATGAGCGCATGTTCCGCAACCCTCCGTTCATCTTCGATCCGGATTGCATTTGCGATGATCGAGAGGACTTCCAGGTCTTTCGGAGAGGGGGTATAGGGCTCGTGGTAGAGAACGCAGAGCGATCCGGGACTGTATCCCCGGATTTGTACCGGGATCCCGATATAGGTCTGTATACGGTATTTCGAGACATTCGGATCGGATTCTGCATAGGATGAACCGGGCACATCGGGTATGACTTTCGGATCTTCGCCGCCCGACAGGATGACATCGTAACAGATGTGGCCTTCCGGCATATCGACCCGGGCATAATCCTCCGGAACGTTCCACGAGCCGACGGCACAGAGCATCCCGTTCTCGAGCCGGTTATAGAGGGCACAGGACGCATTCAGGAGTTTTCCGGCAAGGGCCGCGAGGAGGTTGATGTTCTCCTGCGGATCCGTGCCGAACTCAAGAAACGACCGGTAGATTGCGGATATCCGGTCGCCTTCGTATTTCCTGGAGGTGATGTCGTGGAACGATATGAGAATCGCGGGACGGTCCCGGAAAGTTATCCGTTTCCCGATGTTCTCTATCCACCTGGTCCTGCCTGCGGGAGTGACGATTTTGTATTCCTGGAGATACGCATCGTTTCCCCGGGCGACGTTGGCAAAATCCCGGATTGCCAGTTCCCGGGATTCGGGGGCAACGAATTCCAGGACATTGCAGCTGCCGAGCCGGTCCCGGTAATCTTCCGCCCCAACTATCCGGCCCGCAGCCTGGTTGCCGAAGAGGATGGTTCCCGCGTAATCGACAATCATCAGCCCGTCAAGGGCATATTCGACCAGGGCCCGGAACTTCTCTTCGCTCTCTTTGAGGGCCTCCTGGGCACGTTTCCATTCCGTGATATCCCGGACGATTCCGACAACCTTCACCGGTCTCCCGTTTTTATCCCGGATGAGATCGGCAACCGAGTTCAGGATGCGGGGAGGCTCTCCTCCGGGAGATTCCAGGATGTATTCCTGGGTGTAGGGGATCCCCTTTTCGATTAAGTCTTTCAGGGATTCCCGTATCTTTTCCTGCGCCGGGAGGCAGGCCGCGATCCCGTCCAGGGTTGTCCCGTCCACACCTTCCGGGTACCCGTATATCCTGCGGCACTCTTCCGAACCCTGGTAGGTCCCGGTCTCTATATCGTACTCCCAGCTGGCGATATGGCCAGCCTGCCGGGAGCACCGGAGCTGTTCCTCGTTGATCCGGAGACGCTGTTCGGTCCTACGGGCCTCGGTGATGTCCCGTATCGACTCGATTGCGCCTGCGACCTGCCCGGATTTATCGTAGAGAAGGGAAGCTTTCCCCAGGAATGTTCCGGGTTTTCCCCGGAGCTGGGTCGACGTGGTCTCGGCAATGAGGACATCTCCCGACCGTTCGATAATGGCATAATCGTATTTCCTGATGCTGGCCGGAGATTCCAGGATGAGATCGATGAGAAGCGGCCGGACCTCCGGGTACAGCGCCAGGGAGTACGTGGCATTTCCTTTTCCCAGGATGTCCCGGGCAGGAATTCCGGTCATCTCCTCGATTGCCCGGTTCCAGGCGATCACGTTCCGGTCCCTGTCGACTGCGAACGTGGCATCGGGAAGGAAATTGATGATGTCGAAGAAGCGGTGTTCCGAATCGATGAGCGCGTCGAGTGCCCGTCGCCGTTCCACCGCCCGCAGGATCTTGTGTTCCAGTTCCCGGAAAAGGGAGTTGGGTTCCCCGCCTTTCTGGAGATAGAAGTCGGCACCCAGGTTGAGGGCCTCTATCACTATCTCCTCCCTGCCCCTTCCCGTGAAGAGGATGAAGGGCGTATTGCCCCGGGACCGGACTTCCTTGAGGAGCTCGATTCCGGTCATTCCCGGCATCTGGTAGTCGGAGACAATCGCATCGAACCGGGCTGTCCTGAGAAGTCCGAGCGCTTTTTTCGGGGATCGTTCGATAGTTACGCTGATCACCCCGGATTCTTCCAGGAACAGTTGCGCTATTTCTGTCAGATCCTGTTCGTCATCGATAAAAAGAACCCTGACCATGGACGTTCCGGCACCGTCCCGTGAATTTTCTCCCAAGGTTACTCGCCATGCAAACAAATAATTCTGATCACGGGGTGGCGGGATCCGGCCTGTACCTCAAATACAACGAACACCAAAGAGAGCCGGGAGATAGCATGAAACCCGGGGAATGTTACCGGATCCCGGAGAATACCCGGCGGCAGATAGAGCGGAGTATCGCGGATAATTCATCCCTTCTTGTGTCCGCGGTGCAGGATCTGGTGCGGATACGGAGCGTTGCCAGGGAACCGGAATCTGTTTCGCAGGAAAGTTCCGGGCCGGCAGCGGCACTTGCCCGTGCCCTTTCCATCGCAGAGGAACTGGGGTTTTCGGCAGTGAACCTCGACAATAAGGTCGGGTACGCGGAATACGGATCCGGTGACGAGTACGTGGCAGTCCTGGGTCACCTGGATACGGTTCCGGAGGGGGAGGGGTGGACGTATCCCCCTCTTGGGGGCGCGATCCACGACGGCAGGATCTATGGGAGGGGTTCGCTGGACGATAAGGGCCCCGTCCTTGCGGCGCTCTTTGCGATAAACGCCCTCCGGGAGAGCGGAGCGCCCCTTGCCCGGAAGGTGCGGGTGATCTTCGGGACCGATGAGGAGACCGGAAGTACGGATATCGCGTATTATCTTTCCCGGAACCCGCCCCCGGTTTTCGGGTTCACGCCTGACTCGGATTTCCCGGTGGTGTTTGCAGAGAAAGGAATCCTCTGGCTGCGGCTGGGAAAAAAGATTCCTCCTGCCGTCTGCGATCCCCGCATCATAAGCATCACCGGCGGGACGGCACCGAATATGGTTCCCGGATCGGCGCGGGCTGTTCTTGCGACAGATACCCCGGATGCGATCTTCTTTGCGCTCCAGGAATATGTCGGAAAGACCGGTGCCGCACTTTTTGCCGAAAACACGGATGCCGGGCTTGTGATCCGCTCCCGGGGGCTGAGCGCCCATGCATCGCGTCCCGACCTCGGGACGAACGCAGTCATGCAGCTCGTCGGGTTCCTGGCAACGCTCGATGGCGGGAATCCGGAGCTCTTCGCCGCCCTCAGGTTTTTCGACCGGCGCATCGGAACGGAACAACCGGAGGAATCGTTCGGCCTCGCTATGTCGGATACCGAATCCGGAAACCTTACGCTGAATGCAGGTATCCTTGAAGTAACGGAAGACTCCTTCAGTATCACGCTCGATATCCGTCATCCTGTCACGGTTTCCCGGGACGGGATCTGCCCGCGGGTGGGATCCACTGTGCGGGCGGGGGGTTTTGATGCGGAAGTCCTGAAGTACGATCCCCCGCTCTATTACTCCCCCGAATCCCCCCTGGTTGCATCCCTTCACCGGGTGTACCGCGAGGTTACCGGAGACTCCGCGCCCCCTATGGCAATCGGGGGCGGGACCTATGCCCGGAAGATCCCGAATGTCGTTGCCTTCGGACCATATCGTCCCGGTACCGAGCCTCCCATCCATGCACCGGATGAATATATCGCAATCGACGAGCTTCTCCTGCTGGCCAGGATATATGCCTATGCGATCTGCACGCTGGCGAATACCTCCGTCTGATCCGGCAGTGCCTGTCCGGTTCCCCGGCAGGAACCGGATCGCGGTATCGGAACCGGGGGACGCGTTTCTTCTGCATTCCGTCATCGTTGGGGCCATCTGATTCCAAAGGAACCGGGGAACCGGTCCGTTCCGGCAGGAAAAGGCGGTCATCACGGGGCCGCCTTTCTTCAGGATGTACCTGGATGAATCTTGCCTGTGAAATCGCCGGGCAGTCAGGAAACGAATCGTACCGCCCTCATGTGGGTTCTGTTTTGTTACGGCCTGCATATTCGGGAGTCTGCTCTCGTATTGCAATTGATGATTTTTGTGTATAATCCACTAGTGAAAGTTATAAATATGATATTGGGGAAGATCTGATTAACAGGTAATGAGAAGGGGAGTGTCCCACCCATTACTGTAACGGAGGTGAGAGCAGAAGAAAACCGGAAGATCCCTGGAAAATTATCCTTTTACCTCAGCAATTGTTCTGAACCAGGCCCCGGCAACCGGGATTTAAGGACAGTCTGCCTGCGGGTTGTGAACTGACCCGTCCAATCCGCACCCTCCATTTTTAAATAACCCACTGTTGATTGTGTAATTTTCAAGAAATTTGTAAGTAGAGAATTACGCAGACCAATTATGACGAAGAATGCAAAAAAGGGAAAGGCAAATGAGGATATTGATGAGAAGTGCGTGATTTCTCTGATAGTAATCAAATCCAGGGGGTACATTGTCCACCAACCCTGGAACAGATCTGCTCTCCTGATCGCACGTTCCGCGAATTGCAAACGGGATACCCACCTGATGGTGGGTCGGGGTGCTCGTCCCTGCGCTCCTTTCCAAACAACCCCGTGACGGCAAAAACGCTTCTGATTGTTCGTTCTGCTGCGGCGTCACTGTGGGGGCCGTCCCCAATTTTTCCCATTATTCACAGTTGATGGTGTATGTTTTTTAAAAAAAATCATAACCGGGTTTCCGGAATTACACTGTTGTTTATGGTAGCTTTTATTCAGGCCCCATTCATTCCCGGGGGTTCAGCGAAAGAGATTACAATGGGGAAAGCGGCAATGATGCCTCGCTGGCGGAATTGTTTTGGAAACAACCGGAAAAGCGCTCCCCGCGAACCGTAAGAATATTTCAGCACCGGGCACTATCCTGCCCGGCCCGGGTGCGGGGGGGAGCCGAGAAAGTACAGGCCTGCCACACCTGCGATGAATGTTATCCACATAGCCTGGATGCCGATGGTCCCGATACCTTCCATGAGTAGTCCTGCCCCGACGGCAACGATCCAGATCAGCCTCGCTATCAGGGGGGCTTTTTTTGCACAGATTATCGTGAGAACGATCAGGCCCGCAATTATGGAGATCCCAAGAATAAGTACGGAAAACGGGGAAGTGAAATCAGGAACAGAAATTGCGGAAATCTGCAGTGCATTGGGGATTGCTCCCGGTGTTACCTTTAACGGCTCAGTGAAGAACATACCGGTCCGGTTCATTGCTTTGTATCTGAAAAGGGAGGGAAATTATTTTTTCAGGAATGTCCCGAGGAACCTGTCCATGATCTCTTCGCTGCGGTTCTTCAGGCCGAACCCGATCACGACTGCGATACCGACTCCGAGACCAATCCCGATACCCCAGGCAATGGGCGTTACGAACGTATAGATGATCGTGAGGTCCAGCATGAGCTGGGAGAGTGCGAGGATGACCGTCACCAGGTAGAGGAAAAGCCGGAAGATGAGCAGGACCGGCTTGATCAGTTCGACATTCGCATTCTCGTAGAATTTTCCCAGGAAATCGATGAAATAGTCGCTCAGGATAAACCCGACGATGAGGATCACGACAAATGCGATGATGTGCGGGATATACGTGACAATCATGGTCACGAGACTGCTCAGGTAATCCATGTTGAGGATATCCGCCGCCGCGATAATCGCAATCAGGTAGACAACGCAGCGCACTGCGATATCCCCGATATATCCTACCGTCAGGCCCTCTTTTTTGAGCGAAGCCAGGGACTCTGCACCGGATATGATGTGCGTCTCGACCAGTTTGTCAAGTAAGATCCGGACGCCCTTCCCCAGTAACCGGCCGACAATCCAGCCGATAAGAAGTACAATGATCGCACCGATGACTGCCGGCAATACCGACGCGAGCGTGTCGTACCACTGGCCCACGTAACCCATAGAAACTACATCCATACTACCTACCTCAATTTGTTTTAATGTACAGTTATCCGGTTTTGTATTTATTTTTTTCTCGTATTGGCGATACATGTTGGTTGGCTTCAATAATTATATGTGTTCTGCGCGACATGGACAATATAGGATGATTCCCGTATGATGGATAATTATCAGGACGAGTTGTCCCGGATTAAAGCGCTCCTGAAGAAGAATCCAGAGGGTATGAGCGTAACGGAGATTGCAAAGGCGCTGGACAAGAACAAGAATACGGTCGGGCGGTACCTGGATATCCTCCTCATCTCCGGCCATGTCATGGTCAGGAATTACGGGATGGCGAAGGTCTTCACGCTCTCCCAGCGGGTTCCCTTGTCGGCAATGCTCAGCTATTCGAACGAACTCATCATGGTTCTCGATAAAGATCAGCGGGTGGTTGAGATCAACGATCAGTTCCTCTCGTTCCTTGGCTGTGCAAGAACTGACGTTGTCGGGAAAAACAGCGCGTTTCTCACCTCCCCGACCGTGGACCTCCACGAAATCCGGAAAGCCATCTCCCAGAAAGGTGCAAAGGCTTCGATCCAGATCAGGATCCCCTCGGCGAATGCGCCGGACCGGATCTTCCAGGTAAAAAATATCGCGACGGTCTTTGATGACGGGTCGCAGGGAGTAACGATCATCCTCGAGGATATCACCGACCGGGTCCAGGCAGAGGAAGCCCTCAAGGCAAGCGAGGAACGGTTCCGTCTCATGGCGGAGCACATCCAGGATATCCTGATAATCCTTGAAAACGGAAAATTGATATTCACCAATAACCGGCTCGCGGAAATGACCGGCTATTCCTTAAAAGAAGTGGAGCGGATGGGGCAGACTGCCATCATTGCCCCGGAATCCCGGCAGGAGATCGATGATCTTGTCCGGAAGATTGAGTCAAGCGGAAACGGTGTCGGCGAGCTCCGGATCTGGGTTCTCTGCAAGGACAAGAGCCGGAAATATATGTACGGCCGGCTGACTTCGCATTCGGTGGAAGGAAAAAATTATTTCTACCTGATCCTGACCGATCTCACGAAGGAAAAGGAAGCGGAAAATGCGCTCCGGGAAAGCGAGGAGCGGTTCCGGCTTATGGCAGAGAATCTCCGGGAAGGGATCCTTATTGTTGAGAATGAAAAAATTGTGTTTGCCAACCGGAGTCTCATGGAAATAATCGGGTACATTCCCGGTGAAATCATTGACCATGAGTCGCAGTCGCTTGTATCCACGAAAGACCATGCCCATATGGAAGAGATCGCAGGCCGCGTCGAGCGGGGGGAAATCCCCTCCGCAGAGATGAATTTCTGGATAACCCGGAAGGATGGGGAGCGCCGCTACGTGAGAAGCCGGGTTACCTCGTCACGCAATGGTGATGTGCAGAGTATCTACATCACTGCTACCGACATCACCGATACCTTGAAAAAGGAGAATTCCCGTGACTCTCAGATCCGGTGTCTCCAGCGGGTGATCGATACGCTTCCCCACGCGATGTACACCCGCGATGCAGAAGGGAAAGTCCTGACCGTGAATTCCCGGTTCGGCGAGATCCTCAGCAGAAACTCCGATGAACTTCCCGGGAAAAACCTGGCGGATATCGTTAATCCGGAGGTTTTCGCTATCCTGACGGAGGGGGATGATGATATTCTTGCACGATCTTCCGGGCATTACCGGTACGAAAGTGTCATTCCGGGGCCGGGTGGGATTCTGCGGCCTGTCATTATCCGGAAGGAAATTTTCCTGAATGCATTTGGGAAGACAGGCGGCATCATGGTAGGTATCTACCCACAGGAAGATCATACGGTTCCGGGCAATGCGCCCGCTGAAGTGGTTTCTCCGGATCCATTCCGGATGGGGCCCGGGAGAGAGAACCGGAAATCCCTGAAAAAACCCCCAATACGAAAATCGGCTCTCTCCCGGAGAAAAACCCAATAACCCATTTTGTTCAATGTAAATCGTTTCTATGTATAACCCATAAGCAGAATATTTATCTAATGCCCACGCCAAAAATTCTTAGACATCTGTGAGAACATTTTGAGGACTTTCATGATAGACAATCCGAAGAGAACCACCGCCGTTCCGGTTATCCCGAACCGGATCGGGTCCAAAACACGGCATCTCCGAACAATCGTTCCTTTCCTGGGAATCTGTGCTCTCGTTCTTGCATGCCTGGTCAGCCCTGTTGCCGCCGGAACGAAATATACCGGTGGAAGCCCCGAGATAAGCGCAGCCATTGTCGGAACGAACGAATTTCATCCTGACGATGATGCAACGATAACCGTAATGCTCCAGAATACCGGCCTGAACGATTACAAATTCGTACAATCCGGGATCATGGATCGCGACGATCTCCCGAACACCGCAAAATTCCTGGTGCTGACCCTGGATGCCAACGGAGCCCCCCTTGTCGTGAAGAGCGACCCGCAGATGGTCGGGGACCTTGACGGTGGTTCCAGCATCACTGCCAGTTTCAATACCAAGATCGATCACAACGCCCCTGCCGGAACCTACAACCTCTCGCTCAACATGAATTATACGTATCTCTGGTCGGCAGACCAGTGGGGCCTGGACAGTATCCAGTACACTTACAAATCGACGAATGTGTCCCTTACCCTTCCGGTAAAGATTAAGCCGGAACTGAGAATCGATGTCCTTTCAACCCATGTGGATCAGCTCAATGTCGGCACGGAGGGAATCCTGACTGCAACCGTCCGGAACACCGGTACCGAGGAGGGAAAGAAGGCAGTCATCAAGATAGCGCGGAACGGAGACAGCCCGGTCGTTCCCACGGAAAGCAGCGTGTACATCGGGAATTTCCCGATGAACGGGACGGTCGATGCAAAGTTCAAGGTCTCCGCTTCCACCAATGCGGAAGGGAAAACCTATCCTCTGGACATCTATGTCACCTATGAAAACGAGGATGGCGATACGGTCGATTCAGACCACGTCACGATTGGCGTTCCCGTCGGGAACAAAATAACCTTCAGCATCCCGTCATCTCCGGCAGAAATTGCTCCGGGCGAGAAGAAAGTCCTCTCGTTCGATTTCAAAAACACCGGTGACGCAACCGCGTACGATGCTCTCGCGAGGATCAGTGCCGTTGATCCGTTCACCAGCAATGATGATACCGCATATCTGGGTGACATGGCTCCCGGAGAGACCCGTACTGCGAAATTCGAAGTCTCCGTAGACAGCGGTGCCACCAAGAAATCCTATGGCCTCGATGCCGAAGTGCGGTACCAGGATGCCCAGGATAATTCCGTAGTTTCGGACACCATCAAGGCGCCGGTAGAGATCGTCGCCCGTTCGGATGGAAACGGGATTCCGGTCCTTGCAATAGTCGGTGTGGTAATCGTAATTGCAGTTGCAGGAATCGGATTCTTCCTGTACAGGCGCAACAAACAGAAAAATCAGGTATGATGCGGGAGAGGGAAGTTCCCCGGTCCCGAAAAACCATATACCTTTTCCGAATGGCGGATTGCGGAACCTTCCGGAAATTCAGTCTCTCACAAACCTGACAATGAAGTAACCTGAGGAGATGTGACAGGGTGGAAATACTCTTTGAAAAACTTGCCGGGTTCCTGAACCGGCGCCCGAAAGTAATTGTTGCATTCATGGTGGTCCTGGTAGCAATCTCCTTCTATGGAATGACGAAAGTCACCATGGATACCAGCTGGAAAACATACTCACAGCCGGAATCCCCGGAAGGAATTATCTACAACCAATACGACCAGACCTATTCTTCGTCATCGATTATCCTGATCGTCGAGACAAATATGCCGACCAGCCCGGTGGTCCTTGAGTATCTCGATCGTCTGGAGTCGACCCTGCGTCAGCAGCAGAATATCAAGAGTGTCACGAGTATCGTCGACCTGATGAAGCTGTATAACGGGGGCAAGGTCCCGACAACCCAGGCTGACGTTGATCGGATCTTAAACGAGATCCCGCCTGCAACGAAGAACCTGTACATGTCCTCGAATGTTCTCACATTGGTCCAGGCAAAAATGACGCCCGGACTATCCCAGGATGTAAAGACAACGGTCCTGAACAATGTGCAGTCGGTGGTCGACGCTTCGAACCCGCCGCCGGGTGTGACCGTCAGCCTTTCCGGGGATACCGCGTTCCACCAGCAGATGGGATCGGAACTCACCGCATCGATGGGTGTCCTGATCGGTGCTGCGATGGTCCTGATGGTCATCGTGATGGGAATTCTGTTCTCCTATGTGAGCCAGCGTTTCCTCCCGGTCCTCATCGTTTTCCTCGGGCTCCTGACCTCGTTCGGCATCATGGGCATTGCCGGTATCAAGCTGAACATGGCGGTCGTCGGGGCATTTCCGGTCCTGATCGGGCTCGGGATAGATTATGCCATCCAGTTCCATGCCCGGTTCGATGAGGAATCCCGGAAGGGACCCCTCGATCAGGCGGCTTTTACAACGATTACAAAAACCGGGCCCGCGGTTTTCTATGCCATGCTCGCGACATGCATGGGGTTCCTTGCAATGTTCGTTTCTCCCGTTCCGATGGTCCAGTCGTTTGGCCTGGTCGCCATCATCGGGGTTATGAGCTGTTACCTGATGTCCCTCCTGGGCATTCCGGTTATCGGGATTCTCACGAAATACAAACCCAAACCGCAGAAGGGCGATGCCTGTTATGCGGTCGGGGAAGATGCATGCGATTATACGGCGCACGCCGCCCGGAAAGCTTCGGGAGGCAAAAAGAAGTGGAGTTATGCCGCATTCCTTACTTCGACTTCGGTGAAGATCGCAAAGAACCCGATTCCGGTCCTCCTTGTCGCACTGGTGATTGCGGCTATCGGATTCCAGGTAGACACCATCATTCCCATCCAGACAAACCAGAATGACTTTGTCCCGAGCGATATGCCGGCAAAGATCCAGAGCGACAAGGTGACCCGCATCATGGGGGCTACAGCAACGGCACCCATCATTATCCGCGGTGGCGACGTAACTGCCCTTCCGGTCATCCAATGGATACAACGGTACCAGGATTACGAACTGGACCATCATTCGGAACTGACACAAGCGACCAGTATCGTTACCTATATCCTCGATTATAACCACGGCACGATGCCGGAGACCCAGGGGCAGCTGAACGATGTTCTCAGCCGTATTCCGGAGGGTGTGAAGGACCAATACCTTGACGGGCACAGCAGTACGGTAATCGAGTTCAATACCATCAATATGGAGATGTCCACCAAGAACAGTCTCAAGGAAGGAATGATTGCAGATATGGAATCCATAACACCCCCTCCGGGAATTCAGGTGGATCCGACCGGGGACTTCGATCTGTACACCAGCCTGATCAGCAGCCTTTCCGAATCAAAAGACCTCATGACCCTGCTTGGCTTTATCCTTGTCTTTTTATTCCTGCTGGTAGTGTACCGGCAGATCCACGCGGTCTCCCCTCTCGTCCCGATCGTCGCCGTTGTCGGCTGGAATGCAATTGCCATGTATTCCCTGGGAATTGCGTATTCCCCGCTGACCGCAACGCTCGGGTCCATGACAATCGGGGTAGCGGCAGAATATACCATCCTCGTCATGGAGCGGTTCAGCGAGGAGCATGAGAAAACCCACGATACGATGAGCGCGATCCAGCACGCGGTGGAACGTATAGGCTCTGCCATCACCGTTTCGGGCCTTGCGACGTTCTTCGGGTTTTCCGCGCTGTGCCTCTCCAGTTTCCCGATTATCAGCAATTTCGGGGTAACCACCCTTATTGCCGTCGGCTTTTCCCTCATCGGCGCCATCTTCATCATGCCTGCCATTCTCTCCCTCGTGGGAAGGGTCGAGGACTGGCTCGAATCCCGGAAATACGAGAGAACCCACGCTTCCTGTCCGCTCCCGGCCGAAGAATAACGGGATTCCTCTTTTCTTTTTCCACCGATAGCCGGAATTTTCCAGGCCTCATCGGAACCGGTAGTCCTGTACCGGAACTATCCCGGAACAGAACTCTGCGCCCGGTCATGTTTCCACTCACCGGAAGGTTAGTAAAATATACCCGGGACCGGAGTGCATTTTCCTGACGCATACTTATAAGAGACCCGGGGTGAATCACACTGTGAGGCCGGACAGTATGACAAAACTTACGCCTGAAATGAAAGAATCTTTCCAGAAAATGAAGATCTTCCCGCTGGCAACAGCGGCGCAGGATGGTACCCCGAACGTGGTCCCAATCGGTTTCTGCCAGCTGGTTGCTGACGATACCATCTGGATTGTCGACAATTTCATGAACAAGACGATGGCGAATGTCAGGGAGAACCCGAAAATTGCACTCTATGTATGGGGTCCCGAGATTAAGGGATGTTTCCAGGTAAAAGGTACGGCGAAAATCGTGACGGGGGGCGACGATTTCGAGAAGATGAAGATGATGGTGAACGAGAAGAAACCCGGTCTTCCCGCCCGGACCCTGGTTATCCTGAAAATTACCTCGGTCTTCGAATGTATGCCGGGACCGGATGCCGGTAAGAAACTGGCCTGATCCCACCACCTCTTTTTCCGGACCGTTTTTCATCCCGGCAAATTTCCCGGTCGTGCTCCCCGATCAACCCATATACCTATATTCCCCCGGTTCCCATGTAGGAGATGATGCTTCCTGTCAAGGTCATTCAGGTTTTTTTTCTTGTCGCTCTGGTGGGCTCCCTGTTCATGAGTCTGGGCTGTGTCGCTCCCCCGAAAGGAGATACGAAGGTTATTCCGATGGAAACATCCGCAAGCCCGGTATCGACCGTGAAACCGAATGAGTCGACTACGGCGTCCGGGACTCCGACTCTCGTTCCCTTTGTGACCATTGAGACCCCGACAGCGGTTCCTGGCACGATATCGCCGGTGAATGAGACGGCTGCGCCGACCCCGGTTCCCGGGGATACCTACGTTACTGTATTCAATTCCAGTCAGGTATTCCGGTATAATTCCACGGTCCTTTCGATGGATCTTGTCAACCCGCCCCTGGTGATCGATTTTAACGTTACCCCGGTGATGGTCACGGATAAAAAGTGGTACAGGAACAAAACCCTTTCCCACGATGAGGTGAATGCCACCCTGATAGTCCCGAGTCCGAATGCCTGGTTCAAAGCTACGGTATCTGATAAGAATACTGGGGATGTCGTGCTCGAGGATGGATATCTCAAAGAGTACTCATCGGAAACCACGAAACAGATGAAGGTAATGAAGGCCGGGTTATTCCGGGTCGATTTCTCCGGAAATGACGTCACGGTCGCGATCAATATGAGCGTGAAGAAAGAGGGGAATATCGTAACAGCGGAAAACAGTACCTGATCCCCGATTTTTTTCTGTGCCCGACAGGGAATACAACACCTATTTAAGGATAGAATGCGAAGAAGATAGGGCAGAATCATTCTGCTTTCCGGTCCCGGTGGGGTAGTGGATATCCTAGAAGCCTGCGGAGCTTTTGACCCGGGTTCAAGTCCCGGCCGGGGCGTTCCTTTCTATGGTTGGAGTCCCTGACAATCAGGGGCCTGTCAGTTTTTTGAAAATTTACGGGCAGGGGGGTAAAAAGAGGATTCCCGCCCGGATATCCGCACGCCATTTTCCATCGTCAAATGGATGGCGGGTACTCCGGAGATATCGTTTCCCTAGGTATTGTCCGTCTTCCGGGAAGTCCCCTATGTGGCTGCTTTCGGAACACCTGCAAGATCGAAGCGGTCGAGATTCATTACCTTGGCCCAGGCAGCGACGAAGTCCCGGACAAACTTTTCCTGCGCATCCGTGCTTGCATAAACCTCGGCCAGGGCCCGGAGCTGCGCATTCGAACCGAAGATGAGATCGACCCGTGTACCTGTCCACGTAATTTCCCCGGTCCTGCGGTCGCACCCTTCAAACAGGTCTTTCTCGCCGGATACCGGCTTCCATTCCGTGCCCATGTCGAGCAGGTTCACGAAGAAGTCGTTGGTCAGTACTCCCGGTGTTTTGGTGAAAACACCGTGACGGGTATGTCCGAAATTGGTACCCAGGACGCGCATGCCGCCGACAAGCACCGTCATCTCCGGAGCAGTCAGCTTCAGCTGTTGTGCCCTGTCGACCAGGAGTTCCTCGGCAGATACGGAGTACCGGGCCTTCTGGTAATTGCGGAAACCATCTGCCTTCGGTTCGAGAACGGCAAACGAGACCGCATCGGTCTGCTCCTGCAGGGCATCCATGCGACCCGGTGAGAAGGGGACCTTCACATCGTAACCAGCCTTCCCTGCAGCCTCCTCGACGCCAGCGCAGCCTGCGAGGACGATAAGGTCGGCGAGGGAGACCTTTTTGCCACCGGATGCCGTGCTGTTGAACCCGCCCCGGATACCTTCGAGAACCCTGAGCACGTTTGCGAGCTCGGCCGGCTGGTTTACTTCCCAGTCCTTCTGCGGCGCGAGACGGATGCGTGCGCCGTTCGCACCGCCACGCTTGTCGGAGCCACGGAAGGTGGACGCCGACGCCCAGGCGGTCGAGACCAGCTCTGGTACGGACAGTCCCGAGGCCAGGATCTTCGCCTTGAGATCTGCGATATCCCGTTCATCGATCAACGGGTGATCGACCGCAGGGATCGGATCCTGCCAGATGAGTTCCTCCTTCGGAACTTCCGGGCCAAGGTACCGAGTACGTGGTCCCATATCACGGTGCGTCAGCTTGAACCACGCCCGGGCGAACGCGTCCGCGAGCTGGTCCGGGTGTTCGTAGAAGTTCCGTGAGATCTTTTCATAGACCGGATCGACCCTCAGCGCAATGTCCGTGGTCAGCATGCCAGGCGCACGACGCTTTGATTTGTCGTGGGGATCCGGTACTGTACCGGCACCCGTGTCACCCTTCGGCTTCCACTGGTACGCACCGGCAGGGCTCTTCGTCAGTTCCCACTCAAAGCGGAACAGGTTCCGGAAGAAGTTGTTGCTCCACTTCGTTGGCGTCTGGGTCCAGATAACCTCAGGGCCTCCGGTAATCGTGTCATTGCCTTTACCGGTCCCGAAGCTGCTCTTCCAGCCAAGGCCCTGCTCCTCCATGGGAGCTGCTTCCGGTTCAGGCCCCACATAGGACGCAGGACCTGCGCCGTGGGTTTTGCCGAAGCTGTGACCGCCGGCGATGAGCGCAACCGTCTCTTCATCGTTCATAGCCATGCGGGCGAATGTCTCGCGGATATCCCGGGCAGCCGCCACCGGATCCGGTTTCCCGTTCGGCCCTTCCGGGTTGACGTAGATGAGTCCCATCTGCACGGCAGCGAGCGGATTTTCGAGGTTCCGGTCACCGGTGTAACGTTTGTCATCCAGCCACGTGTTCTCGGAACCCCAGTACACGTCTTCATCCGGTTCCCAGGCATCCACCCGGCCGCCGCCGAAACCGAAGGTCTTGAACCCCATCGACTCCAAGGCAACGTTGCCGGCAAGAACCATAAGGTCTGCCCATGAGATCTTCCTGCCGTACTTCTGCTTGATCGGCCAGAGCAGCCGGCGCGCTTTATCCAGATTCGCATTATCCGGCCAGCTGTTGAGAGGTGGGAAACGCTGCTGGCCGGAACCGGCGCCGCCGCGTCCGTCACCGGTACGGTACGTCCCGGCACTGTGCCACGCCATGCGGATCAGGAGAGGGCCGTAGTGGCCGAAGTCTGCAGGCCACCAGTTCTGCGAATCGGTCATCAGCGCATGTAGATCCTTCTTCACGTCTGCGAGGTCGAGTTTTTTGAATTCCTCCGCATAGTTGAACTTCCTCCCCATCGGATTTGCTTCAGGGGAGTGCTGGTGGAGAACCCTGAGGTTCAGCTGGTTCGGCCACCAGTCCCGGTTGGTCCTGCCCCGGTCGGCTGCCATTTTGTCTGCCCCGCCCGTAACCGGGCGCTCGCTTTCATCGGTCATAACGTCACCAATCTCATTGTTGTCTGGTTATCTCCATGGATACCGGATACTATCTCCCGCCCGCTGAACGGTTGCTTTGGCGGCGGCTGTGATCCCGATGCACATTGCGGAGTCCACCACCTGCTGCCCCGGATCCCGGACGGGAAACCGACCCCGGAAATAAGCCCGTGAACGATCCTTCTTGTTCCCCACGGATTAATTTTCGTGAAATGACACAGTGTCCTTACCACACATTTCATACCTCATTATTTTTGAAAAGGGGAAACAAGTTCAGGGTGGACTGAAAACACCCTGCAACCTGAGCCCGGGTTACCTGACGGAGGTCTGCGTAAATATACCGGTGCGATTACGGGTTTTCCGGAAAACCTCCTGCATACAGTTTCCGTATTCCGGAACCGGGGTGCGTGGATAGCGGTAGTTTCGTAATGTTTATGCCTGCTCCTGATGATAGCCCCTCTATGGCAGAAGAGAAGCGATCCCATACAACCCTGCCTGACGGGGAGGACAGCGACCCGGATTCTGACCTTGCGCGATACCAGAAATGGCGCGAACAGAACCTGCCGAGACTCACGTTTGATTACGGACGAGGCGGGAACAAACCATTCTGAAACAAATTCCCGGTTTCCTTTCTCCGTGACAGGGAATACCATCCTGCCCGGTTACCTGCGGTTTTCCTCTCCGGAACATTTTCCCGGGCCGATCCTTCGGGATCCGCGTATATGAACGCGGTTTTGTATTTGTCACCTGGATAGGGAACCGGCCCGGAGCAGACGTGGCAGGTTATCCGATCCCTCTGGAGAACACAGTATCTATATATTTTATCGCTCTAAACTAGAGTTAATGGAAAATTTATTTAGTGTGCAGGGTCTATTGTATCATATCCAGTGATTTCCCATGACCCCAATGGAGCTTCCCGATGCAACCGGCAAAGCACCGTTCACCCGGATACGGTCTCGTCTCCGGGCGCACACTCTTTTGGGAATCATCCTGGATAGTTCTGATCTCATTGCAATGTCGATCGCGCTTGACGGATCGCCATTCAGTTCCCCCACGGCACCTGTTACTCCCGGCTATCTTTCGCACCGGATCGCTGCCTGTCCGCAGCGGTCCGTTTCCGGGAGTTGCGTTGCGGGGCTGGCGGAATGAGAGCAGACTTCCATGTCCACACGAGCCGGTCCCCGGACGGGGTGCATTCCCCCCGGGAGATGGTGAAATATGCACAACGGACCGGCCTTGATGCGATCGCAATAACGGATCACAACCGGATCTTTCCCGTTACCCTGGCCCGTGACCTCTCCCGCGAGTTCGGGATAATCGTGATTCCGGGAATCGAGGGGGGGGATATCATGAAGGAGAAGCACTGGATCGCACTGGACATTCCCGAAATCCCCCTGCACCGGGACATACGGTCCCTCCTGGACGGGATCCGGGAGAGCGGCGGGATCACCCTGGCCCCCCATCCGCATACCCGTCTCGGGTACGATGATTACCCGGCAATCGGTTTTGATGCTGTCGAGGCACTGAACGGTACGGAACCTGCGGCAAACCTTCTGGTACGGCACCGTCCCGGGATCCCGGAAGTTGCGGGGAGTGACGCCCACTCCGTATCGATGCTCGGCTTCTGCTGGACATCCGTTGATGCTCCTGATACCATCGAAAGTATCCTGGAAGCGGTACGAAAAGGACTCTGCGTTCCAAGAGGGAGGACGATTCCGGTCTCGCGCTGTCTCTTTGCGTACTGGGAATACGTCACGCGCCGGATCGCTCTGGACCCGGTCCGGTTCGTGAGGACCCTTCCGGAATTTTTTCTCCGGCACCCGTACGGGCATACCCTGCAGAGCCACTGCCTGGTTCCGTCCGGTGCGCTGTACCGGCAGCCGGCAGCATTCCCCTGTGGGGAGGAAGGTCAGGTGGAAAGCACGGTTTCCGGGGAGTCCGGCCCCGCGCTCCCGAAACATAGGGATATATCCTGAATAACCGGGCCGGACGGCGGGTTGAAGAACATGGGCACGGTCTTTCTGTCACCCCTGAACTGGGGCCTCGGGCATGCATCCCGGGATATTCCCCTCATACAGGAACTGCTCCGCCGCGGTCATGAGGTGACCATCGGTGCCTGCGGAAATGCCCTCGTCTTCCTTAAAAAGGAATTTCCCTCAATGGACTTTATAGAATTCCTGGATTATCCCCAGCCGTACAACAACGGGAAACTATTCCTCCCGACCTTCACCGGCCAGATGCCGGCCCTTGTCCGTGCGTTCGATCAGGAGAGGCGGGCGACGGAAGGGATCCTCTCGAAACGAACGTTCGATCTGATCATCAGCGATTCCCGGCCGGGCGTCTATTCGCCACGTGTCCCGTCGCTCCAGATCACGCACCAGGTGCACCAGAGCCTCCCGTTTCTCATCTGGCCCCTGGAACTGATCGGGGTCCAGGTCAATATGAACGCGTTCCGGAAGTATGACGCAATTATCGTCCCGGATAATCCTCCCGGAGAGAAATCCATCGCCGGAAAACTCTCCCGGGCCTTAACGGATCGATCCCCGGAATGCTTCTACTATTCCGGAATCCTTGCGAGCATATCGGGAAAACAAGCTGTCCGGGATATCGATTACCTGATTGTGATATCCGGCATGGAACCGCAGCGTTCGGAGCTGGAGCGGATCCTCCTTCCCCAGGTACGGGATCTTCCCGGGAAGAAAGTCATCCTCCTCGGAAAACCGGCATCAGGAAGTACGTCGGAACTGGATGACGGAACCCTTGTATACTCCTATCTCCCGAACGATGAGAAAGCCATGCTCTTTGCAAGGGCGAAGTTCATCATCGGGAGGTCAGGGTATACGACCATGATGGATGTGGCCGAAGCAGGGATTTCCGGCGGCCTTTTCATCCCGACTCCGGGGCAGTGGGAGCAGGAGTACCTTGCCAGGTATTACGAAGCGCAGGGATGGTTCTTCTGCCGGAACCAGTACCGGGTACGCCTCTCCCGCGATATCGAAAGGGCATCGGAATTCAGCGGCTTCCCTGAAATGCCCCGGACCGGAGAGAACATCCGGAACCTGTACGACGGTCTGATTGCACACTATCTGGAGCGGTAAGGTGAGATGTCCCATGCAGCCTGCACTGGCGGATCACCGGGAAAGTGACGAGGTATCCCCGGCATCACCATGCCTGGATGAACCCCGGGAGCTCGTACTATTATGGAGTGCGGGAATCGGGGCGGCGTATGCGTTCCTCGTCTTTTTCGTCTGCTGGGTGGGATACCGCGTGTTCCTTCTCTACGGTGCATACCGGACCGGGGATTCGGCATTTATCCGGATGGAACTTTCCGGATGGGCAATCGTTGCAGGCGCATATTTTGGCGCTGCCATACTCCTGAGGAAACTGGGGATACTATGAGTCCAATATCCCGACATGATCCGGGCGGTTCGGATTCCCAAATGCAGGTTGTAGCGCCTAATGGAATTGCGGATGAAACGAACGTTCTTACCGGAGCCGGTTCCCCCGGGATACGGGATCGGTCTCAGCCGGGTACGGGATCTCGCGTCTCATGCTGTGTTCTCCTGGTGGGGATCGTTCTCCTTGCGTTCGTCCTCGCGGCCGGCTGTACCGACAGCCGTCCGATGTACCGGCCTGCTGACGTGACCGTGCCGGAAACCCCTGATTCTCCGGATACTCCCGAAACCCCCATGACGGTATTTACCCGGGTTACCCCGACCCCGCTACCTGTACGGGATGTGAATGAGACCGATGATGGGACAACCCTCGTGATTCCGTTCGGGCACCAGGTCAGGGTCCATCTCAGCGAGAATACAACGACCGGGTACACATGGAAGGGGATTGTCCCGAAAGGAGTCACGCTCGCGAGGGAAACGGTAATTGCATGGAACAGTTCCTTTGCCGATGAAAACGGCGGGTATCATGAATGGCTCCTCTTCCCGGAGGCTCCGGACACGTATACCTTCCGGGCAATATACCGACCCTCTTCAGAAGAGGTGAGACCATCCGATCCGGCCTATCTCCTTGTTCTCGTTGTCACCAGGAACTGATCAGGGTTGACCGTCGGTGAGACCGGGGTTTTTGGAGGGTGGGTGGCAGGATATCAGTACGGGATACACTCAAGTCCTTCTATTGCGGAGAAATGACGATCCCTTGTTATGAGCGGCTCGCCATGACAGAGAACGATTGCCGCTATCAATTCGTCGAGGGTGGAAATATGTCTCCCTTTTTTTGAGAAAGACCCGGCGATATCGGCATACCGGGCCGCTGCAGCAGCATCAAACGGGACAACCGGGAAAAAATTCAGGTATTTCACGGCAACTTCATAGAGATTCTTCTTTTTACTTCTCCTTGCTCCGTACAGAAATTCAGCACTGCTGATTGCGGTTGTTTTCAGATCCGGGATGCGGCCTGCGATCTCCATTGCACCTGCATCGCCATGCATCAGGTCAATAAGAAAACAGGTATCAGCGAAAGTCACAGAATTACCTTCCGTGGTTTTAACTGATCCAGATCTTTTTTTGCGGCAGTAACCGATTCCGCCAGTTCATTCCTGACAGACGGGTCGAGCGTTTCCAGGAAATCCAGGACATTTTTTTCTTCTTCCCCAGTAATGCGGAGGATAACATCAGAAAAACTTTCTCCGGCGCGCTTGTGTGCATTGAGTGCATGGTATGCCGAATCCCTGATGTTTATGGTCTTGGTAACCATGGGAAGTAATTGTGTATACACATATTTATGCATTCGGCTGATCGGAGAGGAGCCGTACCTGGCCAGACGACAGAACCGCAATCCCCGGCAGGAATTTCTGGAGAAAGGGCTAATCAATCGCAAGGGGCGAAGCCGTACATCGTGCGGGAGTTCGCGTGCCCGCTCCTCCGCCCGCTCACGAACAAGGGAATAAACCGGGATCTCTCTCAAATGAATACAATCGAAACTAAGCGGTTCTGGAACCTTTTATTGTTCTGCGGCCAGGCGGAGGGACGAGCTACTTGCCGCGTTCTCTCGCAATGCTCAGCTAAGATTTTCTCAACAACCAGAATCGTTTTCGGAATGTTTCGGTCGTAACGTGTGAAGCCGCTCCTCTCGGGCGGGTTCGCGTGCTCGTTCCTGCGCCCGCTCACAAACAAGAGAATACATCGGGATTTCACCGGCGGGAGTTGAACCGGAGTCTTAGAGTTCTCAGACACGGTTTAAGTCGATCCCATGGGAATGACCCTCCTGGATCCGGGCCCCTTTATATACTCAATTCTCCGTCGGAAAAATGGCCTCCGTAAAGGCCCCTTCAGCGCCCGATCTCAGGGCCGGATGGGTAAAGTATCGATCCGGAAAATGAGGGGCGGGAAGGGGCCTCTAATTTACAGATTTTTCGGGTGATTTTCTGGCTCCGATTGGCCTGAATCCCGATTAAAACGCTCCGATTTTTGGCCAGGAAATTAATTCGCGTTCCGGAGGGGGTCCGGGAGCTGATCCGGGGCAAACGGAGCCCGTATCGGGCCCGGATTGACCCGGGTGGGGGTGGGTCCGGAACGGGGGCTGAAATGGGGATGTTTTGGGAGGCTCGTTTGGGATTATTCATCGGTACATCATTCAGGTATGAGATGGGTGACTATTGGGGAGGATAGGTTCGCGTGCCCGACGCTGTGCCCCGCTGACAAGAGACAAAGAAGAGTCTCGTGGAAGGCTTTCCTATTTTCTAAGACCCAGGCTCCCCCACCGGCTCTTCATCCCCCCGGGACCAGATCCACCAGCCCGCAACGATAGTGAGCGGAAACCCGATCGGTATTACGATTCCTGCAGGCCCGGAAAAGAGGAGACCGTACTGTACCGAGGATGAGATAAGAAAGAGAATTCCGAACCCGCATACGAGAAGGCCGATTACCTGGTTGTGAGTTTCCTCGTTGAGGATGTCATATGCTGCGAGCAGGATTGCAGCAGCAAGGATCGCAGCTCCGGTAAACCAGACGAGCAGGGAAATGGTGGTCTTACCGGTTATTTCTCCTGACAACAGAATCTCAAGATCCCGGATAATCGAGATGATGCTGATGCCGAAATATGTTTCCTGATAACGCCAGAATGGCCATGCCATCCCATGTCCAAGTTTTTCACCAATAATATAGATTGTCTGGGGAATGATCAAAATGAGAGTCAGCAGGAAAAGCGGAATTCCGGATCGTATTTGCATATTGCATTTAAGATACGCTCTTTCCCAATAAGGGAATAATGCAGATTAACTGACAGTATATTAAATGCAAACTTGGAAATCAAAAAAAAGGTTAGTATTGCTTGTCAAAGAGAATCTGTGATGATCCATCTGAGAATACGCCAACAATCATGGTACGGTTACCAGTAGCTTTCACTGTAGATGCCTGAGATGCTCCGACCGTATACCCCTGAGTCCAATAATCTGTTGAACTTGTACCTGCAGTTACATTCTTAGTAACTATGGACAGGTTTTGGAGACTGGAAAGATCTGGACCACCCTGGATAGTAAACACTGCATAATTTGATCCATTCAAAGACGATGTAATTGCAACAGTCTTCGAGCTGGATGTGCTGCCTGCGATGTTGAACACGAACGCGCCGATAACGGCGGCGAGGATGACGGTGATTGCTACCATCAGGATCACACCGATAACGGGTGATACTGCCTCTTCTGACCTGGTATACTTCATGAGTTGAAACCTCCTGAATACATCTGCCTGAGATCAGGCAGGACACTGTGTGAATCACTATTCTAGTGTGCAACAATTTATAATTTCCGATTTGATTTAAGATAAATACCTGCGAAATTTTAGAAACCCCAGCAGAAATTTAAGGAAACCTCTTGATTGGGACGATACTGTTGAAAAAAATGATTAATTTTTTATTAATGTGTTTGAATATCTCAATCAGAACAATCTCATGGTCAGGGTAAAATCCGCCTCCAGCCCCCATCTATTTTCCTACATGTGTAAGATTCTGTGCATCGTTAGCCTGTCCGATTCGATGCGATGATTGTTCCACCAGACCTATTCAGCGAGATACAATGGGCGGGTCTTCCTGCTAACCCCTTGTTACGATGCGGGTATCCGCTTCATATATCCCCGGGACACCTCCAGTCCATAGAGGAGATTTTCTTTTCCATCGCTGTACTTTTGTCAGCTGTGGTTAACGAGACGATGGACATATCCTTCGGTAGTATTCCGGTGTACGTTTCCCAGTTATCAGAGTAAATGGTAGAACCAGCGGATATGATTCTTGAGATGAGCGATTGGACACTATTCGCTTCAACAGTGTCCACAGCTTCGGCCCGGACCAGGTCGTTTCAGCAAAGAATTCTAAAATGGGTTGTTTCATTGGTCCTCTTCCTTACATGGTACCCTGTTCGCGGATGATTTTTAGTTTGTTTTTCCATCAACCCCCGGGAAAAGTTTCATCGACTCCTTCAGTTGGAGAATGACTTTGGCACATCTTAAGCCAGGCCAATCCGGATCTTAGAGAGAGCTCTGAATATACGACGTTTCTGGAAATTTGTCTGTTCGATACTTGAATTGGGATTCAGTTCCATCAAAATAAGCCGAATTACCTTTTTCCCATTCTCCCGTAATAGTCTCAAGGGCTAATTGTGGGGAATGAATGCATACTCGCATGATGAGCAACGTCTCTTCCCGCGACTCATGTTGTATAACTTTTTTTAATTTGCATTTTGGGTATGCAATTATTCCCATTTTTCCCCTCGTGCGTCTTTCTTGGATTTTGGAGCTGAAATAGTAAAATACCCTTTCACTATAAACCCGTTGGAAAATTTCCGTCAGGCCAGCCCGGAGGTTTCGTTTCCCTCTGCAAAGCCCGTTTCCCGTATCGGGGATATCCCGGAAAAACAGTGTTTTTCAGGCCAGCATTCCTGCGATGCTGCACCAGACACAGAGGATCGCGGCGGCGCATGTTATGGCCAAGGCGGCATAATCGGCAGAACCGAACGATCGTTCCCGGTGGTGCGTCCGGGTGCCGGTCCGGAATCCCCTGATATCGATGGTCAGGCCGAGGATGTTTGCCCGTGCAAGCGCATTGGAGACGAGCGGGATCACGATGGGGGCAACGCTCCGGATTTTCCCGATGAGCCCGGTGCCCGGGTTGTACCCCCTCGCAAGCTGGGCCTCGTGTATTCTCTTGCCCTCAATCTGCAGGGTCGGGATGAAACGCAGCGCGATAATGAACATGAGGATATAATCGATGGGGATCTTCATCCGCTCCATCGTATGCACGAGGTCGCGCGGCTGGGTCGAGAGGAGGAAGAGCTGGAATACCAGGATAAGGACGATAAAGCGCAGGCTCAGGATAACGCCGATACCGAGCGCTCCCCAGGTAAGCGGGACCGCGCCGCCGATCACCGGAACTCCCTGGGGGATAAGGTACCCGAACGCTTCCCCGGTGGGGATGGTGAGCAGCGTTATTATGAGAAATATCAGGGTCATGATGACGATCAGTTTCGACTGCTGCACGATCTCCCCGAGCAGGCTTCCCAGTGCCGCGAGAGCGAGAAGCGCGATGACGAGAAGGAAGAGGACCGGTGTGCTGGTCGTAACGATACAGAGAACGCAGATAAAAATAACGAATACAATTTTTGGGAACGGATGGAGCCTGTGGAAGAGGCCGTCCTTTGCAACATAGGCAAGGATCTCCGCCATCAGGACACCTGCCCGTTCGTATCGTTCACTACCATCCCTTTCTCCATCGTTATGATGCGATCCGCGCAGCCCGCTACCTCCCTGCTGTGGGTGATGATTACTATCGTGTGCCCCTTCTTCTGCATGGCTTTGAGGATCTCAAGGACATGCCGCGCCTCGTTCCCGTCGAGGCCGGTTGTCGGCTCGTCAAGGACAATGAGGGCGGGCTGCATCGCGGTGACGCAGGCTATCGCCAGCCGCTGCCGTTCCCCCCGCGAGAGCCAGCGGGGGTAGAGATCGCTTGTTCCGGTGAGGCCGACACTTGCGAGAGCGTCGTCTATCTTCTCCATGGTATCCGCGATTCCGGTATTTACCAGGCCGAAGGCGACTTCGTCGCGCACCGTGTCGGCGAAGAACATGTGATCCGGGTTCTGGAATACGAGCCCGACATCGCGGGCGAGCTGTGCTATCGAAGAGGAACGGGTATTTTTCCCGAGAATGAAGACATCCCCGGATGTCGGGGTGAGGAGCCGGTTGAAGTTCTTGACGAGCGTCGTTTTTCCCGAGCCGTTCTCCCCGACGATTGCGACGAATTCCCCGCGCCCGATATCCAGGTTTATTCCCGAGAGGGCCGGGATATCCCCGTAGGAGTACGAGAGATCCCTGACCGATACGACGGGGTCTGGGGGGGCCGGGGTTACCGGTACCTGTTCCCTGATACCGGCGAGATCGGGGATCAGCATCTTCCTGATACGTTCGTTCCGGAGGATCTCGTCCGGTGTTCCGGATGCCGTAACCCTGCCGTCCTCCATTACGACAACCGTGTCGATAATGTCCCGGAATTCCCGGAACTTGTGTTCGATTAAGAGGATTGTTTTTCCCTGGTCTTTCAGGGTTTTTAAAATGCCGGCAATCCGGCGGGTGGCATGCTCGTCCAGTTCCGATGTCGGCTCGTCCAGGATCAGGATCTCGTTCCCGAGTGCGAGCGTCGCTGCGAGCGCAACCCGCTGCTTCTGGCCCCCGGACAGGTTGTGGGGCGGGCGGCTGCTGAGTTCGGTGAGGTATGTCAGGTCCATGACGGTCGAGAGCCGTTTTTCGACTTCGTCCGGGGTAAGGCCCCGGTATTCGAGGGCTGAGAGGATCTCTTCTTCGACTGTCGTAAAGATCATCTGCGCTTCCGGGTCGTCGAAGACGATCCCGACCGTCCTTGCAATCTCGGAAAGGCTGCCGTAGGAAGCGATATCTTTTCCGTCAAGGAGTACGGATCCGGTTTTTCTGCCGCCGTACTCATGGTGCAGGACACCGGCGGCAGCGAGACCGAGGGTGGTCTTCCCGGCGCCCGAGGGCCCGGTGACCATCACGCACCGGCCTTTCGGCAGGGAAAAGGAGAGCTGGTGCAGGGCTTCCTGCACCGCATGGGGGTAAGTGTAACTGATTTTTTGGATCTCTATCATTCATGTCCTCTGGATAGTACTCGGTTTGCGGGCAGATAGAGGATCTGGACGATGATTGCATTGAATACTGCAGTAATTACGACAATCGGGACGAAGACAACGATGAACCCGGCGATGTCCCCGTTGTATTTCTGGAGAATGGTAGCGCCGACGAAGACGATTGCGATTGCGGCAAAGGAGAACCCGCTTGCAAGGGTGGAAAGGAACGTGGTCGCGGTCGGGGCGAGTTTTGTCCTGTCTTTGAGAAGTGCGTAAAGCGCGAAGCAGACCAGGGCCCCGATGGGTTCGCTGATGAGGTTTGCGGGCGGGAACATCGAGCTCGAGATCAGCATCGAGAGGATACCCGCAACGATCCCGATACCCAGCGCTTCGAGCACTTTGGGACGTATGAGAATGATCGCGAGACAATAGAACGCAATGATCATGTTCGGCGTTAATGGCGTGTGCAGCATCGCAAGGAAGTACCGCAGGATTGCGCCGACAGCAAGAAGAATACCGACAATTGCAATATCTTTTGACTTCATTTCATCTCTCCGGAATCTGTCTGGTCCGGGCAGGTACCGGGGAATCCCTATTCGGGAACCAGTCCCCCGGCAGGAATGCACTGGCCGGAAACAGACTCGATTATACTTTGATGTATAAAATTATACATTGATGTATTAAAGCATATCTTTTCAAGGATTGTTTCTGGTGTTCCGGAATCATTCTCCGGAGTACGGAGCCCAGGGCAACGTCCAAAAATGCCCCTGTGAACCTGACCCCTTTATATACTGAAATCTCCGTCGGTACAACCAGCCCCGCCAAGGGGTCTTCCGGGCCCGATCTCAGGGCCGGATGGGGAAAGTATCGATCCGGAAATTGAGGGGCCGTAAAACGCTGCTATTTTGTGCAGATTTTCGGGCGAAATAAGGCCCCGGATTGGCCTGAATCGCGATTAAAATGCTCTGATTTTCGGCCTGAAAATTAATTTCAGCTTCCGGAGGGGTGCCGGGAGCCGGTCCGGGGCAAACGGAGCCCGTATCGGGCCCGGATTAGGTACGAAAAAGGCAGACCCCGCCAGGTCCGGAAGGTGGGGTTCCCGGGATATCCTCTTCACGCACGGGCTTCGGATTTACCGAAAGGACCGGGGAAAAATAAGGAAAAGGTCCGGAATTTTTCCCGGCCGGAAACGATCAGATTCCCACGATCTGCCCGGGTATCGCCCTCCTCTTTTCGATTACGTGCGCGGCAAGCGTCGTTATGAGGACGAGGATGAGGTAGATGATCCCGACGGCAAGGAACACTTCCGTGTAATCGAAATATCTGGTGGCGATTGCCTTTCCTGCGCCGGTGAGTTCGATGACGGTCACCATGTACGCAAGCGAGGAGTACTTGATCAGGTAGATGAACTCGTTCGTGATCCCGGGAAACGCTTTCGTGATTGCCTGGGGCAGGATGATGTACTGGATCGCCTGGCGGCGGGTCATCCCGAGCGCCATTGCCGCCGTGAACTGCCCTTCCCTGATGGCATGAAGCGCCCCCCGGATGTACTCGGAATTGTACGCAGCGTTGCAGAGGATGAATCCCAGGACCGCGGCAACGAACGGGGAGAGCGAGACCCCTACTGAGGGCATCCCGAAGTACAGGATGAAGAGCAGGAGAAGGAGCGGGCAGCCCTTGAAGAAGATCACAAATCCCTTCGCCAGCCATTTCATAGGGGAATTCCCGTATGCCCGGGCCATGGCGACCGTTGTCCCGAGCGCAAGACCGAACGGCGTCGTGATGGCGATGAGAACAAGTGTCATGAGAAGCCCTGCCCCGAGATTGGGGAGGAGGATCCGGGTGATAAATGCTATCTGTTCCATCTCATACACCGTCCCGGTTACCGGAATTCTTCCATCTGGCCGATGAATCGCCGGGTCCTCTCAAACCCGGTTCCGTCATGGATCTCGTTCGGCGATCCGCGTTCCACTATCGTCCCGTTCTCCATAAAGAGAACCTCGTTTGCGACCGAGAGCGCAAACCGCATCTCGTGGGTCACGATCAGCATTGTCATCCCCTGCTGCGCAAGCGTCCTGATGACTTCGAGGACTTCCCGGGTCAGCTCCGGATCGAGCGCCGACGTCGGCTCATCGAAAAGCATCACTTCCGGATCCATTGCGAGCGCCCGGGCTATCGAGACCCGCTGCGCCTGTCCGCCCGAGAGCTGGGCTGGGTAGAGATCTGCCTTGTCATCGAGGCCGACCCTGCGCAGCTCAAAGAGCGCCTTCTCCCGTGCCTGTGCCGGGGAGAGCCCTTTCACTTTCAGGAGCGCGATCTCGACATTTCTGACCGCAGTGAGATGGTCGAAGAGGTTGAAGTTCTGGAACACCATCCCGATCCTCTGCCTGTACAGGTTGATCTTCTGGCCTGCCTGCGTCACCTCTTCCCCGCGAAGGAAGACCTTCCCGCTGTCCGGGACCGTGATCTGGTTGATGCACCGGAGGAGCGTACTCTTCCCGGTTCCCGATGGGCCGATGAACGCTTTCGTCTCCCCGGTATGCACGGAAAAGGAGATATCCCTGAGAACTTCCGTGGCACCGAACGATTTGAATAGGTGTTCGACCCGCAGGATTTCATCCGCTGCATCCATGATTACACATTCTCCTGCCCGAAGCCGGGCACCATGACTTTTCTCTCAACCGCGTGCAGGCAACTCATGCCTGCGTAGTTCAGGAAGATATAGACGCCGGCGCACGCGAGGTAGATCGGCATCGTGATGTAGGTATCGGATACGATCTGCGTGGTCCGGGTCAGGAGTTCGAGGACGCCGATTGCATAGCAGACCGCCGTATCCGTAAGGACGTTCGGGTATTCGTTCGACCAGCCGGGAAGCGCGATCAGCATCGTCTGCGGAAGGAGGATGTGCCTGATAGCCTGCCACTGCGACATCCCGAGCGAGCGTGCGGCCGTCATCTGCCCTTCGCCTATCGATTCAATTGCGCCCCGGAATATCTGGGACTGGTACGCCGCACCCCGCAGGCCGAGGACGACGATCGCGACAAAAAAGGGCGGGGTATCGATCTGCAGGAGCGGAAAGACCCCGAAATAGAAGAGGAATAGGAGGACGAGGACCGGAAGCCCCCGGAAGAACCAGACATACATCCCGATCAGGTATCTCAGGGTTTTTCGCCCGTACACCTGCCCGAGCGCCATCGGGAGCCCGCAGAGAAGGCCGAGGCCAAGCGAGGCTGCCGTGAGGATGAGGGTGATTACGATCCCCTGGAGCAGGTACGGCAGCCAATCGATGAGAACTGAAACGACATCTGCCATCCGATCTTCCCCCCCACCCGGTAGCTAGAAGTCTGTACTCTCATTCCGTGTAAGCGTGTCGGAACGAAAATGAGAAAAGAGGTGGGTATGGCTCCCGTTCCGGAACATCCGGAGGAGGAGCCGGGCAGGGGAGATTAACGCATCTCGTACTTGTCGATCAGGGCCTGCCACTCGGTGGAATTCATCAGTTTCGCGAGACCGTCGTTCATCTTTGCCTGGAGTTCGGTGTCCTCTTTCCGGATTGCGACCCCGAATTCCTCGTCGGTGGTAATCACGCCGACTTTCTTCACCGGCTTATCCTTGATCGCGGGGGCGACGACCGGCTCATCGTACAGGGTTGCGTCCACGCGCTTATTGGTCAGGTCCGTGAGTGCCAGTGCATAGTTGTCGTAGAGCTTTAAGTTGTCCTTCGGCATCTTCCCGGTATCGATGAGGTTCTTTTCGATCCAGTCCTGGGCCGAGCACCCGCTCTGGGTCCCGATCACAAGTTTTCCGGCATAGAAATCTTCCATCGTCACATTCGATTCGTTCCGTGCCGCAAGCTCTTGGTTCACGGTCCAGTAGGTATCCGAGAAATTGACGACTTCGGCACGCTCCGGGGTCTTCGTCATCCCCGCGTACACCATGTCGATCTTCTTTGCGAGAAGGGCAGGGATGATCCCGTCCCATGCGACCGCCTGGAACTGGACGTTGAACCCTTCCTCGTTCGCAATCCAGCGCATGGAATCCACATCGAAACCGGTCGCATTTCCGTTTTTGTCTATGTAGGAATAGGGGGGATATGCGGCATCGATCCCGACGATATATGTCGTTTTCCCGGTCTCTCCGGACGATGCCGGGGGGTCGCTGACCCGGCAGACGCTGGATTCTGCGCGGTAGTACCGGTGCCTGTACAGCCAGCAGCGAGTACCGCCGCAAGGACAAGGAGTGAGACAAACACGAATAGATTTTTCATATTCTATAGAGTTCGGGGAACGGGTATTTCATCATTGTGCATTCGGTCCGGGCGGACGCCGGAGGTATTTATTACCGGGACAGGGCAATACTCTCACAACGCACAGACGAATAATTCCTCCCCTAATTTCTGATGGAGCGCGCGTATGACCCGGAACTCCCCACCCCCTCTGGATGACCCGAGTATCTTTATCAACCGCGAACTGAGCTGGCTTGAATTCAACCGTCACGTCCTGGAAGAGGCACGGGACAACACCCATCCGCTTCTTGAACGGGTGAAATTCCTTGCCATCTTTGCAAACAACCTGGACGAGTTTTTTATGATCCGGGTCTCGGGTCTCCTGCGCCAGCGTGCAAAGGGAGTGCTCGAAGCTCCCCCGGATGGGATGTCGCCGGGAAAACAGCTGGAGCAGATCTCTGCCATCCTGTCCCCCATGCTGAAGGAGCAGGCCGGGATCTGGTACAGGGATCTCAACCCGAAACTCCGGGAGGCGGGGATCCATATCCACGATTATTCGGATCTCACGGACGAGCAGCGGGCCAGGCTCCGGGATCTCTTCGTGCGGGAGATCTTTCCGGTCTTAACCCCCCTTGCATTCGACAGTTCCCACCCGTTTCCCTTCATCTCCAACCTTTCCCTGAACCTGGCGATCCTTGTACGGGAACCCTCGGGAAAAGATTATTTTGCGCGGCTCAAGGTCCCGACCGTCCTCTTCCCCCGGCTTATCCCCATACCGGACGGGTCGGCAGGAGGCCAGGGAGATCGCGAGACCACGGACCTGGTATTCCTCGAAGAGATCGTTTCGGAAAACCTGGACCTTCTCTTCCCCGGAATGGAAGTCGTCGCTGCATATCCCTTCCGCATCACCCGGGATGCAGATATGGAGATTGAGGAAGACGAGGCATCCGATCTCCTCACCACCATCGAAGAGAGCGTGGAGATGCGCAGGGTCGGATCCCCGGTGAGAATTGAGGTCGACAATTCGATGCCCCAGGAAATATGCCTGATGCTGGACCGGAAACTCGGGATCTCGTCCAACATGCTGCACCGGGTCGCCCGTCCGGTCGGTATGGCGGACCTGTTCGAACTTACCGGGCTGAACAGGCCTGACCTCAAGGATCCGGGCTTTCTTCCCGGAACGCCGCACGGGCTCGACGATCCGAAAGGAATGTTTCCGCAGATCCGCAAAGGCGGCATCCTGCTCTTCCATCCGTACGAGAGTTTCAGCCCGGTAGTCAGTTTCCTGAAAGAGGCGGCGGTCGATCCCGGCGTCCTTGCAATCAAGATCACCCTGTACCGTGTCGGGAAGAACTCCCCGATTGTCGAAGCGCTCCTGGAAGCCCGGGAGAACGGGAAAGCGGTATCCGCGGTCATCGAGCTGAAAGCGAGGTTCGATGAAGAGAACAATATCGGGTGGGCACGGCAGCTCGAACGCGCCGGGGTCCATGTTGTGTACGGGGTCAAGGGGCTGAAAGTCCATGCCAAGGTCTGCATGGTTGTCAGGAAGGAGAAAGACGGTATCGTCAGGTACGTGCACATGGGCACCGGGAACTACAACGCGTCATCCGCCAGGATGTATACCGATCTCGGGTTCTTCACCTGCGATCCGGAGATCGGCGCCGATGTCGCCGACCTCTTCAACTCGCTCACCGGCTATTCGCGCATCGCCGGGTACCGGAAGCTCCTCGTGGCCCCGACAACGATCCGGAGCGGGATCCTTTCCCGGATCGAACGCGAGATAGAGCGGCAGCGGTCGCATGGCGACGGGTACATCGCGATGAAGATGAATGCGCTTGTCGACAAGGGGTGCATCCAGGCCCTGTACCGGGCATCGATGGAGGGCGTAAAGGTCGATCTCGTGGTACGCGGCATCTGCTGTATCAGGCCGCAGCTTCCTGACATGAGCGGAAACATCACGGTCCGGACGATTGTCGGGAGGTTCCTGGAGCATGCACGCATCTACTATTTCCGGAACGGCGGGAATTCGGAGATTTTCCTGGGCAGCGCAGACCTGATGCCCCGGAACCTGGACCGCAGGGTCGAGATCCTCTTCCCGGTCGAAAATCCCGATATCCAGGCTGCGATCATGGATGTCATCTTTGCAAAACAGATGGAAGACACCGTCAAAGCGAGGCTGATGCAGCCGAACGGCACGTACGTCCGGGTGACCCCGGACCCGGGTGATCCGCCGCTGAACTCCCAGGAGTGGTTCATCGAACACCGGGGGATCTGGCAGAAGCGCGGCGAAGGGGAGTCTGGGTGACCCGCGATCCGTTCGATCCCGGTTACTGCACGTACGGTGCGGCACGGATCCGCGAGCGGACTGCGCAGCTTGCGGCCGAGATCGAAGGCGTACGGAAAGCAGAGGATATCGAGGCGGTCCACCGGATGCGGGTCGCTTCCCGGAGAATCCGTGCAGCGCTCCCGCTCTTCTCCTGCTGCGTCCCAAAGAAAAAGTATGACCTCTGGACCCGGGAGATCCGGAAGATCACCCGGGCACTCGGGGCCGCGAGGGACAAGGACGTCCAGATAGAGTTCCTGAAAACGTACCGGAAACGGTTCGTCAGGAGAAAAGATGGGTCGCTCGCCGGTGCAACTTCTCCCCTGTTCCATACCCCGGAAAACGCCCTTCCCGATCAGATCGGGCAGGGTGCAGCCGCTGGTCCCGCATCGTTTTTCCCGCCCCGTTCCGAGTACGGGGTAGACTGCCTCCTGCTCCGGTACCGCCAGGTGCGCAGGGATCTCCAGGATCCGGTACGAAAAGAACTTATCCGTCTTGCCAGGAACAGGACGCTCGGGCAGATGGAGGATCATTTCCGAAATATCGAGATGAGTGCAGGGGCCCCGGGGAGCAGCGCTCACCCGCTCACCGGGTACCGCATGGCCTCCCGCCACATCGTCGCCCTGACAGAAGAACTCCGGGAGTGCTCGCAGTCCCTTGCCTATCCCGACCGGAAAGAAGACCACCACCGCATGAGGATCGTAGCGAAACGGCTCCGCTACACCATGGAACTGTACGGCGACCTGTATAAGGGCGGCCTGCGCCCCGAGATCCGGAAACTCCGGAAGCTCCAGGATTTCCTCGGGGAAATCCATGACTGCGATGTCTGGACAGAATCCCTGCCCCGGTTCCTTGAAGAAGAGGAGGAGCGGGCCCGGGCATATTTCGGCTCCGGGCAGTTCATCCGGCTCATTGAACCGGGAATTACCCGGCTGCTCAGGAACCGGGAAAACCAGCGGAACCGGCTTTTCGTGAAACTCGGGATCTCCTGGAAGAAACTGGAAGAGACCGGGTTCTGGGACAGGCTCCCCGCGATGGCGCAGCAGGCGCTTCTCGATGCGGAGAGGCAGGGCGCAGCTGCCACGGACCAGCCGGCATCCTCCGCTCTTCCCGCAGACCTGGCAGAGCAGGCACGATCTGTCCAGGCACGGTACCCGTTCGGCGGCGAACACAGCAGGGAAGTTGCCGATCTCGCGCTCTGGCTGTTCGACAACCTGCGCCCGCTGCACGGCCTCGGGGAGGAGAGCCGCACGCTTCTCGAATGCGCCGCGCTCCTGCATGATATCGGCTGGGTCACGGGAGGGAAAGGACACCACAGGACCTCGGCCCGGATGATCCTTGCGGAACCCGCCCTTTCCCTGGGAAACCGCGAGCGGCTGCTTGTCGCACTGATTGCCAGGGGCCACAGGGGCAGGTTTTCGGGATCCGGAATTCCGGGACGATCCCTCCCCCCGCAGGACCTCGCCGAAGCACGGGCCCTTGCCGCAATCCTGCGTATCGCGGACGGCCTTTCCGTCACCCGACAGAGAATCGTGAGGCCGGTCCGGTGCGATATCGGGGACGGCAGCGTCACCCTTGTCATCTCCGCACCGAAAGATCCGGCCCTTGAGATCGCGGCCGCCCTCAGGAAAGCGGATCTCTTCCGGGCATCGTTCTCGCGCAGCCTGCAGATTGTCAGGGAGGCGCCATCAGGATGAACGGGGAGCGGGTCGTCGCGTTCATCGATATCGGCACGAACTCGATCCGAATTCTCGTGGTCCGGCTGAACCCGAACCAGTCCTATACGATCCTCACCCGGCAGAAGCAGGTGGTACGGCTGGGAGAGGGGGAGTTCGAGACCGACGAGATCAGTTCCGATGCCATGGACCGGTCGGTCGTCGTTGCAAAGACGTTCACCGAACTCGCGAAGTCCTTCGGGGCCGGCGAGTTCATCGCGGTCGCAACCTCCGCAACCCGGGAAGCTGCGAACCAGGGCGTCTTTCTGGGCCGGCTCCGTCATGAAGCGGGTCTCGATGTACGGGTGATCTCGGGAAAGGAGGAAGCCCGGCTCATCTACATGGGGGTCGCAAGCGGCCTGCATCTCGGGGAAAACAGCGGTATTTTTATCGATATCGGGGGAGGGAGCACCGAGATTGTTATCGGCGACCAGAGGAATTACCGTCTTCTCGACAGCCTGAAGCTTGGCTCGATTCGGACCTCGAACCTGTTCTTTGCAAAGGATTTCACCGGGGCCGTCTCCCGCGAGCTGTACCAGAAGATGCAGAAGTATGTAAGGAACACGATAGTCCATACCACGAAAAAGGTCAGGTCCGAGAAATTCGCGATGGCGTTCGGGAGCTCCGGAACCATCCTGAACCTTGCCGAGATCGCGCAGCGGGCAGAGGGGAAAAAAGAGGATGCAGGAAACGGACTGACTCTTACCCAGCGGGATTTAAGGAAGACCATCGAGCGTCTCTCCTCGGTTCCCCTGGAGCAGCGGAAGAAGATCCCGGGAATCAACCCGGACCGGGCCGATATCATCCTGGGCGGCGCTGCAATCCTCGATACCCTGATGGAGGAGTTCAGGATAGACCGGATCTCGGTGACCCCCCGTGGTCTCCAGGAGGGACTTCTCATGGACTACCTCTCCCGGCTCAACGATTATCCGTTGTTCGGGGAACTCTCGGTCCGGGACCAGAGCGTCCTGCAGCTCGGGAGATCGTTCGGCATCAACGAGTTCCATGCACGGACCGTGACCCATCTTGCGCTGGAGCTCTTTGACTCGGCACGGGAATGGAAACTCCACAGCCTGGGGAAGTGGGAACGCGAGATGCTTGAATACGCGACATTCCTGCACGATATCGGATCGTTCATCTCCTACACCAACCACCATGCCCATTCCTATTACATCATCCGAAATACCGAGCTCCTCGGGTTCACGCAGCAGGAGATCGAGATCATGGCGAGTATCGCGCGGTACCACCGGAAAAAACATCCCCAGAAGAAACATCCGGAGATGAAGGAACTCGAAGATACTTCCCGGAAAATTGTCCAGGTACTCGCGATATTTTTACGCCTCGCCGAGAGCCTAGACCGGAGCCATGCGGCACTCGTCCGGCATGTCAGACTTGAGAAATCAGAAAAAAACGCATCGGATTCGATACGCCTGTATATCGAGACCTCGGGAGACTGTACGCTCGAGGTCTGGGGTGTTGAATCGGAGAGCAGGGCGTTTGAGAAAGTATTCGGAAAACCGCTTGAGATCCTGGTGACCGGGCCCTCGGAGGGACAGGAGTGTACCCCGTCCGGGGGATGACGTTATAATCCTTGGTGGGGATTCTATATGCAGGGGTTTGTACATGGCTGCCGATAATGCGGAAGACCTTATCCTGGACATCCTGATCCATGATATCAATAATGCAAACACTATCGCGCTCGGGTATGCGAGCATTCTTGAATCGAAGCTCACGGGAGAGGATCTCATGTTCCTGGAAAGCCTGGCGAGCGGCGTCCAGCAGAGTGCCGGGCTCATAAAGAATGCCCAGACCATACGCAAGGTACAGAAATCGTCCCCCGACCTTGTGAAAATCAGCCTGGCAAACGCGATGAAGAGTGCCGGGACCGGAATGTCCGGAATTGCCATCGAGGTGTCCGGTGATGTGGGCATGGTTTTGGCCGACGAGTACCTTGACGAACTGTTCCGGGTGATCCTGGAAAACGTGAAAAAGCATGCCGGGAAAGATGCAAAGATAGCGATACGGGTCGCGGAGAAAGGGGATTATTACGAGGTTTCTGTGGAAGATACGGGTCCCGGCATATCGGATATCCTCAAGGAAGGTATCTTCAACCGGCTGGACCGGAATGCCCAGAAGAAGAGCAGGAAAGGGCTGGGCCTTGTCCTTGCACGCCTGATCGTCGACCGGTATGGGGGAACCATCCGGGCAGAGGACCGGGTGCCCGGAAAGCAGGGCGAAGGCGCTGCCATCCGGTTTACCCTGAAGAAAGCCCCGAACTGATCTCTTTTTTTCCGGTTTTCCGTACCGCTTCCTCGGCTTCCTTTCGGATCCGGTCATCGGTTTCCGAGAGGAAGGAGAGAAGGATCTCCCCGAGATGCAGGTCGCCGGTCTCTCCGAGCGCCCAGATCGCAGCGCGGCGTTCGGCCTGCGTCGCATTCCCGTTTTCCAGAAGATCCCTGAGGACCGGGACCGCATCCCGGTTTCCGGAAGTACCTAGAAGAAGCGCAATCCGCCATATGGCGCCATCCGGATCGCCCGGGGATCGTTCCCGGAGTGCGCAGACCAGCTGGTTCCCGGCATTCTCCCCCCGTTCCTGGAGCGCTTCGAATGCCGTATACCGGACCTCCCAGTTCCCGTTCTCCAGTGCATGGATCAGGATACCGGTCTCACCGGGATCGGCCCGGTCCCGCAGGCTTCGCAGGAAGGCGAGTTTTCCCGGAACGTCGCTGCCTGCAAGGATTTCAGCGGATTCAGCGATATCTGCCCTGACCCGCGCCTGCACATCCCTTCCCGGAATTTCCCGTTTTCCTGCCGGATTCCCCTGGGATCCGGCTGCTTTTGCTTCCGCTTCAGGAAGGTTTCCGGCATCGGCGAGGCCGAGGGCAACCGCCCAGCCGGTTACGGCCCAGGATGCCGCGTTTTCTTCGAAGGCGCAGCGCTCTTCCAGCCGGCGGGCGAGAATCTGGCAGAGGATCGCTGGGGATGTCCGCCCGTATCCAGCCAGGAGATCCTGGGGAACCTGGTTCCGAAGAGCGCTGATCAGCACGAAGACTTCCTTTGTATATTCCCCGCAGGTGTCCCTGAGGAGGCCTTCGCACCGGACCGGATCCCGGATGAGACCGGTGCCGTATTTCCGGATGAAACCGAGGAGAACGTCGTGGGGTGCGCTTTCCATTATGCCTGCTCCTGGTCCTGCTGTATGCTGACCCGGATCCCGGCAATCGTGAGCACCGTGCCGTTATGCAGGGGCACCGCTTTTCCCGGCAGGACTTCCGTTTCCGTCCCGTCCGGGAATTCCGCCTGCCAGGTTTCCCGGGACAGGTTCCGGATCCCGGCGCTTCCGGGAATTGCCGGATGCGGGACGACTTCGGCGATAACGGTTCCGAGATCCTCCTCCGGGGCGAACGGCCGGATGTGCCGGACGAAAATCCGGGTCCCGACATTCAGGGCAATCGTGTACAGGCCGGATGTCCTCGTGATGGCGAGCTGGGGCGGGTACCGGAGGGGTCGGCCGCAGTGCCAGCAGGAGGGATCGGGGCCGTCCCAGACCAGGAAGTTCTCGGCACGGCAGGACGTGCAGGAGAAGATCCGGTCCCTGAGCTGGAGGAAGAGGCGCTGCCATTCGCCTTCCGTGACCCGGGCAGAGGGGTTCCGGAGCCCTTCACCGAATGCCCGGAGGAAGAGCGCTTTTGCAGCGGCGGGGAGGAACGCCCAGCGCTCCCGGGCGATGGCGTAATCGGGATCGTCCGGAAGCCGGTTCCGGGTGTCCGCCGGATCGAAGATGAAGACCGGATCCTCGCCGTACACTTTCTTCTTTGCGGGGATGTCCCAGCACCGGAAGCTGTACTCCATCTCGCCGTGGAACGGGTGGTGCCAGCACCAGAGGTAAAAGAGGAGTACCGCTAGGGAATGGAGGTCGGTTTCGGTCGAGGGATCGGAGTCTCCCCTGATGATCTCGGGGGCCATGTATTCCATCGTGCCCCAGACCTGGCACCGGGATTCGCGGTTCACGCCGACGTTGTCGTTGTCCCCGATCAGGACGTCGCCGGTTTTCGGGTCGAAGACAAGGTTTCCTGCGGAGATGTCCCGGTAGCAGTGGCCGGAGAGGTGGAGGGCACGGTAGCTGTTCGCGAGCTGGTACGAGATCCCGCAGAGGGCCGAGAAGTTCGGGACCGGTTTTATATGGGCCCAGACTTCGCCGAGGTCCGCGTACCGGTCCATGTCCACGTACATCATCAGGTACCCGAACCCTTTTGCCCCTTCGGATGTGACAAGGTCCAGGGGCCAGATGAACCTTCGTCCTGCCGCCCCTTTCGGGGGACCCGTGGTCACCAGGTACCGGATGGCCTTTCTCTGATCGTCCGTTGCCTGCTCGGGTTTGTACCATTTCACCGCGTACTTCCCGTGTTCCGCTTCCGCGAGGTAGACTTCCCCCTGGGTGCCTTCGCCGAGTTTCCGGATTACCCGGAGCGGGAGCCCGAGCGTCTCTGCCTTCAGGCGCTGGTTGACGGCGAGCGGCATATCAGGCGTCCTCCTCCCAGATGGAGCCCATCTCCGTATCTTTTTCGTCCTGCGGATCCGGTTCCTGTTCCGGAGCAGGGAGAGACGCGGGAGCTGCTGCCGGGGCAGGTTCCGGGACCGGGTTGATCCTGACAACGGCGAGCGTCATGTCGTCGCCGCTTCCGGTCCGGGAGTACTGGTCCAGCCAGGCCGGAACCTGGGCTGCGATCTCCCCCACGCCGAAATTCCGTATGCGGTCGAGGAGGCTTTCGATAAACCGCGAATATTCCGTTTCGTCTTCATCGCCGAACGAGTCGGGGAGGCCGTCCGTTGCAAGGACGAGTGCTGCCCCTTCGTCCCTGGTGAATGAACCGGTCTGCCAGAGCAGGTGGGCGTCCCGGGCTGCGAGTGAGTGGGTCGCTTTCCCGATTATCGTTGGGTCGGGCTGGAAGGGCGCGATGATCCCGCCCGCGGGCCTGACGATCCGGAGGGCGCCGTCGCCGATCTGGCCGAGCAGGATCTCATCTTCGGTGACAAGGGCCGCAGTGAGGGTCGTCCCGTACCGGGCGCAGAGTGAGGGATCGTCCGGGTCGCTCCCTGGCTCTTCCCCCAGGGAAACCCGGTCTTCGGCCACGTACGAGCGCCACCTGCGGGTGACCCTGCGGGGGAAATCTGCCCGGAACCCGGACCTGATGAGGGCCGGGGAGTCCGCGTGGGCATAGGCCTGGAAGAACGCGACGAGTTCATCGAGCCCGGCCCGGACCGCGAGGCCCGCTCCCGTACCGGACCGGTCGCACGCGGGATCGCCGTGGCCGTCTGCGACCGCGACCGCGATGCAGGGCCGGGCGGCGATCGTTCCGGACCAGATGGCGAACGCGTCCTGGCAGGGGGTCCCGGCCAGTTCGTGCTGCGCACCCCTGCGGCTCGCCCCGAAAGCCCAGCCCAGGGTTGCGGCGCCGGTAAAAAGGAAGTCGTTCCCGACCGTCATAGGATCAGAAAAGGTCCGTGCTGGAGGTGATGACCGGCGGGGGCGATTCGATGGCTACGTTCGATTCCTCTGCCGCCCCTGCATCCCGGCTCCGTCCCCGGGAGGATGCGACGGATGCGGATACCGAGGCCCACCTGATGTACCCGAGGAGCTCTTCGGGCGTGTGGGCTTTTAGGAGGCCGACATTGTTCTGGTTCACGAACTTGAGGAGCTCGGCCTCGTTGTAATCGGACTCGTCCCCGATGGCGATTGCGAGCCTGACCGCCTTTATCCCCCAGGGAAGTTTGTTCAGTTCCGCGATCGCGGCATCGTACTCATCGGATGGATCGGTGCAGAACCCGTCCGAGATGAGGATGCAGACCGGGGGAAGGCCGCGCCGGGGCATCTTCTCTATCGAGAGTTCGCCCGCAAGGAGCCGGAGGGCTTTTGCGGTCGAGGTGAGCCCTTCGGTCTCGAGTTCCTCCCAGGTGAAGTCGTCGATCCCGACCGGTTCCGGGCCGATGTGCCACGCGGCATCGTCCGAGAACCGGATGGCCCGCATCACGATCTCGACCTGCGGGTAGGAGGCGACCGCTTTCCGGATCTCCGGGACCGCCTCCCGTATCGCCTGGTTCAGCGCCGCGATCTTTTTGCCCCGCATGGACTCGCTGCAGTCCGCAAGCCAGAAGAAGTGGAGTTTTTTCCTGGCAACCTGCCCGTCTGGTATCGGTATTTCGTCCGGTATGTTCCCGCCTCCCTCGTTCTCATAGTGTGTCGGCGGGAGGGAATATAAGGGTTGAGGGGGGATTGGGTGGAATTGCAGGGTTGGAATACAAGATGAGTTTTTACCTAACAGAGTCGATTCAAAAAATTATTTCGCTTCAAAACACTGTTTGCATAAATTTTTCTTCTTTATAATTCCGGTTTTTTTAACGCAGGAAGGGCAACCGATAATTCCACATTTTTCGCAAGTGTGCAAATGAATTTTCCCAATGATTTTTTTACAGATTGGACATTCCGTCAAACAATTTTTACATACAAATGATTGAGGGTTACCAGACACTTGAATTACATCATCCTTACAGAAGAGCTGCCCACAAGAATAGCATTGTATGGAATGATCTTTACAAACCCATCTCTTGCAGATCGGACATTGATCGATATGCTCCTCACAATAGGCTTTTCCACATATTTCACAAACCGCCACAGTTTTCTTTTTTATAGTCAATGCACCCAGTTTGAAATGCAGAGGACAATAATTGATTGTATCTTCAAGAATGGTTCCTGAGTGAGCAAGAATTTCCCTGGTGAATTTTGTTCCAAACGAGGAAAAGTGAATCAACCATTTTGGAACATAGACAAGTTCTCCTCCTGTCAATTGGATGTGTTTATCGGTTGGAACGAAATGTATTGATTCATCGTAGGGATATCCATTGTCATCTTGGCATTCATATTGAATTCGTTGGGTATTTTTTCTGACAATATATGTTTTAGCCGTTCGACCGGCTCCCTGTTTGGTATAAATTTCTTTTGAGAATAGCTACATACCCTCATTTTTCTTTTGAAGACCGATGGTCTCGATCAACGAGTCAATTTGGATCCGCGAGATTGATCTGACCCTTCTTATCCTCATCTTTGAGAACTGTTCTGAACCGGTTACTGAACAGGATGGACTTTCTGAACGGTGACGAGATTAAACAGGTTATACGAGAAACAGGCGAAGAGATTT
>Ga0209749_1000404_pt1 | contig 62199 bp, 48 predicted proteins | sample EPASupsiteSAE347_FD_187267 | JGI IMG/M metagenome (GOLD analysis project Ga0209749, IMG submission 187267) | Bioremediated contaminated groundwater from EPA Superfund site, New Mexico - Sample SAE3-47 (SPAdes) (version 2) | ecosystem: Environmental > Aquatic > Deep subsurface > Groundwater >... | reverse complement strand
AGTTTCCTCATCTGTTTTTGGGTAATTGCCATATCCTTGGTCCTCCTTGGATATGGCATCTTATTTGCCCCTCACTGATGGGGAATTATAATTGTCGTCGGTGGGGAATTATAGTTGTCGCCGCGCAACTGCCCGCAGAATGCCGTTTAACGTGCCTACGCGTAAGTTACGATGGTCGGGAACAGCCAGACGATGATGAGATGGTTCTTCTGTTTCAAGAATAATGTGACTGCCAACCTGATGGATTTCTTTGTAGCCCCAACTCCGGCACAGCGCCTTGACCAACTCCCAGCCACTAAGTGGATCACCAAAAACAAGAGAAAATTTAATAGATGGATTAACTCCGTTTTTACTGGCAGTATTGAAAATACCAGTTAATCAAAGGATACCCTTTTAACACCCACCCCTTAACCACCCCGTCGGGCAATGGTCCCGGATCGGGCACAATTGCCGACGAGTTCCCATACATTGCGGAACTGGAATAAATCGCCAAAGGAGTCATAGGAGACGAAAAGGTACCTAATAATATCAATGCGTTCTCATTTCCAGGGGCCTCAAATGTCAAAAATTGCGGCGCCGGACCTTCTCCTTCTTTTATAACGTGCCCATATAAATCTATTGTGTAACTAATATTCGCTGATGCTGGCGCATAAAACTGGGCATAATTGCGCACCTTTTCCATTGTCCACGGCCCCGACGCATAATTATCCACCCATGCCGCGGCAATACCCATATCAAACGGACTGGTCCTCCAACTTGCTGACTCCCAACCAGCCGCACATTCCGCGTATGTTCCACCACTTGATCCAAATCTGTTGTTTGGATTAGTTGACGGTGCCATGACACCAAGCGTTTCTCGCATCACATTTAGCACATTATACCTCTCCCTCAAGCTCACTTCATATATCCGCCACGGATTATCGCCGTAGACCGGCGGATTGTTGTCCATTGCCGGTGTGGCGGTAAATTTGTTTATATGATCGCCGATCCATAGTTCCGCCCAGACGCCGCCCACCGACAGCATTGCGATATTTGTCGTCCCGTTATAGACCGTATCCGGGTTTGCGTAATACGGCACAAGCGATTTTATCTTGGCTGCCATTGTCCCCATTGCGTTCTGATCAAGATACCAACCGGTAGAATTGGTCTTAACGAACGGGGGGCTGACCTGAGCCGCCTGGCAACGCTCATTCACGCCAAGCATGCACTCCTTGCCCAATATCACTATCCCGCTCAGATCATACACCGTTGGCCGATTCGGATATGATTCGGCAAATCCAATACGGCCAGATGCTAAAATCCAAACCGCGAAACTTAAGATTATTGCCCGCGCCACGTCATCCATCGGTTGACGGATAAGTGGCCACTTGCCGCTTTGCGGCGACGTGGAAACACGCCAAAACGCGCTAAATAAAGGCAAATATTTTCCGCAATTTGTCTTCCGCGTCAAACGCGGAATAAAACTTGCGTAAAAGACGTTTTCACTTCGTGATATTATTTTATTCATTTTTTTCGCGACCTTTAGCTTGTGATCTCTTCTCTTATCGCCATTTGCCGGAATTACGGCTCACGGACTTCTTCGCCGGATTTTAAGTTCTTGAACAGGTTCTTGTTCGGATCAAATTCCAGGTTCCGGTCGTTTGGAGTAGGATTCAGGTAGTACCTAAAGCTTAATTTACCTCTGTCAAAATCCTCAAAGTCACCATGAATTTTGCCGTATAATGCGCTGACAATGTTGCCGTTTTCGTCTTTCTTTGTTCGCACACGGAAAAGATAATTCTGGTCTTCACGAACATCCGAAAAAGATGGCTTACCATCTTCGCGATATTTACGTTTCACTACATTCATAAGATATCCACCCTCTGGTGCTACCGCCGGCAATCGCAACTCACTCCTCCCATTCCGCGGCGGAACTAGTATTGATTGGATTCCATCGCCGGCGTTGGAAAAACTGATAGTCAATGTCGTATCATGGATTTGAAACCCGCTCTTTGTTTTACCGCCCAATTTCCTTTCCAACTTGAAAATCAAATCAGAAACTTCGCCTTTCCCATACGGCGCCACCCAGTCGCTTTTTTCAAGATCAAACCCTATGTTTTGATCTACTGCCGGAATCATCAGGTCGTAAACCCACCGCGCATACATTGGAATCGGATTGCCGATCTTTTTCAACACAACCTCAAGCGTGGGATTCCATGGCTGCCATTGTTGCATAATAACGCCAACAATATTAGTAAAGTGGAGTTTATATCCGCTACTCCAGTAGTAACCATCCTTACCGACCGCAACACCTGCCTCCTCTTGACAACTTTCCTTGACAACACATAGACCTTTCTCATCTGTCTTTCCTTTCCAAATTCTCTCTTTACCACCACCCCAACCCCAACCCGGTTTGATGGACTCAACAAAACCGGCATCAACTACTGCGTTGGAAACAACTGCGCCTGATTGATCGGTTACTCTAACAGTGAACATAGCAACTGGTTCTCCAAGCGCGTTCAAGGAAAGAATACAGCAAACAATAAAAACTATCGTCTTCGTTAGAAAGTTCATCATAGTCCTCCATCTTTTATGATCTCATTAAATATTTTTGAATTATAAGGATAGGCAACATTTTTAATATCACTGTGTCGCCAGTCATTATCACTTCGCGGCCAACCTGACGGGTAGGTTCCTCGTCGATAGTTCATATAATCTTTATTTGCATTCCCAAACCCCTCTAACGGATTTCTTCCCATCGGATTAGATAGAGCCGGAATAGCGTCGGAAAGGAGTTGCCGGCGTGTTTCAGGCTGTTGCGCAACAGTGTTTCCATTTGTGCCATAAAGAGCAGTATCAAAAAAATAATCAAAGAACGAATTTGTCCGAATATTCTCGTCCGGCAAGGCATTGGCTTGCTCAGTTGTAAGACCGTCATACGCACCGCTAAATCCCCACCCGGCCTCTGCGTTACCCGGAGCAAGCCACATAAATGTTGTGCCCTTTCGCATTTCCTGACAAGCCCATGCTTGAACCCGGCCAATCGCAGGAACAGAACCATCCGCATTTGCCAGCACATCCTCCGTTGAGGAATAATAGTTATAGACTCCCGATATACCCTGAAAACGATCGCGCCAGGTCAAAGCGTGTCTCCCATCCGCGCTGTCAAAAAGTTGATACCATTCAGCCGCCCATAGGCGATTGCTGTAATTCTGCCAGTCGGGATGACGCATATCATTAATATTAAGCGCATCCGGGTCATATGCTTCCCTAGCCACGGCCGCATTGAGCATAAAGTAGGCGCTCACGTTCAGGCCATAGTCTTTGATCGCGCTGGAGACCACCATATTTCCTAAACTGTGCGCGGCAATATATTTTTGTCCCGGCAACCCATTGATTGCCGCCACCAGGCCAGATGACGTCTCAAATGCGTTCACCACGTTGGCGTAATAATCCAGCGTGGAACCCCCGACAAAAGGTATCCAGTCCGAGATTTGTCCTTCATTTCCATACCACGTCACCGCCGTGAACATCGCCCGCGAGCCGGATTGATACAGACGTTTGAACATTTCCGAATTCCATGCACGGGCACCTTCTTCATGCACGCTGTATCCATGAACAAAGATAAATTGTTTACCGTTGCAAAGTGTATCCGGATAATTTTGGGGTTGACCAATATCAGTGGCACGCGTCATGCTCCCGCCGGCCACCGGACGCAGATTTACCCACCGATACATCTTTTCAACACCGTTAATGCTGATCGGCAGTTCCTGCTCAAAGATTTTATGGTCGTTGCTCCATATTTCCAGGACCAATGGAGCGGTGGTTACCCCCGCCCCCTCTATCATCAATACACCCTTGTTTTCATCATTGACTATCTTGTTCAAAAAGGTTTCCGATAGCGCAACGCCGTCACCAGTAATCGCCACGGTATCTGCTTCGTAAGCGTTCTTGTTGAACGCTGCCCCGTATACAGCTGACTCCGTCGTAAGGAAATTACCCGCCTGGTCCTTCGTCAGATCGGTATAGACAAACCTCAGAGCGCCGCTGGCCTGCCGGAGTTTGTATTGAACGGTTTCGCTCGGCGGAAAAATATTCAGCGTCGCGTGCAAGTCCAGCCAGACCGGGAAAAAGTCCTCAAGATCGCTCCGGCCGTCCACATGATCGTTATTGCAGTTCGCGCTGACGCCGCTTCTACCCGGCAGATCGCTGTCGCCATCCGCTATATCCCCAGTGTCCGCATCATCATTGATCCAGAACCGGAAGGGCCCGTTCGTTGTAATCTGGGATCTGTCAACCTCATCAATCACCCGGTCGTGATTGAAGTCAGGGATCAGATCAGCCTTGATCACCGTCACCGTGCAAGTGTCAAAGCAATTGGTCAATGCGGTTGCATAGGCTTTGACAATATAATTGGTCGAAACTCCCCCGGCATTGATCACAACGCTCGTGCCGGACGAAGCCCCCTGAATATTCGCCCCGTTCGGCAATACCGGATTGATTTCCCATTGCGCGTCAGGAGTGCTATCCGGGGTAAGATGCAATGTAACCGTGTTGCTCACACCGACATAAGCATTCGTCTCCAAAATATCAATTTTTACCACCGTCAAATCCACCTGATCATAAAAATTGGTATTATCCACTGATGTGGCGCGGACTTTGTAATTCGTCCCTACATCGCGGGGAGTTACGCCGGCAAAATGCCAATCATTGGAGACCTGAATTACTGCGCCGCTGGTCAAGCCATCAGGAATTAGTGCCCATGTTACCCCGTTAGGAATATTGGTGCCAGTCACTGTATATTGTATCGTTGTGCTACTACCAACAGCCACCACTGTATCCCGCGGCGTAATCCAGATATCGGGAATGCTCAACTCATAGAAGACGTTGGAGATATCAACCTGATATTCTTTTTCCTCGCCTTTGAGATTAATGCCCGGATTGTTATTTGTGGCCGCGTCCAGATGCGGACCGATATCTACCACGTTTGACATGGGCAGATAATCCCCAAGACTCCCCACCATCACGTTTGTGATCGCCACCGGCACGCCATTGCTGTTCGAAGCCCGCCACCAAGCCGAAGTTGACGATTGAAACGCAATCCGATTCTGCAGAACCCACAAATACGCTCCCCATCCTGCGTCCGTATTCTGCATTCCACGCACCCAGCCCACGTTGTCAAATGTCTTGCCCGGATAATTTACAGGCGTACCGTTATAGGCCACGACCGCATCCCAAGCCGCCTCTGGGTCATCGTAGCAAACGTCTATGGCCGTCTGCTTTTCAATAGCATAAGTGCCGGCAGTATCAAGCTTGATTGCGCCGGGCACAATATCCGTCAATTTATCGGATTCTTCGTTCAACTGAACTTCGGTCGGAATCCCCTGAAGATCAAATTGCACCGAGGAAAATGACCGGTTGAGATGGTAATATGGCGTCTGGGCAAGAAGAAATGAAGAATGCAGAATGAAGAATGCAGAAACAACGAAACGCAAAGAAGGAAAGAATATTGCCCGCGAAACACCCGCCTTCGCTAAAGCTACGCCGGGCAGGCGCCAATTGACGCTAAATAAGCAGTTTTTCATTTTCAAAAAATTCGCGTTCATTCGTGTAAGCGGGCAATATCTTCTCTTTTCGCGGGCTATTCCACTTTATAAAATTTCCCTGACAATGCATTCAGCGCATCCCGCATATCAATCAAATCAGCCTGTGAGCCGGGGGTATTTGTGAATGCCGGCGCAGTCCCATAGAAAAGCTTATAGTGCCGGATGATCTTCTGCCTGGCAGCTTCCCGCACTATCGTCGTATTCGCATCGTTCCCATTCAACGGGTCATAGCCATGCCCCACTTCCCACCCGTCCGAAAGTCCATCGCCGTCCGTATCCGGATTCAGAGGGTTGAGGCCATGGGATACTTCGTATCCATCGGATAATCCATCGCCATCCGTATCGGCGTTATGCGGGTCGGTCCCATGCTGATATTCCTGTAGATTGGTCAAACCGTCATTGTCAGGATCGCCGTTTGCGTCGTTCACCAACGGATTAAGTCCATGATCCACTTCCCACCCGTCCGGCATTCCATCGCCATCCGTATCGGCGTTATGCGGGTCGGTCCCATGCTGATATTCCTGCAGATTGGTTAAACCATCATTGTCGGGATCCAAAGACGCGTCATTCACCAGCGGATTCAAACCATGCGTCATTTCCCACCAATCCGGCATGCCGTCGCCATCCGTGTCCGGATCCGATAACACTATATTTACATTGTTCACTTTCGCGGCCAAATACACGGGATTCGTGACCGAATCCCCCTGCGCCTCCCAGAAGTCATGGGAACCGTTCCCGTTGGAATCGCGCCATGCTTTGACCCAATAAGTTTTCAAGGCGGGGACATTGGTGAAGGCGAAGACGCCGGGTGAACTCAATGTGTTGGTTTCCAGAATGCCGCCATCGGCATTCGTTGAAAGCACCACGCAGATTGTTCCGGTCTGTGGGCCGGTATAATTCAGTGAACCTGAAACCACGGCACACGGAATGGATAAAGCCGAAGCTGGATCGCTTCCCCAGTCAACCTCAATTTTATCGGCATAACCATCCCCGTCCGTGTCCACATTCAACGGATTTGTGCCATGCACCACTTCCCACCCATCTGACAACCCATCACCATCCGTGTCGGGATTCAGGGGGTCCGTGCCGTGTGCCACTTCCCAGCCATCTGACAACCCATCGCCATCCGTGTCGGGATTCAACGGATTTGTGCCGTGCGCCACTTCATCCCCGTCGTTGAGTCCGTCGCCGTCCGTATCGGGATTATGCGGGTCGGTACTGTGCTGATATTCCTGAAGATTGGTCAACCCGTCATGATCGGGGTCATCGCCGGCGCCATAAGCCAAAGTGCCAAACCAGCGCAGTTCCCACCAGTCCGGAAGCCCGTCGTTATCCGAATCAACAGCATCCACATCTTCCGGCTGAGTGTACGATAATGTCAAATGGTCGGCGTAACCATATTCCCCTTGTATCGTCATGGCCGTGAACTGATTCCCGGCGGAAGCCGAAAAGCCCAGATTGCTTGCCACCATCACGCCATTCAAAAACACCTGCCAGCGCCGCGTCTCATAATCAAGCTTTGCCACCACCCGCACCCATTGTGAAGCCGCAAACGGAACATGATTCGTCAATGTTACCCAACTTCCATTAGTCCCAGCCAGGCCATTGAACACCACCAGCCGGCCGCTCCCATTAAAGAACCATCCGGCCGCCCAATCAATTGTTCCGGTTGGCGCCGCCATATATGCATCCGTCCGTTGGGCCGCCTCCACCCAGACGGTCTGGTTGGAGGACACAAACAAATGCCGGACCTGCGCCTTTATCTCGGCATTATTTGACAAAGACAGTGCCTGGGCGCCTTCATACACCAGGTTTGTCTGCACAAACGCGCCTCCGTTTGTCGGCGAGACTTCCCACCCATGCTGTCCCTGGATTGCGCCAGTGTACACCGTATTTGATATTTCAAAGCCTTCCACAAACGGCAAACGGGCATATACATTGGAACCCAGCGGGTCCTTGCCATACCGCATCTCATCCCAATCGCTCATTCCGTCCCCATCTGTGTCCGCATTATTCGGATTCGTGCCGTACTGATATTCCTGAAGATTAGTCAGTCCGTCATTGTCCGGGTCATCACTGGCGCCATTTGCCAATGAAGAAAACCATTTAATTTCCCACCAGTCCGGCAACCCGTCGGCATCCGTATCGGCGTCTGAAAGCGTAATATTGGCGTTGGTCACATTCGCATTCAGATAGACGGGATTGACTGCGGACGCCCCCTGCGCCTCCCAGAAATCGTTGGAACCGTCCGCGTTGGAATCGCGCCAGGCTTTGACCCAGTAAGTTTTCAGGGCGGGGACATTGGTAAAGGCGAAGGCGCCGGGCGAACTCAATGGGCGGGTTTCCAGAATGCCGCCATTGACATTCGTTGAAAGCGCCACATAGATCGCCCCAGTCTGCGGACCGGTATAAGTCAGCACGCCTGAAATCGCGCGGCATGGGAATGACGAGGCTGAAAGTGGGTCGGTTCCCCATTGTACTTCAATACCATCGGAGTAACCATCACCGTCCGTGTCAGCTTTCAAAGGATCGGTGCCGTGGGCCACTTCATAGCCGTCAGAAAGCCCGTCACCATCCGTATCCGCAACCAAAGGATTTGTGCCGTGCGCCACTTCATAACCGTCGTTGAGCCCGTCACCGTCCGTATCGGGATTATGCGGATCGGTCCCGTGTTGATACTCCTGGAGATTGGTAAGGCCGTCGTTGTCCGCGTCTAAATTGGCGTCGCTGGGATTCAATGGATTAAAGCCGTGATCAATTTCCCACTTATCCGGCATACCGTCGCCGTCTGTGTCCGCATTATGCGGATCGGTCCCATGCTGATATTCCTGCAGATTGGTCAACCCATCACCGTCCGGATCCTGGTTCGCGTCCGAAGGATCATACGGATTCAATCCATGCGCCACTTCCCACCAGTCCGGCATACCGTCGTTATCCGAATCAGCATCTTCCGGCAGTGTTAACGACAATATTACATTATCCGAGTAACCGTACTGTCCATCTATTGTCATGGCCGTGAACCGATTTCCGGCGGAAGGTGAAAAGCCAAGATTATCCGCCACCATTGCCCCGTTCAAAAACACCTGCCAGCGCCGCGTTCCATAATCAAGTTTTGCCGTCACCTTCACCCATTGTGAAGCCGCAAACGGAACATGATTTGTCAGGGTAACCCATGCTCCGTTTGTCCCAGCCAGGCCGTTGAACACCACCAGCCGGCCGCTCCCATTAAAGAACCATCCTGCCGCCCAATCAATCGTTCCGGTCGGCGCCGCCATATAAGCATCTGTCCGTTGGGCCGCCGACACCCAGACAATCTGGTTCGTACACACAAATAGATGCCGCACCTGCGCGTTCACCGTTTCCACTTGATTTGACAGGAACAGCGACCGGACGCCTTCATACACCATGTTCGTCTGCGCAGAGGCCCCGTTCGTCGGCCATGCCTCCCATCCATTCTGTCCGTGGATTGCTCCAAGCTGGACCGTATTCGTTTCAAATCCTTCCCAGAACGGCACGTTGGCATACATGTTCGACACAACCGGGTCCTTCCCATACCGCAATTCGTCGCCATCTCTCATTCCGTCCCCATCCGTATCCGCATTATCTGGATTCGTGCCGTACTGGTATTCCTGCAGGTTCGTCAGGCCGTCATTGTCCGGGTCATCACTGGCGCCATTCGCCAGGGAAGAAAACCATTTCATTTCCCACCAGTCAGGAAGCCCGTCGGTATCCGTATCCGGGTCTGAAAGCGTAACATTGGCGTTGGTCACATTCGCATTCAGATAGACGGGATTGACTGCGGACGCCCCCTGCGCCTCCCAGAAATTATTGGAGCCGTCCGCATTGGAATCACGCCAGGCTTTGACCCAGTAAGTTTTCAGGGCGGGGACATTGGTAAAGGCGAATGCGCCGGGAGAACTCAATGTACGGGTTTCCAGAACGCCGCCATTAACATTCGTTGAAAGCGCCACATAGATCGCCCCAGTCTGCGGACCGGTATAAGTTATAGCGCCGGAAATCGCGCGGCACGGAATGGACGATGCTGAAAGCGGGTCGGTTCCCCATTGTACTTCAATACCATCGGAGTAACCATCACCGTCCGTGTCAGCTTTCAAAGGATCTGTGCCGTGGGCCACTTCATAGCCGTCAGAAAGCCCGTCACCATCCGTATCCGCAACCAAAGGATTTGTGCCGCGCGCCACTTCATCCCCATCGTTGAGTCCGTCGTTGTCCGTATCGGGATTATGCGGGTCGGTCCCGTGTTGATACTCCTGGAGATTGGTAAGGCCGTCGTTGTCCGGATCCAGGGCGGCATCATTCACCAGCGGATTAAGTCCATGATCCAATTCCCACTTATCCGGCATGCCGTCGCCGTCGGTATCGGCGTTTCGGGGGTCGGTCCCATATTGATATTCCTGCAGATTGGTCAATCCATCGCCATCCGCATCCTGGTTAGCGTCCGAAGGATTATACGGATTTAATCCATGCGCCACTTCCCACACATCCGGCATGCCGTCGTTATCCGAATCAGCATTCTCCGGCGGCGTTAACGACAATATTACATGGTCGGCGTAACCATATTCCCCTTGTATCGTCATGGCCGTGAATTGATTCCCGGCGGAAGCCGAAAATCCCAGGTTGCTTGCCACCATCACGCCATTCAAAAACACCTGCCAGCGCCGCGTCTCATAATCAAGTTTTGCCGCCACCCGCACCCATTGCGAAGCCGCAAACGGAACATGATTTGTCAGGGTAACCCATGCTCCGTTTGTCCCAGCCAGGCCGTTGAACACCACCAGTTGGCCGCTCCCATTGAAGAACCATCCGGCCGCCCAATCAATCGTCCCGGTCGGCGCCGCCATATATGCATCCGTCCGTTGGGCCGCCTCCACCCAGACGGTCTGGTTGGAGGACACAAACAAATGCCGGACCTGCGCCTTTATCTCGGCATTATTTGACAAAGACAGCGCCTGGGCGCCTTCATACACCAGGTTTGTCTGCACAAACGCGCCTCCGTTTGTCGGCAAGACTTCCCACCCATGTTGTCCCCGGATTGCGCCAGTGTAGACCGTATTTGATATTTCAAAGCCTTCCACAAACGGCAAACGGGCATATACATTGGAACCCAGGGGGTCCTTGCCATACCGCATCTCATCCCAATCGCTCATTCCGTCACCGTCCGTATCGGCTTTCAATGGATCCGTGCCGTGCATAACTTCCCACCCATCCGAAAGGCCGTCGCCATCCGTGTCCGGATTATACGGGTCGGTGCCGTATCTGATTTCATCCTCATCTGACAATCCGTCGTGGTCCGAATCCAGTTTGATTTCGCTGAGATTAAAACTGAAGACGTATTTTACCTGGCCGATATTGGCGATGGCGTAGTCGTTGGTCCTGGGTTTTCCCGACCAGGGGTAGCGGCCCGTCATGCCCGCCGGCATGGCATTATTGGTCAGGTTAAGCTCGTAGAGCCGCTCATAGAAGGGATAGGCGACATATTTTACCTGGCCGATATTGGCCGCCAGGTTGTTGTTGGCAAGTGAAAATGAATTGATAACGGCGGTAACGCCGGCGCCGGCGCCGCATTTCTCATCCAGTTCAAGATAGGCGTTCAATGCCATCCATTTTATCTGTCCCTGAGTGACAGGGGCGTAGTCGTTGGCGGGCAGGTTGGTATCAATTACGCCGCGGGTTTGCCACCAGGCAGGCGCCTGGGCGAAAAGAAATGAAGAATGCAGAATGAGGAATGCAGAAACCAAGAAACGTAAAGAAGGTAAGAATATTGCCCGCGAAACACCCGTCTTCGCTAAAGCTACGCCGGACAGGCGCGAAAAAACGCGAAAAGGAATCTTTCCCGCAATTTTATCCGCGCAAAGAGCGGATAAAATTGCGGGAAACCATTCGTCTTTTTTATCTTCCACTTTAGCGTCCTTTCGCGTGTTTCACGGGCTAAACCTTCGCCTTACCTATTCGTAAAGACTCCCATGACAAGATCGCCCTGGGGAAGGACAAAATTCGTGCTCAAAGCGCCGACCTGATCGGCGGTGATGCCGGTCAATCTGGATCCGTTGCCATTTGTCGCCAATGCCCCCGCCACCTGCGCCACCGTGATGCCGGTCAACTGGGAACCGTTGCCGTTCGGCCTTAAAAAGTCGCCGGTATTATTGGTCGCCGCTGTCCCGAGTCCGAGGTTGGCGCGGGCCGTGGTTTTATTGGCGACGTCGGAAAGATTATTTGAAACCGACAAATTTCCTATAGGCCAGGTTGTGCGTGTTTCCCCGCCCAAGGTAATAGCGGAAGCGATATTTGTGCCGTCTATGCGCGCATTACCAGCCACGTGCAGTTTTTCGGCGGGCACGTTGGTCCCGATTCCCACCTGGCCCATGAAAGTATTGACGCCGGATGAGTTGGCCTGATTGATGCCGTTGGAGGACATTGATAGGCTGGTAATATTACTGGATGAGACTTGGGAAATAGAATATCTGACTATGACTATTCCCGATCCGCCATTGCCGCCAATACCGCTTCCACTTCCGCCTGTCCCGGCACCACCACCTCCGCCGCCAGTATTTGGAGTTCCGGCGCCGCCCGTGCCGGTTGAACTACCAGTGCCACCGCCTCCCTGACCACCAGCACCGGCACCCAAATTATACGATCCGCCACCGCCACCGCCCGCATAGTAGGTAGAAGCCCCTGATATATTATAAGCTGAACCTACGCCTCCGTTTCCAGGCCCGGAACCAGAACCATTACCGCCTACTGTTCCCGCACCACCTCCGCCTCCAGAAGGACTATTACCTAATCCAGGGGTTGTTCCACCGCTATTACCTTGTCCGGAAGTGCCGAAGCCGCCATAAAATACCCCTCCTATCTGCGTATTCTGCCCGCCTCCGCCTCCAGAACCGCCAGCGGAACCATTGGCATCAGCTTTTCCTCCTCCACCTCCTCCTATAGCTGTTATTCCGCCAAAAGAAGAATTAGATCCATTACCACCCTGGACATATTGAACGCCGGTCCCACCATTACCCACTGTTACCGGGTAAGATTGCACTGTTACAAGCACAGTAGTATACACTAATCCTCCCGCCCCTCCGCCTCCGCCAGTCCCTCCAGCACCACCTCCCGCAACGACCATCACATCACAAGTCAGGGAACCACCGCTAACTTGAAATGTTCCGTTACTTATAAACGTATGAATCCGGTAATTACCATTCGTGGTAACTGTTCCTCCTACAGTCGTCGGCCATGGACAAATATTCAAACTTCCATAGACCGTCGCATTACTCGCAACCGTCACGTTATCTACCCATAAATCCCCGGCCCAAGCGGATAAGGCCGGAAGAAGAACCGCCAAAATGATGACCTTTTTCATAATCGTTAGACCTTTCTATTTTTTGCCCGCTAATTACGCTAAATTAAGAATAAAAAAGGCGAATATTTTCCGCAATTTTTCTTCCGCGCTCGGCGCGGAAAATAAATTGCGGAAAAGTTCAATTGCGCAACGCATAAAGATTTTTTCTTTTTTCGCGTAAATTCGCGTTATTCGCGGGCTATAATCTTACCTTTCCTTCAATAAACACTTTCACATCTTTGCCGCTGATATTGAGATTTTCGTTATCCCTTATCCGGGAATAAAACTTTCCCGGCCGGACATGGCCGCAATGGTCTCGGCAATCAGGGCAACTGCCGCATCCAGATCATTGAGCGAAACAACTTCCACGGAGGTATGCATGTAGCGGTTCGGAATGCTGACCAGCGCCGCCGCGCTGCCGCCCCGGGCCAGCTGCATGGCGTTCGCATCAGTCCCCGTTGCCCGCGGCTCGGCCTGCATTTGATATTTAATTCCTTTTTTCCTGGCCGCAGCGCACAGCATCCGGCCCAGGACCGGGTTGATATTCGCGCCCGCATGAAGAATGGGGCCCTTGCCCAGGGCTACTTCGCCTGTTTTTTTCGGCTCGCCGGCCGGAAAGTCGGAGGAAAATCCCACGTCCACGGCAATGCCCGCATCGGGCTTGACGGCATAAGCGCTCGTTATCGCGCCGCGGAGGCCGAGTTCTTCCTGCACGGTCGAGACGGCATACACGGCCACCCTGATTTTTTTGCCGGAAAGCGCGCGCAATACTTCCGTCACCACCCAGGCGCCCACCCGGTCGTCAAAAGCGCGCGAAGACACAAGTCCGTTGCGCAATTCAATAAAATCCGGGACAATCACAACCGGGTCGCCGACGCCCACGGCTTTGAGAGCGTCTTTTTTGTCTTTCGCGCCGATGTCAATCCAGAGATCATCCAGCTTGATCTCCTTGCCGCGTTCGGCCTGGTCCATCATGTGAATCGGCTTGCGCCCCACCACCCCCCGCACCACGCCTTTGGAGGCAAGAATGCACACCCGCTGGCTGATCAGCACCGCCGGATCACAGCCGCCAATGGCCGCGAAATACAAAAAACCATTGCTGTCAATGTGCGTGATCATAAAGCCGATCTCGTCGGCGTGCCCGGCCAGCATTACTTTCATGGCGGCCTTCTCGTTCAAAACACCGGTAACGTTGCCATGGACATCGGTTGTTACTCGGTCGGCAAAAGATTTCATCCGCTGTCTGACGACCTTTTGCGCCGGCACTTCAAAACCCGACGGTGAAGGCTGTTGCATAAGCGTCTTTAAGAATGAATACGAATCGCGATTCATAAGCCTGTTCCTCCTATAATTTAATTTCATCCAGAAGAATACTGACACGTTCCTTGCCTGCCCGCAATGCTACGCCTGTTGCAGGCGGGCTGACCTGCGCAAAGCCGGGGCCGGCCTGATAAACGGACTCCTTTCCGTCTTTGGTAAGCTTGAGTTTGCCCGGCGCCAGCCGCGCAATAAGCGGCGCATGGCCGGCCAGAATGCCGAAGTAACCAAGCGCGCCCCGGAGGACAAGCTCTTCGGCCGTCCCGGAAAAAACAATCTTCTGAGGCGTCAAAATTTCAACCTGAAAAGTTTTCACAATGTTTTTGCTTTTGCCACGGCGTCGTCAATGGAACCAACCGAGAAAAACGCCTGCTCCGGAAGATTATCATGCCGGCCCTCAAGGATTTCCTTGAAGCCCCGGACGGTTTCCTTGACCGTAACGTATTTGCCCGGCGTATTCAAAAACTGCTCGGTGACAAAAAACGGCTGGGACAAAAACCGCTGGATTTTGCGGGAGCGGGCAACGACCAATTTATCCTCGTCCGACAATTCTTCCACGCCCAGAATCGCGATAATATCCTGCAATTCCTTGTATTTTTGGAGTGTTTTCTGCACCTCGCGCGCCACTTTATAATGCTCCTCCCCCACAACTTCGGAGCTTAAAATTTTGGAGGATGAATCCAGCGGGTCAACCGCGGGGTAAAGGCCCTGTTCCGCAATCGCCCGGGAAAGCACGGTGGTGGCGTCCAAATGACTGAAGACCGTGGCCGGCGCCGGATCGGTCAAGTCGTCCGCCGGCACATAAATGGCCTGAACGGAAGTAACCGACCCGCGGCGGGTGGATGTTATCCGCTCTTCCAACTCGCCGATCTCCGAGGCCAGGGTCGGCTGGTAACCGACCGCCGAAGGAATTCTTCCCAGGAGGGTGGAAACTTCCTGGCCGGCCTGGGCAAAGCGGAAAATATTGTCAATAAAAAGCAGGACCTCCAACCCGGAATCGTCGCGGAAATGCTCGGCCATGGTCAAGGCCGTCAAGGCCACCCGCAGACGCGCTCCGGGGGGTTCATTCATCTGGCCATAGACAAGAATGGCTTTTTCCAGCACCTTGGATTCCTTCATTTCCAGCCAGAGGTCATTACCTTCGCGCGTGCGTTCGCCCACTCCCGCAAAAACCGACATGCCCCCATGCTCCACCGCGATGTTATGAATCAGTTCCTGGATCAGGACGGTCTTGCCCACCCCGGCCCCGCCGAACAAACCTATTTTACCGCCGCGCGAGTAAGGCACGAGCAGATCAATCACTTTAATGCCCGTTTCAAGCATGCGCGTTTTCGGCTCCTGGTCCTGAAGCGAGGGCGGCGCCTTGTGGATGGATTCAAATTTGTCGGCATTCACCGGTCCCAATCCGTCAATCGGTTCGCCAAGGACATTAAAGAGACGCCCGAGATTGGCCTGGCCGACCGGGACTGAAATTGGCATGCGCGTATTAAGCGTCTCATTGCCGCGCCTTAAACCATCGGTGGAAGAAAGCGCGATACACCGCACAATATCATCGCCGAGATGCTGTTGAACTTCGGCCACCACCTCCACCCGGCCCTGGTCATCGGGCTGATCGCGCTTTATGCGCAAAGCGACATTAATCAGCGGCAGTTCGCCGCCGGGAAATTCGATGTCAACGACATTACCGATGATTTGCGCCACTCTGCCCTGATACTCGTTATTCATAACATCTCCCCAGAAGATTACCGATTAATTTCCATTTAGCATTGCTCCCGCCGGGCCTGTCGAACCAGGCCGGCGCAAACCTGAATCAATTCCTCACCCACCCCCGCCTTACCGCCCATCCAGTTCTTACAGCCCACGACCTCGTAGGTGGGATGTTTGAACGCCGCGCGGGTCGGAAGGTATCCCAGTTCATCATTGGCCAGACCAACCAGCAATGAACTGCGGCCCACCGCCTTTTCAAACGGTCTGATCAATCCATAAAACAACTCGCCGCCAATCAGGCCGATCCCCACCTCGCCGATTTGGATGCCCTGAACCGGGGTCATCAGATTGCGTTTTGCCGTGTGTTTAATCTTATGCAGTCGGCCGCGGAAAGCCACGTTTTTCAAAGGCTTTAATCCCCGGCTCCGGCTCGCTTCCAAAAAATGATAGGCCAGCGTCTTGCCCGCCTGCACCGCCAGCTCATAACTACTGCAATACTTCAGCGGCATTTGGTCCCCCAACGCGCCCTGGAGAAAACCAACCACGCATCCGCTGCCGGCCTCTTGTTCAACGGTCTGCGCAAAAATGCCGGCATAGTCGCCGGTGATTTTGCGCAGATGCACAGGCGTAAAAATCGGGTGGCAGGAATAATGCCCGAGCCCGGCCGCCAACCGGCCGGCGGGATCGTTAAAGAAGATCATGCCGAATTCCCTGGCCACCGGGCCATTCGGAGTTTTATTCAAGTCCAGTGAAAAATACTTATAACCGCCATCCGGCATGCGGACCCGGCGATTAATGCCGCCAATATCAACCCGTTGTTTCTCAAACCGCATGGTCACGGGAATGGCTTCCTTGGCCGCTTCATATACCGCGCCGGAGATTTTGGCCGCCAATGTCTCCACGTAGGCCTGATCGCGAATATTGTTTTCCTTCCAGATATGTTCGGCGCCGATCGAGGGACCATAATGGGTATGCGAACAGCAAATAGTAATATTTTCCGGGGCAATATGATTCCGTCTGGCGACGCGCGCCTTGATCATATCCGCCACATCACGCGTGGTCTGCAGAAGGTCGGCGGTTATGACGGCCCATTTCCGCCATCCTTTACGGAACAGAAAGACCCGGGCATACAGATCATCCAGCACACCCTCGCACAAGACCCCGGGACCCATGCCATGATTTGACCAGGTATCCACCCCGGGCGTGATGCAAACCCTGGCCCGGCCCAGCCGCACCCAATCCCAGCGGGCGCCTCCGTTGCGTTGCCATACTTTCAGTTCATCCTTGTTCGCCGCGCAACTGGAACATTCGGGTTTGTCGCAGAGGAATAAATCCGGGCGCTGATCCAGTGCGGCCATGGAAATATCCACCAGGTCCCTGGCAGACATCCAATGAGCCGGCGCCAGGCCGACGGATCCCGAATGCAATTTGCCGCGCCGGCTGATCAGCTTCGCATATTTGCATTCCAGCGACGCTTCACCGGCGACATAAAAATCGCGGTGCCCCACCGGCATATAATGATATAAACGCCCCGCCTGGTCCGGATCGCTTCTACAATAACAGGTTGTGACCCCATGAACGGTATAGGGCAACCCGGCCCAATCCTCAATGGCATGAATCATTGAATTTGGCGCCAGCCCGCATCCCAGCATGACAATTTTGAAATTTAAATCATAAATTTTCCCGAACGGGCCCTGCATCGCATAGGGCGGAATATCGGCGTGGCCGCGCGCCAGATATTCCGCATCCCGGCCCCAAAACGCGGCCGAGTGCGAGGGCGAATAGCTCCGCACAACGCCTTTTGACTGACGGAACGTCTCCGTAATAATCCCCACCTTGCTGGGCGATGCGTCCGGATCGAACGCCGCATCCGGTGAAAAGCAAAACGGAAACACGGGCATGCCAAGCGTCCCCTGCGCTCCCACGGCCTTCTGCAACGCCGCCACAACATCCGCCGGCCCTCCCCTTGAAAGGCCGATTTTTTTGAAGGATGAATGGACAAATATACGGTCGCCTTCCCGGATCCCCAGCCGGCGCAAATCGGCAACCAGTTTATGCTGATCAATCATGGATGTTTTCACGCGTTTTTTCTCAATATACCAAAGCGGGCTATACCCGCAACCCAATGCCTGCCCAGCCGCAGGCCGGGGTTGTTAATGCTTCCTTTCGAATGTGGCGCGAATTTGGCTCGAAAAAGGCGGCGGCGATCTTGGGCCGCCGGCCGGTTTCCCGCGTTCGCATAGAATCGAGTCTGATGCTTCACGCGGCGCACCGGCATTCGGCCCAAGCCTTGTCCGCCGAAACGGCCGATTGCCTTGCTTTTTCGAACCCCTCGACAAGCTCGGGAAACCAAATTCGCCCCACGCTTGCATCGGGCTTCGCTCCGCGCTGCGCCCGAGTTCAGACTTTGTCCGCCCCATCTTGCGAAATAAAGTGGAAATGCGCCACACATATCTTTCATCCCCGCTTCATGCTTTAACCCAGCATTACTTTCTTGATTTTCATCACGGTTTTTGACATATCACTAAATTCATCCGACCGCTTCCGCGCCGGTGGTTATATCCGCCAGTTCGTTGGTGATTGCAAGCTGTCGCAGTTTGTTCATCGTCAACTGCATCGCTGAAATCAGGTCGTCCGCGTTTTTTGTCGCCAAATCCATCATGAGCATCCGGGCCGCATATTCGGCCACTTCCGCTTCCATCAGAATTCTCCGCACTTCGCTCACGACATAGCCGCAAATGACGTCATCCAGCATTGCCGCGCATTCCGGCTCGAAAATAATATTGCCGGCGGGCGGGCCCGCCCGCGACACTGCGGGCCCCGCTGTGGGCGGGCGGCCATCCTTCCGCATTTGGGAAAGGTCCAGCGGAAAAAGCGCCTTGCGCGCCGGACGGTGCTGAAGGCCGGAAAAAGATTCGTTGTAAAATAATTCAATCCGGTCAAACCGGCCTTTGCGGTAAAGGTCGCAGCATTGGGAACCCAACCGGACGGCGTCCATTCCGGCGAAATTAACAGTCTCCATGATCCGGCAAGGCAGGTCTTCCGCCCGGGCGTTCTGTCGCGCCGTGAAAAAATCTTTCGCTTTGCGGCCGATCAAAAAAAGCTGAATTTCCGGTTTTTGCCCCTTATGGGCCGGCGCAGTCAAATCGTCAACGGCCCGCAGAACCTGACGGAAAACATTTGTATTCATATTTCCGCAAAGACCGCGGTCGGCGGACACGATGACGAAGAGAATGTTTTTTGAATGCCGCGGCGAGAAAAACGGATTATCGGCCGGCGGCGAATCAATCCGGGCCAGCAGATCGGCGGCGAGCGCGCGCATCCTTTCCGCGTAAGGGCGGGCGTTAACCAGGGCCGCCTGCGCATGGCGCAGTTTGACCGTGGCGACCATTTTCATGGCGCGGGTAATCTGCTGGGTTTTGCGCACACCGCGCAAACGGTTTTTGACTTCGCGTGTATTAGCCATAATTAAAAAAAAGACGCCGCACTACTGCAAAACATATTTGAAATTTATCAGGCCATGGGAGGGCGGGCATTCCTGCCCGCCGTTCAGAACGGACGGCGGCACGCCGTCCCTCCCGGCAAGAAAAATGTTCAATATATCATGCCATCGGCAGATCCGCCTGCGGCGGGAAACCAACAGTTTCCACGAAAACGTAGAATCTTCCGACATCAGGCTTCGGATTTTCAGCGCATTCAGCTTTTGGCGTCCTTCTGCAAATCGTTTTTATACTTGCCGATCATATCGCGCAATCTGCTTTCCAAGCCCTCGTTGAGATCGCCTTTTTCCCTGATCTCCCTGAGAATATCGCTGGCGTTATCATCAAGGTGACGGAAGAGCCCGGCTTCAAAAGCCTTCACCGAAGCAACCGGCAGATCGTCAAGGAATCCGTTGATGCCGGCAAAAATAATGGCGACCTGCTTTTCAACCGCAAGGGGTTTGTACTGGTCCTGCTTCAATATTTCCGTCAGACGCTCGCCGCGTTTCAACTGGTCGCGGGTGGCCTTGTCCAGGTCCGACGCGAACTGCGAAAAGGCTTTCAACTCGCGATACTGCGCCTGATCAAGGCGCAACTGGCCGGCGACTTTTTTCATGGCCTTAATCTGGGCTTTGCCGCCCACGCGGGAAACCGAAAGGCCCGCATTGACGGCCGGGCGGTTGCCGGCGTAGAAAAGTCCGGTCTCCAGATAAATCTGTCCGTCGGTGATGGAAATGACGTTGGTCGGAATATAGGCCGATATATCGCCGGCCTGGGTTTCAATGATGGGCAACGCCGTGATACTGCCGCCGCCTTTCGCGGCGCTATACTTGGCGGCGCGCTCCAGAAGGCGCGAATGCAGATAAAACACGTCGCCCGGATACGCCTCCCGTCCCGGCGGACGCCGCAGTAAAAGCGACATCTGGCGATAAGCCACGGCATGTTTGGACAAATCATCATAGACAATCAGCACGTGACCGCCTTTTTCGCTGAATTCCTCCGCCATCGCGCACCCGCTGTAAGGGGCGATATACTGCAGAGGCGCCGGATCCGAGGCGGAGGCGTTGACAATGATCGTCTTCTGCATCACGCCATTATCCTCCAGGGCGCGAATCACCCGCGCCACGGTGGAATTTTTCTGCCCGATGGCGACATAAATGCAGACAACATCCGTGTCCTTCTGGTTAATGATGGCGTCAACCGCGATGGCGGTCTTGCCGGTCTGCCGGTCGCCGATAATAAGCTCGCGCTGGCCGCGGCCGATCGGGATCATTGAGTCAATGGCTTTTAATCCGGTCTGCAGGGGCTGGCAAACCGGCTGGCGCTCCGTTACGGTCGGCGCGCGGCGCTCAATCGGGCGCGTTTTGTCCGTCGGCGCCAGCCCTTTGCCGTCCACCGGCTGACCAAGGGCGTTAACCACCCGGCCAAGCAATTCCGGGCCAACCGGGACTTCAATAATACGCCCCGTGCAGCGGACCTGGTCGCCTTCCTCAACTTTCGTGTCGTCGCCGAGAATAATACTACCGACGTTATCCCGTTCCAGATTCATCGCCAGGCCGTAAATGGAGTGCGGGAATTCAATCAACTCGCTGGCCATCACCCGGGAAAGCCCGTAAATACGGGCAATGCCGTCGCCAACCTGGAGGACTGTTCCAACGTCGGTCTCCTGCGCAACGGAGCGGTAATTCTCAAGCTGTTTTTTTAAAACCTCGGAAACTTCTTCCGGTCGTATCTTGATTTGATCTGACATGTTTCCTCAATAATTTGCCATCGCGGCCCTGATCTGCGCCAGCCGGCCCAGACCGCTTCCGTCAAAAAATCTATCGCCAATGCGGATTTGAATGCCGCATAAAAGCGACGGGTTGACTTCAACCGACAACTGTACGCTCTGCTTAAGCCATTTTTCCAGGCGTTCGCGCAGATAATTCCGTTCCTGTTCATCAACCGGCAGGGCGCTCACAATATTCACCCGCGTCCTGCCCCGCATTTCATCAATCAATTCATCCAAAGCCCCGCTGATCTCGGGAAGCAGATTAAACCTCCGCTTTTCGAGCAGGAGGTTTAAAAAATCAACGGTCAGGCTTTCCGTTTTTCCGGCGAAGAGGCCGCTAATAATTTTCTGTTTGACCTGGATGAAGACAATCGGCGAATCAAGGCAGGCCTGCAAATCGCCGTTGGCGGCGCAGGTCTGCAAAACCATTTTCAACTCTTCGGCCGTCTTTTCCACGGCTTCCCCCCTGCTAACGGCGTTCAGGAGGGCCCGGGCGTATCTTTTGGCTAATCCGGCGTTCAACATTTAATTTTTAACCTCAACCTGGGAAAAAAGCTGATCAATGAGACGGCGCTGTAAATCTTCGTTTATTGTTTCCCCGATGGTCTTTTCGGCGACCAGCAGGGAAATCTCCAGGACCTGCCGGCGCAGTTCCTTGACCGCTTTCTGTCTTTCGAACCCTATCTGTTCCGCCGCCCGCGCAAGAATTGCCTGGCCCTGATCCTTTGCGCCGTTCACTATTTCATCGCGGATGGACTCGGCATCCTTGACCGCCTTGTTCATCATCTTTTGCGTTTCATCCGCCAGCTTCGCCATTTGCGCCTCATAATCCGCCTTGAGACGCTCCATATCCCGGCGCGCTTTCTCGGCGGACACCAGGTCGGCGCCGATTTTATCGGCGCGCTGTTTGAAAATGCCGGTGATCGGCTTGTAAGCAATGCGCCAGAGGACGGCCAAACCGATGAGAAAGGTGATGACCTGCCCAATGATCAGGTATAGATTGATATCAAGCATTGCGTAACCCAGAAGTCAGCGGCCAGAGGTCAGAGATCAGTATTAAAATTCTGACCGTTGACCTCTGATTTCTGACCTCTTGCTTATTTCGTTTCCGCCGGCGTTCCCGATTTCTGTAAAGAATCAAACTGGGCCTGCAGTTGAATCTGTTGTATCTTGAGCTTCAGCACCTCAACCTGGGATTGGGCATCCTTTTCAGCCTTGGCCGATTTCGCGTATGGATCGGCGAAAAGCAGAAGGAGCGCGATCACGAGGGCGTAAATCGTCAGGGATTCAATAAACGCCAGGCCGATGATGAGATTGGTTGCGATTGTGCCGGCGGCCTCGGGCTGACGGGAAATGCCCTGCAGGGCGCCGTTGACGGCGATACCCTGGGCAATTCCGGGACCGATTGTTCCGATCCCAACCGCCAATGCCGCCGCAAAAACTGATGCCGTTAATATATCCATTTTACCTCCTCTTATATTGTTAATTGATCATTTTCTTAAATGAGCATGACAACTGCCGCAGACTCCGCAAAAATAGAAATTTGGAACTGGAAAGAAAAAAAATCCGACGCTGTTCCATCCAATTTCCAGTTTCAAATATCTTCTTTATGCTAATGTTTCTCAAACGCACTGCCGATATAAGCCATTGAGAGCGCGGAAAAAACAAGCGCCTGGACCACTCCGACCAGGACGCCGAGCAAAATGATCGCCGGCCGCAAAATAAGCGGGACCGGCAGAAGCAGTTTGGAGACGGCGTCCGACGAAAAGAAAAAGAGCGTCGCCATATAGACCAGCACTCCCAAAATGATTTCTTTGGCAACCATATTACCAAATAAACGCATTGTCAATGACAGAGGACGGGTAATAATTTCCAGGCCGCGGATGATAATAAACATGGGAAAAAGCCAGTAAGGCGGCCCGCAAAAATGCCTTGCATATCCCAGCATTCCTTTTTGCCGGACCCCCATGAATTCCGTTGAAAAAGCGACGATCAGCGCCATGGCGGCGTTGACGTTCACATTGGTGGTCGGCGACGCGAACCCGGGTATGAGACCGATCCAGTTCGAAAGCAGGATAAAAAGGAACAGCGTGACATAAAACGGAAGAAAGCGCACGTTTTCCGGTCCGCCAAGCTGAACGCAAAGGCCGGAAAGCGATTCCCAGACCATTTCAAAAAAATTCTGGATAGCGCCCGGACGCAGGCTGAGATGCCGGAGCGCAAAACCCGCCAGAACAAACAGAAGCGCCATCACAAACCAGCAGGCCAGCAAATCGCGGGGAATAACATGCCCGAGATGTTCGCTTAAGTATTCAAAAATAAGAGGACCTTCGATATCGCCCATAACTCACCCGCCGGCCGCCGTTTTTTTTCTCTGCTGCCAGAAAGCGAGCAGCATGATCAATGCGCCCAAGACCGCCAGAACGATCAACGCGATCATCTGTTCATTGTTTTTCACCAGCGAAAACACCACCGCGGCAATCAAAAGGTAGCGGAACGCATAGCTCAGGATGATGATAAACACCCCGCGGATACGGCCGGAGTTGTTCATGGCCAGCCGGACAAACGTGCGCATCAGATAGAAATTAACCGCCCCAAGCGCCAGCCCGATCAGCAGGCCAATTAAAATTTTAAAATAAAACATCATCGGTCTTACCTGTTCTGCCTGGCCCTGAAATATACGTTAAGCAAAGCCGCCGCAAATCCGGCCAGCAAAAGCGAAACCATGAACCAGGGACTCGTGCCCCAGCGGTTGTCAAGCCATAACCCGGCCCCAAACCCGGCAAAGGTGGCCGCCACAATCGTAAAACCGACCGAACCGAAAACCCCCATTAAACCTAAAGGATTTTGGCCGGAAGGTTGTTTCATAATAGCGCAAGCGTATAGCGTACAGCGTATAGAAAAAATTCCAATGCCCATGTCTGCCTATCCGCTCCACGCTAAACGCTAGATTTTATCTTCTCTTTTCTGCTCGTCTTTTCCATCGCCGGCCTCGACCTCATCCCGGCCTTTTTTGAATTCCCGCAGGCTTTTTCCAAGGGACCGGGCCAGATCAGGCAGACGTTTCGCGCCGAACAACAAAAGGATGATCAGCAAAATTACAAGGATTTCGCTCCAGCCTATATTCATATTTGCCTCCGGTTACTGAATTTTCGATTCTTGATTTTCTTCCTTCTGTCTTCAGCCTCCAGTCCCGGCTTGCTTCCGCAAGCGTCCTTTCTCCTCCTCCGCCTTTTCGCGGATTTTCGCCGTTTCCATCTGATGCTGATTCTTTAATTTCTCAATCTTTTCCGCGTCGGTCTGGGCCTCAATTATCCGGGAGCGAAGCATAATTTCCAATTCCGCGATTTTCGCCCTTGTTTTCTGCTCCACTTCGGCGATCGCCTTTTTCTGCTGTTCCGAAAGCGCGACGCTCTTTCCGCCGCGCTGGGCAAGCCGCTCCATTGCCAGATCAAAGGAGCTTTTCAGGGATGTTTTTTTATCGTCCGCCATAACTTTATATTCAGAATCTTATTTTTGGAACATTCTTTTACAAAGACCTCTGTCTTGTTATCAGGCGCGCATAATTATTCAACTGTCATTCCCGACTTGATCGGGAATCCAGAAAAGGATAACTTAATTCTGGATTCCCGCTTTTGCGGGAATGACAAAAAGCGAATTTGGCAAAGACAACGTTTGACAGCCTACCCCGATGCTTAACCATAGTCAAGAAGACTTTAACTATATGCGGATGGCTCTCCGGCAGGCCGCGGAAGCGGTTGAGGCCGGGGATGTGCCGGTCGGCGCGGTGATTGTCCGCGGCAAAACCGTCATTGCCCAGGCGCACAATCAGACGGAATTATTGAAGGACCCGACCGCCCATGCCGAAATGATCGCCATTACGCAGGCGGCGAGCGCGGTCGGCGACTGGCGCCTGACCGATTGCGTCCTCTATGTCACCAAGGAACCCTGCCCGATGTGCGCCGGCGCCATCACCCTGGCGCGCATCCCAAAGGTGGTGTTCGGCGCTTATGATCCGCAGAATTCAGCCGCAATCAAGGCGGCTGAAGTCCAGGGCGGCGTGCTTGAGGAAGAATGCCGGGAATTACTGCAGAATTTCTTCAGGAAATTAAGGACGCCAACGAATGATACCTGATTTTACCGCGTGTTCCGCGGGAGTTGCTCTTCCTTATTCAGAATTTATTTCTCCACCAGCGTTTCGCTGATTTTCATGCCGAAGTGGCGGCCGCCGGCCTCGAGGTGCACGAGGACCTGGTCGCCTTCCTTGAGCCTGGCCACCGAAACCGGCTGGCCGTCGGGGCGGACAAGATTGATGGTCTCGGCATTCTGAAGGTAGACCGATATCGGCTGTCCTTCCACCTCGGCGGTTATCAGGATCATCGGCCTGGTTTCTATCTTGCACCGGCCGATCTGCGCGAGCCGCGTGTCCCCCTTGGCGTCAACAATCAACACCTGCGCCCCGGTCCTTAAATCCGATAAATAGGCTGTCTTGTTTTCCGGCAGTAAAACATAGGCATGGAGCGCGCTGGCATTGACCCGGAAGGGCCGCGCCGCCACGTAGGAATTTTTAAGGCTTTCGGAGTGAACCAGGAAGAACGCGTTGCTGGCGTTGCCGATCAGCATGCCCTGCCCGATCGTCATCGCGGAGCAGGTGTCAATGCAGACCCGGTCGCCCATGCCGCTCGGCTCGATTTTCCTGATTATGGCCGGTTTTATTTCAAGTTTGGGCATAAGGCCGTGAACCAGCGCGACAATTTTCCGGACGTCATTCCCGTTGCGGCTGACGACGACCACGCCATCCACGCCCTTTTCCAGGATGCCAAGCATGGTGCGCGCTTCTTCCACCGACCTGACTTCGGCGATAACGTGGCTCCTCTGGGCCAGGATATTTTCAAGCGGGATGATGGCCCAATCGTTCATGCGCAGAAGAACAAAGGCCTGCGGATCCGCCCTGGCCGCCCGGATTTCATCGCCCTTGGAACGAATCTCGATGGAAATCACATCGCGGCCGATGACAAGATCGCCATCCTCGGCGACGGTCTTGATGCGTCCCAATTCTTTGACCGAGCCGGAACGCCCCTTTTCCACCAGGACCGCGTCCGCGCCGCTTTCGAGCGCGGTAATCGCCAGTTCCTTATCCCACGGCATGATTTGGACCCAGACTTGTTTCATTTTTTTCCTGAATCAAGAACGGCTCGGCAGGGACGCCTCGCCCTACCTTTTGAAATTTTTATGCCTTCACAAATTTTGCGGCTTCCTTCGCGGCCATCTTCTCGTGCACAATGGCCGAGATCGCCGCGATTATCTTGCGCGGATCTTCATGCTGGAAGACGTTGCGCCCGATCGAAACGCCGGCCCCGCCGGCCTTCATTGCGCCCTCAACCATGGTTAAAATGGCGATATCCGACTCCATTTTTTCGCCGCCGGCAATGACCACCGGAACGGGACAGCCTTTTGTGACCTCCTCAAAGGCCTGCGGACTGCCGGGATAGTTGACCTTGATGATATCGGCCCCCAGCTCGGCGCCGACCCGGGCGGCATGCTTGATATATTTAACGTCAAACTCGCTTTTTATCTTTGCGCCGCGCGTATAGATCATGGCCAGCAAAGGCATGCCCCAGTCCTGACACTTGCGGGACACTTCCCCCAGGTGATCCAGCATCTCAGACTCCGTCGGCGCGCCAAGATTGATGTGAACAGAAACACCGTCCGCGCCCATTTTCATCGCTTCTTCCACCGTGCAGATCAGCACCTTGGCGGTCGGATCCGGCGAAAGAGACGTGCCGGCCGACATATGCACGATAAGACCGATATCGCGTCCGGACTGACGGTGGCCGGCCTTGACAATGCCCTTATGAACAATAATGGCGTTCGCGCCGCCTTCGACCACGGTGGCGACCGCCTGCTTGATGTCAATCAGGCCGGGAATGGGGCCGATGGTCACGCCATGATCCATGGGCACTATGACCGTCTTGCGGGTCTGGCGGTTGATTATGCGTTCAAGCCTTATGCTTTTCCCTGTCATCATTTTTTAATTTTCCTTATTTTCATATTTCGTATTTCGCAAATAACTTGTAAACTTGTTTTTCGCCCGTCTATTTCGCACTGGCGGATACAATCTGCAAAGTCCTACTCTTTTCCGTCATTCCCGCGCAGGCGGGAATCCAGTATTGTTTTACTCTGACTCTGCCTGTTTGAGCTCGGCCAGGGATTCTGGATTCCCGATCTCGCCACGCGCAACGCGTGGCAAGCCGGGAATGACAACCATGCGAAGCACATGGTAGGCATACTATTAACCATTGATTTCGCGGATATTCTTACTACAATAGCGTTTATGAGGCAATTAAAAAAACGCGGCGAATTATTTCTCGGCCTTGATCTGAGCACCCAGGCGCTGAAGGCAATAATCATGGATTCTTCCGGCCGGGCCCGCTTTGAAACAGCCGTAAATTTCGACCGCGATCTGCCGGAGTTTAAAACAAAGGGCGGAGCACACCAGCAGGCCGACGGCCTGACGGTCACCTCGCCGGCGCTGATGTGGGTGGCCGCGCTTGATCTGCTCCTTGAACGCTTAAAGTCCAAAAAAGCTCCCCTGGGCAAAATTGCGGCCATATCCGGCTCGGGCCAACAGCATGGCAGTGTCTATCTGAGGCGCGGAACTTCCGCCGTTCTTAACGCGCTTGATCCTGAACAAAGCCTGCAAGCGCAGTTGGCAAAATCTTTTTCGGTTGAAGATTCGCCGATCTGGATGGATTCCAGCACCGCAAAGGAATGCCGCCGGAGGGACGCTGTTCTGGGCGGACCAAAGGCCGCGGCCAGACTGACCGGCTCGCGCTCCTATGAACGCTTCACCGGAAACCAGATCGCCAAAATCGCAAAAAAATTCCCGAAAAAATACGCCGCCACGGAACAGATTGCGCTCGTCAGTTCATTCCTCGCCTCCCTGCTTATCGGCGGCTACGCGCCGATTGACACCGCCGACGGGTCCGGCATGAATCTCATGAATATTTTTACAAAACGATGGGACAAACGCGCCTTGGATTGCACCGGCAAAAAACTGGCGGAAAAACTTGGACCGCTCGCGGCCGCTCATAAACCAATCGGCCGGATCAGCAGATATTTTTCGGTCCGTTATGGTTTTTCGCCCGCAACGGTGATTATCGCATGCTCCGGCGACAATCCGAACAGCCTGGCGGCTTTCGGCCTTGACCGGCCCGGGGCGATCGCGATCAGCCTCGGGACCAGCGACACCATTTTCGGCGCCCTTTCAAATCCAAAACCTTCGGCCGCCGAAGGCCACATTTTCGCCAACCCGATTGATCCGGAAGGCTACATGGCGCTGGTCTGCTGGAAGAACGGCTCGCTGACCCGTGAATTTATCCGCGACGCTTACGCCCGCGGCTCATGGCCGGTTTTTAACCGGCTTTTAAATAAAACCCCGCCCGGCAACGGGGGATTGCTCGGCTTTTATTTCAAGGCGCCGGAAATTACCCCGCCGGTTCTCAAACCCGGAATCCATCTTTTCAATCAAAATAATAAAGAAGCGACCCATGCCGCTGCGCCGGAGCAAAACATCCGCGCCGTGCTTGAGAGCCAGTTTTTATCCATGCGCCTGCACTGCGGCAACATCGGCCTGCGGCCGAAAACGATTATTGCCACCGGCGGGGCTTCGGTCAACAAAGGCATTCTCCGGATCATGGCGGATGTCTTCGGGCGCAACGTTTATGCCATTAAACAGCAAAATTCAGCCGCGCTCGGCGCGGCTCTGCGCGCGCTTCATGGCTGGAAATGTCTGCAAGCCAGGCATTTTATCCCGTTCAGCGAAGTTTCCGCCCTCCTTAAAAAACCGGAACTCAAGGCCAAACCCAATCCAAAAAACCACCGGCTTTACACCGCTATTTTGCCGCGCTACCGCAAACTGGAAAGTCTTGTGATCAACCGGAAGATATGATATTTATAAAATATGACAATTTATGATGAATTGCAGGCTTTGATCACACGGCTCCGCGAAGCTGGAATAGAATATGCGCTTTGCGGCGGACTGGCCATGGCCATCCACGGCTGGCCGCGAACAACCATGGATATTGACATACTGATTGAAAAAAAAGATTTAACGGCGGTTCGTGAAATAGCAAAATCATCCGGTTTCAGACACGAAGCGCATGAAATGTCGTTCAGCAAAGGCAGAGTTCAAATCCACCGCCTGGTAAAGCTGGCCGGGGAAGAGGCAATCCCGCTCGATTTGCTGATGGTTACATCGGCTTTACGCCCCGTATGGGAACAACGCACAACACTTGAATCCGGATATGGACCAGTTTGCGTCGTTTCAACGAAAGGTTTGACAAAGATGAAAATCATGCGGAAAAGCGGTCAGGACAAAGACGACATCCGTAAATTGAAAGGAAAAGATGCCTCCAAAAATTGACTATTCGCCGGAGGCGGTTACGCGGCGCCTCAAACAGGTTGACGATTTACGCCGCACCTGCCTTATGCTTGCCGGCCCGCGCCTGAAATGGACCTGGCGGCGGACATCCGATAATATTTCAAAGATTGCAAAAAAACGACAGCTTAAGTCCAAACCTGCTATTTCAAAATAATCTTTTCCGGCACCAGAACAGGATAGCTGTGGCGGCGCACCCAGTATTGCCGGCCGGAAATAATCAGTTCCCGGTAAAGCAGGGCGTCCAGCTGGGCGCGGTTGCCCTTGACAAAACAAACCGTTCGCGTCTGGCCGTTCTGGTCATCGGCCACCAGCCGGAAAGCGGAGGGACTGCGCACTATGAAATTCTTCAGCCTTAACACGCCTTCATATTGTTTCCACTGCCCCTGGCCGACATCCGGAATCAAGTCAAGATCCGCCGGCGGTTTTATACCCGCGGTTTCCTTTTCCTCACCCGCTTTATCCTCGCCGCGCTTGCCGGCAAAAAACAGATTGGTCGCAGGGACCGGAACCGGCACTGCCTGCTCCTTCGGTTTCTTTGTCCCGGCCGGAGCCGCTTTATCCGCCGAAGTTCCCATATCGGATGGGCGGGGAACGACCGTTTCAACCACCGGCGGCTTTGGCGGCGCCAGCCGCGCCGGCAAAACCGGCGCTGAAGACACGACCTCAACCAGGGAACGCGAAACCCAGAGCGAACAATTCTCAGGCGGGGCCACCTTGATCCAGTCGGCCATATTTCCCCTGACCTGCACTTTTACGCCGTTGGTCAATTGGCCGACAATGCTGAAATTGATGCCGGGACCGGCGCGGACATTGACCGACTGACGGCAGACCACGGCGCCATCCTTCAGGTAATCGCCAAGCACCCAGAAATCAATATTAGTCGGCGCGGCGATTTCAACCCACTCCGCATCCATGCTTTTGACCGTCAATTCCTGATTGGCCGCGACCTGCCCCGCCACTTCAACATTGAGCGCCGGCTTGGCCCTTAAATTCGTATTATCCTTCAGCACCCTGACTTTGACCGGCGGCTGGTTCTGGCCAAAACCATGGGATGCAAGACACGCGCAGGCAATTAATGAAAGAAGATTTTTTTTCATGGATGAACCCCCGCTGTTTTTTTGGGAATTATATTCCATTCCCATGTTTAATTCAATCATAACCTCGCGCAAAATGTATCATCGTATGGCTGCGTCATGCTCACGGCTCACCGGGACGGTTCGCCCTACCCGCCCGGAATATGGCCGAAATAGGCAGAACGAATCCCGCGAGGCGCGGGACAGTGCCTCAGGCTGAGCCGTTATGCACGTCAAAAATCGAGCATGACACAGCCATGATGATCCCCGTTCATCCCGCGCGTTCCGCAATATATCGCCGGAATTCATCCTGTTCCCCTCCGGTCATGTATCGCCACTGCCCAACCCGCAGATTTCCCAATTTCAATGGCCCTATGGCAATGCGCTTTAACGCCAATACATTCAAATCAAGTCCGGAAAACATGCGCCGGATATGACGGTTTTTTCCTTCGCTGATTTTCACCTGATAAACGTGTCTGTTTTGCGCGCATTCCGCCGGGCGGATATCCGCAATGCGCAGCAACTCGCCTTCCCTATAAACCCCCTCCCTGAGCCGTTTCTGTTCAGCCGGGGCAAGCGCGCGGCCGATTGTAACCAGATAGGTCTTTTCAACCATGTTCCGCGGATGGGCAACCGACTGGGCGAACTCGCCGGCGCTTGTCACTATCAGCAGACCTTCGCTGGCGCGGTCAAGCCGGCCAACGGTAAAAACCCGGGCGGGCAATTTCGGCAAATAAGCCTGGAATGTTTTGCGGCCTTCCGGATCGGAGGAAGTGCAAATCACATCACGGGGTTTGTTGAAGAGCAGGGTAATTTTCGGCTCGGGAACGGCGCGACGGCCGTCAATCTTTACAATTTGAAGGCCGGGATTGATTTTAACGCCCTGGCAGGCGACAATTTTGCCGTCAACCGCCACGCGGCCCTCGTCAATCAGGCGCTCGCAGGCGCGCCGCGATCCGACGCCGCAAAGGGCTAAAAACTTTTGCAGCCTGACATCAGACCTGGGGTTTTGTTTTCGAGAGTCCAAGGGCGCGGTCACCATCCTTCCACTTGCCGCGCGCGCGCATTATATCTATCCGCTCAAAACGTTTCAGGACATTGCGTTTGGCGATGATCTTGCTGGCCGATTTAAGGCTTGTATGCTGGGTCATTATTTTCTCCAATCAATAAAAATATTTTTTGTCATTCAGCGCGCCAAAGATACAACCACTTGCCGGCAACGTCAATAAAATTCGCCATAGCTGTCGCGGGCGGGCAATGCGCCCTTATGAATTGACTCCGGACGCCGGCTTGCTACCCTCTCCTGAACAAGCGCTTGATATTCATTACCTCAATTTTGCACAAACAAAAGCAGTTTTTATATATAAGAAGAGGATAGGAAATAAGTTGCGATAAGTCTGGCATGATAATATTTTTTTCCGTCGTGGCGGATCCGCATAGGCGGAAACCAAACGGGTTAAATGCATATTGTTCAAAAATTGTTTTTGTTTGCGAAGAAAAGGCCGCATAAGTTTGCCGCATCTGCTTCGTTGCGAATGGGTTACAGTATGCTTATACAACGGCGCCCTTCGCGCCTCGCATCTGCGGCAAACTTATGCGATGCAAAATTGAGGTATGAGCATTATTCCCAATAAATATCCGACGGCAACCGGACAAAATGCCACAAATCAAGTCCAACGAATCCTGGTCTTCAGGGGCGGCGCCTTGGGAGATTTTATCCTGACCATTCCCGCGCTCTCCTCCCTGCGCCGGCGCCGGCCCGGGACATACCTTGAGCTTGCTGGATATGAAAAAACCGCCGGCCTGGCGCTGACAGCGGGACTCGTTGACCGCCTGAGGCCGCTCGATTCGGCCCGCATGGCGCTTTATTTTCAAAGCGCCTGCGCCCTGCCGCCGGAGGAAAAGAAATATATCCGCTCATTCGATTTGATTGTTTCTTATCTGCATGATCCCGAGGGTATTCTGCTGAATCACCTGAAAGATGCGGGCGCAAAGAATATTGTCGCCGTTTCTCCGCTCGTAAAATCAGGCCATGCGTCAGAGCATTTCTATAATCCAATCAGGAATATTGTCGGCGATAACTTTGAGCATGGGAATTGCAAAAAGGCAGAACCGCACAGCCAGCCGCAGGCTGATCCGCCCCCGGCGGGCCTTGGGCGGCCATGGATTTCGGCGGGACAAGGCTGTCCCGCCCTGCCAGCGCAAACAATTGTTTCGAAGACATGGTCACACTTTATAAAGTGTGACCATGGGTCCGGCCTGCCGAGGAAACAATTACCCCTTTCTTCAGTACCAGATTTTCAAGAGCGCCCTGATGTATTATTGGAATGGCCGCATGTCCTGAAAGAAAAGGCGCGCCGCCGGCTATGCAATGAAATTGGAAATAAAAAAGCGGTTATTATTCATCCGGGGAGCGGCAGTCCCGCAAAGAATTGGCCGGCGGAAAAATTTGCCGCCCTGGCAGGGAAAATCAGAAATGAAACAGACTTTGAACCGCTTGTCATCGGCGGCGAAGCCGACGTCAAGGAAATTACATGCATGCGTTCATTGTTGCCGGATTTTCATATTCACGACAATTTACCATTACTTGAGGTCGCTTCCATCCTTTCCGCGGCAGGCGGTTTTGTCGGCAATGATTCCGGGATCACCCATCTTGCCGCCGCCCTGGGCATTCCGACCGTCGCGCTTTTTGGTCCGACCGACCCGGCCATCTGGGCGCCGCGCGGAAAGAACGTTTCCGTCATTAAAAGCCGTCTTCCTTCCAGGGATTCTCTGTCCGAAATCGGAATTGAAGCCGTTTTTCAGGCGCTGATCAAAACGTTGGACGATAACTGACGTAATGTTTGCGGAATTGCAGGGGCGAACGGCCGGTGGTACGGCGGATCACACGCGAAAAATAATTGGCATCCCGGTAGCCGCATCGCGCCGCAACCTCGGCGATCGTGAATTGCTTCTGTTTCAGCATGGACAGCGCGTTCTGGAGGCGCAGGCGCTCAAGATACGCCCCGGGCGTCATTCCCATGGCGGCCTGGAAACGCGTGAAAAATGCGATGCGGCCAATATCAAATCCGGCGGCCAGCGTTTTGATATTAAGCTCCGGAGAAAAATATTGCCGGTTTATCTGTTGAACCACCTTATCCATCAGAGCGTCCGTCTGATCCACCTGCGCGCCGGCCGCTTTGGAAAAAATTGTGAATGCGGCCACGCAGGCGCACAACTCGGCCTGTTTTGAGGTTTGCTTTACCAGCCGTTGCAAAGTTTTGAATAATGCCGCCGGCGCGGGGCCGGCATTATAAACACCCGCCTCCAGTCCGAAGGCGGACGTCATGGACACCGCCAACGGACCGTCAATGGTCAGCCAATAAAATTCCCAGTTTTGCCGGTCGGCATGCCAGTATGCCCGCATGTTCGGATAATACAGGGCAATTTGATTCTGCTTGAGAACGCATGGCTTGCCGCCAAATTCCATGATGCCTGAACCGCGCGTGCACCAGAACAATTGGACAAAAGAGATTATTCTCTCGCGATCGGTAAAATATGGGCGTTGAACTTTGGAATACCCGGCGCTCCGCGCGCTGAACGGCAGATTGTCGTTCGGCGTTGCCGCCGGGCGATAGAAACCTTTTTCGGTAATCGGCATACTAAAGTCCAGAAATCAAAACTATAATCCTATTGCCAATATTACCCGCCGGGGTTATTTTGTAAATATCCAAAAAAATAAGGGAGGCAAGGCCATGGCGCAAAAACTTTTCGCATACCATCTTGATTTCAAACGGGCGATGTGGAAACGGGATTACCTGGATGGCTTCCTAGCACGCTTAAAAAAATGGGGATACAACGCCATTGTTTGCGAGATGGAGGATAAATTCCGTTTTTCCGGGCGCCCCGCCATCAATCATCCCGAAGCATGGCCGCATGAGGAGACGGCGGCGTTTGCGCGGAAATGCCGCAAAACAGGAATGCGGGTTATTCCCCTGATGCAGTCGCTGGGCCATCTGGAGTTTATTGTCGGGAAAGAGGAATATGCGCATTTACGGGAAGCGCCGGAACTGACCACGCATATAGACGTAACCAATCCCGATTCAGTCCCGTTCATTATAAAATTATGCGACGAACTTATTGACGTAATCAAGCCGGCGCAATATTTCCACCTGGGCGGCGACGAGACCTGGCAACTCGGGAACAGCCGGCGCTGCCGGCCGCTATTGAAAAAACACGGGCGGGGAGCGCTGTATCTTAAACACATGCGGCCGCTTTGGGAACATATTCATCAACGGGGCCTGACGCCGGTTATCTGGGCGGACATGGCGCTGACTCATCCGGACATGATCGGCAAAATACCGAAATATGTCACGCTAATGGATTGGAACTATTGGCTGACAAACGAACGGGAGCCCGGCATCTTGGTCTGGGGCGGATTTGGCCGGGGCAATCGCTCTCTGAATTGGGATGAATTGCGCAAGGAGGCCGATGTTTCTTTTCGCCGAAAGCTTATGAAATATGCGGCGGATAAACAAACCGGCAAAAACGGATCTTTCCGCGCCTTTTATTGCACCGACGCTTTGCTTGACAATGGCTTTACGGTTCTGACCGCGCCGGCCAATCGTTGCGGCGGTGATTTGGTTGGAATTCCGATATCAAGCCGGCATGTTCCCAATTGTTATTACTTTGCGCGCAAGGGCATGCGGGCCGGCGCGGGGACATTGGTCACTTCCTGGGCCGTGCGGCACAATCATCCCGAAGTGGATTTGCCGGCCACGTATGCGGCCGCGTGGGGCTTGAAAAGAAAAGGTCCTTTTGACCAGGCTGAATTCTGGAAGGCGTATACCGTTGAGATGTACGGCGCGGAACTGGCCGGTTTTGGGGATGCCGTTGCTTTGGCCGAGCATGGCGCGGATATTCCCTTTACCAAGGCCGGGGTTCTGAAATCCACCGCAAATTTTAACCAAAAACACAACGCCTTAACGGAATCCATCGCCGGCCTGATCAAACAATACGGAGGGAGAGCGAAAACCCGGCTCCACCTGGAAAACGTTTTGAATGACTATAACCGGGCCGCGGTCATGTTCAAACGCTTCCGCAAAGAGGCGCGACGCAATGCCGAAAATCTTGATTTTTGGCTGGAAGGAATAATTGCGGATGGCCTGCTTGTGCGTCTGGCATTGGCGGTTTTAAGGAAATCGCTTTCCTCTGAAAAAACCCGGCTGAACCATTTGCTTGAAAAGTCGCGCCGCCGGACAACCCAACTGTTCAGCCGGACTTATGCGCCGCAAAGCGTCAAAGAGGAGCTGAATATCCGCTACGGTTTTGCCGGCAAGCTTGCCGCCGGCGCATTGGTCGGCGGCATAAGCGGTTGAACGGAAAGATTGTATCTTCCGGCCGATGCTTCCATCTGCCACGAGGCCGCCGCCGAAGTCGCAAAGACAATAAAAACAACGAAACTGAACCAAGCAATCGGATCAGTTGCCCGGTTGATTCCCATCTTTTGCAGGGTCAGCCATGAAGTTAAGCGAAGCGCATACTGCAGGGTCAGCACGAGCCAGAAAGCAAGAAAGGCATAGACCGCAATACAAATTCTCTGCGGGCAGGAAAGGTAAAAGTGCCAGAAAGCCGCCAGGCGATACCAGGGCAACGGCGCGTTGGCGCTCTTTGCCTTTTTAGCGAAGGCGATTTTCAAATTGCGCTCAAGATCCGGCTGGCGGCCGAGATAGCGCTCCGCGCGTTCAAAAGCGTCCAACGCTAACTCAGGCCGGTCGGCCAACAGCAAAGCCGTTCCGATATTATAAAAAAGCGGCCCGTTGCGGACGCCATCGTCAATCAGGCGCTGATAGGTTTGCGCCGCGCGCAGATATTCGGGCGGGGTTTTCGCATTTTGCATTATCGCATTGGCTTCATTCCAGATAAAGGCCCGTTCCGGAGCGTCCAGGGCAAATGAAGTTAGACAAAACATTATACACAAAATACAGGCGCTCCATAAGATTGTCATTCCCGATCCGCCACAGGCGGAATCGGGAATCCAGGAATCCCTGTAAATTTGCGCTGGATTACCATCTTTATTACGGGAATGACAAAACGAACTGGATTCCCGCTGACGCGGGAATGACAGATGGTTCATGGAATAAATGTTTCTCATCGCTAATCGTTCATTATATTGATTGGTTTACGTTTTCTTCGGAGTTCAATCTCAATGAGCTGAATCAGTCCTTGCAGCGCGCGGCAATCGTCCGGCAAATTCCCGTGAAGCTGGCCGCCGGCAAAACCGGCGTTGAAATATTTTTCATAAAGAGCGCCGAATTTTACCGCAAGCTCATCGCTGATGCCGGTTTCCATCAGAAAAGAAACGGCCTCCGCCGGCGTAAGCGCATCCGTTTCGCGATGCAGACGCTCGCCGAGATATTTCCGCGCGGCCTTGCAGATTAAAGCGGCGGCCTGGGGCAAGTTTTTCCGGTCAATTTTGGCCGCGGTCTTCAGGCATTTGCAGGCCCGGTCTTTGGCCGAATGCGTGTGCCGGACATGTTTTATCTTCCGGCTGGAGCGGTTGATAAACACTGAAAGCGCCATCATAAAATACAAAATCGGCCCGGCGCCGGCCAGGACAACAATCCGCGCATCGCCCAGCAGACTTGCCGGCCGGGCGCCGGCATTACCCGTCCGGATCGGCGCCGGAGTCTCATTTCTCGCATCCATTGCTTCCTTTTTGGCGCTGAGCTGATTTGTGTTGCCGATAATCTGCGCTTCCGTAACCTCCGCGCCGCGCCGCACTTGCAGGGGAATGGGAGCGGTGAAAACTTTTTTATAATTGCGGCTGACAACGTCATAATAGGCCATTTCTATCGGCGGGACCTCAAAATTTCCGGCCTGCGCGGGACGGATGGTGTACAAATACTGATTATAGGAATCCTTCCTGACGGACTGGACGGTATTATCATAGATCATGAAACGCGCAAGGAGATTGGTTTGCAGGCTGAGCTTCGGCGGAAGCACTTTATCAAGTTTAACCTTGCCGGAAACAGTCAGGGTTAATGTCAGGGGATCGCCGAGATTACAACTGGCCGTGTCAAGCGAAGCTTTGACGGTCAGATTACTGCCGATAGCGCCGCTGTAAGATTCGGGCCGGTTATCATCCGGCGGTGGTATGACCCTGACCGTACAGGACGGGCCGACGGCAAAAATATTCGCGCCAACGGCGCGGCCGTGTTCATCCAGCCGTTCGGGCACGCCGCCCTTGAAGATAACCGGGCCGAAAACATAATTGCCTTCGTCTTGCGGGACGTAGTCAAATTGAAGGCTGTATTCGTAATATGGCTGATCATTAATCCGGATTGTCTTTGCGGGAAGAGCGAATTTTGCCTTGCGCGGTTCGCGTAAAAACATACTGCCGATATCAAAGGGATCGGACGCCAGAGTGAATTTATTAATTGTAACCCCGGGCTGGTTCCAATGCGGCGCCAGATAGCCGGTCAGGAGCTGACGCACATCAGGACCGTTCAATCCGGCCATTTCCTGATCCAGCCACGGTATGGCAAGCGCGGGGGGATTATCAGGGAAAAGGGGCTCAAAACCGGCGGCGTCACCCGCCATGCATTTGATTTTCAGGCTGAGCGTCACCGAAAACGGTTCATCAATGAGGGCCGTTTCGCGGGAGGCGGTTACGGCCAGAATCACGCGGTCCTGTTTTTCAATATCGGTAACGGTGACAACCGGGCCGGTATCCCTTAATAATTTCCCGTCAATTTTAACGCCAACCGGACCGGCTTGGAACCGGCCGGGAACACGCGGAGTAACCTCATAGCTTGAGACAAATCCGGTGAACCCCTCTCTGGTTATTTTGCCGTTGATAATGGTAATTTGATAGTTGCTGATGTTCCGGCTGCCGAGCGCGCGGATATCGGCGTTTTTCAAATTGCTAAAATCAACTTCCGCCGGATTGCTGGAGCCGGAAACGGTGATTTCCAGAATAAATGATTCGCCGATATAAATCTGTTCCCGGTTGGCGGCCGCCTTGACGGCGAGTTCCTCGGCAAAAATTGCTGCGCCTGCCAGCAGGCGCAGCAATAATGCAGAATGCAGAATGCAGAATGCAGAATTTATCAAAAACGAAGCATGATTGTTACGGTTTTGTTTCTTCATTCTTAATTCTGCATTCTACATTTCTCTTCATTACCAGTCGCGTTCAACGGGCGAGGGCGGAATATATTCATCGCGCATTTTATCTTCACGGTGTTCTTTTTCCCTTTGACGCGCCTTTTCCAGCAAAGCGCGCATTTGTTCGGGAGTCATTTCTTTCTGATCTTTTTGCTCCGGCTGGGAAGGTTGCTCCCTGGGTTGCTGGGGTTGTTGCTGTTTTTCTTCCTCCTTGGGCGGGGGAGGCGGTTGTTCCTGCTGAGGCGGCGGCTGTTTATCCTGATTTTCCTGTTTTTGGTTCTGATCCTGCTGTTGGTCATTCTTCTGTTGCTGATCTTGATTTTGTTGGTCCTGATTTTTCTGGTCATTCTGCTTGTTTTTATTTTTGGGGAGCAGTCTTTCAATTTCCTTCAGCAGATCATAACTATGGCGCTGTTCCGGCAAGGAAGCCTCAAGGTTTGTCAAAGCCAGGAATTGGCTTGCTCGTGTCTGGGTTTTCACCGCCTGTTCCGCAAGAAACAGGATATTGGTGCGCGTGGCGCGGGTAATTTGGGGCGCCGTATTGGTGGATGGTTTTTCCGTTTCCCCCTCAGGAAGCGGGGCGGAGGGCATGCCCGGCAATCTTTCGTTGGCCGGGGTCCCCTCCGGCGGGACGGCCTGGGAAAAACGTTCCGTAAAAAGCCCGGTTAATTCCTGCGCTTCCTTTTGTTCCGTTTGAATGACGGCAACATCCATTTCAGCATCAGCCACAACAGAGGTGGTCATGGCAATCGTATTCGTCTGCCGTCTGATATCCTCCTGCAGTAATTTTTCAAAAGAAGCCAATCCTTTCCAGAGGTTATAAACGCCGCGTTCCGCCGCACTGACCGGTCGAAGAGAATGATTGTCAATGTCGCGCAGATAATTATAGCCTTCAGCCATGGAGTTTTGGATTGCCTCCAGATGCTGTCCAAACTGCTGAATCTGCTGCTGGCTGGCCCCGGCCGCCATGCCTTTGGTCTGGCCCTGCCTGGCCAAAGCGCTGGAAAGAATCGTCTTGAGCGGGATCAGCAGGTCGGAATTGATGCGTTGCTGTTCGGCCAGGCTTTCAAATTGAGAGATACGCGCGGGGGTTGCATTGGTCAGGGCCCCCGGAAGATTTTTAATTATATTTCTTTGATTTTCAAGGATCCTATCGGTTAATTGATCCGGGGGTTGATTGCCATATTCAGCCATGAGCGCCTGCAGTTTCGCATCCTCCCTGGCTTTGGCAAGCATGTTGGTAACGGCGGCCAGATTGGCGGCGGCAGGCTGGTAACCCGCGCTTTGTCCGACAGGGGCGAGACTCCGCCGAGGCGAGTCCGGCCGGGCGCGCAATGAACGCTGGAAAGCGTTTCCCGCCTTTTCAAGTAACATTGGTTTAAGCTCCGGCGGACAGTTGGTGTTTGTTTTGCCAGACTGTTCGGCAAGCCGATACGTTGCGCAACCGAGGTTGTAGAAAATTTTTTCCTGATCGGCATTTTCCCCGCCGCCGATCCTGCTGAAAGACTCCGCGGCGTTCCCATAATTCCCGGCCCGGTAAAAGGCGCATCCGGCGTTAAAAAGACAGTTGTTCTGCAACCGCAGATTGGAATTACTCATGGCATGCAGATAGGCGGAGGCCGATTGCCGGTAATCGCCGCGGCGATATAAGCTTTGGGCCTTGCTTGCCCCATCGCGGCCGGTTGCAAATTTCTCCAACGAAGGACTTATTTCCCTTGAGGCCGGCGGCATATTTGAAACGGCATTTGCCGGGGCGGCGCTTCCCGCATTTGTCTCGGCTGATACCCGGCCTTCAAGAGAAATCAACGCAAAAAACAGAAAATATAAAAGCAGTTTTGCGGCGCCAGCGGACACAAAGTTGGTCTTTATAATTTGTCCTGATAAATCGGCTGGCCTTTTGCGCGCGGCGAGGCGCCCCCGGCTCAGGAACGCGCCCGCCATGAGCAACAGCACGCCGGGTAAAAGAAACAACTGGCACCGTTCAATCATGCGTTTCTGAAGACTTTCCTCAAGATCGCGCGCGGTGATTTTGCTTAAATGCCCGCTGTAGAGTTTCCCAAGCTTTACATTAGCCACGCCGACCGGCACATACGCTCCGCCGGTAATTTCAGATATTTCCCTGAGAGTTTCGTGCTGGAGACTGGAAATTACCTCTTTGCCCTGATAAGTCAGGTACGGATCGTCCTTGGATGCGCCGGGAATTTTGACGCCCTTTGGATCGCCCAAGCCGACGGTAAAAATAACAACCCCCTTTGCCCTGGCTTTTTCGGCCGCGGCTTTCGCCTGGCCGGCAAGGTCTTCGCCGTCCGATATCAAAATCATGGCCCGGTGCGCGCCCTCATCGCTTTCAAAAGCGGCCAGGGCCTTTTCAATCGCATCGCCGATATTTGTCTCGCCGCGCGGCGCCGATTCAATGTTGACATCGTCCAAAACCTGCTCCAGATAGGCATAATCGGTTGTAAGCGGGCACAATTGAACGGCGTGTCCGCGGAAAGTGATCAGCGCCACGCGGTCGCCGCGCAGTTCGCGTAAAAGGTCTTGAATATCGGTTTTCGCCCTTTGCAGACGGTTCGGATGAACATCACGCGCAAGCATGGAACGCGAGACATCAAGCGCGATGATTAAATCCCGCCCGCGTTGAAAGACAGTTCGCTCTTCCATGCCCCATTGCGGGCGGGCCGCGGCAATAAGAAGCAGAAGCAAACCGGCCTGAACCAGCGCGACTTGCCAGTAGAACCGGAACGGATTGACTGAAGGGGCGAGTTTCTCCAGCATTGGCTCGGCCAGAAAGGACAAGAGCGACCTCCGCCTCCGGCGGTAAAGCAACAGCCAAACGGCGGCCAGCGCCAACACCACCCAGACCAGCAATAAAACCCAACCGTGTAAGAATTGCAGTTGCATAATCTTTCAATTAGTCAGAACTCAGGAGTTGGAATACAGAATAAAAAATAGGAATAATCTAAAATTGCAATTTATCCTATCTGCTGAATTCTGGCTTCTGTCTCCTGAATGCTGTTTTCTTCAGACAATTTCCCTAAAAACCAACATATTCAATATTGTGCCAATCGCCAGCAAAACCAACCCCGGAACAAGGAAATACAAATACCATTCATTATACTGGTTGTAAATTTCCCTGTTCAGGGCCGTCTTTTCAAGCTTGTTTATTTCGTTCAAGGCTTTGGCGAGTCCTTTCGGGTCGCGGACGTTAAAATACTGGCCTTTGGTTGTTTCCGCAATCCGGCGCAGAAGGTCTTCGTCAAGGCGCACTTCGGCATATTGAATTGTACTGCGGCCGAACACGTCGCGCACCAGAAACGGCGCGCGGCCGTTGGAACCGACGCCGATGGTGTAGACTTTAACCCCCAGGGCCTTGGCGGCCTTAATGGCGTCGTCCGGCTTGATAATTCCGGTATTTGACTCGCCGTCGCTCAGAAGAACAATCACTTTTGATTTTATCTCGGTTTTTTCAAGCCGGGCGCAGGCGGTGGCGAGGGCGTCGCCGATGGCGGTAAGCAATTCCTCCTGGTTGGCGACCTTTCCCTCGGCGTTGAGTTTGGGCAGGGGCGTTTCAACCCCTTTAAGACAGTGAAGGAGAACGCCGTGATCAACCGTCAAGGGAACACGGCTGGTGGCATACCCGCCAAAGGTAACGAGACCGATCAGATCATCAAGCCGATGTTCAATGAACCTGGCAAAAGTCTCCTTGACCACATCAAGCCGCGTGCGTGATTTGTCGGAAGTTGAAAAATCAAGCGCCTGCATTGAACCGGAAACATCCACCACCATTTGAATGGCAATGGCGTTGGCCCTTACCGCGGTTTTGGAAAACACCGTCTGCGGCCTGGCAAGCGCCGTGATCGCCAGAACCAGCCCGATCAGATAAAGAGCGGGAAGAAAAATGCGCAGGAGTTTCCGCCATGAATGCCGCGCGGCCGGCAGACGATGGATCGGCGCAAAGACGGTGGCCCGGGTGACCCGGCGCGCGTAAACGGTCCAGAATGCAAAGGCAAGCGGAATCAAAAGAAAAAAATAATATGGATCGGCAAATCGGAACATATTTATCTTGTTTGCTCTTTCATTGGATTAAATGATCCGGCGATTGCAACAGACTTCGCTAAAATGGAAACTGGAAATTTGAAATTAGACAGAAAAATCTGATTCAATTCCATCCAATTTCCAGTTTCAAATTTCAAATATTTCCGACTAATTCTCATTTGCCTCATGTTGATCCTGCTCATCCCTGTCAATATAATCGCGCGCCGTGGCAAGGGTTTGATCAATGATCTCCTGCGCGGGACAATAGGCGGCAAATTTGACAAGATCGGCCGTCTGCAGAAAGATCCGTAATTTCAGGACAACTTCCCGGCTGAATTCAGGATTTTTTGCCGCCGCGCCGAGGAATTCTTCCGTGGTCTGCTCGGGCGCCCTGATGGCATGCGCGCGCTCAATATAACGCCGGACAACCATGGTAAGTTCCAGATAGAATTCCTTTATTTTTCCTTTTCCAATGAAATCCCGGGCCAGAAGCTCGTTGAGTTCATACAGCGCGCGTTCTTTCGGGGACATACGCCGCAGTTTAATGGCCCGGTGAATGCGCCGGCTGATCCGCCAAAGGAGGTAGACGGCGCCGGCCGCACAAATGATGGAAAGCGCCCACAATGCCACCGTTTTAAAGGACGGATAAATCCAGACCGGCGCCGCGATGTCCTGAATTGCCGCGCCGGCGGGTCCTTTTGTCACAGCGACTGCCTGAAGAATAATCGGACGGGAGGCAAACCATCCTTCCGCCGCCCGCCTTCGCGAAGCCTGCTCCGGTGGGCGCAGGAAGGGCGCGCCGCCAGCTATGGCGGACGGGTCGGCAGGAGGCGTCTGTCCGCGGTTGATCCAGGTAATGGCCATGGGCGCAATCCGGTATTCATCCGCCAGGGTCGGCGTCAGCCGGAAGCAGTATTCTTTGACCGGTTTTCCTGCGCCGGAAGTCCCATCGCGGGTGAATTCACCATTGAGAACAAAACCTTTCAACCTGTCTTTCAGGGACGGCAGACGCACTTCCATATTGGATGGGGCGCAAACCCTCAACGTCAGGAGAATGTCGCGGTCAAGATGGACCTGGGGCGGGTCGGCAATGACGGTCAATTCAATCGGACCGGACTTGATGGACTCAACAAGGGGCTGATCAACGGCGACGGGAACATTTTGATTGCGCCGGCACCCCACCCCAAGGCAGAGTAAAACTGCCGCAACCATAAACAGGTGCAGAAGGCATAATATGACATGATTTTGTTTCTTCATTCTGCATTCCACGTCGCCGCAAAGCGGCAAGTGGCCACTTGGCGCCTTCGGCGCTGACGCGGCTTCATTTCCAATGGCTACCCGCGCCTCAGCCGCCGCTGCCGCCGCTGAAACAACCGGCGGACATCGTCCACAAAAGCCCGGTTGGTTGAAATTTTGAGCGAGTCGGTTTTCAGCCGCTTAAACCGGCCGAACAGTTCTTCTTCCTCGCCTTCCGCCTTTCGGCGGAAAGCCTCCGCCACTTTCCTGGAACCGGTGTCAACTTCCATCAGCTCGCCGGTCTCCGGATCAACAATCTCAAGCAGGCCGACATTGGCGAGAGAAAATTCGCGCGGGTCGGAAATCGGACAGCAAATGAGGTCGTGGCGTTTAGCCGTCACGCGCAATTCGCTCTCATATCCTTTGGACTGAAAATCAGAGATAAGAAACACAACCGCCCGCCGCTTTTGAGTTTTATTCAGGAAGCGCAGGGCGGCCGCCAGGTCAGTCGGCCGGCGGGTTTCTTCGGCGGCCAGGACTTCCCGGACGAGGCGCATGGCCGCCGTGCGTCCCTTGCGCGGCGGGATATGCCGTTCAATCCGGTCGCTGAACAGGATCATCCCGACCTTATCCTGATTCTTGATGGCCGAGAGGGCCAGGAGGCAGGTCAATTCGGCGGCAATTTCCGCTTTTGAGCGGGCGATGGAACCGAAACACATTGAACCGGATATATCAACAAGGAAAATGATCGTCAGTTCGCGTTCCTCGCAGAATCGCTTCACAAAAGGATGGCCCATGCGGGCGGTCACATTCCAGTCAATTGAACGGACATCATCGCCGGGGACATATTCGCGCACTTCGTCGAATTCCATGCCGCGGCCTTTGAACACGGAATGATATTCCCCGCTGATATGTTCATCAACGAATTTTGTGGTGAACACCTTGATCCGGCGGACATGCTTCATCAGTTCTCTGGTGTCAATCGCCATAATTCACCGATTTTGGAATTTGGATTTTTGATTTTTCCGGATACAAATCGGCAATCCAAAATCTCCTGCCACTGGCGGGCCCGCCTCAGGCGGAAAATTATCTAAACTTTTATTTGTTTTGAGCATTTATAATTTGGTCATTTGAATTTGTTTCGAGTTTCGGATTTCGTGCTTCGAATTTGGTTTCTTATGGCACGGGAATATCGTTCAGCAGACGGGTAATGATGTCTTCGCTGCTGACTTCCTCCGCCTCCGCCTCATAAGTGAGCATAATTCTATGCCGCAGGATGTCATAAGCCATTTCCTTGACATCCTGCGGCGTGGCATAACCCCGGCCATGAAGCATGGCATGCGCCCGGGAAGCGAGGTTCAGATAAAGGGAAGCGCGGGGCGAGGCGCCGAATTCAATCTGGTGATCAATTTTGATGCCGTAATCCGACGGTTTGCGCGTGGCAAAAACGAGATCAAGAATATAATCGCCGACTTTTTCATCGCAGTAGACCTGATCCATCAGGCCGCGTAAAACCGATATCTGATCGGCCGACATGACCGTGTTGGTTTCTATCGCCTGGCGCTTTGTAAAACGGTCCATAATACGGCGCTCATCGTCTTTGGACGGATATGTTATCTTGCACTTGAGCATGAACCGGTCAATCTGCGCCTCGGGCAGGGGATAAGTGCCCTGCTGCTCAATCGGGTTCTGCGTTGCCATTACAAGGAATGGCTCGGGCAGAGGATAGGTTGTGTCGCCGATCGTTACCTGATGTTCCTGCATGGCTTCAAGGAGAGCCGATTGGACTTTGGCCGGGGCCCGATTGATCTCGTCGGCCAGGAGCAGGTTTGTAAAGACCGGCCCTTTCTTCGGCGAGAACGTGCCCGTCTTAAGGTCATACACCAGCGTGCCGATTAAATCGGCCGGAAGCAAATCCGGGGTGAAGCTGATGCGCCGAAACTGGAGTCCAAGTGTCTTGGCCAGAGTCTTGACCGCTGTGGTCTTGGCAAGACCGGGGACGCCTTCAAGAAGAACATGACCGCCGGTCACCAGCGCAACAAACATACGGTCAACGAGTTTTTCCTGGCCGACCAGCACTTTCATTACTTCCTGGCGCAGAATATCAAACGCTTTGGTCTGTTCGTGAATCAGATCGGTTGTTTTGGTTATTGCGGCATGGTCCATGGTTTCTCCTTGTATTATTTCATTCTGGCTTCTGACTCCTGGCTTCTGACTTCTGATTACCGCCTTCGTCCTTGGATTGTTCCGGTTTTTTGATCAAATCATCGCGCGTAAGCAGCATCGGCTCGGCGCGGTAGGATTTTATGACATAAATCCACGAACCGAATTTGCCGTTTAATTCCGCCGCCGGCCCGGAAACGTTCTTTTGTTCATCGGCCGGACGGTCTTCTTTTTGGTCCGTTTTCTGTTTTGCCTTCTCAGGAGCCTGTTGATCGGCGGAGTGTTCATTGGTCACGGAGACGGCAAGATAGCGGTCAAAGTTTTCATTGGCAAGCGCGTTTCCAAGCCGGAGGCTGTAAATCAGTCCATCCTTGGTCGTGGCCTTGAAGACGATGGGACGATCAAGTCCTGTTTCTTTCAACGCCAGCGCCGGATCGGCCACATCGTCAAAACCGAGACGGTTCAATGCGCCGGTTATCTGATTAACCTTTGAACTTTCAAGACTGCCTTCCCCTGAGCGCAAGTCGGCCAGCGCGAATGAATCGCCGTCCTTGGCGCGGACAAGCTTGATCTCGGCGCGGTCCGGGCCGGAGATCTTTATTTCCTTAAGATCAGTTGAAGGCGCATTGATGAAATCATCCGCCAGCCAGGTTTTGGCCGATTCCGTCAGGCGGCCAAGGCTCCTGGATACAAGATAAACTTTACCATCAAAGGTCTGAACATACTGGCCATCGGGATAGCCGCCGGCATTCATCATCATCTCCATTGAAGACGCCCCGGAAGGCCGCATGAAACCCTTGCCAATAAGGAGCAAAGCCAGCAGGCCGTCATTTTCATCGCGTAATTCCACCAATGTGCCGGTATTGGGAGGCCGGTTCGTTCCGGCGGGCACAGGCGAAACGAGATTAAAAGCGCCGAGTTGGGCAGGATTCACATTGACCGTCTGGCCGACTTTCAATTCGCTCAATTCACGGATCATGTCAGCCACTTTGTCAAAATTGGCGGGATAGCCAAAGCGGCTGGCCACCATCCATTTTTCTTTTGATTTGGCGACCGTGACAACGCCGTTTGTTGAAGTAATGACCAATTTTCCGACGCGGTTTATGGCAAGATTCGGAAGTATTTTTTCGCCGATTGCGGAGGGCATTGGAAACGGTTTTTTCCGGGATGAATAATAGGCCAGGCCCGCCAGCAGGACGGCCAGCGCCAGAAGTATAATCAGGGTCTTTGGTTTCATTCGGTTTTCTCCTTGTTAATCGTAGAAATCAGAGGTCAGAGAGCAGACGTCATATTTTTCTGAACTCTGACCGCTGACTTTTTCTTATGAGCTTTTCGTCTTCGATCTCCGATGCCAGGCAAAAACCAGGCCGGCGGCGGCCACGAGAACAGGCACCAGCAGAATATTAACGACCTTGACTTTAACGCCCAATTCTTCTATTCCCTCGCGCAGATTTTTGCGCACTTGTTTCAATTCGCGCTGGGTTTTGGCCTGCTCCTGCCTGAACCGGGCGATTTCTTCCTCCTGTTCCGGGCTTAAAATATATTTTTGATTCTTGTCCTTCCGGCTCTGCAGATTTTCCAGCCTTTCCCGCGTGGTCTCCAGCTGTTTCTGAAGCGCGCGTTCTTTCAACAGCCATTTTTCCTGCGCCTGGCGCTGAAGGGCCATAACCCGGTCAAAGGGCCGGTCAAACCGCCCGCGGCTGCGGATTTTGGCAAGATCGGCGCTTCCGGCAAGATGATCAACCGCGTTGACAAAGAAATTGATATTATCATTTATCGGCTGATGGGCGCGCGTTCCGAACAGGTCCAGCTCCTGCACGGCAAAGGCATCGTAGAGCAGGTCCACGTCGGCAACCAGAATAACGGTGGCCGGCTTTTCGCTTTCTTTGAGAGACGGCGCCTCCGCCTTTTTTGATTCTTCCGACTCCCGGCCTTTGGCCTTTGCCCCGTCGGTTTCCGGCGCCGATTTCGGAGCGCCTTCCGGGAAGGCGGTTTTGAACCGGCCGTGCAGACGCACCGCAAGATTCATCTTTTTCAGGCCGGCCTGAAAATCACGGCGGATTGCCTCGGAGCCGAACTGCGCCATCATGGCATTAACCAACTGCGACTGAGGGGAGGAGACCAAAAGCGATTCCACACTGAGCGTCTCGGTTCCAGCGCCCGTGAATGCGCCGGCGCCGGGAAGAATCAATGACTCAATCGGCGCGGTAATGACGTTCTGGCCATCAATGTTGTCCTGCCGCAGGCTGAGAAATACGGGGCTTTCATCAACGGTATTATCGTTCCGCCTCACGCGGGTGGCGGTTTCAAGATCAGCCACAACCTTGTCGGCTTCATACTTGATGCCCCAGGCATCCGTCAATCTGTTCAGGTCCGAAAACGGCTGGGAACGATCGGGCATTGAATCGGCATTCATTGCCTCGCACATGCACAGGGGATCAACAAAAGCCAGCAGGCGGCCGCCCCGCAGGACAAACTGATCCAAGGCGAAAAGAGTTTTATCAGAAAGTTTTTTGGGATGGATCACGACCATGACGTTTATGTCCGGCTCAATCTGTTCCGCGCCGACAGGAATCTGGCGCACATCGTAATCCTTGCTTAAATCCTGAAAAGCGGACCAGGGCGGCTGATTTTTTGGCGGCGGCTGGCCGGGCATGGCGTAAGGAAAAGAACGCACGCCCATGACCGGCAGACTGCTCATGATGCCGATCACGGGTTTTTTCTGACTGGCGACCCGTGAAATCATGCGGGTAATGTTATATTCCAGCAATTCCTCCGAACGGGGATCCATGAATGGTATTGTTTCAAAGGCGTCGCCTTTCACGGCCACAAGGCCGCAATAAACAGAAGGACCCATCATTTCCAGATTCTGGCCGGCGAGACCATACCGTTCCGCCCATTCCTCGGCCTCCGAATCCGGCTCGGGATCATAAATTTCCACCACGATCTTGCCGGCGGCGGCCAGCCGGTATTCTTTCAGCAGGTCTTCGACCTGCTGGGCAAAGTTTTTCAGAAGAATGGGCGTCTCGGCGGCGCGGCGGGTAAAGAAATATTTAAGAGTGACCGGCGCGTCAAGCTTCTTGAGAATATCGCGCGTCCCCTCGGAAAGGGTAAAGATTTTTTCCTCCGTCATGTCTTTCCGAAAATGAACGTTGCCGAGAATGATATTGCCGGCAACAAGTATGGCCAGGAGCGCCAGCAATCCAAAGGCGCCCCCGCCCAATTTCAAAATCAATTTTGATCCTGTCACGCTCATATTTCTCCTTTGTTTTTCTGCTTCTTCTTCCAACCGGCAGGGCGAACCCTCCGGGTGAGCGCCGCCTGTGCCCGTCTATGCCCGAGCGTCGGCCAGGGACGCTCTTTATCAGACGGCTCGGCAGGGACGCCTCGCCCTACCAATTTTAAACTTCCTCTGCCTCAGGTGATCCGACACTGAACTCTGAACCTTAACAATCAGGCCGACCTTCTGTTTTCAAGAACGATGTAAGTTCCAAAGAGCATGAAGGCCATCACGCTCAGATAATAAGCGATATCACGGCTGTCAATGACACCCTTTTGAAACGCCTCATAGTGCGGCATAAAACTCAAGGCCGCCACGCCGTTCACCAGCCAGTCCGGCGCCCATTTGACGAGCAGGTCGGTCACCGGCGGCCAGCCGGCCAGCAATAAAAACAGACAAATCATCAGCGCGAGAACAAAACTGATGACCTGATTGCGCGTGAAGGCCGAGGTCATCATGCCGATGGCAAGATACGTTCCCGCCAGCAGGAAACTGCCGAGGTAGCCGCCGATAATGGCGCCCTTATCGGGATTCCCGAGGTAAGCTGCAGTCAGGACGATCGGGAAGGTGAGCGCGATAATGAGTCCGATAAAAATCCACGCCGCCAGAAATTTGCCGAGGATCGCCTCGGTCATGGATACCGGAAGGGTCAGGAGCGTTTCAATCGTGCCGGAACGGCGTTCCTCCGCCCAGAGCCGCATGGCGGCCGCCGGAACAAGGATCAGGAAAAGCCATGGATGCCAGAAAAAAAACGGGCGCAGGTCGGCCTGGCCGATCTCATAGAAATGCGAGATAAAAAATGTCATAAAGCCGAGCAGTATTAAAAAAACCACCATGAAGACATAAGCCACCGGCGATTCAAAGTAGGAAACCAGCTCGCGCCTGGCGATTGCTTTTGTATTGCGGATAAAGTCCATTTTTTCAAACCTCCGTTTTTTTATTTACGATTTTAGATTTCCGATTTTCGATTTAAATCCCAAAATCCAAAATCATAAATTCCAAAATTACTTTTTCAACGTCCTCCCGTCAGCTCCCGGAACACATCATCAAGCCTGCCTTCAAGCGTGCGTAATCCCGTGATCGCCCAGTCGGGATTGGCCCGGCTCAGGTCCGTCATTTCCCGGAAAAGCATGGCGGCATCCCGCGGCAGGACCGTCACGGTATTGCCGTCGGCCGTTACCTCGGCGGCCGAGGAAAGTCTTTTTATTTTCCCAAGAATATCCTGATTCAGGCTCCGAAAAACCGCTTCTATGGCGCCGTGCAGCCGGCTTTTGGCTTTTAACTCCGCGGGCGAGTTGTTGGCGACGATAGCGCCGTTGCAGATAATGATCGTCCGGGTGCAGAGCGCTTCCACCTCCTCAAGAATATGGGTGGAAATGACGATTGTTTTCCGGGCGGCCATCTCGCGGATCATTGTGCGCACAAGATGTTTCTGATTCGGGTCAAGACCGTCGGTGGGCTCGTCCATGATTAAAACCGGCGGATCATGCAAAAGGGCCTGGGCGAAGCAAACCCGCTGACGGTATCCCTTTGAAAGCGTGCCAATCCCCTGGTGTTTTACTTTGTCCAGCCGGCAGGTTTCAATCGTTTCATCAACTTTCTTGTTCCTCGCCAGACCGGTAAAACCGCGGATTTCGGCGATGAACGCCAGATAGTTCCCAACGATCATTTCGCCGTAGACCGGCGCGTTTTCCGGCAGGTAACCGATTTGTTTTTTTGCCGCGCGCGGGGACTCGCCGATGTCATACCCGTTAATTACCGCCGTGCCCGAAGTCGGCGGCAAAAAACCGGTAATCATGCGCATGGTGGTTGTTTTGCCGGCCCCGTTCGGGCCGAGAAAACCGAGCACTTCCCCTTTGCCGGCCTCAAAGGAGACGCCGCGGACGGCAAGCAAAGGTCCAAACGCTTTTTTAAGATTTTTTACTGCCAGCATTCCTTGTCCTCCTTCTTTGACTTCAGATATCAGCCACAAAAATTAACAAATTGCACAAAAGGGACTGATTGAATATGCTTTTTTCTATGTGTCTCTTGTGCATCTTCGTGGCAATTTTCCCATGCTTTGAATAGTCATGAAATTTACATAATTACAACCTTGCGCGCAAGCGAATTGCCGGCCGGTTTCCGGGGAATCGTTATCTTTAAAATGCTTTTCTCGTAAGAGGCCTGGGCCGATTCGCCGGCAATATCGTCCGGAAGCATGATTTGCGTCTTGAAACGGCCGGTTGATGCCGCACGAGAATTTTGCGCCGTCTGCCGCCGTTCCATACCGGCCTCAATGGTTAAAATCCTGCCGTTAAGGCTTACGTCAATATCATCTCGTTCAAATCCGGGCATGGAGACGGTAACAATATAATTCGTCCCGTCTTCTTCCATATTCATGGATGAAATCCGGCCGACATTGCGCCAATCCCGCTCAATAAGATTCAGCGCCTGGTTGTGGCGGCTGTCGTGCGCCATTTGGAAAATGTGCCCGATCTCGGATTGCAAACGCCTCATATTTTCAAAGGGCGAACGGGGGGCACAGGCCGGATCAATTGTTCTGATGTTACCCCGGGGAAAATCCACATCTCCGGTCATTTCATAGAAAAGACGATTGATCTGATTTTGCATGCGCTCAAGATCTTCAGCCGTCTCCTGGAGGATAATATCATCTTTCTCCGTCTTTTCCCTCAAGGCATTGTCCGTTTGAACCCGATGATTTTTCAGCGAGCCGGTCAAGGCGCTCAATGTCCGGGAAACAAAGACGGGCCAGTCATGCCAGCGCGATGAATTGCTCAGCAGGACTACGCCTTCCATCAACGCGATCATGGCCAGGAGAACAATGGCTGAAATAAAAAATATGTTTTGACGATTAGACATTTTCGAGTGTTTTTATAAACAGCAATCTTCGTGCCAAGTCGGGGTTGAAAACTGTTTTCCTGCAAAAACGACAAAGAGACGGAATTGTAGGCTTTAACATAGCGACTGATTTTTACGCTGGGCAAGGGTGCGATGTTCTACAGGCGCGACTTTATGTCATTTGACCGGACATTTTGTCCGGCGCAAACTCAAGAAAGGCGCCGCATTTTTATCAAAGGACTGATTTGCGGTAATTTTGGGGAGACATGCCCGTATAAGCTTTGAATGCTTTTGAAAAATAATAGGGATCTGAAAAACCTGTTTCATACGCGATATCCTTAACTGTTTTATCCCGCTCGGCGATAAGTTTTCGGGCGTATTTCATTCTCTGCGATTCAATATATTTATTCGGCGTAATCCCGTACTCTTTGTGAAAAAGATTGATATAATAACTTTCACTGATTCCTTCGATCCTGGCAAGCGCCGCCACGCCTATTTTATCCATGTAATGCGAATTTATGTATTGCATGCTTTTGGCGAATCTTTTCTTCTCGCGCTCATGGGTTTCATTCAGAAAATCAATTATTTCTATCAGGAGTTGTATCAGGTAATCCTTGAGCCGGAGGGCGGATACGGCGGGCGTATTGATGCCACTCCTCTCCTGTAGCTTGACGATATTGTCAAAAAAACGTCGTTTGTCGGAAGGAAAACCACTGATAATGTTCGGAATAACTTCGTCGTAGGAAGTGACAATTGACGCTTCGCGCGCATTTTTTGATTTGCGCATGGATGCGGCAATCGTCATTTCCGTTTCCGGATGAACCGTAAAGTTGATCCAGTAATATCTGGTTGGCGCACCCAGGCTGATATATTCCCTCCGGACATAGGGCGGAATGAGCAGGAGGTCGCTCGTTTTATACTGGTAGATTGTGTCACAAATTCGGCATTTTCCCTTGCCGGATAAAAACCAAGTAAGATCAAAACTGGTTTTTACATTTTCCCCGCGGGAGATGCCCTCCGGTCTTTCGCGGTAAAAAGCGTGGTTAATCTCCGGCGCAAGCGCGTGAATATCCAGCGTATATAAGATTTTTCCGTATTTTTTTATTGTCATGGCCATGGTGATCTAAAACACATGCATCGATATTTTTTACATCATTTTTCTGTTTTTGTCCATTCCGTTTCAGGACGGATTGTTGCAGAGTTACGGTCGTTGCAGAATGTATTTTAAAAAAAGCCGGAAGGAGAATAAAACGCAATGGATAAAATTATTAAAGTAATATGCCCAAACGGCCATTTGAGTTATGCGCGGATGGAAAAAGGAAGCTTTGATCTGGGGTTGCAAACCAAACTCGACGCTATTTGCGCGGATGCGGGCAGCAATGACGTCGGGCCTTATCCGCTCGGCGCGGACTCATGCACCAGTCCGGAAACATGGCAGAGATATGATATCGAAAATATGCTTCTTGCCGCGCGAAAGCTCAAAATTCCCATGATCATCGGCTCCGCCAATGACTGCGGATCAAACAAAGGCGTTGACAAGTTTGTACGAATTGTCCGGGAGATTGCGCAGGAGCACAAGTTGCCCCCATTCAAGCTGGCGACTATACGATGCGCTATCGATAAAAAACATATTCAATCAGCGCTGGAAAAAGGGGAACGTATACAAGGGCTTGACGGCAGGGCCGACCTCACCCGGAAGGATTTGCATAACACAGACGGCATGGTGGCGGTGATGGGCGCCGAGCCCATTCAAAGGGCGGTCGAAACCGGGGCGGATATAATCATTACAAGCCGGACAAGTGATTGTTGCATTTTTGCCTCTTTTGCTTTGGCGAGGGGATCTTCAAAAGACATGGCCTATTATTTCGGCAAAGTGATGGAATGCGCGTCCTTCTGCGCCGAACCTTACATGGGCAAAGAAAGCATCATTGGAACGGTCGGCAAAGATTATGTCATTGTGGAAGCCTGCCATCCCGGGCAGAGATGCACCCCCGCTTCGCTGGCAGGCCACGCGATGTATGAACGAAAGGACCCTTTTTACGAGGAAGTCGCCGGCGGCACGATTGATATGCGGGAATGCCGATACGAGCAGATCAGCGAAAAAGCCACCAGGGTAACCGGACAGAAATTTATCAAAGCGAAGGACTATTATGTTAAGCTGGAAGGCGCGGGCCGAATCGGTGAACGGCGTTATATCATCGTGGGTATAAGGGACCCGATGACGGTGGCGAATATTACCAAGGCCATTGACTGGGCCAAGGACAAAGTCGTTGAACAATTCGGCAAAAACGGAAAGGATTATCATCTCTTTTATCATGTCTATGGTCAAAACGCCATTTTGGGCGAGATGGAGCCGGTCAAGGAAATAAAATCTCACGAATTATGTATTGCGGTGGAAGCGGTCGCGTCGACCGCAGAAAAGGCCGACACCATAGCCACGCTCGGCGCGCGCAGTATATTTTACGCCCGCTTAAAAACCAAAGGCACTGCCGGCGGAGCGGCACTGCTTACCGACGAGCCGCTCGTTGCAAAACCTGTTTATAATTGGACCATGAACCACATCATGAAAATAGACGATCCTTATAAACATTTCCCAATTACGATAGAAACAGTGAATGGAGAGGAGAAAAAATGAAAACGTACAAGCTGAATGAGCTTGCAAAAACAATCCGCAGTAAAAACGCTGGTCCGGATAATATCACGTTCGATATTATATTCGCCGAAAAAGATATATATGAAAAAGTAAAAAAAAGCGGAGCAATTACAAAAGAAACCATAGCTAGGCTGTATTCGGCGCCGGAAAATAAAATAGTCACTTTTGTCGAGTATGATCCGGGCAATGCGCTTAAATTTACCTTCCAGAGAAATAAATCGAACGGCACTTTGGGCGAATCGGATTTGTTCGGCTGCCAGCAGTATGGTCCGCTCATCAATTATGAAGTCACCATTTAACCCTGCCAGGAAACAAAAAAATGAAATCATATCTTTTGTTTGCAATACTCGCAGGCACGGCCTGGGGACTGGGCGGCTATTTTGAAAAAGCGGGATTGAAATCGCTGGGGTTACCGCCGATTGCAGGCATCACTATCCGCACCGGCGTGGCGCTGGCCATTTTAGGCCTCCTGTCAATTCCGTCCTGGAAAAGCATCGCAACTCCCTCCGATACCAAAGCCTGGCTGATGATTATTATCGGCGGGGGCATCATCGCCGGCAGTCTGGGCATGTGGAGTTTTTATGCCGCATTGTCCCATACTCAAAATCTGGGACTTACCCTGGCGGTTGCATTCGCTTTTTCTCCTATTGCCGGCACAATCACCGGCCTCATCCGGCGCGACCAGATTATGGATTGGAAAATCGTTCTTGGGTTGGGCGCAATTGTGGCGGGTATTATCTTTCTGCAGTTATCGCATAATCAACATTGACATCCAAATAGTAATATCCGGCGACCATAATTGGCGATGCTTTCCCGCAGTCCGGTCCTACTCGTCCCTACTTTTTCATTTAATGGAAACCATAGATTGTGCCGCCGCAGATGACTTCATAAGCGCCCATGTCAACCGTCCCGTAACGGATGCGCTGTCTGCCATCCCGATCAACCGCGTTCGTCATCCAGCTCTGGTTTAAGCCGGCATTGACACACGGTGAATTACCGTTCAGGCGATAATCGCCGCCGTCCAGATTGACCAAGCTGGGATCATTGGTGATGTTGCGGGTTCCATCCACCGCCGGAATCACGCAGGAATATTGCAAGCCCGTATTGCCCGCCGTATTGGTGAAATTATTGGCGCTTGTTCCCGCCATGTTGAAATAAACGATGTTGTTGGTGCCGCTACCCGAACCATCAATATAAAGCCCACCGCCGGACACTCCGGCGTAATTACTGACGATTGTGCAATTTTCAATAGTGCTGTTGGTAAGCCATACTCCGCCGCCAATCTGTGCATATGTTCCGGTGGCCTTATTCTGCGCAATCAAACAATTTCGAATGATTGCAGACGAACTAGCCCAGACCGCTCCTCCCGTGGTTGCCGACCAATTCCCAATTATTGAACAATCTTTTACTAATAATCCAGACGATGACGCCCTTATGCCGCCACCGCCACCACCACCATATTTTCCCAATATTACGTTATTTGACATGATGGAACAATTTAAAATCTTATTGTCACTGCCGCCGGCAATGGCAAAGGCGCCGCCACCAGTATAATGTGTATTATTTATGGCAATGCAATTTGAAATTATACAACGATATCCTGAAATATAACATGCCCCGCCACCGCCGCCGTATAAATCATCGCATAAATTTCCATAAAAATAACAGCCTTCAACTTTTGCATCCTGTACACCAGCGCCATGAGACAGGGTCAGTCCGCCGCCGTTAACGAAAGCATAATTATTACTAAAAATGCAGTTGGTTATAATGCCGGCATAACCCGTGGTATTGACATAAACTCCTCCTCCACAACCACTCCCGGATATTGTATTTGTGTATATGTTACTGTTTCCAACAAACAAACAATTGATAATGGAAATTCCTCCCGTAGAACTATAGACAGCGCCCCCCTGGGAAGTCACGTAAAAGTTGGTTATTGCAAAACCATTAAACACTGATCCGGTGGCGCTAAAACTAGCGCATCGGTTGGTGGTTAAGGAACCTTGCCCGGCCAGTATTGTCACACCCCGTCCATTAATGCTTTGCAACGTCATTGAGTTTGTCACGTTAATTACATTCGTCAAATAATAGACGCCGTTGCTCACCAAAACGAGCCTTGCGGAGTTGTTGGTCGCGGCGGTGTTCACCACGTCAATGATGTTTGTCCCGGCCGTGGCCCAGTTGGTGTATGGGTCAGCCGCCCCGATCCAGCCGGGCGTTCCGTTCGTCACCACATAATGCGTGGCCGACAAACATTCCGCGCTTGCCAGAATAAAAAGCAATATTCCCCAAAAACCAATAGTGACCAAGCTTGGACGTTGCCGAAGCCTCTCACAGTCCTGAACATGAGCCATTGCAGCCATTGTCATCTCCTTCAAACTTTTTGTTATAATTAGCCTGTTTTTCGTTCGGTCGTCAATGAAAACATTTTTTCCAGAATAATCGAAATCTTGCACAAACATTTCACAGCCTTTAATGCAATCCGCCCAAGGCGGACTCCAGCGCTTCACGTTTTTGCCGGATAACCTCATCATCCTGCCGCTCCACCGCCGCCTTCAGTTCCTCAAAAATATGCACTGCGTTAAACTTCTGTTCCTTTGTAATTTTTTTGTTTTTCAAGCAGGCGTCCAGACGTTCCTGATACGCCTTGCAGGCCGCCCGATCCCGCTCCAATTTCTTCCCCAGCAGACTGATAGTCTTGTGAATGTTCAAGCTCTCCGCCACCCCTATCCCAATCCGCGCTTCAAACTCATATTTTCCCTCCGCCAAGCCGTCAAACCCGGCCTCAATCTCCTTATTAAATCCCTCCTCATAACTCACCTCCGCCTTCCCCTCATAATACATTCGCACCTCTTTCCCCGCCCTCATCAGCGCCACCCGCACCTGCGCGGATTGCTTTTCCAAGTAAGCATTACCGACTTCCAATACAAACTTCATTTTCTTGTTCTGCGTCCATTTTTCATCTGGAATGATCAGGTTGGCAACCCAACCCTGTCGACATCCACTGACGCCGCTCAGGCCTTTAACCATATACACTTCATGACTCATCCGCAGGCTCTCGCCTTTTTTCAACTGCATCCCCAGCGCACTCCACAGTTCTATGTTATAAAAATCATGGTCAAAATACAGAAACACTTTTTTTACCTCATCCAAACGGAATTTACTCACATAAACCAATCGTTCCCGAGCATCGCAACAAGCCACCCATCCCTTCGTCGGAAAAAAAGTGTGCTGCATTTGCCCTGGCGAACATCTTATCACCTCAACCCCATCTTTCTCCGGCAGATAAATTTTATCGTCTATATTTGCCGTCCCCCCGATACTTAACTCCGGGTGCGACCGCAACCATCCTTTCCATATCGCATCACCCTCATTGCGCAGTTCGAGATTGATTCCCACCCAGGCCATTCCTCTTTTTAAACTAATTTCCTTGCGTTCCTTCAATCCGTCCGCGGTTGTTTTATCCATTTCCAATAAAAGACGGCATCCTTCCGGCGTTGCCGTTTTACCCTTTACCGCAAAACATTGATTTATCAGCGTGCCTGGGTAGTCACAGTCCACCTCTTTGATCCCGCCAGGCGCAAGGTGGTTGATCCCCTCCGGCCACGTTTTCAATTCAACAATCCTGCCGCCTTCCGGCAATATCTTCAAACTCATCATGCCGTTTGACATTTCCCAGACAGCGTCATTATTTGTTATGCCACATTCCGACTTTACCTTGGGAAGTTCCTCTACATCTATGGTCACGGTCGCGCCTTCCGGATAGACATAAGAGTGATTTTCGCATTGCACCCGGAGCGCTTCATTCCGAAACACAAACAATACATCCGCCCCTATCTTCAACTCCTGCATCCGTTCTTCATCCCCGCGCCAAACTGTCAAAAATACCCGGCCTTTCGCATCCCGCGCCTCGCTGGTGTTTACAACCGCCACCTGAAATTTATATCCTCCCAGAACGACTCCATCATCCTGCATCAGTAATTCGCCCCTATACGGCAAGGTTTTGACCTGATCTGACTGATTTGTTTTCTCTGTTGTTTCCGGTTGTTCTCTGTCTTTCCTATCCTCAACCGCTCTGGTGAGGACAGGCGCCGCCGGCTTGCCCTGGATCCTTGGCTTCAAACGATAGACGCACCCGCCCGGCGACAGGATCACGCCTTCAAACTTCGTGTATACCCCGTCCTGTTCCACCGGAATTTTTATCCCGAGCATGTAATCCCCCACCTCCCACTCCCCGCGAATTTTAAGGAAGAACCGGATTGCCAGATCCTTGCCTTCCGGATACGCGCAGATCAGGTACAAATCTCCTCCATATTCCCATTCGCGCAGGATGAGATTCTCGTCATCACATTGATATTTCGGCGTATATTCCGCTTCCTTGAACAGCTCTTGCATGATCAATTCGGTCCCTTTCGGCTCCAGGGCGCTGAACGGCAAACCGCTCACAATCACCTTTCCTTTCCCCAATCCCATGCTCACTATCGCCGGCTCTTCGGACGCATATCTCAACAGCGTCTTGCCGCCTTCAACCGCCACCGGCGCATAAAACTGCTCCTGATAATTTTTGTCCTGCGCGCCATAGAACACGCCCGTCATCAATTGAACTTCCTTTGTCTTGACCATCCCCAATGCCACGCCCAGCGCCTTGAACAAATTATTGGAACTATTCCCGTAATTATCATACTTCCCGCTCAAGCCTTCAATCACCAGGCACCCGCCGTTCCGCGCATAATCCAGCAGTTTATCCTGTGTTTCACGGGACAGATACTGCGCCTGCGGCACAATCAACATCCGGCATTTGCTCAAATCCGCGCCATCCCTTAACGCGCCTTCATCCAGCACCCGCGGCACAAGCTGAAGTTTTACAAAGCGGTCATACAGATTATCCACGGCGTTTAAATGCAGAGAAACCGATCCGAAGTCCGTTTCACGAGGATGCCATGACTGATCATGACATCTGGTCGTATTTGAAAATAATATCCTAATCTCCGGATCAACGCGTTTCCCATCCAGTAATATATGCTCAATCTTCCGGAAGTCTGACAACAACTGTTTTGTTTCCCAGCCGTATTGCGTCGGCAGGCCGGTCATATCCACGGAATTAGCCGTAAATCCCGGCCAACGCCATATCCAGCAATTGATTCCGACATGTCCTCCGCTGACCTCCTGCCAGGCCTGTTTCCGTAACCATTTGCATCCCGCCAGAATATCGGGGGGGGGATAATAAAAAACACCGCCCCATTCTATAGTCCACACCTTTTTGTTTTCAGCAATCAAATCCAGATACCGCCATTCTTCAATGACAGGTCGTGCCGTCCCATCTATCCCGCTGATATCCTGAGTCTTGGTTAATTCATAAAAATCCACTCCAAATAGCGGATTACTGCGGGATCCGGTTGAAAGACAGGTTGAATAAAAAACATCCGGCGCATATTTCTTGAACAGTTTATAAGTTGTCTCCTGTGCCTTGAATAACTGCATTTCGCGAAATCTTCGCCAATCCTCCCAATTGGCATGTTCGGAAGCCGTTTTTGGCTGATGCGTAATCAGCCTGATATCGTTAAAATTTGTATAGGCCGTGAGCCAGCGTTCATTCAGCCGGCTGACTTCTCCGTATTTCTCCTTTAAGTGTTCGACATATTCCTCTCGCGCCTGCTCTCCCCAATACTTAAATTCCAGCCCGCGTTCTCTGCCGCCCCAATACCGGATGATCGGACTCGCCCGCCCGCGTTTAACATACTCCCTGATCTTTTTTTCCAGCTTTTCCGGCGCGCGCGTTTCGCGCGGCGTTTCTTCAACCTTCCCGGTCAAAACATCCAGTTCGCCCTGCTCTGAAAGTACCAGCCTGCAATCAGGATCAGGGAACTGATAATTGCTCTGAATATCAAGCTTAATGCCTTCCGCAAGTGGTTTCAACGCCGGATCATCCCAGATCCAGAGAAGGTCAAACCATTGATTGTAATTCCAGGCATTAATCCCCAATTCCTTCATGGTCTGGAACATATCCGTCCGCAATTCATATAATCCAAAGTAACTGATCCCGGCCGCCGCCGGGATTCCGCCCAGCGCATGCCGGACCTTGATTCTTTCCGGCGTTTTGACTCCGGCCAGCAATGCGTCCATCGCCGTTGTTGTTTCAGCGCAGACTTGCTCTTCAGCCGCTATTTTCGCCAGCAATGCCTTGCGGCGCTGGTCCTGCCCGGCATAATCCGTCCCCGCAACCAGCAATTTATCCAGCGCCTGCTTTTCCCTGATCACCGTCTCAAAACCATTCTTCAATTCATTGAGTTTTGCGCGCGTGTCATGATAAGCCTCCATGTTCCCCGCGTAAAGCGCCGCCGCCATTCCGTCCCGGGCCTTGTAATAAGCGTCAATAAAGCCCCGGCCGTATTCGCTCACTTTCCGCTGAACTGCAATAAGGCGTTCATACCACTCCGGCGGCTGTTCCCCGGGATATTTTTCTTCGCATAATTTCAGGCAGCCTTGCAGGACGTCTCCAGCTTTGTCTCCCTTCATCAACGCCTCGCCCACCTGCCCCAAATGCACCAGGGTACTGCCGTTGTAATAATTGTTGTGGTACCGATAAGCCAGGAAATCGGTCGCCTCCCCGGAAGGCAGGCCGGACTTCGCCGGAGAGCTTTGTGCAGGCAGGCAATAGACCGGCAAAAGAATATTCCCCGCCGTCTCCCTATTATCGCCGCCGCTGACATCCAAATCTCTAGACTCGCGCTTTCCATTGACCACGCCGTTTCGGAACATATTCAATTTGTCCGGCAGCCCAATGCTTGCGTTCAAATGGCCGGCAATTGCCGGTAAACGCGCGCGGACCGAGCTCATTAGATTCGTGTTGAGTTTTAACTCGGCCTTTAAGCTTCTTTGGGCGGATTTCCACGGCAGGAAACGCATCTGCCAGGTGGCGGGACAAAAATCGGACATGATTTTGATTTTGTTCGTCCACTTGTCTGTTCCGGACGAATCCTTTTTATAGCCGGTTACCGGCAAGCGCGTGGTGATAAGATGCCCGCCTTCCGATAAAAATTTAGGAATTAAATACATCGCCTCATAGGGGATGCTTTTCCCGTCGGGCAGGATCAAAATATCCAGCACCTTGAGGCGATGTATT
>Ga0209749_1000400_pt1 | contig 62509 bp, 69 predicted proteins | sample EPASupsiteSAE347_FD_187267 | JGI IMG/M metagenome (GOLD analysis project Ga0209749, IMG submission 187267) | Bioremediated contaminated groundwater from EPA Superfund site, New Mexico - Sample SAE3-47 (SPAdes) (version 2) | ecosystem: Environmental > Aquatic > Deep subsurface > Groundwater >... | reverse complement strand
GGGGTAGCAAGGGCAGAAGCCGTTCCGGCCGGGACCTGCCCGCCAGCGGATGAGCCGGCGGGAGATGCTGATGACGTACCGGACGGAACTGCCATCGCCAGCATGAGCGCAACCGCAATGACGACGATGATGCCGATAACGGCAACGAACCATTTGAGCATTTTTACCTGCCCTGCAACCGGGGGTGCGGCCGGTGTGGAATGAAGCGCAGTTCCGCAGTTCGTGCAGAATTCCTGCGAAGGATCAAGAGAGACGGTGCCGCACTTCGGACAGGTACCAGGTGCCATAGTCAGAACAGAGGATTGTACCGCAAAAAGAAAAATCTATGCCGGAAATTATCCGACCAGTTCCCGCACCTTTGCGATATTGCCCCGGTCATCACGCCGGTCATCCACGGGCGTCTCACAGATGAGGGGGAGCGACAAAAAGACCCTGGTACGGAGGATGTGCCGGAAGCCTTCCTCCCCGATGAAACCGAGGCCGATGTGCTCGTGCCGGTCCAGGCCGCTGCCCCGGTCGCCTTTCGTGTCATTCAGGTGGATGACCCGGAGGTTTTCAAGGCCCACCGATTCGTCGAGCTCTGCAAGCGTCTCTTCCAGTCCTCCCGGGGTCCGCAGCTCGTAACCTGCTGCAAACGCATGGCAGGTGTCGAAGCAGATACCGATGCGCCCCGTCTCTTCGATCCCGTCCATGATCCCCCGTATGTGTTCGAAGCTGCTGCCCACGCTGTTCTTCTCGCCCGCGGTGTTTTCCAGGAGGAGCATGGCAGGGCTTTCCGATGCTGCAAGTGCCGTATTGATCGCCGCGATCACCCGGGCCCGGCCGCCCGCGATCCCGTCGCCGAGATGGTGTCCCAGGTGGGTGACGAGATACGGGATCCCGAGTACGCCGCACCGGTCGAGCTCTGCAGTCAGGGTGGCAACGGATTTTTCGTAGATCTCTTCTTTGGGCGATGCAAGGTTCGGCAGGTAGGGCATGTGATCGACCGGAATAATCCCGGTTGTACGGATCTTTTCATGGAATGTTTCTGCAACCTGCGGGTTTACCGGCTGGTATCCCCAACCCCGGGGATTGCGGGAAAACATCTGGAAGACATCGCACCCGGCATCTTTTGCCCGGTCCACCGCGAGATCGAGCGAACCGGCGATCGAGACATGCACGCCGACTTTCACCATAGGATTCCCTGCCGCCAGTTCATCTGATCAGGATCGGATGCGGGGGTATTTGGCGGTTGTGATTGCTGCGGTACCCTCTTCCAGGGTCCCCCGGGGTGTCCGGATAACCAGGGTCCGGTCGTGGTCTTGAACCGTCGATACGATGGAAAAAAGGTTTACTCGTTCCTGAACATCGCCAGCACAGCAACAAGTCCCACGGCGCCAAGCGCAACGAGCGGCAGCGTGGCAGACTTCTGCGGTGTGGTCGGAACTGTCTTCGGAATTTCGGTGGCAACGGTCGTTGCCGTTACCGGGAGGTGCGTTGCCGTTCCAATGGGGGGAACGACATGAACGAGGTATACCGAGACCGGCTGCGGACCGGTCATGCCGGATCGCCCGCCCGCACACGTGGTGGCGACGGCCTGTCCTTTCACGAACGAGACTTCAACACTGGACCCATCATTCCTGCCATTGAACAACATCGTCTGGCGCGGTGTCAGGGTCTTCTCCATGACCACGGCACCGCCGCTCTTGATCTTGACAACCGAGGAGACCGCAGTACAGACGGTCCCGGAACAGGCATTGCAATCAGGCGTTGTCGACATTTCGAGCGCATAATCGCCGATGAGCGGGAGCGGGACTGTTCCCGGGTCCCCAACAATATCGGTGACCATGGCATCTTCAGGTTCGGTTCCGAACAGTTTCGCAAGGGTGATCCAGGTGTTCCCCGCTCCGCCGAGACTGGTGGCTACGACCGGGTCGCCGGTCCCGAACAGCGCGAACGCGCTCTCGGCGGGTGCCGTTCCGGTCAGTGAGGTCTGTTCCATGGCGCTGAAGGTGCAGACCGGCGTTCCTTCGGCCGGGTACGTGCAGCCGTACTGGAGGGGGTTCGCTATTGAAAATGCATTCTGTACCGGATTGAGCGCGGATACCGTTCCTTTGACGGTTACTTCTTCGATGACCGCAGAAACCGGCATGACAATACCACAGCAGAGTGCCATGAGCACGAGAATACCCAAAACCGTTCTGGACATAGGGACGACTTCCTGATGTACTATAAAAGTTGATTGATGTAAAACCATAAAAAGGAGGTGTCCCGGGATTATCTGCAGGTCCCGTAATCTCCTGCATCCGCAATAGAGAAACCACCCATCTTTTTTTACCACGGGCACCCACCGGCATGTATGCAGGTGACATTCCTGGGAACCAACGGCTGGTACGACAGTACGACCGGGAACACCGTTTCGACACTTATCCGGACAGAAGAATACGATATCCTCCTTGATGCGGGCAACGGAATCGCAAAGGCCGATCGGTATATCGCCCAGGACCGCCCGGCATTCCTGTTCCTCAGCCACATGCACATCGATCACATCGCGGGACTCCACACGCTCTGTAAGTTCCGGTTCCGTCAGGGCCTGAACACATACACCCAGGAGAGGACGAAGGGCCAGCTAGAACGGTTCGTGAATGAACCGTACACGGTTCCCTTCTCAATGCTGCCCTTCAGCAACGTGGTACGGGAGCTTGCTGCCGGAACCCACCGGCTCCCGTTTACGGTAACCTGCCTTCCGCTCATCCACCCGGCACCGTGCTTTGGTTACCGGATTGAGATCGACGGGAAGGTGATTACGTACTGTACGGATACGGGACGCTGCGACAACGCGGTGACGCTGGCACGTGACGCTGATCTGCTGATCACCGAATGCGGGCTGAAGCCCGGGGTGGAGAGCCCCGACTGGCCGCACCTGAACCCGGAGATGGCAATTGCGATTGCACAAGAGGCCGGGGCCCGGCGGCTTGCCCTCACGCATTTCGGGGCAGAGGTGTACCGGACCGTGGAGGAGCGGACAGCGATTCAGGCGCAGTTTTCCCGCGGGTTCCCCGGCCTGATCGTGGCGCTGGACGATATGACGGTCGAGGTGTGAGGCGTTTTCCGGGTTCGGTCGTGCCCGCACGTTTTTTCTTTTTATGCGCGTTGAACGGAACGGTTCGATCCGCGAACCTCCGGGTTATCCGGATCCTGCAGCATATTGAGCCCGGATTGCTGCCTGGAACCGTGTCAATTTGTAAATTTTTTTCACGGACCAATTAGCATATAATACAATTTTAAAATATATTTTATTATACAATGCATTGCGCGTCCTGTACCCCGATCACAGATATGCCGACGAGGTCCTGCCACATCTCCGGGTACGCGGGGCGCCGCAGGGGGAGCGGGCGATGAAACGGGGGCCGCTGCCGGAGAAAGCGATCAAACTGGCGACCCCGTTTGCGCTCGCCCGGGGTTTTCTGATCTCCTGCCGGAGAGCGCACGGGAATATCTGCGATTTCATGATCCTGAGCCCGGGCAGGACAACGTTTGTGTCGATGGCGCGGGCCAAGAGTCTCTACGGAACTCTCGCAGATATGACCGCGGAGTTGTCCGGCACCGTGGCCGGCCTCCGCATCGTTCCCCCGGATCCCGGCCGGGTCTTTGAGATCTGGGCCTGTAATTATTACAAAGGCATCCGGTTCTTCCGGGTCGAACATGCCGGGCTGGTGGAGCTGGACCAGTACGGGAAACCATTCGGATGACGGCCGGGAAAATTTTTTTGTGAACGAAAACGTCCGGGAAATTTTTTGCCGGAAATTTTCAAAATCCAATCCTGAAATTTTTTTTCGGCCGGATTTTTTGTGCCCTGCCCATCCCCGCGATACATTGGATCCAGAATTCCCCTGCCTCACCGGTCTCGTAAAACCGCCGGGCGAATCCCCCGTTGACATTGGGGGGGTGGGAAGTACTCCTCCCATGCCAGGCCCGCATAACCGTCGGGGAGCCCCCCTCCGACGGTGAAAATCCTGGTTTTGGAGATGCGCTAATCCGGGCCCTCTGCGGGCTCCGATTTCCGGTTTTTGAGGTTTTGACAGGATAGTTTCGCGAAAAAACAGGAGTGTTTCCGTGATTTTGCCGGATTTTGTCCAGTTTTTACGTCGTAGACGGACCCGCAGTTTTTGGGAGTATTTAGGACAGTTACAGCGGCCGATCGGGTCCCGGTACGGGTTTCAGGTTGTGCGAAGGAAGGGGGCGGGGGGTTTGTCCGACGGAGATGCGGGGGTCTGACGCTCGGGCGCTGTGTGGGCTTGGAGACGGCACACCGCTATAATCGATTGCAGTTACACACCGGATTGGATCGAAACATAGCTGACGAATACATGATGTCCGGTAAATTTCTGCAACGAGCAGGCGGGTAACGCGATCGGGGGGTCATTCTTGTCGGGGGATTTGAGATCAGCATCCTTGGGCGATCAGGTAGATGAATCTCTTCATTTTTTAATTTACTTTTTAATACAGGAAAACCCGAAGCGGTTCGTCAAAGATGAATAATTTCCATTTGCGGGAAATGATGTCGGAGATACTCTGCCAGTAGCCGCCGGTGACATTGATCCGGTTTGGGTTCGCTGCATAAGAAACAGACAAAATCGAGATCGGTTTCTTCAAATTTTTTCTTTATATCACGCTTATTCAGAATTTCCTGATACTCCTTTTCATACTCCGGCCATTTGATTTCTTTTTTCTGGTATCGTTTTAAAAGATCCTCGGTCGGTGCGCAAACTGGTAAATGAAGGTATTCGATAGCGCCAATCTTTTTTAGGAAATACTTCAGATCCTCAGCTTTCGTAAAGCCAGCGAGCTGAGATTTGTTATTGAGGCGAACGTCTATCAATATCCTGACATTGTTTTTCAATAGCGTGTCGAAAAACTGTTGTGCGGATTTCTGGGTGAAGCCGATTGTAAATACTCTAATGGGCTTACATGAGACGATTTGATCATTTTCCGAAAAATCACCATCTGATACAGTCAAATTGCCCGTTTCTGATGAATCTAGAAGGGCTTTTTTTTGCTCAGGATATTTCGTCGAAGTTTCATCAACTGTTACATGCGTCTTCGTGATATCATTCTGATGATCATACTTCACTGAATCTGTGTTGGATTTTTGGGAATAATCCAGTATCGTGAAATTTTCTGGACGCTTTGGCTTTGCATTGTTTTGCTTCTTGCCTGGTTTTTTATCGAAGAGGTCTCTGTTGCGTCGTTCGTAGAGTGATTCAAGATTTTCGTTAGTGAGAATACAGTAATAATTCTTAAGGCGTTCTTCCAATGATTGCTGAGATACTAAGGTTCCATCATTTAGGATATGATCTACAGGTACCCCATCCCCAATGAGGGATTTTGAAATAAGGACGAACCGGTGACAATCGAAGGGATCTTTCTCTGAACACATTAGGGCCGGTCGTTTTCCTTCTTTCAGGACCAGCTCAATCTTTCGGATGCCATCCTGAAATTCCAGTCGTTCTTTTACTCTCCGATAATCCGGTATTCCGTCGGAAAAAAGGTAGCGGGGATCTTTATATAAACCCCCGAGCTGGCCACCTAAGAAAATGTATGTAATATTTTCATTATTGAGAACATTTTCCAGATTTTCCCGGTTGAACTGGGACAGATATTTACTCGCCGGATAGGATCGAACATCAATGAGCGTATCAATTTGATTTTTTTTCAGAAGATTGATGAATTCATTTATCGAGTGATTGGAGTGGCCAATCGTATAACAATGAGGGTATTCCAGTGAGCCCATTTTCTGGCACGTCCTTTCAGGTACTCTGTATGATTCCGACTACGAGTTTATAATGAGATTGTGTTGTGGGAAATAACTGCCCCACCCCAAGAGTTACCAACATGGAGTCGTAGGATCCTGGTTCAATCTCCTTTTTTTCTATTTTCCTATTATAGTCATGATCCTTGACAGGGAAATCATATTCCACATTATTCCAGGTAAATTCAAGAACCGGTGCATCTTTACCTTTCATGTTGGGTCTCAAATAAATCCGGGGTTGGTGTTGCGAAGCAGTCAACTCCAAAAAAACGAGAGAGGACACGAGCGGATTTTTTGGATTACATATATGAATTGGAATATCATTGGTTTCCCCGTATGCTGGATTTCCGAGCCATACAGGATATTTCTTATCGACTAAATTCCGGAGTGTTTCCTTCGGGTATTTTCCGAGATGGTCCCATCTTGTCCCGTCAACCTCCCAGTTTTCCGGTTGACAATACAACGGGCAACGTTTTGAAAAATTTATCCTGACATGAGCCCCCATATAGGGACCATCCCTCTCACCATAGAGTTTTTTCAATCCGGCAGGGAAGAATGGAGCGGCATCTCCATTTGGAAATTTAAAATTATTAATCAGGCGTATCCATTCTCCGGTTTTGATATCCTTTCCTGCAATGCAATGGCCCTTCTTTTTATCAGAATTTGCAAGAATAACAATATCCTTTGTTATCGTGAGAATCCCCTCGTTAGACATTCTCCTATGTTAGTGGTGGCTCCCTGATTATTTAAAATCGATCACAATATTTCTAAATATATGGCAATATGAAAATCATGATCTAATTATTCAGGTTATTTTTTATAACATCCCGGTAAACGCCTTCCCCAACACCGCCTGCGTCAGCCGTTCGCACCGCCGGCCCGCCGCAGCAACTTCGCGATCAATGGCATCCGCACGCTCGAACAGCAAGCCGACACACCGAACGATCTCGTGCTACTCGGCAAAAGAGGACAACCCGTCACACTTCTTTCATGCAGCCTATGATTTTTTTTGTATTTTCGCTTTAATTGTTTTCAATCTGGATTCGAGTTTATTTTCCAACTCGGTTCTCCCATTTCCCGTTAAAGAATATTTTAATACGCGATGATGGCCTACATCAAAAGCAATATCATCGGTACTTTGAGCGATCGGAATTACAAATTTTCCTAAAGTATGGGCAATTCCCATCTCATAAAACACGTTCGGATTTTTCTTCGACAAATCTGCGATAATGATAGATGAAGTAAATATCAAATCAAAAACGTCCTGGATTATTGCAGTGTCTTTCCAGACTTCATCGGCTCTATGACACTTCATGCCGACCGATTCACAAGATTCTCTGATTGTTGCATAGACTTCATCGAAGTCTTTTGAAAAAGGCATCATTACAGCAATTTGATTGGTATTAATCGCACCTTCAGGAATTTTAAAGACTTCTGGTGTAAATGTTATGAATCTCTCTGTCTTTCGAATCTCTACTGCTGTCGACACAAATTCTCCTGAGGATAATTTTAGTTTTGGTTTCGAATGTTCATCCAAATCAAGAGAGAATCCCTCTGGTTCAATCAATTTTCTCATTAAAATGATTGCCTCATCATGATTTGTGAACTGATGAAATTCTAAAGGATCAAGAATTTGTTCAATCACTTTAATGATCTCTTTCGATGGGAAATTATTATTAAGGGCGTTTTCACCGGTGTTAAGATGATCAAGAACATCTCGGACCCAATATCGTCTGGTCTCCCCATTATGGATATAACTTAAGTTTATTCTTCGAAAAAAATCTGTTAATCGTGATGAACTACGATAAGGAAATATCCCTTTATACTCCTCATCTCCACAAATCATTAAAGCTAAATTGTCAATTATTATTGGTCTTAATTTCATAGAATTAACAGGGATTTTGTTTTCAACAATATAATATTGATGAGAATACGGGAGTATCGGCTTCTCTCATCACAACTTCTTGGTAAACACCCGCATCAATCCCCCCCAACCTTTCTTAACCCCCCGCACCCATATCCTGTTCAAAGCATGGCATCCGATACCAAGGTCATCGCGCTCTACATCGATTTCGAGAACATCGAGATCGGGTTGCAGAAACAGCACAAGATAAAATTCCAGATCGAACCGATCATCAACACGCTCTCCGAGCTCGGCGTGGTCCGCGTCAGGAAGGCCTACGCGGACTGGGTGGTGAACCGGGACTACCGCGAGAGCCTGCTCAGCTATGGTATCGAACTCATCGAGAAACCGAGCCTCAACACCGAAGGCAAGAACGGGGCCGACATCAAGCTCACCATCGATGCCGTGGAGACCGCGATCACGAACCCCAACATCAATACGTTTGCCATCGTCTCGGGCGACTCCGACTTCCTCTCCTTAATCCAGAAACTCCGGGAGAACGGCAAGTACGTCATCATCCTCTCGGGCGAGGCCTTCACCAGCAAACTGATCATCAAGAACTGCGACGAGTTCATCTCCTATGAACTAATCGCGAACATCAGGAAGAGCGAGCACCAGGAGGAGACCTCGCTCCAGAAGGATCTCTCACATGCGATCGATCTCTTAAAAGACGCCCTCCGGCTTCTGGAAGACGAGGGCAACAAGCTGGATTACTCCGGCATCAAGACCAAGATGCTCCAGATCGACCCGACCTTTACCGAGAAGAAGATCGGCTTCTCCAGTTTCGGCAATTTCATCAAGTCCGTCTCCGAGAACAAGCAGCTGGAAATCGAAATTATCCCGATTGACGGCGTCCCGTACGTCCGCTCCAATCTCAATGACGATGACGAGGGATTCGAGACCCGCCCGCCCTCGAAGAAGGAATGGAAGGTGATCTTCGATGCTATCCAGGTCTTCTTTACGGAAGGGAAGGGCAAGAAGTCGGAAGGCAATCCCTGGATTCTCATCTCGTACCTCAAGACCCGGCGGGACGTGGGCCTCCTCCAGATCTCCAACAAATCGATCCGGGACGCCATTCAGCTGTTGATCGACAAGGAGATCATCCAGCGGAAGAAGGGCTCGGGCCCCTCGCCGCTCCACCGGCCGGACTCCTTCGAGAACCGGAAGAAAGATTTCCTCAACAGCCTGAAATAATCCCCGTTCCCGATTTTTCAACTTCCCGTTTCACGTCAGAACGACCTCATGCATCGTTTCCATTTTCCCATGGCGGAAAACAGATCGGGCTGTACCAAAATAATGTCATAATTCGCAGATCCAATCCAATGAATTGATTCAAATCCGGAAAATATCCTGCACAAATAACAATTGAGGATCCAATATTCCTTAAAAGAACACAAACACGGCCGAAAATAAGATTGGATCCACACAGATACACACACATTACCGCCACAACATTGGAAACTTTGGATTATGTCAACAAGATAATCCGGATTCCTGTCTGAAAAATCTGAAAATTAAATCCATTGTACACCCGGTACTTCCCGAAAGAAAATTTTCCAAAGCACTATAAAATTCTCCGAAGGTACGGGCTAATCGGGAGAATCTTCCCACATATTTTGTCAGGGTGAGCCCCACTGACGGCACCTCAAACCGGTTCCCCATAGGAATCAACTCTTATAGGAATCGATCACCCGTGAAAAAAACAGGTCACCCGGGCCGCAGGAGCGGATCGACATGATGGGAAGCGATGCAGCCGGTCCACTGAAAACAGAATTGATCCAGATTTCCGGAACATTCACCCACGATAGGGAACGCTTCGCAATACAACGTCAGGACCCGGAGGGGAATGTGTTCCCGCGGCCACCGTTGCACCGGCCACGCGGCCGGATATTTTTTCCTACATTCTCACGCGGAAAAACCGGTTTCGACCGGGCCGGCTCCAGAACCCGGTGTGCCGCGAAAATTTTCAAATAAACTGCCGGCTGGTTTATGTAAGACCCCCTGCTACGATCAGGATTCTATAACCGATGTTCGCCAGGGAAAATTGCTCCTGCGGGAAACCATCCGGGTTATTTTGATATATCATTTCAAACGGTTACTCACGTGGCGGATCGAATATTATTGCGAGCGATAACAAGAGTGAAATTCGAGAGAGGGGATTTACTCTTTAAAACCAGATTGATTATGACGACAGTATCGCAGGGGGGAATGATGGGTAGATTTGAATCACTCAGACAATGTGCACACGACCTGAGGAGCGATGTATACGCTCTGTACCTTGCCCGTAGTGATCCACGAATCCCCTGGTATGCAAAGGCAGTCATGGTGCTGACCGTGGCATACGCACTCAGCCCTATCGATCTTATTCCGGATTTCATTCCGGTTCTCGGGTATCTCGACGATCTAATCATTGTGCCGGCAGGAATTGCGCTCACAATTCGTCTGTTGCCAGAGAATGTGTTGGAAAAATACCGGGAGCGGGCGAGAATCGAACTAAGTGGTACAAAAATTCACAGCCGGGCCGGACTCCTGCTGATAATCGTGATCTGGCTGTTCGTTCTCTTGCTTGCAGTAATGATCCTATTCCGGTTTTTCTGAGTTTGACTATACAAATACGCAAAAAAAAGAAAATTCGGAGATCATTTATGGAGTTTCTTCAACACCCACGCCATATTTTTCCCGAGTATCTTCATCGTGGCGAGCCCTTCCCCATCCTCATGAACGTCGCCCTTATCGAGGCCGATCCCCACGTTCCAGTAGCACGAACCGGGCACCACCATCTGGCTGATGAAGAAGAGATGGTTCATAGTGTCGAACGCGTGGATGGCCCCCCCGCGCCGTACCGCCACGACCGCCGCCCCCACTTTACGCCGGAACATATTGCCGTTCGCCATCGCAACATAGCCGGACCGGTCGATCAGCGCCTTCATCTCGGTCGAGACATCGGCAAAATAGGTAGGGGAGGCGAGGATGATCCCATCCGCCCCGGTCATCTTTTCAATACATTCGTTCGCGATGTCGCCCGTGATCGCACACAGCCCGTTCTTCTTTTCGGAACACTTGCCGCACGCAATACAGCCGTGGATCTTCTTTCCTGCCAGTTGTACGAACTCGGTTTTGATCCCCTCCTTTTCCAGCTCATTCAGGAGCGCACGCACGAGAATCGCCGTGTTACCATCCTTCCGCGCACTCCCACTGAATGCCACAACGGATATGGATTTTTTCGCCATGATTCCGTTTTTCATCTGCCTGCATAAAAAACCGGGCTCTTCCCCACGCAATCCGGACCGGGACAATGCACGATCTTAAGACCTCTCAAACCAAATAGGGCAGCGATATGAATTCTCGTATACAGTTTTCCGATTTCCACCTCTCAAAGGAACTCGGAAAAGCAATAGAAGATATGGGTTTTGAAGAGCCCTCACCCATCCAGGCACTCGCCATCCCCCTCATTCAGGCCGGCCGTGATGTGACTGCGCAGGCGCAGACCGGCACCGGCAAGACCGCAGCATTCGGTATCCCTGTCATCGGAAAGATCGACCCCGCAAAACGCGTTGTCCAGGCAATCGTACTCTGCCCAACCCGCGAACTCTGCATCCAGATTGCAGAAGAGTTCTCCAACCTTCTTGCCCATCTCCCGAAGATCGTTGTTCTCCCGGTCTATGGCGGCCAGCCCATCGACCGGCAGCTGCGGGCGCTCCATGCCGGGGTCCATATCGTGATCGGCACCCCCGGGCGCGTGATGGACCACCTGGACCGGAGAACCCTCCGGCTCGATGATGTCCACACGGTGGTGCTCGATGAAGCCGACCAGATGCTCGACATGGGATTCCGGGACGATATCGAACTCATCTTACGGAAAGTGCCCCAGCAGCGCCAGGCCCTGCTCTTCTCGGCAACCCTTCCCCAGCCGATCATCGACATCTCGAAACGGTTCATGAACAAACCCGAGTTTGTCAAGGTCCAGTACGCGGAACTGACGGTTCCCAAGATCGAGCAGAGTTACATTGAGGTCAAGGAGCGCGAGAAGATCGATATCCTCTGTCGGTTGATCGATATCATCGACCCGCACCTCTCCATAATCTTCTGCAACACCAAGCGCAGGGCTGAGGAGCTGGCCGGCAAGATCAAGGCCCGGGGCTACCGTGCCGAGGAACTGCACGGCGATATGAAACAGTCTTCACGCGACCGCGTAATGGGTGGATTCCGTAAAGGCGCCATCGAGATTCTGATCGCCACCGATGTCGCGGCACGCGGGATTGACGTCGATGACGTGGACCTCGTTATCAACTTCGATGTCCCGCAGGATGTCGAGTATTATATCCACCGGATCGGCAGGACCGGCCGCGCCGGCAAGAGCGGCAGGGCGATCACCTTCGTCTCGCCTAAGGACTTCAACAAGCTCCGCGAGATCATGCACTTTGCCAAGGTCACGATTCCCCGTATGCCCGTTCCCTCGCAGAGCGATGTGGCCGAGACGAGGACAAAGGCTGTGCTCGAAGCAGTGCGGGAGACTATCCAGGCTGGGAATCTTGAGACATTTATCCGGATCATCGAGAAGGAGACCGAGGGAGACCTTAACACCGTTGACATTGCTGCTGCCCTCCTCAAGATGCAGATGGAAGAGCGCCTCGAAGCCCCGGCAGAGAAGCATGAAAACCTGGACTTTGGCGATACCGGTGCGGAAGTCGGCATGGTCCGGTTCTTCCTTGGCGTGGGCCGGCAGCACAAAGTCGCCCCCAAGGATATTGTTGGGGCAATCGCCGGTGAGACCGGGATACCCGGTAAGGAGATCGGAGCTATCCGGATCCTGGATAACTACTCATTTGTGGAAGTGCCCAAGGAGCATGCGGCGGAAGTCTACGCAATCATGAAAGAGCGGACCATCAGGAACCAGCCCACCGGCATCGAACCGGCTGCCGGCCGGCGTTCCTAACCTCCATTTCAGTTAAGCCTCCCGGTCAAGAAAATTGGGAGGTTGTTACAGTCGTTTTACAACCATCGTCTGTTCTTCATGCCGCTCATTGATCCCGTGAGCGATCCGCATCATGCCGAGAACAACGAGATAGATTCCGGTGAGCAGGGCGACCGTTTCGATACCGGCGGCCGGATTAAGTACAATGACCCCTCCGATGAGGATTGCCACAATCCCGAGGATAGCAAGGACGAGACGTACCATCAGGTCTTCGACAATTGAATAGGCAACAAAAATCTCGACAGCCCCGAAGAGGATGACGAAGAGGCCGAGCACCAGGCCGGTAGCGATGATCAGAAGCGACGGATCGGCGATAACGATGATCCCGATCAGGATGGAGAGGGTCCCGATGATAAAGACGCCCCACTTTGATACACCGTCGCTTTCAAGGAACAGGCCCTCGACCAGGATCAGCGCAGCAAGGATGATAATTGCGATACCGGCACAGATTGCAAACAGAGCGGTGGCCACACCTGGAAAACAGAGAAAGAACAGGCCCACAATGGCCGATGCCATCCCAAGACCAACCATCGATTTCCAGCGGAGCGGATGAGGTTCATGCATAATACGTACGTTCTCTTCCCGTCGGGAGATAACGGTTTCGAATCTCCGTTGGTTTGTGCGCGTGCCGCTCACCCATAAGGCGCGATATCGCGTGCGGTACCGATAGTGACAAAACCCTCAAATACCGGACAAAGGAAAACCTACCGGCATGAAATCCGCAATTATCCTGACACTGGCCCTTGGACTCTGTATGGGCCTTGCGCTGGCTGCCGGTTGTTCCCAACCGGCAGCTGCTCCTGCTGCCACAACCGTACCGCCCACTATTGTTGAAACAACTGCCGCTACCGAAGTACCGACAGCAGTCCCCACGACAGAAGCCGAGTCCCTGACGCCCGGCCCCACCCAGACACTGACAGAGATCTGGAGTATCGAAGTACAGGTCAGCAGTAACGGGGAGGCTATCAATCCGACGATTACGACGTCGCTCCGCGGGGGTAAGGGTATGAATGTCATCCCCGAGATCGATGTGAAGATTACCCGGTCAGATGGTGTTGTCGAAGAGGACCGGATGATCCAGCCGCTCTACATCGGCAAGTCCATCAGTCTTGCCGGGACGACCAAGAACACTGATCGGGCAGAAGTATGGGTCGTTACGCCCAACAAGGAAAAAGTCAAGATCTACGACGCCTACGTCCCGTTCCGTTCATATAACTGAACGATTCGTTTCTCCTTTTTTTAGCGGACTGGGCATTGGCGCGTTGTCAGTCGTACGAACGTGATGATGAGAAATGCGCGACAAAGAAGGTGAGCATGGGGAGGAATAACCCGGCCGCTATAATCAGGTACCCGATCGGTTCATCACCAGTGGGAGGAATCCTTACAATCCATACCCCGTTGGCTATCATGTAAAACCCGACAAGACAACTGATCACTTTTAATATCGCTTCCATCTCTTGTTCACCCAATCCTGTACAGCATGATTCCTGTAAAAACTCATAAGCGCTTGCATTTTCACCATACGCGATGGTCGGAATCAGATCGATCCGCCCGGTTTTTCTGGTTGGAATAAAGAAAGTATACCTGAGGATTGATACGCGTGGCATTTGTCGGGAATAATAGGTCGTCACCTCCAGGGAGTGAGGGGTGCCTGTATCCAGGCAGCGCCCTCCTCACCGATTTGTACGAACTCACCATGGCCCAGAGCTTTCTCGAACACAAGAAGACCGGTACTGCGGTCTTCTCCATCTTTACCCGATCGTTGCCCGTGGAACGGAACTTCCTCGTCGCAGGAGGGCTGGAAGACCTGGTACATCACCTTGAACGGTTCCGGTTCACGGATGACGATCTCGCGTATCTTGCGAGCCTGACCATCTTCAGTACAGACTTCCTGGCATATCTCAGCCAATACCGGTTTTCCGGATCTATCCATGCGATACCCGAAGGCACGATTGTATTCCAGAACGAGCCGCTCGTCCAGATCGAAGGTCAGCTCCCGGACGTCCAGATTCTCGAGACCCTCGCGCTGAACTGTATCCATTATGGAACGCTGGCTGCCTCGAAAGCTGCCCGGATCATTGCAGTAAGCCGCGGCCGCGATGTCGTGGAGTTCGGGTTCCGTCGGTCGCACACTCCCCCGGCAGGAATAGCCGCCGCCCGGGCAGCATATATTGCGGGTTTTTCCGGGACATCAAACCTTGAGGCGGGGAGAAGATATAAAATTCCGGTTGCCGGGACCATGGCGCATTCCTATGTCATGCTCTTCGACAACGAGGAAGAGGCGTTCCGGGCGTACCAGACCTCCTTCCCGGACCGGAGCCTCTGTCTCATCGATACCTACGATACCCTTGCCTGCGCGGACACGATCCTCCGCCTCGCCAGCACAGGGGTTCCTGTTATCGGCGTCCGTATCGATAGCGGGGACATCCCCGGACTCACACGAATTCTCCGTGGGAAATTCGACCAGGGCGGGTTTCCGAAAATCCGGATCTTTGTCAGCGGTAATGTCGACGAATATGGTATCGACCGGTGGCTCTCTTCCGGTACACCGATCGATTCGTTCGGCGTTGGAACGCACTTCGTCACATCCACGGATGTACCATATCTCGATATGGTGTACAAACTGGTGGAATATGAAGGGACGCCACGCTACAAGATGAGCCCCGGGAAACACACCTTCCCGTATAAACGGCAGATCGTGAGATATCTCCAGAACGGCATTATGGAATACGATGAAGTCGTCCGGATGGCCGGGCATGAGGCCGGGGGCTTGGTCAGGGAATGTATCCGTGACGGCCGGCTGATCCGGCCCCTGCCGGTAATCGCAGAGATCCGGGCACGGTGTGCAGAGGAACTCCGATCACTCCCCGAATCGTTCAGAACCCTTGCCAAACAGGAATACACCGTGCAGGTGCGGCCGTGATCCTTTTGGCCATGTGCAAAAGAACATTAGGAGCGCTGCCGCATAATCAGTGAAACGCATGCGTGGTGATCGCCGTTTCTCTTCTCCCGATTCCCCTCCGTATCGAAGTCCTGGCCCGCGAGCAGCAGAGTCTCCTAGACTATCCCGAGGAACAACTCGCCGGGATTATCCGGGATATTGGGTTTGGGTGTACGGGATGTGCGCGGTGCTGCACCCGGTCGTTCAACGGGCACGTGTTCCTGCTCGACAGGGATGTTGCAACGGCAAGGGCCATCGATCCCTCAGCACTCGAACCGGCACCGGACCCGGAGTTCTGCGACCAGAACGGCACGTACTATGTCTCCGGGTACGCCTTGCGGGTACATCCCGATGAGACCGGAACCTGCTGGTTCTTAAAGAACGGCCGGTGCCGGATCTACGACCAGCGGTTTTCCATCTGCCGGATCTACCCGTACATGCTCCACCGCGAACCGGACGAGACGGGAACGGTTGACTGGCGGCAGTTTGCCGGCATCGATCTCCATGGCGAGTACAACAGGGAAATAGGCGAAGAGGAGAGCCTTGCGATTGCCCGCGAAACAAAGGAATACGAGCATGCGTTTCTTGCGCAGGAGATCCGTTTTCTCACCTGTATCCAAGACCTGTTTTCCCGCGAGGGGCTCCGCCATGTACAGAAAATCTATGATGACCGGATGCGGGCGTTCAAGAAGGGATCGCCCCTCCGGATCATGGTATATTACGAGGGGGAATTCGAAGAACACCTGCTCGAACACGGCTGACGGCAGGGAGACGACCCGCATACCGGCCCCATACCGGAGAATCTCCCGCCCGGCCCCCTGTTTTTTAAGCAGAATATTCGACCCAGAATGTGGCGAGTGCGTTCCATATCCGTTTCCGCAGTCCGGGAATCCGGAACACATGCATCCCACATGGCAGGAACGGCGATATCATACCGGGATCATAGAGCGCCCGGTTGATCTCAATCTGGACCCAGGGGGTCCCCTTGCGCCAGTAATGGGCGTTTGCAATGAACCCGCCCGAGAACGGTTCGTTGACCGCCACCTCATGGTCCCAGGAAAATTCCCGGCGGAACGCCTCCGCAAGTGATGCTATCATAGGCCGTGGGCAGGTGGCAATCCCGTTCTTTTTTGCCCGCCCCAGCCGGTCCCCGTTGTTCCCGAGACAGATCAGGGGCCGTACCGCCCCTGCATCCTTCTGGTCCGGTGAGCCGACGGGGAGCATCGAATGGCAGTCGAACGCCACCTGAACGGCATGACGGTCGAGCAGTTCATCGATCCGCTGGTGATAGGGGAAATACCACTGCATCATGATCCGGTGAATCAGGGTCAGATCCGGAAACCGTCCGGGAAGGTAGACCTCTGTCCCGTCAATGGTTCTCGACTTGATGATGCCGTCGGGATCACGGGGCGGCAGGGGAAGTGGGGGGCGGTTGAGATCGATGGCCATACGGGAGATCTCCGTATCAATGAACGCCGGCACGTTCGCACGGAAATCATAGAGCCGGCGGGTAGCGGGATCGCTGTAATGCCGGAGTTCCTCATGACCCAGGGTGAAGCGCCCGGCCAGCTCAGCGGGGATCTCGGTACCCCCGTGGGGGATGGAGATAAGGAATGGATACCTGACTCTCACAATAATGATCTATCACACGCAGCGGGAAATAATGGTTTCACGATCCTTTGATTATTATGCGACCTTCATTGCTCGCACATATTTGGTACGATACTTCCCGGGGGTCCTGCGTATTTAAAGACCATATAAAAACAGCAGATACTGGCTTGGATCCCCAAATCCCAGGCATACTGCGGATTTTCCAGTGGAAGGGAAGGGGTATAAAAGGATGATCAATTTGCCGGATTTGCTAAAACTCTGACAAATAGTACCCGTTTGATAAAATAATACAATATGGCAGACCTGTGATTACCTGACAACGACCCGGGTTCATAATAATTTGTTAACTTCATAGGATTCACTTGCTACAGTACTTTTTTTGGCCTGCAATGTGCTGACATTCTGCAACGGGCAGGCACCCGGATACCGCACCCCTTTTTAACGCGGACGTGCTATGTCAGATGACAGCATCATCTAGGAATGGATCCCATGAAAAGAACTGCAATGAGGAGTTGTTGTCTCCTGATACTGGCCAGCTTCTTGCTTGTGCTCATCCCCTTTGCCGTTGCGGATGCAGCGGAACAATCCATTGGCGATTCCCTGACACGGGGGAGCCGGTTCACGGTTACCATCACCGGCCAGCCTAATACCACTTACTATGTATGGCTGACGGGAACCTCCACGATGAGCGGCGAACCCTACGACCAGCCACCGGTCATTGCCGCCGGAACACAGAACGTGGTCAAGGATCCCGACGGCGGTCCCTATACCATCGGATCATACCAGTACAACAACGGGAACGGACGAACCATTCTCGATGATGTCACACCCTCCACCGCGAACATGTCCAATACCAACTATTACGCTCAGGTCACGACGGACGCTACAGGAACGGCACTCGTCCTGTTCCAGACATCGATCTATACCGCGACGAGGCACTACTCGGTAAAATCGGAGAACCCCAGCAACCCCGAGAGCGAGAACTATGCGGTCCAGGAAAAAGTATACAGCCGAGGTTCCAAACCGATGATCAACACACCTGCCGAAACTGTTGTTACCTACCCCCCGCGTCCATCGCTGACATCCTCTCCGGCAGCGACAGCGGAGGAGTCTATCGTCACAACGACTCCCCTCCCGACAACCACGATCCCGCCGACACCATCACCCACAAAAAAATCCCCGCTGGCTCCATTCGCACTATTCGCAGCAATAACAGGTCTGGCAGCGTTCCTGAGACGATAACACGATGTTGAGCGAGGTGACCGCATGACAGAAACGCCGCCCGTAGGAGTTGGACCGGCGGCGCACACGGGTATGAACGCTGTCCAGCGGTTCTTTGCGCGCCCGTTCTTCCTGAGCTGCACTATCGGCATTCCGTTCTGCATATTCAAGATCCTCTTCGGCCTGGCAGCCATCCGGGCGGGAGACGGGGAGTTGTTCCGGATTGCCGGCTTCGGTATCACCGTTTGGGCAACGGCCGATCTTCTCATGAACACCGCCAGGTCCCTTCTCGATCTTCTCCACCGGCCGGCACCCTTCGAATACTGTACGATAGCGCAGCTGGGCCGTATCGTCAAGAGGCCGCTGATCTTCCTTGCCTTCGATACCCTGCTGACCTTCACTATCATCTGCGCTATGCTCTGGACCGGGTGGATCGGTACACTCAGTCCTGTCGAGGCCGCGCTCTGGTATGCAGCAACCACCTTGAACCTGATCAGTCTCTCATTTGTATCGCTCTATAATGAGATCCGCCGCAACGACACCCCCTCCTGAACGAGAAGGGCACCTGCAGAAAAAAGGTCCCGGCCAAACCGGGATCATGACGGGGTATCCTCACCCAGCGATTCCCGGCTCCGCATCTGGTAGAGAACCATCGGATCCATCTCCTTGTAGGAATTGGTACCGGTACGCATGATCACGTTCGTGATCCCGCTATTGACAATCATCTTGGAACAGAGGAAACAGGGCCAGATCTGGGTGATGGCCCCGGTTTCGACATCGAACCCGGAAAGGTAGAGGGTACATCCCCGCGCAAGCTTGCCCGCTTGGAGGAGCGCGTTCATCTCCGCATGGACGCTCCGGCAGCGCTCGTAGTTGGATCCCGACGGGATATTATGCTCATTCCTCCAGCAGCGGTTCAGTTCCGTACAATCCATCTGTTTCCGGGGTGCCCCGGTGTAGCCGGTAGAGACTATGGTATTAAACTCATCGACAATGATTGCCCCGAAGTTGCGCCGCAGGCAGGTGCCCTGGTTGGCACACCGCGTGGCGAGATCGAGGAAGTACTGGTGCCTGTTGGTCCGCATTCAAGAGAATATGGAAAATCCCGGTATTAAAGAAATAGGATCCGTTGACGACTTATCCTAGTCAAACAGGTCGTAAGATGAGAGACAAGAATACAGCGAGATGGATTGCCAAAAAGAGGGGGACCAGACGGAACTTCATTTTCCGTGTCTTGTGGCGGCATACCTGCATAGCCGCGAACGCCCCGAATGGCCCGAAGAAGGCCAGTACCAGCAGGGCGTTCTCGCTCGTCCGGTGCGCGTTTCGTACAGACTTCCATTTATCCCAGGCGAATACACCTGCTGCTATCAGATTCAGACAGACGTAAATCAGACTGAGGACCGCGATTAGTTCGATCCCGATCCGCTCCCGTCGTCTGTGGCAAGGTAAAACCGCCATCTGCAGAACATGTCCGCAGGGTGGGGGTCGGGGGGCGCAAAGAGGCACTCCACACGGATTGCCTGATCGATCTCCCGAGCAAACGAAGTGAATTCAGCCCGGTGCATCTCCCGGCAGACATACTCTTTCTGACCGCGCCGCAACCGCGCCTCCTGCGTAGGGCACGAGGGAACGGATATGATGACCTCGTCCTTTCGTTCGTCGATGCTATACCCAACGATCATCGCCCACGGGAAGTGCCGGAGCGCCCGGACAAAACCGGGAAGCCCTTTCTCGGTGATCCCGAAACGCCGGACGATATCCCGCGCCGCCATGCCGGCGACCCTCCCCCAGACCTGTTCGTTCACCTGCTCTGCAACGCCCTGCCCGTACGAGTCGGCGATATTGATGAACCAGAATGCGTCCACGACCCGGTAATGCCAGAGCAGGAACTCCAGGTACTGGTGTTTGTCCGCGTCGGTCATCCGGTCAAAGAGCGCAAGGTCCATGTAACTCATAGGGATCCCTTCAGGAATGGTAAGCGTCGGGTCGGTGCTCATATGAACATTTGGTTTTTATGAATTGAGCGGCATCTGAAAAAGCCATTTTTTTATCATACCCAACCCCTCGTTTGATTATGTTTTGCAGGGTCTGGCTGAAAGGGCAGACGATTCACAGCGAAGATATTGGACTATTGTTGGATAATCGTCCAACAATTGGACAATTTGCCAACTGTTGTCAGGTCATCCTACACCGTCCAACAGCGATTGAGAGCATTCTATTCTGCTGATTCCAAGTGCTCGTACCGGTCTTTTCGTTCGAGGATCTATAGAAAAAACAGGGGTCCGGACCACTGAATAATTCCTGTAGAGAGTTGTTCTCATTTTTATCCTGTGCCGGTTTGATGTGATTCCGGGACATATGTGTATTCAGTGATCGGGAGTATGATGGAAGAGATCACAATGGAGACGATCCTTGGAATACACAGCAGGGTACTGGCACGGGACGGAGGAGACCCCCGTATCGTTTCCGAGGGCAATATTCATCAGATGGTTTTCCAGGCCAATCTGAAGAGCGATCCGGTAACCCGGGCTGCGTCCGTCTTCTGGTCACTCTGTGCCTACCCGGCCTTCCGTGAGGGAAACCGGCGGACGGCATATCTTCTTGCAGAGTTGATCCTTTCCATGGAGGGTTCGCAGGTTTCCCTGCCCTGCGACGAAATAAGCGCACTCGCACAGGGCATCGATATGTTTACGGTTGAAATCGAAGACGTGGAGCAGGTGCTGCAACTCCATGCAAAAAAAACACACTGATCATTACCCGGAGAAGGCCAAAGGTATCTTGTCATCCTGCAGGTTACATGAAGTCGCCCAAATGGCACTGGCGATCGAGGATTACCGAGCGGAGGAGGGGGCCTTCCTCTATGAAGCGGGTGACCGGAAGCTGGAATTTCCCGGCAAGATACCGTAGGACGGACTTGACACCATCGAACTCCCGAGCGGGCTGCTGCATCGCGCCCCGGACATTCTCCCTCACGTTGAAGACTCCCATCGGCACGTAACCCTTTCGGGCCTCCCGCAGGATGATCGCCCCGGCCTGTCGGTGTTCCCGGGTAAGCGCTTCGAGGACCGCCATTTTGCAGGAGTAGTAACAACCGCCCAGCGGTGAATACGTGCTCTTTTTCCTTGTCCCCTCGTGATCGGAGAATACCAGTTCCTCGTTACCAAGCACGTGGAGAAACGCTTCCGACCACTCGTACTGCCAAGTCGTCGGCATCAGGATGACCGCGTACTTGTTGTTGAGACTCGAGTACTCGTGTACGCGCCAGGTATCGATGACTGAATACTTCTTCACAGCATCGAGCAGCCGGTCACCTATGATCGTATCGCAGGCAGTGATTGACCACCGCGTGGGGACGAGATGCCGTCCTCTTCCCCTACCCATTGTTCCAACCGAGAACGCCTTCTGGATACTAGAGAAGGGAATCCCGGATCGGTGCATATCCATCACGGCATCGGCCGCCCGCAGATCGGTATCATAGAAAACCTTCTCCAGATAGTGGTTCCACCGCCCGGCCTCGATATCGAACTTTTCAATCCCCGCGCTCGGGCCAAACGGGGTGTGCTCCTCGGAGAACGATTGCCCTCGGGGCGCGCTGGTGAAGGCAATCTCACTCTCGAGCGATGATGCCGAGAGCGCAATCTCCTGCAGCTTCTCCACAAGTCTGTTGTTGAGATCCCCGGCATACACCTGCTGTTTTCCCCGGATGAGATTCATGCGGTACCCGATGATCTCCTCCTGCGTCCGGTGCGCCGGCAGCCATGCCTCCGGCATGTCCATCTCGGCAGTATCTCCGTGGATCGGGGCAACCATGGGGCCGGCAAGGACATCCGGGTAATTCCAGCTTCCGATAAAGACGGACGGTGGCGTGCTGCCCTCGATCTCTTTGCCCGTTTCCACCGACTTCATTGGCATAGTCAATGCTGTGAGATGTCGCAGATACGCCCCTTTCCCAATCATGGTATGGGAAGATGGAGAACGGCGGGGCTTTTAAGGTGCCGGGTTCGCGGGGAGAAAGTGAAGGGGCTATCTCCGGACGGAATATCCGGCATTCCGGAGAATGCGGATCATCGTATCCTCCCATTTCCGGTCATCCGGCTCCTGGTGCTCTTCAATGCAGCTCTCCCAGAGTCTTGTCAAGAGCGCATCATCAGAACAGAGGGTCCGGATGAACTTAATTCGCCCAACCCGCCGCCCGGTATGATCGAGGATCAAAAGACGCCAGCACCCGTAATCCCGGCAGATCTCGGGGCGGGTGAGATGGACGGTACAAAACGCCTTCTCGCTATCGGTATGGTGGCGGAAGAAGGGGCAGGTATGGGGCAGCCGCTTAAAGATGCTCTTGTCATCGAAGAGCTCCCGCTTATCGGGATCCACCGTGACCGGGGTCTCCTCCCCGGTATAATTATTGTAAATGAGGAAGCGGTAGTCCCCGTACTCCTCCTTGATGACATGCACGTACCCGAGCTGGTCGCAACATTCTCCGCACTGGAAACACTCAAAGGCCATAAAGCATATTTCCAAGCCGCAGGGTCTGCCAGATCGCGAGTCCAAATTCAAGGGCAATCAGGATAATGATGATCCATTCCAGCGAGTTAGAGTGCTGGATACGCACCTCGTCCGAGAGCATGGAATAGTTCTCCTTGATCACCCGCATCTTGCGGCTGACGCTCTCGCTCCACTGGCCACTCCGAAGTACTTTTAACGCTGTGGCATAGACACGGGCATAATAAACATCCTCAGTTACCTTGATCAGGTTGTCGACCTTTTCGATGATCTCGGATATCTCTGCCGAAGTCTCCATCAGTTTTGCCATGATCGCATGATACTGTCGTCCCCGGAAGAACGGGGACATCCGGTCGGCCTGCTCGATGTCGTCGTACATCTTTTCCATCTCCCGGGTAAGTTCGCGGTCATAGTACCGGAGCTCCAGCACCTGCACGTTCGCAAACTCGATGAGATCGATGACATCCGCTGCACTGTCAGGCGTACACAAGAGTGCCGAATCCCACGAGAGGATGGCCAGATCATCCGTTGTATAACTGAGGGAGTTCCGGGTGACTTCCTCGCGCATCTGGGGGGCGATATTTGTCCTCTCTCCGATCAGCAGGGGAATTGGGTCCAAGGTATCATCCCGGCGATCCGTGACATAGATGGTATAATCCTCGTAGAAGTCCGGGTTGATGGCGAACCCTTTGATATGCGGGCGGATGATCTCGCCAAGCGTCTTGAGATACTGGACATAGAACTCAGAGAGCCCTTCCTGGCCTGCAAACAGGAACGCAATCTCCTCGAGCTCGGAAATCTCCGCATCATGGTTCTCGTAAATGAAACAGAAACTGATGACCCCGATATCGTAGACCCGCGCCACGACAGAGAATTCAAACGGTCGTCCATCCCGCTCCACCCGGATCGGGTGCATCTGGATCATGAGCGGAGGATCCTCAAGCATAATGGATTTGGGCTTGACTCGGACAAAACTGGTCCTTGCGGTAAAATAGTTCTGGGCAAGCGCCTTTTCGAGCCAGTCGAGATCGATCTCTCTCCCAATATCGTAAATCCGATAAAACCGGAGCGCTATCATGGAAATATTCCTCCCAAAGGATGGAAATTACAAATGTCTGAAATAATGAATAACCATGAAGATGATAAATCCTTGTGAGATATGCCTATCAGCAGATTCGCTAGACATTCCGGCCCCGATACTGTATATTTTTTCATCAAAGCGCCATGTGAGAAATAGTTCAATCATAAAACTATTAAATACAAAAACCATATAGGCGGTCAATGAATGAGCGTATCAAAGAGCAGATAGCAGAGAACCTAATCTCGCTCCTGCCATTCTATCATAAGAAGATATTCAGGCCACGGCAGGGTGTGACCGGCATGCAGGCAGCGCAGTATCGGACGCTCGGCATCCTGCTGCGAGAAGGCACCCCCCTTCCCATGTCGGAACTGGGAAAACGGATGTACATATCGAAACCCTACATGACTATCCTCGTTGACCAGCTGATCCGCGACGGACATGCCCGCCGCATCCCAGATCCTGCCGATCGCCGGGTGATCAACATTGCCATTACACCTGCGGGGATCCGGAATCTTAAACAGGGGGCCGCTATCTACAAGGAAACCATCATGAATACGCTCACCAGCCTGAGCCGCAAGGATCTCGAAGATCTCTGCCAGTCGCTTGAGAAGATCCGTACCATCATCGCGCGGATCGATTGAGGAGGGTCTACATGGGGTCACATGTTCTGGCAGCGAAGGGGGGTACGCATGTTCCCGGTCGCTGAACAAAAGGTAAAAAGCAACAATCCCACAGTGACCGTAGAAAACAGCAGTGTTATCCGGATCGAGCATCTGGTGAAGATCTTTTCCAGCAGGAACAAGACGGTCGCTGCAGTCAACGACGTCTCATTCGCTGTCAAGAGAGGCGAGATCTTTGGACTCCTTGGCCCCAACGGGGCTGGCAAGAGTACCTTGATCCGGATCCTGACCACCCTGCTGGCACCGACATCCGGGACCGCATATCTCGACGAATATGAGATCACCCGACAACCGGAGAAAGTCCGCAGCATCATCGGTGTATGCCCCCAGAACAGCACACTTGATCTGGAACTGACAGCATACGACAACTTGGATTTCTACGGAAAACTGGTCGATATCCCCGATGACATTCTTGACAGGAGAATCCGGGAACTCCTTGCAATGACCGGCCTCACCGACAGGGCACATGTACGAGTCGGAACGTTCTCCGGAGGAATGCGCAGGAAACTCGAGATTGTCCGTGCTTTCATCCACCGCCCGCTTATCCTCTTCCTCGACGAGCCGACCATCGGCCTTGACCCGGAAGCCCGCCGCGAGGTCTGGCAGCAGATCGCTGACCTGAATAAGGAAAAGATCACGATCATCCTGACAACCCATTACATGGACGAGGCAGAGAAGCTCTGCAACAGGATCGCGTTCATTGACAAGGGAAAACTGATCGCACTCGATACCCTCGAAAATCTCCGGCAGGCATTGCCTGAGGGAGACATTATCCGAATTGGCTTTGAAACCAAGGACTATCAGATACTGGGAAAGATTAGGGAGATTCCCCTTGTCAACACCGCCGAACTCAGGGAAGGAACTCTTACCATCTCCGCACGTAATGGAAGCCGTACGCTCCCGGCCATCGTCGCTATCTTTGAGGATTATGCCATTCCGATGGACTCCATCTCAATCCATTCCCCTTCCCTTGAGGACATCTTCATCTACCTGACCGGGGACAAATTGGATAGCGGAGGAAACGACAATACCGACCAAGGAGCCGGGATGAGACGGTCATGATCAGGGGCGCGGTTGCGATCTTCAGCCGGGATTTCAAGAAATTCCTGAGCAATCCTTTCGTGGTCATCATGACTCTGATGATGCCCATCATGTATCTCGTGATCTTCGGGAATGCAATGGGTGGAACAATCAGTCATATACCGGTGGCCGTTGTACAGGAAACCCCGCCATATACACCGACACCACTCTACACCAGCGCTGTATATGATCTCAACCATATCTCCCAAAAGGACAACCCGAAACTGCTCGATGTCAGGGCCTACTCCGATGAGTCCTATGCCAAGCAGTGCCTTGCTCAAGGGGTAGTGACCGCCGTTATCGTCTTCCCCGCCAACGTATCAAACGATCACGCGGTCCGCCTCTACGTTGACAGCTCCGATTCGATTATGCCTTCGCTCGTGGAAGCCGCGGTCAGGAGTTACCTGGTGAGGCAAAAAGCTGACAATCCGGTGCTGGTCAACAAGATCTACGGAGATATCAAGTACATCCAGTTTTTCGGCGTGGGGGTCATCATGATGGCGATCTTCACCTCCACTATGTTTGGGGGAGGGATTGCGCTCATCCGGGATCGCGAAGCCGGTATCCACGAAGGTTACTTGGTAACACCGGTTAAGCGTACCAGCATTATCGCCGGGATCATCTCAAGCGGGACCATCAGGGCCTTTATTGCCGGATTTACAATCTTCATTATCGACATCCTCATTACGGGGATTGTTATCCAGAATATCGGGGAGTTCTTCCTTGCCCTGGTCGTGATCCTGATCGCCTGCGTCGGGGTCACCAGTCTCGTCGTCGCCTTTGCCTCGCGGTTCTCCGCCCAGCAAGAGTATGCCTCGGTGGTTGCCTTCCTTAATCTGATCCTTTTCATGACCTCGGGGGCGTTCTACCCGATTATCGGCATGCCGGACTGGCTGCGCTGGGTCACGCTGATCAACCCCGAATACTATGGCGTGGATGCACTCAGAGGCATCATCCTCAGAGGACAGGGACTGGATGTGATCGGTATTGATCTCATCGCTCTGATCATCTTCTCCGGGATGATGTTCATCCTCGGTATTGCAACGTATCGCAGGACGCTGGAATGATCGATGAAAAAGGGATAAGATTTACTTTTTTTCCACCCGTTGTGCTGCGATAACCGTTATAATTACGGCGAGACCGCTGGTCCAGACAGCAAGAGGAGACTTCTGGGTGCTCACTGGAGTTGCGTTTGTTCCCGACTGGGCATTGAGAGTTGCATACAGGTCGATCGTCTCGCCTTTAGTAGGATATGTATCGATCGTACCGGTATATGGGACATATCCTTGTTTATACACTGTAAAGGTCTTGTACGGCGTACCGGTTGTATATACTTTCACGGACAGGTTGCCCCGGACGATCTGTCCCTTGGCATCGTTGTCAAACGCGACCGCGGCACCGTCGATGTTACAGTGAACGGTATACCACCCAACATCCCCTCCGATCTTGGTCGGGAGAGTAGTAGTCGTAACGGTTGTCGCAACAGGATTCAGGGTCGCATATAGATCAATTGTCTCACCCTTGCCTGGAACATCGGCGATATCCGCAGTATACGTCTTATATCCCTCCTTACTCACTGTGTATCGGGCATAGGGCGTACCGGTACTGTAGAACGGTACATAAACCACGCCCCGGGCGATCTCCCCTTTATTGGATGCATCGAACATCACGGTAGCACCATCGATGTTGCAATGGACCACGTACCATCCCACGTCACCTCCAACGGACGTCTGGGTCGTGTCAGCAAGCTCGTTCAGTGTTGTATACAGATCAACTGTCTTTCCCTGCGTGGGCACAGTGTCAATCGATGTGACAAAGGGAGCATAGCCGTATTTCTGCACGCGGAGGATCTTCGGGGGGGAACCGGTAACATACACAGGTACTGTAAGTGTTCCCCCCGAACCCTGGGTCTCCCCCACATATTTATCATCGAGATATACCTTGGCCAGCTGGACATTGCAGTGGATCACATACCACCCCTGGTCGCTTCCCTCATCCACATCATCAGCTGCCAGCCCGGGAATGCAGAAGAAGAGCAGTATGGTGATGAGCAGCCCGCTACGAAACCAGACACTCATGTCATGCACCTTGTCATACACAGTTCCTTTGAAGGACTCTTATAAAAATTTACGGGATTTGTAAGCGGAGAAAAAAGAGGGGTTATCGCCTCGCACTCAGGACAAGGAGGAGTGCAGCACCTGCCATCCCCCCCATGAGGGGGAGGAGAGTAAGGGGAGACTTCTTCGTGGTTGTTTCGGGAACTGGTGCGACCGGAGAGCTTGCCGGTGCTGTTGCGCTGGGTGAGATCATCTGGAAGGTACATTTTGTGTAGATATCATCGCAACCCGGCAGGTTGAATGCATCCGACAGGGCCTGCGCCGCTGCAGAATCCTGAACACTTCCCGTTCCGGTGAAGTTGAAGATCAGTTCCCCCGTTCTGGCATTGACCACCTGACCGGAATACTGGCCGGAGGTCTCCATGACGATGTTGAGAGTTCCGTCGATACCGGGGCTCTGGACAATCACGTAATAGGTGGCGGGGGGAAGACCTGTTGTGGAGTAGGTCTTTGCAAAGGATCCATCCGCACTTACCGGGGTTGTGGTCACATTGACATAATTTCCGGCAAACACCCAGATCTGGACGCCCGCAGTGAGGTTCCCCCCGGTTGCCATACCGCTGATCGTCACCGGTGTTCCCGCAGGGGCCTCGGACGGGGAGGCCCTGGCCGATATGAAGGGCTGGGGGGAGGTTGCCAGAGCAGGGGCCGAATCCGTGCCGGTTGCTTTTATCAATACGTCAGCCCCGGTTGCAGGGAGGACTAGGAGAAGGATCAGCACGATACAACCAATAAAGAAGGTAAACGAATGGTTCATACGGGAAGATAGGGCGGACAGTAATATCATGGTTCTGGTTTTCCTTGACTCCATATCGTCTACAGGAGCTAAAACAAGGGTTTCCATCCCCCCGATACGTATGTATTAGTTCCCGGCTGTAATGCCAAGTACCAGGAAGATTAACGAGAGAACACTGTTTCAAACCCGGTGCTTCCAAGGATGTGCCCCTTCATCGCGGAATCGATGGCTTCACGGTTTACGGGGAACTGAGTAATTCCCGTATCCAAAGCATAGAGCCGGAATATGTACCGGTGCGTTGTTCCAACCGGGGGGCAGGGGGGATAATATCCATAGGAACCGGCTGTGTTTTGTGCTTGATGTATACCATCTCCAATCGTCGTATCCGATCGCAGGGTATCATTATAATTTCCTGCAACGGGGGGGAGATTGTACACAATCCAGTGGGTAAATAATCCGGAAGGTGCGTCGGGGTCCTCAAGGATCAGTACAAGGCTTTTAGAGCCGTCGGGTATCCCCTCCCATGACGCTTCGGGAGATTCACGGGTACCCTTACAGGTATAGATATCCGGGATTACATCACCCGGCTCAAGAGAGTCCACGCTGAGGCTCAACGATCCTTCTGATACCGAGGATGGATCTTTTATGTCAACGGAAGGACCTGCACGTGTCGTTTCAGCGGAGGGTTTTGAAGACGATGATATCGAACAACCGGCAGCGACAGTAACGGCTACAAGGATTATCAAAGATATTAGGGGAAACCATGTACGCATAAGCGAAGATGGGCACAGGCGATGATAAGCCTGACTCCCGTTTAATACCGGGAGGCTATCTATATACGTATCCGGTATCAATAGCTCGTGCAGGATTCAAGCAGCGAAAGCCACGGGAAATGCGGGGTACTACCATGACCATGCAGTCCAGCCAGCAGAACAGAGCACAAACACCTGCAATTCCGTTAAGTTTCTGTATCCTCCTATATCCGGATGGCAGGATTGAACGTCTCGTGGATCGTTCAGTTGACGAGTATTTTTCTTCAATACGCGATGCGAGCATCGCGTGGATCGATTGCAGTACCCGCGATGATGAGAAGGAGATCGAACTAATTGCCCAGCTGGGAGGCTTTACGAAGGTCCCTATCCCTAAGCTCTCGCACGGATTCTATTCCGCATACGAAGATTACGATACTGAACTGGGTATCATGCTCCCATCGGTCACAGTCAAGGGAGAGAAGATGACGGTCCACCCGCTCTTCATCCTGATCCGTGAGAACCTTGTCCTCACCATCCATTCCGAAGAGATCAACCGGCTGTTGAGATTCTCCCGTTACGCGCAGCCATTTTTTAAGCGTATAGCGGCAGAGAGTATCCCGGACAAGATCACCCTCACCCTGGAACGAATCATTGATGAAAATAATGACCGGAATTTCGAGTACCTGCGCGAGATCGAGATGCACGGGGATGCGATCAGCAAATCGCTTATCGAGGAGAATGTTGCCAAGAAGAAGGTTGCCCATGATATCTACCGGATGAAACATGTCCTGATCGATTACTTAAACGTCCTCTGGGCAACAAAAGACGTGGTTGATTCACTGCGGTATGGCGATGCAGACCTGATTACGAACGATGAAAAACTGCTTGGCAGGATTGGAATATTGTCTGATAATATCGATCGTCATATCGAGCTTTCCGAACAGATGTCCAATGTCCTTGCATCAGGTCTTGAAGTGATGCAGAGCATCTACAACAACCAGCTCCAGAGCCTGAATAACCGGTTTGCCCTTGTTACTGCATACCTGACGGTCCTTGGTACAGCATTTCTCGTCCCGAATACGATTGCCACTATTGCCGGGAGCGGCGTGATGGACGGATCGATGGCAGCACAATGGTGGTATGTACCCCTGCTTGCCGCATCGACGGTTATTGCAACACTCACATCGTTCCTTTGGGTCGTCCATGTCTGGAAGAAACGGGACGAGGACTGACATAAAACCGTGATACATCCTGGTAAAATTCAGGTATAACCGGTAACAAGCCGTGGATCACCGCGTGCCACCTCAAGACCGGCAAGGGCACTCATCTCTTTATCCTTTATTTCCAGCATAATATCACAATCCACCGGTAGGGTCTCGGGAAGGAACCGGTAAAAATCATCGATATCGATATGTTCTGCATGGGCACCTCTCCGTTTACCGGGTTGCTGTGAACTATAGTCAGCCATGGGAATCCCGTCTGAGGATTTCCAGGTCGCACCTAGAACCGGAAACAACTCACGAACCGTTTCCCCATGAGAGTTGAGGGCATGGTGGAAATTATCGAACACAACCGGAATACCGGTCCTCCGGTGAATATCCACACAGTCAGAAACCGAATAGAGCCTTTCGTCATTTTCAATCACAAGCCGCTGCCGGATCGTTTCATCTAGCTGTTCATAGATCTTAACGAAGCGATCCATGCTCCCGTACTTATCCCCATATATCCCCCCGACATGTATCTGGATTTTCGCAGACTGATCAAGTCCCAGCATGTCGAGAACCTGGGCGTGATACGCTAATTCATCGATACTCCGCTGGAGCACACTTTCGTTGGGCGTGTTGATAATGACAAACTGATCCGGATGCATGGATATCCTGAACCGTTGTTTTCGGATATAGTCCCCAAGACGTTCAAATTCCAAAATGAACTGCTCCTGCCAGGGAAATGTGCAGATCGGGTGTGATGCGAACGGAATGATGTCGGAGGTGATCCGATGAAAGAGTATCCCCACCCGGGCATTATATTCAAGGATTGAACCGAGGCATCCAAGATTTGCCCGAACAGTGTCACGGAGCCGGTCATCTGAATAAGATGCGAGACGGAATGTACGGGAGGGTGTACATCCAATTGTACGATTAATACAGGGATACCCGAGGCGCATGAGGAATTCATCTCCTGAATGTCTGGATCTTTCTCTTTTCTTCACAAAGAATTACTACCTTTTTTGGACACGAGGGCGGTCGAGTTTATGCAGAAACGTTTGCCGGCCGGAGCGGAATCATCATTAAAAACATGGCCGAGATGTGCTTGGCACCGTGCGCATCGTACTTCAGTACGTGTCATTCCATTGGACATATCGGGATGTATCGTGATATTGAGATCTGATACGGGTGCGGCAGAACTTGGCCGGCCCATTTCGGAATCAAATTTGTTTACCGAATTAAAGAGATCGGTACCGCAAGAGGCATAAAAATAGATTCCCGGTTCTTTCCATGCGTGGCACTTCCCGGTGAAGGCGGTTTCCGTTCCCTTTTTCCGGGCAACAGCATACTGTTCCGGGGTAAGGAGGGCGCGCCATTCCTCACCGGACAGTATTACCGGCAAAGTAATGATACAACCGGCAGATGCATCGAAGAGAGCGATCGCTTTTTCTTTTCCGGTACCGGAATCCATTGAGTTCATCTGCTCCTGCAGAAGAGATAACGAGGCCAGACTATAGAGTTATGGGTTACAATCTCTTGAAAAAGAGGTATTACAGTCCGAAAAAACTGAGGAGCCTGCCCCGAGGATCCTTATAGAAGATCCGTGCGCCATCCTTGATGTTCCGGACATCCTCGATAGTGTACAGGATATCGGGATAGTCCTTGGAGATTATCGTGAGCAGCCGGCCCAGTTCGGTTCGTGGAACGATCATGAAGATGATGCTGACCGCATTGGAGAAACTGCCATGCCCCTCAATCCGCGTCATACCATATCCGAGGGTAGAGAGGTTGGCGATGACCGGCTGGGGATCATCCGGGGTAATCAGCCGGACAATGACGTATCCAATCGAGATCATGTTCTCAATCTGCATACCGAGGAGTGTTCCGATGCCGTACCCGGCAAGGTAGGCAAAGAGGTTCCAGTAATCGGTAAGGTTCGTTATCACAAGACCCGTCGAGATCAGCCAGATACCGGTTTTTATAATCCCCACACAGGCTGCAAGGTTTGCATGACCTTTGCTGATATAGATGGTCCGGATCGTTTCAAGAGCTGCTTCTATGATCCGGGCGACCAGGATCAAGACAGGGATTGAAAAGAGAATTGCATAAATTTCCTGTACGATAGGATACCACTCCTGATTAGATTAGTCGCATCAGCCGGTTTGAATATCTTACGGAAGGGTTTCAGGTACTATCAGGTTTTTTCAGGAGTGACAACCGGTTTGAGACCTGTAAATCCCATTGCAGTTAAAATACCAACAATAGAATCCGGAGATGAGATGGCACCTGAAAGACTCTTCATCGCTGGAATTTTTTACCGATTGCCCTTATCACTGCATCCCCGAACTCGCGGGTTCCTGCTGAGCCACCGAGATCACGGGTGCGGCTTCCCTCTGCCAGCACCCTTTCAACGGCAGATTCGATGCACAGGGCACCGTCCTTGTCGCCAAGATAGTCAAGGAGCATCGAAGCACTCCTGATCGCAGCAACAGGATTCGCAATATTTTTCCCGGCAATATCCGGGGCGCTCCCGTGTACAGGCTCGAAAAGGGCATGCCGGTCACCGATATTCGCACTCGGGGCAAGACCGAGTCCCCCGACAAGATACGATGCCACATCGGAGAGTATGTCCCCGAAGATGTTTGTCGTGACAATGACATCATACGCGGCCGGGTGCTGCAGAATATCCAGCGCAAGGGCATCGATAAACCGGTCATTAAAGGCGATCCCCGCTGCCCGCGCTTCAGCCGTGCAGGTATCACGGAAGAGGACATCGGACTTGAGAACATTTGCCTTGTGCCCTATGGTCAGGTGGCCAGATCGTTGCAGCACAAGCCGGATTGCGGCCCGGGCAATCCTCTGGCTCCCTGTACGGGAGACCACGCGGAGGGTGGTTGCCCGTTCCGGTCCGCTCTCTTCAATACCGGAGTACAGCCCTTCGGTATTCTCCCGCACAATCATAATGTCGATCCCGTTACCCCGTACCGGGCGCAGGTTCGCGTAGAGATCAAGGGATTTCCTGATACGGAGCACCACACTCTGGTAATCCTTCATGGGCGGGGTGGTGATCGCACCGAAAAGGATGGCATCCGCCGTCATGAGTTCATCAATCTCGCGGTCGGCACAGGGGCAGCCGGTCCGCTCCCATTTTGCGTAGCCCACCTCAACCGGAAAGAACTCGTACTCGGGATGCAGAATCTCAAGGATCTTCCGTGCAACCGGAATGACCTCATGACCGATACCGTCGCCTTCAACAACGGCAATCTTCGTCATTTTGCTCTCCAGCGTACCACCAGGTCGTTCACCGACCGGGCGATCATGGCCGGGCTCGCACCCCAGTGGACGATGGCCCCGAACATCCCGTTCCAGGTACCGATTCCCTCCCTTTCGGCCCGGCAGCACCGGGCAATGAATGGTTCATCGATTACCTGTTCCAGGGGGCAGATATTCTCCAGAGTGAAGTCCGTCCCGTAGCATTCGGTGTAAAACTGCGAGCCGGTAAGACAGCCGGCCACCCGCTCACCCCCATACATCGGATCAGCATCCAGCGTATGCGAATACCCGGCGGCCCGGCAGGGATATGCATCGGCAGGAACCGTGGTGATGTCCCGGATATGGTGACTGAACTGCACACTGAGTTCTCCGAAAAGCCCGTTGGCTTCGAGTTCGCGGATGGAGGCCGAGAGAGTTGGTCGAGGGGGAATGACGTCATAGATGTGGATGGTGAGAAGACTCGTGGGCTCCGGATCAAGGACAAACGTCCGGTTTTCCTCAAGGCTGGTGAAGACCGTACACCGGAATCCGCTTTCATGTGCAAGACGAATAAGGAGAGCCCGATCATGGATCTGAACCTTCTCAGGGTAGTGAAAGACCTCTCCTCCCGATGCAATCACCTGCGAAGAGAAAATGTCGCGCATCATCCCCTTTCCTTCGGGATCCAGAACAACTTCCAGCAGTTCCGTCCCATTTTCAGTTGCCCTGATTAGGTAGCGACTTAAAAAATAGACACGATTGCCACATGGGTGGGTCGAGGCAGATCCCACGTATTTGCACTGGTCCGGAAAGATCATAAGCGCTTTCTCCAATATTCGACAAGGCCGCCCGCGTCGAGGATCTCCTGCATATGCGGGGACAGGGTCGGTACATTATACAGGTTCTCCGACACTTCCACAACACCCTGTACCAGATTGATTTTGATGGGGGCTCCCTCATCACAAATGATGTCCGCCTCGATGAGAGGCAGGCCGATGTTGATTGCATTCCGGAAAAAGATCCGGGCAAACGATGGGGCAATCACTGCTACGGTGCCTGCCTCACGGATAGCAATCGCTGCCTGTTCACGCGAGGATCCGCAACCGAAATTTTTTCCGGCCACAATAACCGCCCCCTTGAGACGGGGTGCAAGCGCGGGGTCAAGGTCCTCGAAGACATGCGCAGCCCAGACGCTCCGGTCCTTGGTCCGCAGGTATCTGCCGGCAATAACTACATCTGTATCGATATCCGCAGGCAGGCAGACTGCATGGCCTTCCACCTGCATCAGGCCACCTCCGGCACGGTGATTTCCCCTTCAAGCGCACTGGCGGCTGCCGTTGCAACCGATGAGAGGTAGATTACCCCCCCGACACCCATACGATTCTTGAAATTCCGGTTGGCGGTTGAGAGGCAGACTTCCTCTTCGCCAAGAACACCCATGTGGGCACCTAGACAGGGACCACAGCCGGGAGTCCCGAGGGTACAACCGGCTTCCACGATATCGGCAAGCACCCCGGTTCGTATTGCCTGTCCCAGAACTGTAACCGATGCAGGAACCACGAGGGTCCGTATGGCCACCTTCTTTCCTTTCACAATACGGGCAAACCGGGCAAGATCGGAGTACCTTCCGTTAGTGCAGGTACCAATGAAAACCTGATCGACGGGAAGCCCGGCAAGGTCTTCAACCGGTTTCACCGTATCCACACGGTGCGGAACCGCGACAAGAGGGACAACATCAGCGAGATCGAAATCCATATCCCGTCTATAGGTGCAGGTGTCTGAAAGTTGCGGTTTCACGATATGTCCCCGTTCCCTGAGATAACGGACGGTCACATCGTCTGCATAAAACAATCCTGTTTTTGCGCCGACTTCTACAGACAGGTTACAGAGCACCATCCGCTCGTCAACGGATAGATCCTTCACACCATCGCCGATAAATTCGAGCGCCTGATATGCAGCCCCGTCGGTCCCCAGTTTGCCGACATAGGACAGAGCAAGATCCTTGGCTTCCGCTGCGCCCGTGAACCTGCCTTCGAGATGGATGCCAATCGACTCCGGAACACGGAACCATGTCTCACCGGTCAGCCATATCGCTGCCATATCGGTGGCCCCGACACCCGTTGCAAATGCACCGAATGCACCGAGGGTTACGCTGTGCGAATCGGCGCCGATCACGATCTCACCGGGATGGACGATCCCTTCTCCCATCAGCTGGTGACAGATACCCCCGCCGATATCCGAAAAACGCATGAGCGAGCTTTTCGCGAATTCCCGGAGTTCGTGCTGGAGGGTTGCCGTGGGGGTGTTGTTGGCCGGAGCGATATGGTCAAAGAAGAGAGAGAACTCGGTTTTGTGGGAAAGGTTGCTGGCACCCATGCTCTTCCATGCCTCCAGTGCCAGCATGCCGGTGCCATCACAGGCAAAGGCCCGGTCCACCTTCCGGTCCACATAGTCGCCGGCAGGGGCGTCCAGGATTCGTTCTGAGAGCGTGCTCATACCGGGGGCTCCTGAACTTTTTTTATGAGTTTCCGGAGAACTTCCGGAGTGACATTGCACTTATGTTCTGAGTAGTCCTTGACTAGGTCAAGCACCCGGCAGATCTGCTTTTCCGATAGAGCACAGCCAAGCGATACGACGACATGTTCGAGAGCCTTTTTTCCGGTATGCTTTCCCAGGATGAAGTGCCGTTCGCCGCCAACAAGATCCGGAGAGAAATACTCATAGGTTGAAGGATCTTCAAGGATGGCGGCAATATGGATACCACTCTCATGCGAGAAGGCAAGTTCGCCGGTCACCGGTTTGTTACGGGGAAGCGAGATCCCGGAATACTTTTCAACCATATGCGAGAGTTCGGTGAGTTTTGAGAGATCATACCGGTCTATCCCTTTCTTCATCCGCAGGGCTACGAGCAGCTCCTCAAGAGACGCATTGCCGGCCCGCTCCCCGATCCCGTTCACCGTAGTGTGGAGCTGGAACGCCCCTGCCTCAGCAGCCGTGAGCGTGTTTGCCATGGCACACCCCATGTCATTGTGGCAATGGGCGCAGAACGGCCGGTCAACCGAAGCCACGAGATCGGTCATGATCCGGTGCATGTCGGAGGGGATGAGACACCCTACCGTATCGGCAAAACTGAGCAGGACCGCCCCGTGCTCTGCAGCCTGCTGGTAGACTTCCTTGAGAAATGGAAGATCGGTGCGGGATGCATCCTCTGCCGCAAACCGTACCTGTACACCGTGATCCCGGGCAAAATCGATCATCTTCAGGGCATCCTCAAGCACCTGCTCCCGGGGTTTTCTGAACTTGAGCCGTACGTGGAGTTCAGAGGTGGGGATGAAGATGCTCACCATGTCGACATTACAATCTATGGCGGTCATGATATCGGGTTCCCGTGCCCGGGAAAAACCACAGATACGGGCATCGAGACCCAGATTTGCAATTGTTTTTACACACTGTTTCTCATTCTCTGAAACCGCAGGAAACCCTGCCTCTATCACCTCGATGCCGATCTCGTCTAGTTTTGTCGCTATGGCAGTCTTCTCAACACAGGAGAACGAGACGCCCGGCGTCTGCTCCCCATCCCTCAGCGTTACATCACAGATCTCAATATCCAACGGTTTCATGGCTGCTCCCTGCCGGACAGATCCCGGTTACAACGAGGACCCGGGGCCTGTCCGTTACCACGAGCTCGCGTTCGAGTGCCGGTACATCCTCTGCAGGACAGATCACGGGATCAGCCCAACACAGATAGGGAAGAGGATCATAGGCCGGTTGTTTACCGGTCATCGCCGTACAGTCATTCTTCATAACAATGCAGAGAAGTGGCAGGTGTTTCTCGTACACATCGATGAGAGCGTTCAGGCCGGAATGGAGCAGGGCATAATCCCCGATCAGGGCAACCTTTGTGCTGCGTGCCGCCACGGCAATACTTGCGCCCATCCCGTAACTGGCAATCCCGAGATTATACGGCGGTGTCATACCGAGTACGGAACATCCTGCATCACAGATCATGGTGGTATTTCGCTTTTTCAGAAGATCCATCAGGCCTTTGAACGGACAGTCCCGGCAGAATGTGCGATAAAAGCCACGGTCTTCCATGGACTGGGGCCGTTCCTGCGGCACCGGGGGTTTGATCCCCCCGCAGTGGTCGCGGACGAAGGTACGGCCATACTCCCTCACATCGCAAATCGCTGTAGCCTGCTGTGGCAAAGGATTCACAGTCACGATACGGGTCTTCCCGGGTGCAGGACCGACACCGGCGGGCTCGCCATTCCATTGGTTCAGGACAGATCCAGATGACCATGCGAACATGGAGCGGTAGAGTTCCTCGGCCGCAGTCACCCGCCCGTTCATGGTCCAGGTTCGTTCCGAAAGCCGACCCCTCCCGTTCTTTCTTGGGACGGGAGTATGCGCCGCATCGGATTCGAGCACTGTCGGCGTAAGCCGGAGCATCGACACCCGGGAGAACTGTTCTGAGGCGTCCAGTGCAGCTTCAACACCGGCATAGCAGGTTGCCGCATCGGGCTCGATGACCGGCAGCTCCGCAAGTTCCCCGTAATAGCGTGAGTCCTGGGAAGTCTGCGAGCCCTGTGCGTCAGGGTCATCACCTACCACCAGCAGGACACCGCCGATCAGTCCCTGTGCGGTTGTCTGAAGGAGAGGATCGGCACATGCATTTACACCAACGTTCTTGATGATCACTGCAGCACGGCGCCCTTCCAGTGAATCTCCCAGTGCATATTCAAGGGCGGTTTTCTCGTTGATCACTATCTCTGCATTCACACGTGCACCCAGTTCCGTGATTGGGAATCCGGGGACTGTATACTGCCGGTCCGTACAGGCAAGCAGTGCTTCGGCCAGTACGTCTACACCCTTCATTCATCCCTCCCGGGAACGAGATCGCAACCGGCACAGTTGGTACACATCGTCAGGGCTTCTGTTGCATCAATCCCCTCCCGGTCAAGGGCCGCCTGATGCATCGAATACACCTTCATAAGCCGTTCAGCGGTGGGGCGGGGCGTCCCTGCGAACCCGGCTGCCGGATTGAGAGGACGGAGGACCGGAATGACTCCATGGTGCGCGAGTTTCCGGATACAGGCACCCAGTTCCGCATCGGTCTCCCCAAGCCCGACGATCACATTCGAGAACACCCGGCCTCTCCCAAACAGGTCCACAGAACGATCGAGCACGTTCCAGATCCGGTCGTAATCCAGCCCCGGGCACATCTCCGCAAACAGTGCGGGAGTTGCCGCTTCGAGGTTGAATTTCACCTCCGCAACACCTGCATCTTTCAGCCGGTCAGGAGTTTTATCCAAGGGATATATCGATACGCCAACAGGCACACCGAAGCACATAAGACGTTTCACTACTTCAAGGACGTAAGCCTCTTCCTCTTCGATACTTTCCAGAACCCCACTCGTGATGGAGATGGCATGAATGCGGTGCCGCACAGATTCCACCATCCCCACGATCTCCCCGATACTCTTCCGTTTGCCGCCAATCAACGGGACAGTACAGTATTTGCACCGGAAGATGCAGCTCCCGGTAACCGTGATGAATGCCTGGTCCGGGCAATGGAAACCGGGTTCGAGAAGACTTCCCGGGATATGTCTTCCTTCAAAAAACAAGTCCGCAGTGCCGTTGCCACAGTGAACGATCTCGATTACACTCTCTCCATTTACGGCAAGCTTCACACGATGGCTTCCCATGGCAAAGAAGACCGCGCCTTTGCCACCGGCGCCGGGTCCGGCTGTCGATCGGGCAATAAACCGGTCCGCCGGCTCACCAACAAGTTTCACCGATCCGATTTCAAGCAAGCGGCTTTTCAGGACGTTCCATTGCATAATTCCAGTGCCTCTTCATAGCGTGTATAAAACGGGATGGCCGCAACCGCCCCGATAATTCCCCGGCCATTCATGACAACCCGGAGATTCGGATCGCGGATTGAGTCCAGTAGACCGTTCTGGATCTCACCACGCTTGACCTTGCGCCCGTACGCGAGCAGGCGTTCTGAAGGAGAGAATCCGGTATAAACGGCCATGCCGGTCTTCTCCGATAACGTATATTTTTTCAGTAACCGATGGAACCGTGAGATGAGACCTTCAGGATCGTTTGTCGCAAACTCCGCAACAAGTCCTACACAGTTTTTGGTACGATAAGGTACTGGGAAAAGTTGGACAATTGTGTGTGACAGGTAGATGGTACATTCATCCTCAACCGCCCGGGCAATATTGTGGACAAGGGTCCATGTCGCTCCTTCCTCCGGGGTGTCTGTATCATCCACACCAATCAATACACGCTGCATCTTCGAAAGCCAGATGGTGGCACCGGCCACTTTTCCTCCTCCGGCTGGATCGCTCCTGCTCTTAAGGACACCCGCTGCATCAGAACGGCAGGCAGCTGCGCCAACACCACCCCCACCCATGCCAATATAGGTGACTGCAATTTCTGATCCTGCAATCGTACATGACGAGATGCCCGCCGGGAACCGGGAACCCTCCAGTGCGAGATCGACGGTTCCAGTCTTCAGGAGATACCGCATGGTGGATCCTACGCAACGGACACCCCGAACAAGAGGGCTCTGGGCATAATGGCACTTCGACCACATGGCCCCCCCGATGCAATCGAAGAACTCGATGAGCTCAACGGAGCTGCCGGAATCATCCGCAACGGCAACGATCCGCGGGTAGTGGATCACGTACGGTTCAGAGATGTTCCCCATAGAGTCCTGCCGCCTCGATACCCCGGTTACCCCAGAGCACCGCACCCAGTGCACCGATCCGCCCTTTCCTTCCATTGGCATCGATATAGGTAATCCCCAGATCCTTTGCCGCCGCTTCAGCTTTCTCGACAGTCAGGATCTCCGTCTTCACCGCGGCAAATGCCGGGGAGTCATGGGGGAATCCGATACCCCGGTGATAGGCAATCCCCGTATCTTTCGAGAACGTGTTCTTCTCGACAAAAGTCCGGACAAAGTTCAGCAATTCAGATATCTTTTCAGGTTTGACGGCAAAGTTCAGGGCCGAACCCACACAGTTCGTTGTCTTCTGGGGCACGGCCGGGTTGAGCTGGACAAGACGCATGTTTAAGAATTCAACACCTTCGATATGGCAGGCTCCCGCACACTTCAGCGCCATAACCCATGTGGCACCCTCCGTCTTGGTATCAGTATCATCGATACCAATACAAATCCTCTCATATCTGGGAGAGACAATCCTGACCCGGTTTGTGCGTGCCCCGCCAATCTTGAGATCTTCCTCGCTGGGATATTCTGCTCTGATCACACCGGGTGCCTGGGGAAGGCAGGCGGCAACACCGACTCCCGCACCGGCAATACCTGCCCACGTTGTAATGACTTCATTCCCTTCAACTTCAACAGATTCCAGCGCTTGGCCACCAATATCCCCGGCAGCTGCACCAATATTAATCGGGTACGAACCCAGTTTCGCATTGATCACCATTGAAGTTCCCTCAATAGTACAGCCAGCAACTGCACCACCGGCTCTTCTGCGGTTCATCGCATCCCACTCAATCGGTCCACGGGCCCGGCACTGCTCAAGAATCTCAGCCTGACCGCTGTTCTCATCAACCATCACAAGGAATTTCTGCGAGAAGAGCGGCCCAAACCGCTTCGTGACTTCATCTGGTGTTAGGGTGATCATGTTATCGCCGAAATTTTCGTTAACAAAATATTCGGCAATAACCCTATATATACAGATCGATAAGTGAGGGATTTTTTTACAAAAATGAGTTAGAGGATGTTGTGCAACTCGATCTTGTACGGACCGAGTGTGCCGCCGAAGTTGCCGGCAGAAATAAACTTTACACCAGGAACCATGGCCGCGGCCCTGACACCGGCTGCCATTGCTGCTGCAACCGACTTCTCATCAATACCGTCAATGACGATTTCATACACGGCCTTGACCCCGGCCGGAATTTTTGTATCCGGTACTTTTTCGCGGAGGGTGGGGCAGTATTTTTCATTCGTTGATGCCGGCATAAACTTGTACTTCAGGCTGCCAACCTTGGAACCGCTGGCTACAATGCCACCGGGGAAACTGGTAATGACACCCGGGACTGCATCGATTGCATCGATCGCTGCCTCAGCAGCGGTAAGTGCCGCCATCTGGTTCTCACCCATTATGAAAAAGTTTCCGCCAGCAACACCCTTTACAATGCCGAACTCCTCCTCTCCAACGTATTCACCGTTCATTATCGGGATAACCCAGCATTTGCGGCCACCGACCTCCCTCTGGTACTCGTAACCGTCACCAAAGAAATGAAGCTTGACCGGGATCTTCTCTTCGGCATTCGTAATGCCGTTGAAGACCGCCGTTGTTGGTGCGGTCAGAACACACTCCGCAAGGCGCTCCACAACCTGCTCTTTCAGTTTCTTCTTGCCGGCACATATCAGGATGGCAACACCGGGGCGACCATCGGGTGTTTCACTGGCCGGGATAAATCCCTCAATGCCGGCTTCGCACGGGCAGCCAATGGCCGATGTGGCAAATCCTGTTGCTTCAGTTGCTGCTTTCTTAGCCCACTCTTTCGTAACCGCAGTAATAATGATACGGCAGACCCAGGTGGGGAATGCCTCTGCGTACGTATTATCAATAGTAACGCCGTTGATTTCCATATAATAACCTCCGGTACCACAAAGGTACCATGATGGTGGTTGAATAAATTTTCTAATTTGATTTTGTGGATGGACAGATTAACCCTCATCAGGTACCGGAAAAATCCTACGGTCACTCATTTACCTTTACCAACATTTTTAAGCAATTATGCGCATATGAGTAATTAAGGTACCCGGCACGAGACCGGGAAATTCACCAGTAGAGGTTTTAAATGAAAGTTGCTATTGCGAAAGATGGGGATGAAGTCTCCGGGCATTTCGGGCACTGTACCGAATACGCAGTTTTTGATGTTGCGGATAAGAAGGTCACCAAAAAGATAATTCTGCAGAGTCCCGGGCACGAACCGGGAAAACTGCCGGTCTTCCTGGCAGGACACAAGGTAACCCACGTCCTCGCAGGCGGTATGGGCCCGCGGGCCGTGGACCTGTTCTGCGAGAATAACATCGATGTGATCCTCGGTGTATCCGGGCCGATTGATACCGTTATTACAGACTTCATTGCAGGAAAGATCTCACCGGGCGAGAGCAGCTGCACCCATGGCGAAGAGGGCCACGAATGCAGCGGGCATTAACTTCCGGCCCCCGTGCACGTTCCTGAAGAGTTGATGATTGCCAACCATTCCCGGAATACGGGGGGCTGTATGCGGGCAGAAGTGCCTGGGCAGCCACTCACCGGGTATTTTTTACGATGCTGATACTATGACGCCTCATTCCGATGCGCATCCTGAACCGAAGGGTGCCTCCCCCGCCTCCAAAGGGCTGCCACCAAAAGCGAAGATCGATGTCAAACACGTGATTCTTGTCCTGAGCGGAAAGGGAGGGGTCGGTAAGTCAACCGTCTCCACCAACCTCGCTTCTGCTCTCGCGGCTCACGGCAGGCAGGTCGGGCTGCTCGATCTCGACATCCATGGCCCCAACATTCCAAAGATGCTGGGAATCGAAGATAAGCGACCGGCCGTTCAGGAAAAATCGATGGACCCGGTCCATGTCACCGGGAAACTCTCGGTCATGTCGATGGCGTTCCTGCTTCCGGATACGAGTTCCCCGGTCATCTGGCGCGGGCCCATGAAGATGGCCGTCATCCAGCAGTTCCTCTCTGAAGTGAACTGGGGCGCGCTCGACTACCTGATCGTTGATCTCCCGCCCGGCACCGGGGACGAAGCCCTCTCCATTGTCCAGCTCGCACCGAATGTCCAGGGCGCGGTGATCGTCACCACCCCGCAGGATGTAGCCGTGCTCGACGCGAACAAGGCCGTAAAGTTCATCGGGAAGATGGAATTGCCGGTGATCGGTATCATCGAGAACATGAGCGGCATGGTCTGTCCGCATTGTAACAAAACCATTGACCTGTTCGGTAAAGGTGGCGGAAAGAAGGCTGCACAAGAGCTGGGTGTTGCCTACCTGGGTTCTATCCCGCTCGATCCGGCAATGGTGAAAGCAGGTGACGAGGGCCGCCCGTATGTCCTCCGGCATGCGGACACCCCCACCTGGAAGGCCGTTGATGCAGTCATGGAAAACCTGATTAAACGCGTTGAATCCTAAAAGAGGGATTCCTGGGTCTTGTGGTAGAAACACTGAGGGTAGAGGTATGAGAAAATACCCGGATATCCCGGAGATGCTCGAAGCGTATATGGGAGAGAAGGAGTCCGATGAACGGTGGATCACCGTGCATGAACTCCGCGACCATTTCGGTCTGACACGCTACCAGAGCAATACGGTATCCGCATTCCTGCGGCGGCTCAGGTTCGGACCGTTCGGGCAATTCCCGTTTATTGTCGCGAGGATCGAACGATTGAATGGGAAAAATCCTTCCGATCCGAAGAAAAGCCGGTATTACCTGAAACTGCGGGAGTACCTTCCGGTACAGCGTAAGTGAACCCTGTGCTGAGAGACGATGGCCAGAGATCTCACATACGAACGTACCGGGGGTGTTATTAATCCGTATTCATTTCCAGGAGTGCCAACCACGATTGATAAGGAACATCCAGCATGACAGACTCTTCCGATATTTCCGATCTCCTTGAACAATATATGAAGGAGACCGGTTCTTCCTCCCAATGGATTACCGTGTGGGAGTTTCGTCAGTATTTCCGGTTACCGAATGAGTTTGCCCATCCGCTCTCCGGGTTCCTCACCCGGCTCCACAAACAAAAGCCATCCCAGTTTCCCTATACCGTCTCAAGAATTGAACGCGAAAAGCACCGAGGTATCAATGGGGGATACCAGCTGCGCTATTATGTCCAGCCAAAGGAGAAGCGGTAGGGATCCCCAGATGTTGCACTACCCTGCCGGATCCAGTATGGCATCAGCATCATAATGCAGAGTGGGGGAACACCGGGCACCGGGAAACGACCTGTAGCCTGCACTGCATACCGATACACGCGCGTTCTCATCAGAGGAGGATGATCATGCCACGCAACTGGGACATTCCCGAACTACTCGAACAGTACATGGAACAATCCGGCGAGACCGAGCAATGGATTACCGTGCAGGAGTTCCGCACCCATTTCCAGCTGGATGAGATCTATGCCCCCACGATCTCCGGATTCCTGCGCAGGATCTACCATGGCCCGTTCCTCACCTGCCATTACCGGGTGGAGCGGATGGAGAAGATCGCCGTATACTCCCCGCAGCGCAGGTACATCATACGATACCTGGTGAAGAAGAGACCGGAACCCAGGAAGAAGAAAGAGCCTTCCCGGTAATATGCATGCCCGGGTGCCGGGGGCAGGATCCGAACACCATGAACGACCCTGAAGAGAGGCGAGAAAATAAGCCCGAATCGGGCCCCTTTTCCTGTTTTTACACGTTTTATCCCCGGAGAAAACCCCGTATTTCCAACCGTTCCTGTTCGCGTGGAGAATATGCCTGATTATTACCCGGTTTGCCAAAAAGAGCCCGATTTGCACCTCGTTAAACGGCCCTCAGCGGCCTTTTTAGAGGGGCAGTTTCTGCCCCCTGATGTAAACCATCCGGACCTGAAATACCCTGCAGGAACGCGAATATGAAGGTCTTTTTTTTCAGGCACAATTCCGCAAGCAACAATACTAGAGATATATGAGGGATTCCGACGGTGGTAAGAATCACTGCGAGGAGGTGGTGAAGAATACTTGAGGGGTTCTGTGGATGTATTCATCTCATCTCAGCGCTCTGCACACCCGATGCAGGGATCGATGGAGAGCACGATGACCGGCACATCGGCAAGCTCGCACCCCGCCAGCGCCCTGACCAGGAACGGAAGGTTGGCAAAGGTGGGTGTCCTGACCCGGTGCCGGAGCAGGTGCCGCGTCCCGTTCCCTTTCACGTAATGGATCACCTCGCCCCGGGGCTGTTCGGCCCGCGACCAGCACTCCCCGTCCGGTGAACCGGTCACCTTCACCTCAACCGGCCCGTCCGGGATCTTCTCAACGGCCTGCCGGATGATATCGATCGAGGTATGGAGTTCCCTGCCCCGGACAACGCAGCGGGAATAACTGTCCCCGCCCGTCTCCACCACCGGCCTGAAGTTGATCCGGTCATAGGCAGCATACCCCAGCATCCGCGCGTCCTCGGCAATACCGCTTCCCCGCCCGGTCGGGCCGACCGCGCCGAGTTCGTAGGCATCCTTCCCTGAGATGACCCCGATTCCCCTGGTGCGGTGCAGGACCGAGTTGTCCTGGAAGAAGACCCGGTTCATCTCGCGGATCTCCGGTTCAAGTGCCTCCAGGCCTTCAACCATCTCGTCGAGTTTCTTTGCGTCAATATCCTTGCGCACGCCGCCGACCTTGCAGGCCCCCTGGATGACCCGTCCCCCGGTCGTGGCCTCAAGATCGTCGAGGATATGTTCGCGCAACCGCCATGCCTGCATGAAGAGGCTCTCGAATCCCAGCGAGTCGGCAAAGAGACCGAGCCAGAGGAGATGGGAGTGCATCCTTGAATATTCCGACCAGATGGTGCGGAGGTAGAGCGCCCGCTCGGGAACCTCGATGCCCATCACGGTCTCAACAGCCTGTACGTAGGTGCTGCCGTGAATAAAACTACAGATCCCGCAGATCCGTTCTGCAATGTGCACGTACTCCGGGTATTCGCGTTTCTCCACCAGTTTTTCGAGACCACGATGGACATACCCGATGGAGGGGATGGCCTCCACCACCCTCTCGTCCTCAAGCACGAGGTCGAGGTGGATCGGTTCCGGCAGCACCGGGTGCTGTGGCCCGAAGGGAACGGTGATCTGGTGGCTCATTGCACATCCCCCGGTTTGACCGTGGTTACGCTGAACGGGTACGGGATTGCCGTTTTGATGAACGTTCCCTTGAAATCAATGGCAATGCCGGTGACGGTAATGCCGAAGAGATCGTGCATCTCGTTCTCGTACGGGAACGCAGCCCAGTATATCCCGGTGATGCTGGAAAGCGCGGTTCCCTCCGGTACCAACAACCGCAGTGTAAAAAACGAGAAGTTCCGGTCGAACGAATAGTCCACCTGGCATTGCTCCCCGAGTCTGGTCGTGCTGATCGCAACGAGCCGGTAGCCCTCGTCATGGAACGCGGACACCCGGGCAAGAAGATCCGCTGCTTCAATCGGGGTTATTGGCTGTTTTTCTGGCTTCATACGTCACCTGCCTTCCTCAGATCATACCTTCCGGATCGTGCCCTGTACAAGGTTGCCGGAGAACGCACCATCGTCATCAGGTACTCCTGCATCCTCCCGCACGATCTGTACTAGCGTGACAACGATGGGGAGCATGAAGGTATGTGTGCATTCTCTATTTGCGCTCATATGAGTAAAATTAACCTGATGGATCGGCCTCCTTGGAAGGGAGCGTAGACCGGACCATGACGGGAATAGTCGGCAGAAAAGAAGAGACCTGCCCGGACGAAGGTGAAGAGCATCCCCACGTATGTGGGGAATGCGTTTCTTCGCGCCATCTCCCTGTATACCTCTCTCGGTTCATCCCCACAACGGTGGGGAACTCGGCGTGCCAGGGCCGGGGGGTTGGCGATCCCCGGTTCATGCCCACGAACAGGGCTGTCCGGTATATTATCCCGCGGTATTATTGCATGTTTCGGTTCACGGGAGTTGGTACAGGGCAGCGCGTCACGGCCGCCGTATCATCATCATCCCGCAGCCAAATCCTTTCGCCGGGCCGATACCGGTAAAAAGTGCATGGAGGAACGGACCGGGAGCAGTAACCGTGAGGAGCCCGGTAAAGTCGAGCGTGCTGATCCGGATATCCCCGCCGGGTTTGTGGATCCGGAGCTGACGATACCCCTCTGCACGGACCTGCGATGCGCAGATAAAAAAACCATTTGCCTCGCCTTTCTGCGCCAGCCAGCAACAACCCGCCTCCTGCACGAAACCAGCGGTCCCGCGACACTCCCCCATCGTTTCCCTGCCGCGGGTCTTTGCCTCCATCACCACATCGTGCCGGTGCTGCCGGTGATCCTCGTCACGCTTTGCCCGGATCGGGTTGGCACGGAGAACAAACGAGAGGACCTGCCCGGATCTCACGACAGGAGCATACGGTTTTGTCTCGATATCCCAGATGCCCTCACGGTCCCGGGGTTCGCGTTCCGATATGCAGAAGAACGCAGGCAGGTCCTGCCCCGTCTCCTGCCGGTACAGGAAATCCCGTTTCCGGCCCGGTGTATCGGCGAACAGGTCCCAGACCAGGGCATGAATGGCATAGAGATCGTTGGTGCATTTCCGGTACACCGCGTCCCCTGCCGCATCCGGCCGCAACCGTATCCTGCTGATCCGCATCTACAGGTCACCCCGAGGGGCCCCGATCAGGGCAGATTGTTCCCTTCGGTCCTGGAACTGCCAGCGTTTCCTGCTGGACAGATCGTCGCGCCGCAGTACGGTCTGTTCCCGATCAAATCCTGACGTTTCATCACCCTCCCAGAAAACCCGGGTCTCATTCCGGCAAAGGAGTGGAGCAATGAACGGGTTGTCCGGGAAACGGACGGTCCGGAGCGCCTCTGCCAGGTCTTCTGCGACAACAACCAGGGGGTGGAGGGGAAGGCAAAGGGGGCATGCCTTCCTCCCAAGATAGAGGACGAATGCAGGTTTTTCAAGAGCATCCTTTATTGTTGCAGGGGAGTACGGGGGTGAGGCAGAACGACCCCGCAGGCAGATCGTGTATACCGCGTCAGACCGGTAATCCCGCGACGTGAGAATGGTATTGAGTTCCTCTCCCGGCACGGCAAGTTCATCGCGTCTCGTGGTAAAAGAATCGTTCGTACCGTTCTTACCTGCCGAAGGAACCTGGACGGTGTGATAATCCCGCATCAGGCTCCCCGGACTGTCGATCCTGATCGCCAGCAGGTACCCGCCGGCAAGTTCCCGCTGCCGCTCCTCTTCATCCCGCCGGATCCCCAGAGCTGCGGCGATAAGGCCCATGACAGCAGACTTCGACGGGCGGTCAAATGTCGGGCGGACCTCCCCGGGTGCAATATCTCCCCAGGAAGCCATCATACCATAGAGGCGGAAGATCAAAAATTCACGCATATCAATCCGCTGCAAACCTGATGAGATCGGACAAGGTTCCCGTGCCGGCAACGGCGTTCATCTCATACATACCATCGCAGCAGGGCCCGTATACATCGTCCATCTTCTTGCGTGTATCCTGCAGGGCGCTTATTGCAGCACCGGGCAGGTTCTTCTCATTGAGCGCTGTAAGATACGCGACCGACAACGAGCGCGGTTGCCGTGCGCCTTTCTCCACGAGAATATATGATGCGTAGGCACGTGAGGCAAACGAGTTCTGCCTGCCACCGGGGGAGACCGTGGCTGCCGATTCGATGAGCGCCCGGATTGCCGCCGCGGCAAGCTGCCGGTTGTCGTTATTCCTGTTACCGCCCAGATTCTCTTCGAGCAGGGTCCGGTTGATGCAGACATACTCATAGAAGAGGCCTGAGGCAAAGGCTGCTTCCCCGATGTGCCCGGCTCCGGCATCGGTATCGTCCCGGTTGAGATCGTCAACTGCCGAGAAGAAATCATCTTCCACCACGACCTCATGCACGGTCACGGCATGGGCAACCTGCACTGCCGCGTCAACATTGTACCGGGGTGCGTTTGCCAGCATGCGCCCGAACATCGCCACATCCACAGATGAACGATCATTGTTCAGGAGGTAGGAGAGTTCGCCCGCCTTTGGTCCGCGGTTTGCCTTAATGAGTGTCGTCACCAGGTTTTGGATTGCCCCAATCTCCTTGTTTGAATAGAACACCAGCTGCTCGCCCTGTAAGGTTCTTTTATCAACATTCGTTTTCTTATCCCGGGCATCCACCTTCTCTTCCGGCACTTCCGGATCGCCCGCCCGGGAGGTTTTCGCGATCATTTTCGGGTGCTTGTCCACAAACACCGACGCGATCGTGAATGCCCACGCATGGGCGTTCTCTTCGGGAATACCGGTTGGCATCCCGGGATCACCGGTTCTTTTCCCGTACAGGAGGTCATTGAGGGGTTCACCGCTGATGAGTGCCTCCTTTACCTTCATGCCCATAGCCCGGGTACGTATGCCCAAGTGTTCCCTGAGTGCTCCGGTGAATATATCCGATGTCCGCCACGACCTCTTCAGGCTCTGCGACGATATCCGGAGTCGCTGGGTTCCACCCATCAGGGCAGTCTTCGGTCTGCCAAGATCGTCGCGGTTCAGGTTCGACGGGGGATACGATACCAGCATGTGGAGCTGGATAAATTCAGCCATGGTCTTCAGCTTCCTTGTTCTTCTTCACGCAGTGCATACGCATAATACGCGCAGGCCCATTCTCTTTTCGTATGGTCGCCCCACAGGTAAATACTCTCGGCCAAGCTGGCAATATCAACTGATCCTCCAAGAAGCCGGACAACCCGTATCAGGGCCGGATAGAGCCGGTCCGGATCATTGATTCCAAGCAGGTGCCGGAATCTCAGGCTGCTCACGCGGGCCTTCTTCCACGGTCCCCGGATCCTGAAGGGACGCGCCATCTGTGCGGCAAATGATCGCCTGACCTCCCGCTCGTATTCTTCCGGCATATTCCTGTTCACGTGCGAAAGGACACCGGCAACGAGAGCAAGGTGAACGCAGTGTTCAGGGGAGAGTGGAACGAGCGGTTCGAGCTGATGCCTCAATCGGTGAAATACCGGTGTGCATGCAACTTCGGCAGGAGTGCGGCAACGCCGGAGTATCTTCAGATCGCCACCAGACCGGCACAGGATCTTCCACCATGAGATGAGGGGCTCCTGCACCTCCGGCCGGGAGAAGGTTCCGCCGGCCTCCGGATCCCTGGTCCGGTCTCTCATGATATCACCTGCTCCTGGGGGCGTTCATCCCTTCCGTGAGTGTCCGGCAGCTCCAGCAATACACGGATCTTTTTACTGCGCGGGGAGGTAAACCGTTCAAGATCATGCCAGGCACGTGCAACCCGTGCCGGATCCGCCCGCCCAATCCTGCCCAACTGGGCGTACCGTCCGAACAACAGCATACTTTCCCGGGCCAGGAGGGCCAGCCACTGCCGGTTCAGATCCGTGAGCGGCTGCCCGGTCATGAGGTTCCTGTACATTCCCTCCAGCAGAGAGTAAAAACCCTGTTCGGTATCCTGCCAGTACTCAGCATCGATGACCGACAGGTCTCCTGACACCTCCGCACCAGGTGCGAAGAGTGCCTTTCTCACGGACTGGCGGGTATGGAAGAGAACCAGCTCCGCAGTTTTTATCATCCGGCTCACCGCCGCCTCGTACCCGGAACGGAGCCCGGGATCAACGGGATCGAGAGGCAGGGTTCTTTCATACCAGCCCCTGGCCTTCATGTTCTCCATATCATAGCCAAATGCAAAGAGCCGGAACATGCCCGTGGACGAATCCGCCAGACGGGGGGCTCGTTCCTCCATGAACACCCGTACCGCAACAGCCGGTTCGTTGCAGTATCTCTTCTCCGGGCTCTCCTGGATGAATCCCAGCCGGTTCCGGTAGGAGATCCCGCCGGGCTGCCCGTGGCGGGGAAGCATTTCGCCGGTTGTCGTGTCCCGCGTATAGGGAGAAAGGAGATGATGCCAGCCCCCCTTGTAATGGATACCATAACTTTTACCGGAATACCATGAGGCGTGGTGGCGGTCAGGGCGGCCGCAGAGATCGCACGGGACCGCATCGGTACCATATCCGAACCGGACCCATATTCTCCGTGGCATTCCCCAGAACATCTGGGCTGGATGCACCTGCCATGCTGCGGTGGTCTCGTTCTTTTTGCTCGTCCGCGTGCGTCCCATCCAGGGGAAGATATCAGCACCTTCGGTCTTCTCTGCATCCCCGAACCGGCTGAACGCTTCCGTTGTGATCACATTCAGCCAGACGGTCTCCCAGAGAGTTCTTCCCATAACCAGTGTGGTCAGGGGACCGCCCCCCCGGATCGAGGTCCGGTGCCCGCGTCCCCCGGCAGGTGCATTGGTCTGGAGAGTAAAGAGTGCCATGGCACTGCAGGACCGGCAGATGGCGCTGACCGTGCCCCGTTTCTGGAAGAGATCGGTATTTTTTTCAAGCGTCTGCTCTCCGGGCATCTCGATTAGGAGATGATCGATCTGGTTTGGTTCGGACTCTGTTTTGAGAAGATCGCGATCCTGCATGAATCGTGCCCCATCGCCGTCCAGGTCGAATGCGTCCGTATACCGCCCGAAGGCAGCGGCCAGCTCCTCCGGTACAGGAGGAATCCTGAACCGCTCCTGCCATTCCGCTTCATCAGCCGGCGGGCAGGCGGTCTGCACAAGGCCTATCAGGAACTGGATGAGGGCCCCGTTGAAATCCGGGCGGGGTGCCGCCGGCGTAATGACCGGGTTAGTTGCCAGTCCTTCCGTCATCTGGGAGGGGGAGATATACAGAGGTATCTCGCCGTTCTCCCTTCTGACCGGCATCCATTGTTCCTGCAGAAGATTGTACATGCGATTCACCCGGCGTTCAAGACCATGGGAACATGAAGAATTTTCACCGTACAGATATCATAAAAAACACTGCTATGGTTTTTCCCTGCAAACCTCATCGTGCCACTTCTTAACGATTATGATCCGGTTACGGTTTCGCACGATAATGAGGCAGGACCGATGGGGGCGTAGATATGGGGGTATCCACAGGAATCAGGCCTGACTGCCCTCACCATACGAAGATCCTGACGAACCTTCGATTATTACAACTCCAAAAAAGATAAAAAAATTAGAGGTAGGGATTCCTGAGTGCCTTGCCGACACCGAAGGTCTTGCGGGCCTCGAGGGTTGCCTTGTTCTTCGTGATCTTCTCGTTGGCGAGCTTGGTCACGAGTTCAAGACCGGGCTTGACCTTCTCGATGGGCTGGGTCTCGAAGACGCCTGCTGCCATTGCCTTTGCCCAGACCGAGTCTCCGATCTTGGACCTGACAAAGACGGTGCTCCAGCCGTCGGGGCTGCCGACGGAGCCGGTGGAGATGTCACCGAGGTTTGCAACGTAGTCGAGGCATACGTGGCAGCCGGGCTGCTCGTACTTGTGGGTTACCTTGAGCGGCAGCTGGACGACCTGTCCGCGCTTGCCGTAGACCCAGAACTTGCCCTTACCGATCTCCATCTTCTTGACGGCCTCGAGTTTCATCGCAGCGTGGTCTTCCACGAGCTGGAGGATGCTCTGGTAGGGGAAGTTCTCCATGCAGAAAATACCAACCGCGAGGGCAATGCTTGAGCCGACGTTGCGCAGGCCGACGGGGTACAGCTGGGCCTTTCGGACTGCCTGCATCTGGCACGGGGTGCCAACGATACCGATCTTGTCCAGACCGAAGCTCCGGGTGGCTTCCTTGATTAAGGAAACGTTCGGGCTGATGTTGTACTTGGTTCCGGCTGCTGCAAGCAGCTCAGCCTTGGTGTTGACGATCGCGGGGATCGGTCTCCAGGGCTCGATCATATCGAAGTTGGAGTTGTCCTGCATGCACTTGGACGGGTACTTTGCTGCGAACTCCTTGTTCGCGGCAACGATTGCACCATCAATGATGCCCTCTTCGAGTGCAAATGCAAAGAGCGAAGAGACAATACCGCCATCCTGTGCACACTTGAGAAGCTCCTTGTCGGTGCTCCGGGCTGAGACGACTGATTTGTAGTTTCCGAGTTCTGCTCCCATTTCAATCACCTTCACTGGAGTGCCGCCATGATGGCCTCGTTGATCGCCTCATAGTTGCTCACGACATCCGTGTTGAAGAATCCTCTCGGGCACTGCGCATAGCAGGCACCGCACTTGATACAGAGGTCACGTTCAACATTGGGCTTTCCATATTCGATGGTAATCGCACGGACCGGGCATGATGCTGCGCAGCTGCCGCATCCCATGCAGAGACCCTGGTTGATGACATCGACGATAAGGTCGCAGCCACAGGCTTCGTTCCTCTCGGTCAGCTTCATCAGCGGGGTCAGGAATGCCGTTGCAAGTTCCTTCTGTTCCTTGGTTCCCTTGAGGAGCAGGTATGCCATGACCGCGACGTTCCTGATCAGTTCCGGGGTCGGTGCGCATCCGGGGATGAACACATCGACCTTGATCAGGTTGCCGATCGGCAGGTAGGACTCGTGGGCCGGCTGGTTCTGCTGGCCACCGCGGCCGAACCTCGTGATGTTGCCGTAGCAGGCGCAGCCGCCGAGGGCGACGACCACTGCCGACTTCTCACGGGTCTCCTTGATCTCCTGCACTGCGAGTTTGTCGTTGATACAAACTGAACCCTCGACGAACGAGACGTCCACCTTCTGGATATGCCTTGCGTCTGCAAGTGTCGGTATATACTTCAGGTCAACGTATTTGTCGAGGAGCGTTAATAATCCGGCATAGTTGTCTGCTAATGCAACTGTGCAACCGGTACACCCACTCAGGTGCGTGTATCCTACGGTAATCTTGTCTGCCACAGGCTTAACCTCCTTCTTAGTTGTTTCCTTTGCAACGTCAGCACTTTTTGGTGCCGCAGGTTTCTGCGGGCTGGCGTCCTTCTTGAAGATTGATAGTAGTCCCATAATCCACTCCGATGGTTTCGAGTATCACCTGGATCGCCTTCGGGATCGCGTTCTTCACAGCTTCTGAAAGTTCCATATCAACTTCCGCATTGCCCTTGTCAATGACCTTGGTCGGCTGGCACATGATCACGGTGGTATCGATCTGATCTCTGATACGACAGAGCTGGTCGACCCCGTCCCATGAATGCGGGTCAACGTATGCCCCCGGCTTTAATTCATTACCGGAGATTCTGGATATCGATCCGGGCTTTGCATTGAAATCTGCAATATCGACAACAATCAGTTTCTTGGTCACGTCGGGATTCAGGAAATTAAAAATAAAGTGCGGGGCTCCTGCGCCACCGTCCTGTATTGTTACATTGTCGGGAAGTCTGAGCTTCTCCAGTTCCTCAATCACCGCCGGGCCAAACCCGTCATCGCCAAACAGGGGGTTTCCGCACCCCACGATTACGATCTCCGAATGCAGCATCGGGTGACACTCACTGCTGGATGAGCTTCTGAGCTACTAGCTTGTTGTCCTCATCCAGTACGATCATGTGGGTTGCACATGATACACACGGGTCGTATCCGCGCATGATAACTTCGGCGAGCTGCCAGGGTGCACCGGTGAGTGCCTTGCTACAGGTTGCGAAGTTCCAGGTGGTCGGGACGAGCATGCTGAAGTACTGGACCTTCCAGTCCTTCACGCGGGCAAGGTGGACATCGGTGCCACGTGGGGCTTCGTTGGATGCCCAGCCGAGGGTCCCATCGCCATCGGGGATATAGTCTGCAACTACCTTGCCGTTGGGGTTGAGCTCGTCAATGCAGTCGATCATCTCGTACAGGCAGTCCTGGTACTCCATCTGGCGGGCAACCTGCTGGCCGATGGTTCCCTTCTCGTCAAAGCCGCGGTAGACCGCGAGACGGGCACGGGGGCCGACTTCGATGGGCTGGCCGTCATACATCGGGATGCCGGTGCAGGCCTCCATCTGCGGGTTGACCTTGGTACCGACCTTGGTGGTGCCGCCAATCGGGTAGCGGGGCTCTTCGAGGTCCACAGTCATCTCGCCCATGTACCAGTCGTACGGGCGTGCTTCCTTGAACCGGCGGATGTCCCAAGTGGGGCATTCGTCAAGGCTTGAGGAGCCATAGAATGCGTGGGTGGCAAGGTAACCCTGGTCGTGGTAACCAAGATCCTTGGGCAGTGGGACTTTCATACCGCCGACATCGACAAAGTCTCTCTTCTGGTAGTTGCGCAGGACTGCGATCATGAACTCCGACTGTGCGTGGGCAAGGGTGAGCCCTTCCTTTGCAAGGTCGTACATCTTGGTCTTTGCAGTCTCAGAGCAGTTGCGGTACATACCGCCGATACGGGGGTTGCTCGGGTGGATTGCTTCGCCACCGGCGATCTGGCCGATGGTCTGGCCGATCTCACGGAGGCGCTGGATCCGCTTTGCAACGGAGCGGACGGGCTCTTCCGAGGTGAACGGGTTGATCTTGGTCTCCGTTCCCGGGATGTACATGTCGGGCAGCGTCAGGATGTTGTGCAGTGCGTGGCTGTGAAGCCGGTTCGCGAGCTGCAGGATGTGACGGAGCATCTTGGCATCGTTCGGTATTTCACACTTGATGGATGCTTCCATCGCTTCGGTTGCAGCCAGGCAGTGGGCAATCGGACAGATACCACAGACGCGGGATGCGATCTTGGGGACCTGCTCGGGCGTCTTACCGACGGCAAGCTTTTCGACACCCCTGACCGGGGTAATGGAACACCAGTTACCGGTCTCAACGATGCCCTGGTCGTTGACCTTGAGCACCAGTTTGGAGTGTCCCTCATGTCTTGTGGTTGGGGAAATCTCTACAACTTTCGACAATATTATCGCCTCATATTATGTTGCTTGTTCAGATTACTGTACAAAGTTACTTCTCTGTATCTCTCATCTCTAGAGATTGGTGAGCGTACAAAGTACGTTCATCTCTATCTTATACCATCCCTGTTATAACCTTTATGACTTGAGTTCACGGCGGAAAAATACCGTAATTCAAAGCTTTTTTTGTTCTTTCGCTCCAGAATCGGTTGATTCTGGACATTTCGCGAAATGGTGCCACGATTATCTGAATAAAAGCACATTATTTATTCCCTGTTTAATAAATTGGAAAACTGAAAAAACTACCGTCGGACATTTGCCTACATCCATGCGCTCCCTGAAGATCTGTATGATTGTACCCAGCGAATTGCCATAGAATAAGATGTAATTCCACCGGACCGGCCCTGTCAGGCTCCCGCACGTGGTTCTAAAAAACAGGTTTTTTATGCGCGGCGACCTCCCTTCACAACCACCGGGTTTCCATCCGCTCTGCATTGTAAATGTACCAAAGCAGGTCATCATTGAGTTCATGAATCGATCGCTGGTATACATGAGCATATCATCCGGGAAAAAAGAGTTACGATTCAGAACTTCATCGTCACTTCGACAGGATTGATCGTCGCGTCAATCAGGCAATCGAAGGAGACCGTGTCCAGCCACCCGGCCTTCTCGAACATATGCATAAAACAGACACCAAGCACAAGCGCTCCAGGATGCCGGGCCACAACTGCCTGCACCTGCCCTGCCTTTACCGGCACATCTGGCATGGAGAGCCCTCCCATGATAACAATCACCTTTGGGGAGAGTGTCACCGGACCCATGCTGACCTGCATGCCGATGTCATCGACAGGACGGATCTTTTTTGCCCGGTGCTCGTCCACGAACGGGACGAAAACCTGATTAGGTTCGAGCGACCTGACCGCAAATGCGAGGAGCTCGACAAACGGCGTGCAGGTCCCCGGGACACCATAATAGGCGATCTGGTCGCCTTTCTCCAGACCGTTCCGGGTAATGAATTCCCTGAACGGGCGCAGGATGCCCGGAACACCATGGAATGTTTCCTTCTGCGTCATGATTGATCAACCAACCATCCCACGGGAATATAAATATAGTATTGTATTCGGCCGTGGGCCCATGACGGGGAGTCAGGATAGTCCTGTTCCCACCTGCCCCCTTTGCCGGGGCATGAAAAATGGGAATGTGAAACCTATGATAAAAAACAGTCCGAATCGGGCTCCGTTTCCTCGTGTCACACTCCGAATCATGATGGAAAACCCCGGGTCAGCCTCCCGTTTCTGTTCGCGTGGAGAATATGCCTGATTATTACCCGGCTTGACAAAATGAGACTGATTTGCACCTCGTTAAACACCCTCATCAGCCTTTGGGGAGAGGCGGGTTCTGCCCCCTGTCGTAACCCATCCGGACCAGAAAAACCCTGCCGGAACGCGAATATGGAGGTCATTTTTCTGACCGTTATAAAAATAATACATACCCTTGGCTGACCGCCACCGGGATCAACCCTCATGCCCGGATACCCCAAGAGAGGGGGGCGTATCGTTATTCGTTCCGGTTCGTTGCCGGAGTATGAGCCGGACAGGTACCCGAATACTTAAACAGCAGATCCGTCACTTCCCGTATCTCGGCGCCCTGCTGCTTCACAGCCTTGACGTACGCGTTAAAGACCTGGTCGGTGGTGACATGCAGGCCCGGCTTGTACATGTCGGCATGCAGGGTCAGGTCAAAGCACCGGGCCTCCGCCTCGGTCAGACCGAGCGTCCGGTACTCGCCGGTATGGGGCATGAAGACGGGATTGGTATCCCGAGGGGTGCGGAGCACGAGCGAAGCGAGCGGTGTCGAGGGGATCGGCTCGGCAATGCTGATGAAGACATCATCGAGCACCTGCTCTGCAATGAAATCCTTGGACATTTCGAAATCCTCTGACGTCTCGGTCGGGTACCCGACAATGAAACTCCCTGCAACCTTCAGGCCGTGCCGGCGGCACCTGGCAACGGCCTCTCTCACCTGTTCGACCTTCACACCTTTTCCCATCTGGCGGAGAATCTCATCGCTGGCGGATTCGATACCGAAGAATACCCACCCGATGGTATAGCGCCGTATGGCGTCAAGAACCTCCTCGTTGATACAATCTACCCGGATATCCGGTGACGAAACGTTCTCGCGCCCCATTACCCCGGCGAGAGCAGCGAGGAGTTCCACGAAGGCTTCTGTATTGACTTTCCCGTCGCGGGTCTTGTAGAGCGACCCCGTACCCCCGCTGATGGAAAGGCGCCGGGCACCGGCTTTTTTAAACGCCTTCACTTCCTCGATGATCATCGGGACCTCACGGCTCCGTATGGAATGGCCGAAAAACCTCGGCACCTGGCAGAAGGTACAAGCACCCGAGCACCCCCGGTGCGTCTCGATGTAGGCACTGGCGCCCCGGACATTCTGCATTCCGATATCCTTGGGGATAAACGGGAGCGGGTGCTCGATGGATGCCGGCGGGGATGCGGGTCTGACAACCAGTGATTCTCCTGATCTGAAAGCAATGCCCGTTGTCTTATCAGTTATCCCATCACGGGCAAGAGATGCCACGATCTTTTCTCCCTCGCCAAGAACAACAGCATTGCAGTCCAGTTCTCCAAGGACCATTTTAGGATAAGCGGATACCGGGCCCCCCACATAGCAGACGCCCCCATTCTCCCGGTGGCGTCTGATAAAAGAGCGGATCTCCGGATTGAGGAGGTGAAGGGTGGAGTACAGGCTCAGGAATACAGTATCCTTTGTACCTGCCTTCAGTTCTTTTTGTAGTGAGACCCCCATCCGGTTTGTTTTAATGATGCCAGCGATGAGCATTGCGCCATAAGTGTAGATGCCGGGGGATATGACCGTGACATGCATAAATTTCTTTACAATCACTATGGGTTATTCATCGTATAGAAAATACCGGTAGGTACCGGTTGCGAGGCGGAGAGTTAAAAAGGATCAGGTGTTTGTCCGTTCCCGGTTCCGGAGTTCTTTTGGCGTGCTGTTCCACGCTGCAATATCGTCAAGGTGCTTTTCATCAACCCAGCCGCTTTTCACCTCGTCGCGGTGGTCAAACTGCCGGACATAGGGTTTGATGTCAATCAGCGGCGTCCCATCCAAGACATCAACACCTTCTACTTTCAGAATATTCTCTTTCACCTCAAGGAGCCGGACAATCGAGAGCCCCAGCGGGTTTGGGCGGTTGAAGTGCCGGATGGCAAAGATACCCCGTTCCTTCTCACCGTCAAGGAAGGGTTTCTGGAGAAGGCAGACATCTGTTGCACGATCGAAACAGTACAGCAGGTACAGATACGTGAACGATTCGATGTCACGCAGGCCTTCAGCAAATTCAGGGAAGATCTCAATATACCCTATGGACGGGTTGAATACACTCTGGATGGGGGTATTCTCCTGATCGTGGTGATCGGAATGAATGACCCCGACAGGATGAAATATGATCTCTTTGTCATGCCAGTATTCTGCATGTTTTCTATCCATGTGCAGTCATAAGCATCCAAATGCGATATGGTTTATTATCGGCATTATCAACACAAGATGGTTAACATCTCATGGTCCTGCGTGTGTTGTCCGGCTAAACCGGGGCCTGCAGGAAAAAGAAAAAAAATGTTGGGGGATCCGTGCTTACCTTACGGGGATGATCAGCGAGCGTTCGCCGGCGGGCATGAATTCGCGGATTGCACCCTTTGCGAACTCGCGGCGGGGCTCGGCAAAGTCGAACTTGAGCGCGGGGTCGGCGAAGGCGATCTTGATCAGCGGGGACAGGGACCATGCATCTCCGCGGCCATAGTGAGCGCTGCCGACAATTGCAGCATATTCTCCCTGGTGGCCGACGTTCATTGCGTAGTTCGGGTAGTTCGGTCCACGGAGTTCGCCGATACAGCCTTCGTCGGGCCGGATAGCCATTGAGTTTGCGGAACCGCACTGGTCCTGCAGGTCGTAGCCGAAGAAGCCGAGACGTGACCAGCCTTCCTTGTGGGCGAGCATGGACATATACCAACCGTTCAGACCGGCGTTGGAGTTGGCCGTTGCAATGGCGCAGGTAAGACCTGATGCTGCTGCAAGGACACCGGCACGCTGGGAACCGCCGAAGTGGCTCTCGAGGGTGGTCGGGAACTGTTCGTACTGCTCCATACCGTAGAGGGTGACCTCGGTGGCGAGTTCGTTGACGAGGTCCTGGGTCGGCTTGAGGCGGTCCTTCTCGGACGGGCTCTTCCAGTTGACTTTGAACTTGTCCTTGATGTAGTCCATACCGTAGTAGGTGAAGTCATCAAGGATGTTGTCGGTGTATGCTGCGGTTGCATACTGGGTGAATCCGACACCACCGGACATGTAGCTGCCGAGCCAGATCTGGTCGAAGAGCATGGTACCTGCACCGACGACTTCAAGGGCTGCCCTTGCGGGGTCGCTCGGGTACTTGCGGTCTGCCTGCACCATGTCGGCGAAGTGACCGAACTTGATGCCACCGGGCTCGTTCGGGCCACGTGCACGGCGGGCCGGGAGGATGTCTGCCATCTGGATGACACCGGCGTGCTTTGCTGCAAAGGAGAGGTCGGCGACTGCTGCCTCACCGGCGCACATACGGTACGCGGCGATGAAGGACATACCGATCTGCATGGCGGACCACCGGGAGGTCGTTCCACCATCGCAGGTCCTGCTGACGGTTGTCGGGATGTGGACAGCCTGCCACATGGACTTGCCGACAGCTGCCTTCAGGGCTGCTGCCTGCTTTGCCGGGAAGAGCTTGTCGAGGTTTAAGACGAACTGGGGCTCGAGGTCGTCTGCCATCTCGTCGTCGCCGGTAAAGACCTTGACGTAACAGTCGTCAACGAGTCCCGGGTGGGTCTCGACCATGTGTTCCTGGACGACTGCGCCGCCAGGCATTGCGTGGTTGAGGACGTGGAGGTACTCGTTGATGGTCTCAGGGGTAACTTCCTTGCCGAGACGCTTCTGGAGGGTGTTGTGGGCGAGGTCGAGACCTACGATGATGGTCCTCCTGATGTCGTCCCACATCTGCTGCATGGCAGCGTTGTTGACGAAGTGGAGGTCGTCACCCTCAACGAAGACACCGGTGCTGCTGACCTCGTAGGTCATCAGCTGGCGCTGGCCGAGCGGGATACCGCCGAGGTGGCAGCGCTTGGGGTCGTACATTGAGATGCCGCGCTCCATTGCGGCTTTCTGGCCCTCTTTCAGGAACTCCATCTTGCGCGGGGACTGCTCGAGACCCTCGCGTCCGAAGACGGTGTGGGTTGCTGAGGGATCCTCGGCGAACTTCTCCTTCATTGCTTTCAGGAAGAGCTTCTGGGTCCTTTCGATCTTTGCTGATTTTGCCATGTTCAGGCCTCCTTGGGCATGTATCCGTACTTGACACGGAGGGAGTGGATACGCTGGATGTACTCAATGAGTTCAGCGTCGTCACGATAGGCAGTGCCCACGAGCGAGTGGTAGATCGTGGAGTTGGCCTTCAGCCACTTGTTGTCCATCGGTTTGCCAACCTTGACTTCGGAGTCGAGGGGCTCACCGATCTGGTTCTTGACGTACTTGACAACGCCGGCCTTCTTGTCGAGGACACAGCGCTGGAGCATATCGAACATCATGCCGTTCTCATCGAGACGGAGGGAGTGGCCGTGCACGGTTGCACCACGGACACTGCAGAGCGCCGGGTCGAAGAGCTCGGTGTTGATGAGGTCCTTGGCGTACTTCTCAAGGTCTCTCTCACGGCACTCGATGATCTGACGGCCGGACAGGGTACCGGGGTCGATGCCGCGGAAGCGGTATGCCTCGAGGTATGACCTGAGGTAGGGCTGGCAGGGTGCGTTGTACATCGAGTCAGCGAACTGGATGTACCGGACGCGGTCGCCGGCCTTTGCGCCGTCGGTCGGGGTCACGATCTTCCTGATCGGGCAGGCGGGTTCCTGCTGCTCGGAGAGCGGGGGGTGTGCACTCTTGTAGGCTGAGCCGGGTGCACGGTGTCCCATGATCAGGACAACATCCTTGTCGGTAACATCCCGAAGCTTCGAGAGCTTGTGTGCCGGGTCCATCTGCTTGCGCCTGTTTGCGGCGACAACGGTCTGGCCTGCACAGTACTGGGGTTTGTATGCCATTGTTATATCACTCCAATGTTTCCTTTTTTTTCAAAAGTTTCGATACGGACGATATGACTTCTGCCATCTT